>ERZ1643246.405-NODE-405-length-56465-cov-7.300957_pt1 | contig 56465 bp, 59 predicted proteins | sample MGYA00579265_ERZ1643246 | MGnify/ENA primary metagenome ERZ1643246 (study PRJEB29033, sample SAMEA4952261) | chicken gut metagenome | biome: Broiler Chicken; feature: Gastrointestinal Tract; material: Caecum | place: Ireland | collected 2018 | study: Broiler... | reverse complement strand
CAATCGCAAAGGAAAACGGGGATATCTATATTTACTACGCGTCGTCAGATACAAGAATGCATGTGGCGACAACGACGATTGACAAGATGGAAGATTATCTGTTCCACACACCGAAAGATCCGCTGCGGTCACCGGATTGTGTAAGACAGAGATGTGAACTGATCGACAAAAATATGGAACTGCTCAGAAAAGAACAGTAACTGGCAGGACGCGCGGCGGCGTAAATGCCGCCGAGGCGCCTGATCCAAAGAAAAAACAAAGATAATTTGGAAAACAAAAAGAGAATCAGAAAAGAGGCTGAGGACTATGAGGCATTATATCAGGGAAATCAGACAGAACACCGCAGGCATGAGCGTGCGCGATAAAGCAGAATACATCCTGACATATTACTGGTATCACATACTGGGCATCGTCGCAGCCGTGGGTCTGATTCTTTTTCTTATTATACATTTTGGCTTCCGGGAGGATCCGCCCCTTTTCACCTGTGCGATGGTAAATCAGGAGATTAATTATGAGAGGGACGGTGAACTGGAGAAAGATTTTTCAGAAGCATCCGGGATCGATCCAGACCGGATGGACATTAATTCAGATTACAATATTTCTTACGGCGATACAAAGCTGGAGGGCGTCAATGAGAGTTCTTACGAGAAGTTTTTCTTTAAATGGCAGAACGGAGAACTGGATGCGGTCGTCCTGCCAGAGAGCTTCTATCAATATTGCCGGGAGCTGGGGGGCACATTTCGCAGCATAGCCGGCTGGGATACGGAAGGGATGTCCGTGTATGAGGATGGCGGAGAAGTCACAGCAGTAGATGTGGCGGACACTTCCCTTGCAGACTATCTTGACAATGAGATGGGAGAACGGCTTCTGCTGGCATTTCCGGATACGGGAGGGCATGAGGAAGCGTGCCAGGAGTTCCTTGATTTTATCAAACCAGGGAAGGCTTTTGCCTCAACAGGCAGTGAGTAACGAAAATGTGGGAGATGGGAAGATGAAGAAATTTGGCATAGACAATCCGTTCTTTGATTTTATGGGAAGAGTCGGGGATATTCTGATATTGAATATACTATTTGTTATTACCTGTATTCCGGTGGTCACAATCGGCACGTCTCTGTGTGCCATGTATCGGGTGACCCTCAGGATGGCGAGGAAAGAGAGTAATTATGTGGCGCGAGAATACTTCCACGCATGGAGAGGAGTGGAAGAAGAGTACCGTAATCTGGCTGATCCTGCTGGCGGCGGGATGTCTGCTCATCTTTGACGTGTTGGTGGGAAGGGATATGTGGAACCTCTTAAACGCTGCGGTGGGAGCACTGCTCTTTGTGTGGGGAATGCTTTTTACCTATGTGTTTGCCGTACAGGCAAGATTTGAGAACACAGTCAGAAATACACTCAGGAACGCTGTGTATATGTCGGTGCGCCACTTTCCGTTTACGGTGCTTATGATGGCACTGAATCTGATCCCTGTCTTATGCGTCCTGCTGGGAACTACGACGATGGCGATGGCGACGCCGATTTACATGATCGTGGGTTTTGCGCTGACGGCGAGAATCAATGCGGTATTTCTGAACCGGATTTTTAAGAAGTATATCAAAGCTGACCCAAAAACAAAAGAGGAGAAACAGACCAATGACTAGACCAGATCTTACCAGACTGAAATCATGTATGAGACGGGCACAGTCCGGGGAAGAACTGACAATCGGATTCTTCGGCGGTTCCATCTCTTTGAAGAGATCCTTCCCAGGACGGTGAGGGAAAACGCACCGGATGTATTTTACTGGCCGTCATCCCCCTCCTCGGGAGGATGTTTTGACGATCCTGACAACGAAAATAACGGAGATACCCATTACTGGGCAGTCTGGCACGGGCAGCTCCCCTTTACAGACTTTGGAAATCATTTCTTCCGGTTTTGCTCAGAATTCGGGTTCCAGTCATTCCCGTGTATGAAAACGATTGAGAGTTTCACAGAGAAAGCTGACCGGAATATTTTCTCCCGGGTGATGGAGAGTCATCAAAAGAATGACAGTGCGAACGGCAAAATGCTGTACTATCTCTCGGAAAATTTTCGCTGCCCTTCCACACTGGAGCAGACGGTCTATGTCAGCCAGATCCTGCAGGGAATGGCAGTCCGGTACGGTGTGGAGCACTGGCGGAGAAACCGGGGACGCTGTATGGGCGCCCTTTACTGGCAGGTAAATGACAACTGGCCGGCGCCGTCCTGGTCGAGTATAGACTATTTTGGCAGATGGAAAGCTCTCCACTATATGGCAAAAGAATTCTATGCCCGTATGGCAGGAAGTATGGAGGTGAAGGGAAGCAGAATCTATCTCTGGGCAGAGAACGAGACTTCTGAAAACCAGGCTTTTCGGATGCGGATTTCCTTAAAAAAGATGGATTTTACCGTTCGTTGAAGGTTCGGATGTGATTTTCAGTGAAAATTATTTTCATATGACAGACAGGGAACCGAAAGTGATCCCCCTGAAAGATGAAGATATATCGGGAACTACAGTAGAAGATGCAGATGACCTGGCCCGGCGCATCCGCATCAGAAGCGCAGCGGATATTTCGTGAGAGAATTTACATAAGATTTACCATAAATTCGGATTGGATTTTACATGGTTCTGATATAGTTGAACATTATGAAGATAAAAGAAAAAATCAACAAGATTATCCATACCGGAAAGGTTCTGTTTTTGACTTTTGGTCTAGTTTTTCTTCTCTTATGGATTGCCTGCTTTTTCTATTCAGCTGTGAAACTTTCCATACAAAATATAAATTATAGGGGACATTCTGTAGGGAAAATCGTAAAAATTGAACGTTGGATGGGATGGCATGATGATGCCGAAGCCTATCATTTTACTATCATTTCATATCGTTACCAGACAGAAGATGGCAGAATTGTTACGGGCAAAGAAGATACAAATAGCGAGAAAACCAATGAAGCTGACCGGTTTGTCGAGGAGATCACGGAATTAAATCCAGACATCAAGGTCGGTGCTATACAGAAATTACGCTATAATCTAGAGGATCCGCAGAAAGTTGTGAGCGAATACTATCGAAAAAATGAAGAAATGTTCTGCCTGTTCACTGGAGTGTCTTCAGCGGCGATAGTGATTTCTATTTTGATTGTTCTTCGGGTCATCCGCCGGCATTCAACGTGAAAAACTTATATTTCTTAATGAAGATACATTTTTCTATATGCAGTAGGCGTCATTTTTACAGTATCTTTAAATGCCTTTGTGAATTTTCCCTGGGTTTCATATCCGAGCTTTGCCGCGATTTCAGCAATGCTGTCATCTGTCTGCTTCAACATCTCTATTCCTTTATGGATTCGGTATTCTTTCATATAAGTTGCGATGGGAAGTCCATAGACTCCTTTAAATACTTCTTTTAACGAAGAAGTATTGATCAGAAACTTTTTTGAAAGCTCTTCAATTGTATATCTTTGATCCAAATGTTCTGTTAATAAAGCATGAATTTCTTTAACGGTTGCTGTCTGTCTGGAACAGTACTGCGTCAGTCCTGCGGTCTGCGGATCCAGATATCCCAGATATAAAAGCAACTCTTGAATCTTCAATTTGAAATAGGGCAGACGTATTTCCTCTGGAGCCGCATACATAGGCGAGAAAATTCCATTAATTGCCGATGAGAAAGGCAGGGCAACGGATTTATCAGATCGGCAAAAAGTACGGTTTATCTGTTCAAGGTCTATGGATGTCTCACGCAGGATTGGAAGAGGATGATTCTTCAGTTCTGCCAGATCTAAAGACACGGAAAGACTTTCGCAGTAACCCAGGGGAAATGTCATTTCGGAATCCGCACAATATTCCATACTATGTAGGGCAAGATCGCCGGGACCAAGGTAAACAGAAGAACCGTTATGAAAATCCCAACCGACTCTTCCAAGGCGGCAATGATTGATCTCCAGGATATGAGCATGGGAATCATGATGGAAGCCGGCCTGTTCTGAATGGTAGTAATTCAATGAAAGCTGAATTCCAGGGAATATTTGATATGCTGTCATCTTACCTTTTCCGATGATAGTAGTCTGAAAAGACTCTGTAAAAAGATTCTTTTCCTTATTTTTGTCAAAATGATGTTCTACCACAAGGGTACCTTTGGGAACATCCTGAAGATTCTTTTCTATACGTTGAAATGATTTTTGTTCCATAGAAAGCACATCCTTTTATTCTTTTATTTCTTTTTTGTTCGAAAGAAAGACTTTTTCCTGGTAACGATCCAGGATATCTTGAAGTGTGATTCGCTTCATTTCCTCCTCTGAAGTTTTTTGTATTTGGTCGAAATAGTCCTGAAGAGACAGTTGAATATAAATGCCTACGCCGCATTCCGGATTGGTATGGGTATCCAGATGGAGCAGGGGCTTATCGCCCTCCACTGCTTTATAGACATCCAGCAAGGTGATCGCTGAGGGTTCTTTTGTCAATGCAGGACGAGGATGTCCCTTGATGCTAGATAGCAGCCCGGCTTTTCGCAGAGCGGACATGAGCTGACGGACACAGCCAGGGTTGGTACGGATGCTTTCAGCGATACGATTACTGGATAGGGAATCGACAGGATTTAGCTGGATAAAAGCCAGGATATGAACAGCATCGCTGACTTTCGTGGAATACTTCATAGTGTGTTCCTCCTTTTTAATGTTAATTTAATTATAACAGCATATTGACAGTCATGCAAGCAGATGATAGACTGATGTTGTTAGAATAATATTTACAACAATCACAAGAGGAGAGAAAACCATGAGTTTTTATGAAGATCTTGTCATGCAGACACAGATGAATTATTCAAGATATTACAGTCTGTATGCGTCGGGAAAAACGCCTTATGTGTTATCAAAGAAAACGGCGCTTCCCTATGAAGAGCAAATTGACCGATTGGTGAAAGAAATCCAGGAAGCGGATTGTGTTCTGATCGGCGGGGCTTCCGGGTTGTCAGCGGCAGGCGGCGGAGACTTTTACTATGAAGATAATGATTCTTACCGGAAATATTTTGGAAAATATGCAAAGAAATATCATTTCAGAGGGGCCTTTGACGGAATGATGCATCAGTGGAAGAGCCGGGAAGAATTCTGGGGTTATCTGGCAACTTTTCTTTATACCACCCAGACGGCCGGGATCCGAAAGCCCTACCAAGATCTGAATCATCTTTTGCAGGGCAAAGACTTTTTCGTTCTCACCACTAATCAGGATACACAGTTTGTAAAGATATATCCGGAGGATAAAGTGGCGCAGATCCAGGGGGACCATCGTTTCTTCCAGTGTGCTAGGTGTTGTACGGATGAAACCTGGGATGCAGTAAAACCAGTAGCAAAGATGGTGAAAGCCATGGGGGAGGGGACGGCGGTTCCCAAGGAAATGATTCCCCGGTGTCCTCACTGCGGCGGTGAAGCTTTCCCCTGGGTGCGGGGGTACGGAAACTTCCTGCAGGGCAAAAAGTATGAGGAACAGTATGAGAATGTGTCCCGTTACGTGCTGGAGCATAAAGATAGAAAAATTCTTTTCCTGGAACTGGGCGTGGGGCGTCTTACCCCTATGTTTATCCAGGAGCCCTTCTGGAATCTGACCTTAAGCTTTCCTAAGGCCAGATATATCGCAGTGAATAACCAATATGATTTCCTCCCAAAAGATATAGAAGGAAAAGGAATGGTGATTGTAGAGGATATTGGCAGGGTGCTGAAAGATGCAGCAGAAAGGAGCAGATAATATGGAACCTATAATACAGGAGAACCGTGCGTTTTCCAAGATGAGAACGTCTGCTGTTCAACGGCTGCAAAATCATCTGTTAAACGAAATTGCTCTTAAGAGCGGCGCCATATTCCATAAAGAAGACACGTGTCTGGAAATACAGAGCCTGAACCAGAGACTTAAAATTTCTATTCCGGAATGTGATTTTACGCCGCATATAGAAGAGTGGCATCAATTAGTAATTTTACATTATCTTGATCTTGCAGACGGTGTGAAAGTGTCCAAAGAGCAAGTCTCTTTTGGCGGATTAAAGGATGGGCTTATCCGGGGAACAAAATTTGATCAATATATGGAGAAGGAGCTGGGTCTGTTCCTGGCGGACAAGACATCGGAACAGATCCTTAAGATTTGCAAATCCCTTGGAGCAGAAATTGTGGAGGACAGATCTGATCTTTGTGCGGTATTTCCTTTCCTTCCCCATTATCCTATATGGCTGAAAATATGGTTTGCAGATGAGGAATTTGACGCTTCCGGAAAAATGCTTTTAAGCAAAAATGCAGATCATTATTTGACAATTGAGGATGCAGTAACGGCTGGAGATATCTTGCTGTCGAGATTAAAATCTGCGGCGGAAGAGAGTTTAGAATGATGGAAGGAGAGAGTATACATGGACAAGGTAATCAGTGAGGTTATTCAAAAATTAGAGGAGGCGGACGCAGTTCTGATTGGGGCCAGCAACGGTCTGTCTATCTCAGAGGGTCTGCATCTGTTTGCGGATAATCAGGCATTTGAAGAATTGTTCGGGGATCTGAAAAGAAAATATGGACTTTCCTGTATCCTTCAGGGAATGGGGGCAAGGTGGCCTTCCGAAGAAGAAAAGTGGGGGTTCTGGAGCCGGCTGATATCTCATTACTGCGGGAAATATCAGGAAACCCAGGTGATGGCGGATCTGAAAAAAGTAATCGAAAAAAAGGATTATTTTGTCATTACTTCCAACGGGGAATGCCATTTTGAACTGTGTGGATTCAATCCGGAGAAAATTTACGAAATCGAGGGGAACTGGCTGACTATACAATGTGCCTCCCGCTGCCATGATAAACTTTATCCCTGGGCAGATTTGGCAGAAAAAATGGCGACCCAGGAAAAGGGAGGAAAAATTCCATCCGCAATGATTCCCCGCTGCCCGATTTGCGGCGGCCCTATGCAGGTGCACATGGAGATGGATGACAATTTTATCCCGGACACCAAAGGCCGGAAACATTTGGAGGATTTTCTGGAACGGTACCATGGAAGAAAACTGGTGATTCTGGAGCTGGGGATCGGATGGAGAAACCAGCTGATCAAAGCGCCACTGATGAGGCTAACTGCCGGAGAACCCAAGGCTTTTTATGTTACGGTGAATCTGGGCGAGATTTTTATTCCAGATGAGATCCGAGAGAAGTCCCGGGGACTTGACGGAGATATGGCTAAGATTCTTCATGAATTGGCAAAGGAATGGGGAGAGGAAGAATGGAAAGAAACTGCCCTGGTCGGATGCGGGATATGAATTGAAAGCTTTTGAATGTATTCCGGTAAGGTTTTTATTCTGGGATGGAGACGATGAATTTCCAGCGCAGGGAAATGTCTTATTTGATGCCAGTGCTACCGATTTTATTCATGGGGAAAGTGTAGTGACGATTGCAGCTATCGGGCTGGATCGGATTGCTAAATTTGCCGGAGTACCCTTGGATCGAAGTACGTTTCCCATATTTTAGTATGAAGCCAAAGCAATTTTCTTAGTTCTGTTTAAAATTTTTTCCAGGGAGCCGAAGGGGAAGCAGGCATTAAATTTGCCTGATCAGAAGAAGTATTTACCCATTTGGAAGGATATACTCCAGAGCGATTGACCGGAAAGAAGAAAGTAGATATGATGAGCACAACGATTAAAAAACTATTTAATCGTAATAAAAAATGACAGCAGATTATAGAGACGAGGTGGAATATTATGGGACATATCATTGCAGTATCAGGAAAAGGCGGTGTGGGAAAGACAACGCTGTGTGGTTTACTGATCCAGTATCTTTGCGAGAGCGGGAAAAAGCCGGTACTTGCGGTAGATGCAGATGCGAATGCAAATCTTAATGAGGTATTAGGTGTGGAAGCGGGAGTAACTTTAGGGGAACTTCGAGAGGAAATTGAAAGAGCAGGAGTGGATCCCAAATACAAAATTCCGGCTGGTGTTACAAAAGCAGCATATCTGGAAAGCCGGCTTGCGGATGCCCTCACAGAGGAAGATGATTATGATTTAATGGTAATGGGAAGATCCCAGGGGCAAGGCTGTTACTGCTTTGTAAACGGGATTGTACAGACACAGGTGCAGAAACTGCAGAGCCATTACCCTTATATTGTTGTGGATAACGAAGCCGGTATGGAACATATTAGCAGAGGAATCCTTCCCAATATGGAAATCGCCATTCTGGTCAGTGACTGTTCCCGGAGAGGAGTACAGGCTGCCGGGAGAATTGCCGCATTAATGAAGGAGTTGAATTTTCATCCAAACAAGGTTGGTCTCATTGTAAACCGGGCGCCTGGAGGGAAACTGGATGAAGGAACCCTGGAAGAGATTGAAAAGCAGAAGCTGGATTTATTGGGCGTGGTTCCCCAGGATGAGGATGTTTATCGTTTCGACTGCGAAGGACGTCCTACTGTACAGCTTCCCAAAGATTCACCAGTCAGGGAAGCCTTGAGAGAGATCATAGAAAAACTAGGTATATGAGCAAAGGAGCAGATTCATGAAGATTGCAGTAACTGGAAAAGGCGGTGTGGGAAAGACAACGGTTTCCGCAGTGCTGGCACGGCTGTATGCCGCAGAAGGAAAGAAGGTATTCGCTGTGGATGTAGATCCGGACGCAAACCTGGGACTCGCCCTGGGATTTCCGGAAGAAGCACTGGAAAGTATTGTTCCCATCAGTAAGATGCGAAAGCTGATCGAAGAAAGGACAGTGGCAGATAAAAGCAATACCTATTATAAGGTAAATCCGAAAGTAGATGATATTCCGGAAACCTATGGAAAGGAATATAACGGCGTCCGGCTTCTGCTCCTGGGAACGGTGGAAACAGCAGGAGGCGGCTGTGTCTGCCCGGAAAATGTGATGCTGCGAAGGATCATCAATAACCTGGTCCTGCATAGGGATGATATTGTCATTTTGGATATGGAAGCCGGCCTGGAACATCTGGGAAGGGGGACTACGGAAGGAATGGACCAGTTTATTGTTGTGATCGAACCAGGAGCCAGAAGTATACAGACCTACCGGAATGTAAAGAGGCTGGCAGAAGGACTGGGCGTGAAAGCAGTAAAAGTCATAGCCAACAAAGTCCGGAATGAGGAAGATGAAAAATTTGTCATGTCAAAAATACCGGAAAGAGATTTTCTGGGCTGTATCCATTATAACCCAGAAGTCATAGAAGCTGACCGGGAAGGAGTATCACCTTACGGATTTAGCAAGGCTGCTACCGATGAAATTCGGCAGATCAAAGAAGTTTTTGACACTATGTCAATGCAAAAGCAGTAAAGTTGTATTACGTAGAAAGCAGGTGAAAAAATGATCGTATTTGCAGATTGCCAGGATATCCGGAAAATGACAGTGATCAAAGAAATCGACTGTCCAAAATGCGGAGCAAAAGATGGAATAGAAGTGTTTGAGCGGGATAATCAGACGATTGGCGACAGCGCATGCGATCAGTGCGGGTTTACGATTCCAGAGGGTGTTGTGTTGGAATCGTATCTGGATGATTTGAAAAAGTAAAACAATAAGGAGATGTACGGATGAAGATAACAATATGTGGAAAAGGCGGCTGCGGGAAGAGTACCGTGACCAGCCTGCTGGCAAAAGCTTTGGCCAGGAGGGAGAAAGAGGTTCTGGTGATTGATTCTGATGAGTCTAATTACGGTCTTCATCGGCAGCTTGGCATGGAACTTCCAGGAGATTTCACTGGGTATTTCGGAGGAAAGGAAAATGTGTTAAACGATATGATGCTGTCGAAATTCACCCATCAGTTTTTCCAGGAGACCTGGACCGTGAAAGATATTCCAGAAAAATATTATAGTATGAAAGATGGGGTAAAGCTGATGGTCAGCGGGAAAATCCATCAGGCTAACGAGGGATGTTCCTGCGCTATGGGAACGGTAATGACACAGTTTGTGCAAAACCTGCGGCTTTCGAAGAATCAGTTTGCCTTTCTTGATATGGAAGCCGGAATAGAGCATTTTGGACGGGGAATTGATAATGGCGTGGATCTGGTGCTTATGATCGTAGATCCATCTTACGAATCCCTGCAGCTTTCTAAAAAAGTTGGAGAATTAGCGGAGAGCATTGGAAAGCCGTTTTATTACATTTTTAATAAAGTCACCGAAGACAATCGGAAAATGATGTATGAACATGTATGGAAGCCTGAACAGGTGGCAGCTTGCCTTAGTTCAGACAAGATTATTATGGAAGAAGGTCTGACCGGAAAAGAACTGTCAGAAAAACCAGAACCTATAGAGCAACTGGCAGATTTTCTACTTTCCCTGGCATCAGAACAGAAGGAGACATATGTTACAAGAACGATATGAGAAACATAATCTGGAAATGCAGCCCTATCATCATTATCTCAGGGAATATCAGAACATGGATCCAAGGGATATCAGCCGGCATCTAGAAATACCGATTGATGAAAATACCGGGCTTTTTCAGGTGAAATTTATGGAGAGAAACTACACAGTCAGCCATCCGGATCTGGAGATCCACTGTCTGGGTGAAGAGGATGAGAAGGCAGTTTTGTGCAATGATATTCACGCTAAAATATTGTTATTGAGGTATTTTACGGAGGGAGATCGCATGGAGGGTACAGGAAACCTGCTGTCTTATCGGGATCTGCCCTGGGGTGAGGTGTATTACCGTCAGTTCTACGGAAGATGTATTAAAAGACTGGCAAGGATGTTTGGAAACAGATTAGATACTTTCCAGGCAATTATGGAAGGATTAAAAGGAAAGAAAAGGGAATATGGAGACATAGCTTATGAGTTTCAATTTCTGGATAAGTTAAAACTTTGCTTTATCCTGTGGGCAGGTGATGAAGAGTTTACGCCTTCTGCACAGATCCTTTTTTCTGATAATTTTCCTCTTGCTTATGCGGCAGAAGATGCGGCCTATATTGGAGACGTAGTGTTGGACTACATGAAAAAGAAAATAATTGCAGTGGAAAAGTAACAACAATTCTGTATTCCCTGTTGGATCAGTATCGGAAAGGTGGAGAGCGTATAAAGTTCTGGCTAAAAAGATTTTTATTCTGTGCTTGACGAGTTATAATATAGCCGACGCTCTTGCCGTGATGGCATTTACTTTACTTAAAAGTTAGAAAATATATTTAAAAAGATTTAATCATCAGATTATATATGAAAAATGCGATAAATTTTCAAAAAATATTGATTAAATATTGACAATACTGACAAATGATGCTATAACGTAGTTGAACAAAAAAAGAGAGATAAAAAGTAGAAGATAGAAATTCGAAAATAAAAATATCCGCTCCGCTTGTTCAAAGCAATAGAAACTCAGTACCTCGGATTTCTCCGATCGTGCTAATAACTTGTAAAGTGTGTTCTTTGGAAGGAGAAATGACTTATGAAAAGCAGAAGAACAGTTGGCTGGAGCGAATTTATTGTAGGAACTCTCTTGATAATTTTAGGTATTTATACCTTTGTGAAGCCAGCGGCAGCAGTGAAAGGCGTCACAGTTATTTATGGTATTTTTGCTCTGGTGACCGGTATCATGGATATTGTGTATTACATAAAAGCGGAGCAGCGCACGGGATTTGCACCCGCTGTTTCATTGATATCAGGAATCATCAGTGCTATTGCAGGTATATTTATCCTCTTTCATCTCATGGCCGGGGAATGGGCTCTCCTGATTCTGTTCCCGCTTTGGTTCATCATGCACTGTATCGGTAGGCTGTCGCATCTGCCATTTGTACGTATGACATGTGGCAACGGGTACTATTATTTCACTATGATTGTAAATATCATCGGCTTGATTCTCGGTTTCCTGATGATTTTGAATCCTATATTGTCTTTCCTGTCAGTCGGCTACATTATCGCAATTTATTTGCTGATACTTGGTATTGACGGTGTAATCTTTTCATTTGTATTGTTGAATTGAAGAAATTATATTGTATTATCTAATCTTGAAACCATTTTTTGACCTAACCCTATATAACTCTACAAATGGTAAAGCTGATGAAATATAATAAACGAAGTTGTCGATGCTGTATTTTGCTTTTTTAAAAAGGTTCTGTTCCTTTTGCTGAGAAATCTGGTTCTTTTGCAAGAAGGCTGGAATCTAATAAAACTCAGAAAGGAGATACTATGAAGTACAAGAAACTATTCTCTCCTGTAAAAGTGGGAAGTGTTACCTTGAAAAACCGTTTCGCGATGGCGCCCATGGGACCTCTGGGGCTTGCCGATGCCAACGGAGGCTGGAATCAGCGCGGAATTGATTACTATGTAGAACGTGCCAAAGGGGGAACCGGACTGATTATCACCGGTGTTACATTCTTTGACCAGGTGGTGGAAAAACAGGATCCTTCCACGGTACCTAACCCGCTGTACAAACCCGTCAATTTTGTCAAGACAAGCCGAGAAATGACGGAGCGTGTACACGCTTACGGCAGCAAGATTTTTCTTCAGTTAAGCGGTGGCTTCGGCCGGGTCACAATCCCGACCAACGTGGGAGACATTCCTCCCATCGCCCCTTCTCCTATCCCGCATCGCTGGCTGGATAAGATCTGCCGCGAGATCAGTGTGGACGAAATTCATGCGATTGTGCGCCAGTTCGGCGAGGCTGCCTTCCACGCAAAGAGAGCAGGATTTGACGGAGTACAGATCCATGCAGTACATGAAGGATATCTGTTGGATCAGTTTGCCATTTCCATGTTCAATCAAAGGACAGACGAATACGGTGGATCTCTGGAAAACCGTCTCCGTTTCGCAAAAGAAGTAGTGGAAGAGATAAAAAAGCGCTGCGGCCAGGATTTTCCAGTCACACTGCGTTTCAGTGTTAAGAGTATGATCAAAGACTGGAGAGTCGGCGCTCTCCCGGGAGAAGAATTTGAAGAAAAAGGACGTGACACAGAAGAAGGTCTGGAAGCTGCAAAGCTGCTGGAATCCTATGGATATGACGCTTTAGATACCGATGTAGGAACTTATGACGCATGGTGGTGGAATCATCCGCCGATGTATCAGGAAAAAGGCCTGTACCGGAAATACTGTAAGATGGTAAAAGAAGTTGTAAGTATCCCTGTCTTTTGTGCAGGGCGTATGGATGACCCGGATATGGCGCTGGATGCGATTGAGAATGGCGTTTGTGATGTGATTGATCTGGGCCGTCCGCTCCTTGCTGATCCGGACTATTGCAATAAGCTGCGTTCCGGTCGTCAGGGCGAGATCCGTCCCTGCATTTCCTGCCAGGAAGGCTGTATGGGCCGTGTCGCGGAATATTCTCTGATCAACTGTGCTGTCAATCCTCAGGCGGCAAGGGAACGTTTCACAGCATATGAGCCTGTCCTCCGTCCAAAGAAGGTCCTGATCATCGGCGGCGGAGTTGCCGGATGCGAAGCAGCCCGTGTGCTTGCGACAAGAGGACATAAACCGGAAGTTTATGAAAAGGGAAGCCGGCTTGGCGGAAATCTGATCCCGGGAGGTGCTCCGGAGTTCAAAGCAGATGATATCGCATTGGCTGACTGGTATACAAGAGAACTGGAACGTCTGAACGTACCCGTCCATCTGAACACCGAACTGACGAAATGCGATGTGCTGAAGTCAGAGTTTGATACACTGATTGTTGCCACCGGCTCCACGCCGAAGGTATTCTCTCTTGGAGATAATGAGCATGTATATACCGCTTCACAGGTTCTTCTGAAAGAGAAAGAATGCGGCAGCGCAACCGTCGTTGTAGGAGGCGGACTGGTAGGCTGTGAGACCGCTCTGTGGCTTGCACAGCATGGAAAGAAAGTGACCATCGTGGAGGCGCTGGATAAGATCATGGCAGTCAATGGTCCTCTCTGTCACGCAAACAAGGATATGCTGGAAGCATTGCTGCCATTTAACGGCATCGATATCCTTACCAGCGCGAAAGTGACCGGATACGCTGACGGCACTCTCACTGTTTCCACAGAAGACGGAGAAAAACAGATTTCCTGTGACAGTGTGATCCTTTCAGTGGGATATAAAGAGGAGAATTCTCTTTATCAGGAACTTGAGTTTGAAGTTCCTGAGATCTATCTTCTTGGCGATGCAAAAAAAGTGTCAAATATTATGTATGCTATTTGGGATGCGTTTGAAGTTGCAAACCATATCTGAGCCGAAACAGGAGAATAAAGCTGAACCGCTTCCGGGCATGACCCGTGAAGCGGTTTTTTGCTGCTGCATAGGCCAGGACAGAAGCCTTTTTCATTTTATAAAATCAGTGTTTTATTCTCACGAAAACAGTGTTAAGATAAGACTGATTGAACAGGGAGGAAGCAAAAAAGATGGACACCAAACATTTTGAATATTTCCGCGTCGTCTACGAAGAAAAAAGCATACATGCCGCTGCCAGGAAACTCTTCATTTCTCCCCAGGGGCTGGGGAGGATTATCCAGGATATAGAAAATGAGTTCGGGACTTCTTTTTTTACCAGGACAAAAAATGGCGTTTTTCCGACTGAAGAAGGTATTCTTTTCTATGAACAGTGTGTCCGGACATCGCAGGAGCTTGACATACTCCATTTACGAATCAGGCAGATGGAAGAAAGAAATCATTCCATCCGAATTGGTTTTGCCACCGGCACCCTGCAGCTCTTTCCTCTGGAGGTACTGTTCCGCTTTATAGAAGAGAATCCAAAGATCCAGGTAAACTGGTGTGAATATCACAATCCGGAACTGATTTCCAAGATCTTAGAATCTGAGGTGGATTATGGATTCATCGTCGGAAATGCTCCCCAGGATAGACTAGTCCAGCATTTGCGCTGTGTCTGTCCTGTTGTTCTCCTCGTGTACAAAGGACATCCTTTGTATCATGAGAAGATCATTTCCCTTGACATGCTGAAGGAAGAAAAACTAATCCTCATGAATGAAATGTTTCAGATTTACCATGACTTTTTGAGGGCGTGCCGGCTTCATGGATTTGAATCCAGGGTCATCGCCAAGACCATGGACGGCGCCACCCTTTACCGGTTATGTACCGCTGGACTTGGAGTCGCGGTCAGTCCACATTTTCCCGATCAGAACCTGCAGAATGTCAGGGCGATCCCGCTGGTTGGAGACTATAACTGGGAGATCTACGGCACATGGCTGGAAGAACAGGAGAGCAACGAGAGCATTCGTCTTTTGGATGATTTCCTTAAAAATGAACTTACTTGACATTTCTGCTAAATAGCAATAAAATACAACTTGTTGTATTTATGGAGGTTGATTCATGTGACAGACAGAGATTTTTTAATTGAAAGAAATATCCTGAAAATCGGAAATCATCTGCTGAACGTACGTAGCGAAGATCTGAAAGAATTTGATCTTACGTCAACTCAGTCAGAAACACTGCTCTTTTTTGATAAACACTCTGGGGCCATGATCTATGATTTGAAAAATCATATGAAGATCAGCCATCAAGCGGCAAGAAATATCGTAGAACGTATGAAAGAAAAAGGCCTTTTATATGTTGAAGTATCTGATACTGACGCAAGGGCAAAAAAAGTTTATCTTTCTGAAAAAGGGATGAAAATCTGTATCAAGTTAAAAAAGAGAGGTACAGATGTGGGCAGCAATCTTTTGCGAGCTTTGCGTGAAGAAGAAAAGCAGGAGTTGGCTCTTCTGCTTGAAAAAATCATAAAAAATCTTTAAGGAAGTTTCATTTTATCCATATATACAACATGTTGTTTAATTAGGAATGGAGGAATTTTATGGGAAGAAAAGAACTTGTGAAACGTTATTTTATTTTCTTTTTTGGACTGGTTTTGAATTCGTTTGGTGTGGCGTTTGTAACAAACGCGAATCTTGGTACATCGCCGATTGCCTCGATTCCTTACAGTCTGTCAATGATCATAACAAGCCTGTCTTTGGGAACCTGGGTCATCATCTTTAATGTTGGACTAATCATTGTTCAGACTGCTTTCCAGAGAAAAGAAGCTGACAAATTTCAATTATTTCTGGAAGTTATTATTGCTTTCTTCTTTGGATATGGGATCGATCTTTCCATGCTCTGTCTGAGGGCTTTTCATCCGACATCCTATCTCGCCAAACTGATCTTTCTGGTGATCGGATGCTGCATTATTGCTCTTGGAGCTTATCTGGAAGTGATCGCTGATGTAGTCATGCTTCCGGGAGATGCCTTCGTCCGTGCTGTCGCGAAGGCTGTACATAAAGAATATGGCCAAACCAGGATGATTTCTGATATCAGTATGTCTGTTATAGCTGGAGCCATATGTCTTATTTTTCTTCACAAACTGTCAGGGGTCCGGGAAGGAACGATCCTATCAGCTCTGCTCGTCGGAAATCTGGTAAAAATATATTCAAAACTTTTGCGAAATCTGGCAGAACAGTTACTGCCTGAAAAAGAACAAGAACGGCTCCTGGAATCTTCTGCTTCAAATGGAATACCGGAATACGTGATTACAATATCAAGGGAATATGGAAGCGGAGGCAGAGCGATCGGAAAGAATATAGCAAAAGCTTTGAATATTCCTTATTACGATACAGAATTGATCCATATGTTTGCTGAAAAAAGTGGCTATACAGAAGAGTTTGTCAAAAACAATGAAGAACAAATGTCTAAATTCCAGTATAATCTATATTCCTGGTATACACCTTCCATATCTGAAAGGGATATTTCACAGGTGGAACAGCTGTTCCATATCGAGAAAAAAGTAATCCATGAGATCGCGTCCAAAAGTTCCTGTGTGATCGTCGGCAGGCTGGCAAACTTTATTCTGGGTGATCGTGATAATACTTTTCATATTTTTATCAGCTCTGACCAGGATTCAAAGATCAGAAGGATCATGGAGCGAGACGGATTATCATTGGAAGATGCCCAGAAAAAGTCTTTGAAAGTGGACAAAGAACGTGCAACCCACTGCAGATATTTCACCCATAGGGAATGGGGAAAGGTGGATAATTATGACATCACTATCAAATCATCCCGATACGGAATCGAAAGAACCAGCAGTATTCTCACAGATATGATCCGCAGTTAAGTATCAGTATTGATGAATTTGACGGTTTTTTCGAAAAAAGCGGGATTTCTCCCAAAAAGGATCGCCGCCGTTTGACAAATAAAAGTGAATGTGCAATACTGATTCCTAAAAAAGAGATAAAAAAAGAGAACAGGAATGAGGCGATATTAATGAGAAAGAGAATTTTAAGCAGAGCCTGTGCGGCAGTGCTGATCGTGGGAGTTATGTTTGTGGGAGGCTGTAAAAATGCTGACACAGAAAATACAGCGCTCCAGACAGAAGAGACAGATACCAAGGCGCAGGCGGAAACGGCAGGAGAGACACAATATCCACTGACAATTACCGATGATCTTGGAAATGAAGTGGTGATAGAAGAGGAGCCAAAGCGGGTGATTTCTTTATCTCCGGCGAATACGGAGACCCTGTTTGCTCTGGGTGCAGATGATCAGATTGTAGGGAGGACAGATTACTGCAACTATCCAGAGGAGGCTTCAGAGGTGCCCTCCGTGGGAAGCTACTCTTCCCCCAATACAGAGTTGATTATCTCTATGGACGCAGATGTGATTTTTGCATCGGATTATATGGATGATTCCATCCGCAGCCAGGTGGAAAATGCCGGGGCGAAAGTGATTATTTTTGCAGCCAATGATATGGAAAGTGTCGAGTCAGACATTCTGACCGCCGGACAGGTGCTGAATCGGAATGACAAGGCAAAAGAAATCACAGACAACATGGAGAAAGAAATGACAGACCTGAGGGAGATTCTTTCTGCCAATACGGAAGAAAAGTCGGCTTTTATTGATCTGGGGGACTACTACAGTGCCGGCGAGGGCTCTCTTCTTGGAAATATGCTGGAGGATATCGGCGTCCGTAATATTGCGGCGGATACGGGAGAGGCCTGGCCTCAGCTTTCTGTAGAAACGATTATTGAGGCGGATCCGGATGTATATATTTCTCTCTATACTTCTCCGGAGGAACTAAAGCAGGTGCCGGGACTTTCTTCTCTGGACTGTATCCAAAATGACCAGATTATCTATTATGACGGCCTTTCCCCCGAGGCAGACCTGATACAGCGTGCAGGCCCGAGACTGGCAGAGGGAACCAGACTTCTGGCGGAACAGATTTATCCGGAACTGTTTTCATAAAAAGGATCGGACAGTTTTGCGGAGGAATAAGACTATGAAAGAAAAAAGAAAAAGAAGAATGCTGATTTTGGCGATCCCCGCCTGTCTTCTTCTGATCTGGCTGTGTACGGTCATGGGCGCGGCTTCCGTCTCCGCCGGTGAAGTGAACCGGATTCTGCTCCATGAGATTTTTCATCTGCCGGTAAGTATGGAAGGAATCTCGGAAGGGAGCATCGCAATCATACGGGATGTACGCCTCCCGCGGGTGCTCCTGGGGTTTCTGACCGGAGCGGCCCTGTCGGTCTGCGGCGCCTGCTATCAGGGGATTTTCAAAAATCCTATGGCGGATCCTTATATCCTTGGAATTTCTTCAGGTGCGGCTCTGGGTGCCGCAATCGGGATTGTGCTCCATTTTTCTTCCAGCATGGCCGGACTGTCAGGGACGACACTTCTGGCCTTCGTGGGTTCTTTGCTGACGATATTCCTGGTATATGTGATTTCCAGAAGAGGGAAGCGTGTGCCAGTTTCCAGCCTGCTTCTTTCGGGAATCGCTGTGAATCAGAGTCTGTCGGCTTTCATGTCACTGATGATGCTTTTTAACCAGCAGAGTATGGATCAGATCATGTTCTGGACCATGGGAAGCCTGAATGGAAAAGGCTGGAACCAGATTCTGTCCATACTCCCTTATATACTGGTGGGGATCGTACTTTTGATGACTTCAGCCCGGGAACTTGATATTCTGCTGATGGGAGAAGAAACTGCTGTACAGCTGGGAGTAAATGTGGAAGCGGTAAAGAAAAAGATTCTGATCGTGTCCAGCATTGTCACGGCGGCGGTGGTGTCAGCCACAGGCATTATCGGCTTTGTGGGCCTTCTTGTCCCTCATGTGGTGCGGCTGTTCACAGGACCGAAGCACCGGCTTTTAATGCCGGTGTCTCTTGTGTTTGGCGGTACCTTTTTGATTCTCTGTGATACCTTTGCCAGGAGCATTCTGACTCAGGAGATTCCGGTGGGCATCATTACAGCAGCCTGCGGCGGTCCTTTTTTCCTCTATCTTTTGTGGAAATCCAGGAAGGGAGGGACTGTATAGTGAAAAAACAGATGCTTCAGATTCAGGAGGCCTGTGCAGGCTATGAAGAACAGGAAGTCTTAAAAGGTGTGAGTTTTTCTGTGTCCAGAGGAGAATTCGCCGCTCTGATAGGTTCCAATGGCGCAGGAAAATCCACTCTGCTCCGGTGTATTTCCGGACTTCTGCCCCTTAAAAGCGGAAACATTGAGATATGCGGGAAGGATACGGGGAAATTATCTGCAAAGGAACGGGCGAGATTAGTGGCTGTAGTGCCCCAGTCTTATGAGATGGAGTATGCTTTTACCGTGGAGGATGTTGTCTCCATGGGCCGTTATCCCTATCACAGCTTTGGAAAAAGGGAGACCCAGGAAGATATACAGGCTGTCCGTCAGGCTATGGAAGATACCAATACGCTGGAGTTTTGCGGTCGTCTCTACAGTGAACTCAGCGGAGGAGAGAAGCAGCGGGTGATCCTGGCCCGTGCTCTGGCTCAGCAGCCGGAAATCATCCTTCTGGACGAGCCCACTTCTGCCCTGGATCTGCGTCATCAGACGGAAGTTATGGAGCTTATCACCCGGTTGAACCGGGAGCAGAATATGACGGTGCTGGCAGTGCTTCACGATGTGAATATGGCGTCCCGCTATTGCAGCCGTATGATCCTTCTGGGAGAGGGAAGAGTGGCAGCGGATGGCAGCCCTTCGGAGGTGGTGACCAAAAAGAACATGGAGGAGCTTTACCAGATGAAGGTTCTGATACGGGAAAATCCCCTGTATGGCAAGCCGGAGATTACACCGGTAAGGGTGCTGCGTGAAGAGCGGACGGACTATCCCATACGGATTCACGTGATCTGCGGCGGAGACGGGGCAGTGAAGATCATTGAGGAACTGGAGGAACGGGGCTACCTTTTGAGTGCCGGCGTGGTGAATGAAGGCAGTGATGACTGTGCTATCTGCCGCGCTCTGAAGATTCCTCATGTGGAGATCCCGCCTTTTACCCCGGTGACTCCGGAGGATCAGAGAAAAAATTTAAAGATGATGGAAGACGCAGAGGTAGTGCTGATATCGGACATACCTTTTGGTCAGGATAACCTGGCGAATCTCGATGGACTGGAGCAGATTAAAGGAGAGATTTTCTTCCATAAAAATGCTCTGAGCAACGATTATACAGGCGGAAAGCTGGTAGAGCGGCTGGAAGAACTGGGACAAAAAAAGAAAGTGATCTATTTCGGCGATCATGATGAGTTTTTAAAAAGGCTGAGTCTCTGGCGGACAGAGGGCAGCAAAAAAGAAAAGGAGGAACCATGCGGATAGCGACACTCCCAACAGGGGATCCTGTTCATCGGTATGAAAAATGTATCGTAGTGGTCTTTGGAGGCAAACGCAGGGTGTTAAGCACCTGTCCCTTCCACGGCGGATACCGGGAGGACCTTACGGCTGTTTTTAATAATGATATCAATCAGGGGCCGGGGATGGAATGCCGGATGCTTTCGGAGGATTATGAGGAGCACATCAGGCTGATGGCAAAGAAACTTGGTCTTGACCCGGACACCAGCACCGGAATGGCTACGGCTGCGAGTATGGAAAATGTCTCGATACAGACGGAGCAAAGCGGAAATACGATTGTCACAGCCGTGGTCACAGGCGGAATTGAAAATAATGCGGGCAGGGCAGGAGATCCGGCTTCCTGGGATGAGGCGGAAGAGAAGCAAAGCCCAGTCAGAGCCGGGACGATCAATATTATGTTGTTTTTCAATGTGGATCTGACCGAGGGAGCCCTCACCCGGGCTCTTGTCACCTGCACAGAGGCTAAGACGGCAGCCATTCAGGAGCTTCTGGCACCCAGCCGTTATTCCATGGGGCTGGCTACTGGCTCCGGGACCGACGGAACCATTGTGGTCTGCGACGCGGAGGCGGAACTTCGCCTGACCAATGCCGGAAAACACAGCCGGCTGGGAGAACTGATCGGAAAGGCGGTAAAGCGGGCGGTGAAAGAAGCTTTGAAACTGCAGACCGGCCTGTCTCCGGAAAGCCAGCATCATGTTCTGAAACGGGTGGACCGGTTTGGTATCACGGAAACAGAACTCTGGGAGAACTGCAGGAACAGGGAACTTAGCCGGGCAGACTTCTCGGACCGGCTGTACCGGATCGGCCAGAGGGGAGAGCTGACAGCGGCAGTCTCTCTTTATGTCCATCTGATGGACCAGCTGGCTTGGGGGCTTTTGACGCCTGAGGAGGCCTGGACATCAGGGCAGAAGGTACTGAACATGATGACGGATATGAAAGATGTAAATATGGAAAGAGAAGCGGAACCTGTGAAAACAGCAGATGCCGCAGAATCTGCCGCTATGCTGAACTGTATGATTGGAGCATTGAAGGCGACGCTGTGCAGGATTGTATGCTGCCAGTATGAAGTGAAAAAAAGGGATGAAGAAAAGTGATAAGACTGATGAATATGACAGACTGCCGCTGGGATGAAGAGCGTTTCCAAAACGGACAGAGTGTGGCAGAATTTCTGCAGAGGCAGAACTTGGACGGGCTGGAGCTGATGCATCTTCCGGGCGGAGAGCCTTCTTTTTTTCAAACGGAAAATGTCAAGGGACTGCATCTGAGAAATTGGTACGACTGGGTAGATCTGTGGAATGGGAATCTGGAAAATCTGCTGCGGGAATACGAGACGCTGGATCAGATTCGGGAAATCTACGGCGGTCTGGGGCGAGACAGGATTTTGAAACCTTTGCAGGCGGATCTGGAATTGGCCCGGCGCCTTCATGTCTCTTATGTAGTATTTCATGTCTGCGATGTAAAAAACACGGAATTTTTTACCAACCATCTCCTTCATACCGATGAGGAGGTGGTGGACGCGGCGGCAGAGCTCGTTAATGAGCTACTGGATGGAAAGCCCTTTGAATTTGAATTTCTTATGGAAAATCTTTGGTGGCCGGGGCTTACCATGACCCGGCCGGAGATAACAGAACGCCTTTTGGAACAGGTGCATTATCCCAGAAAAGGAATTATGTTGGATACCGGTCATCTGATGCACACAAATCTGGAATTGTCTACCGAGGAAGAGGCCATAGATTATGTGTTGGAACAGATAGAAAAGCATGGAAAGCTGACTGCCTATATCCGGGGGATTCATCTGAATCAAAGCCTTACAGGCAGCTATGTAAAAGAATTCTTATCCCATAAAGACAAAATGCCGGCCAGCCACAGGGAACGGGATGCGGCCTGCTATGAGCATGTGTTCCGGATTGATCCTCATCTGCCCTTCACCAGCCATCGGGCTTTGGAACTCGTGGAGGCTGTGCAGCCGGAATATCTCACTTATGAGTTCATATCCAGCAGCAGGGAGGAACTGGAGGAAAAGATCCGCCAGCAGAACCGGACCCTGATTTCTTGATTTTTTCTTATTGCAGGATTTCAGGCATTTTGCTATAATTGAAGCTGTTTATAATTTGAACGAAAACATGTGGAAACCAAAAGATTCGCAGTGAAATATGCGAATTTTTTAACGATTAAGGAGAAAGATTAGTAGAATGCCAAACCAGGAAAAGAGAATAGAAGAGAGTGAAATCTTTAAAAACGCGCCATTGGAAGAGCCGGCGCGCCAGTACTATTTTATAGAGCAGGCCAGAGAATTAGTGAAAAAACAAAGTGAAGAACTGGGACGTCCCCTGACCTTTTGTTGTGTTACCTTCGGCTGCCAGATGAACGCCAGAGATTCCGAAAAACTGACAGGGATTCTGGAGCAGGTGGGATATGTGACCAGTGAGGATGAGAACGCGGATTTTGTGCTTTATAATACCTGCACTGTGCGGGAGAATGCCAATCTGCGTGTCTACGGACGGCTGGGACACTTGCACAGCCTGAAGAACAAGAATCCGCACATGCGCATTGGCCTGTGCGGCTGTATGATGCAGGAATCCCATGTGGTGGAAAAAATCAAAAAAAGTTATCCCTTTGTGGATCTGGTGTTTGGAACACACAACCTGTATAAATTTCCGGAACTTCTGACCACCATGCTGCTGAATAACCGCATGATTGTGGATATCTGGAAGGAGACGGATCAAATCGTGGAGGATCTCCCGGCTGACCGGAAATATCCCTTCAAATCGGGTGTCAATATTATGTTCGGCTGCAATAATTTCTGCAGTTACTGTATTGTGCCTTATGTGAGGGGAAGGGAGCGAAGCAGAGAACCAAAGGCGATTATCCGTGAAATCGAACGGCTTGTGGCGGATGGTGTGAAGGAAGTAATGCTTCTAGGACAGAATGTGAATTCCTATGGAAAGACCCTGGAACACCCCATCACCTTTGCCGAGCTTTTGGAGGAGATCGAGAAGATCGAAGGTCTTGAGAGGGTCCGGTTCATGACTTCCCATCCGAAGGATCTCTCTGACGAGCTGATCGCAGTGATGGCAAAGAGTCAAAAAATCTGTCATCATCTGCACCTGCCCCTTCAGTCTGGAAGCAGCCGCATCTTAAAAGAAATGAACCGCAGATACGATCAGGAGAGATACCTGAATCTCGTGGAAAAGATCCGCGGTGCGGTCCCGGATATTTCGCTGACCACGGATATCATCGTGGGATTTCCCGGCGAGACGGAAGAAGATTTCCAGGAGACCTTAAAAGTGGTGGAGCAGGTGGGGTATGACACAGCTTTCACCTTTATCTATTCCAAGAGAAGCGGAACACCTGCTGCGTCCATGGAGAATCAGGTTCTGGAAGATGTGATCAAAGATAGGTTTGACCGTCTGCTGAGCCTGGTACAGGAGAAAGGTCGGCAGGCATCCTCCCGGTTCCTGGGAACGGTGCAGGAAGTTCTGGTGGAAGAAAAAAGCCGGACCGCACCGGGAATGCTCACAGGAAGGATGGGACAGAATCTCCTGGTACACTTCCCCGGAGATCCTTCTCTGATCGGAGAGATGATTCCGGTACGGCTGAACGAATGCAAAGGCTTTTATTATATAGGAGAGAAAATCTGATATGGCTTTATCACCAATGATGCAGGAGTATGTAAAGACAAAAGAAGAATATAAAGACTGTATCCTGTTTTACCGTCTGGGGGATTTCTATGAAATGTTCTTTGACGATGCGCTGACGGCGTCAAAAGAGCTGGAAATCACGCTGACAGGAAAAGATTGCGGTCTGGAGGAAAGGGCACCCATGTGTGGTGTCCCTTATCATGCTGCGGATACTTATGTGAATAAACTGATTGAAAAGGGGTATAAAGTCGCCATCTGCGAACAGGTCAGCGATCCAAAGACCACCAAAGGACTGGTGAAACGGGAGGTCATCCGGGTGGTGACTCCAGGTACGGTTCTGGACGCGGTTTCTCTGGATGAGACGAAAAATAATTATATTATGTCAATCGTATTCACAGAGGATCATTTTGGATGTGCCATTGCGGATATCACCACGGGAGATTGTTATGTGACGGAAATCGACCGCACGCAGAAGATGCTGGATGAGATCAATAAATTCACGCCGGCGGAGATCATCTGCAACGACTCTTTCCTGATGAGCGGGGTGGATACCGATGATCTGAAGAACCGGCTGAATATCTATGTGAATTCTCTGGAGTCCTGGCATTTCGATCAGGACACCTGTGAGCGGGCCTTGAAGGACCATTTTCATGTGAGTACGCTGGAAGGAATCGGGCTGAAGGATTATGACAGTGGAATGATTGCCTCAGGAGCACTGTTTTTATATCTGACAGAGACACAGAAGTCTGCCATGAGTCATATGACTTCCATTCACCCTTATTCGGCAGATAAATATATGCTCATCGACAGTTCCAGCAGAAGAAACCTGGAGCTTGTGGAGACCTTGCGGGAGAAACAGAAAAGAGGTTCCCTTCTGTGGGTTCTGGATAAGACCCGGACTGCCATGGGCGCCAGAACACTGCGTTCCTATGTGGAGCAGCCGCTGATTGACAAAAACGCGATTGAAGAACGGCTGGACGCTATCGAAGAATTGAATAAAAATGCCCTTCTGCGGGAAGAGATTCGAGAATATTTAGGTCCCATCTATGACCTGGAGCGACTGGTGAGCAGAATCAGCTACAAATCTGCCAATCCCAGGGATCTGGTGGCTTTTCGTTCCTCCCTGCACATGCTTCCTTATATCAAAGATCTTCTCAAAGAGTTCCACTCTTCGCTTCTCACACAGATTTTCCAGGATCTGGATGCCATGGAAGATCTGGAAGACCTGGTGGTAAGGGCGATTGTGGAGGAGCCTCCCCTTGCCATGAAGGATGGCGGCATCATCCGGGAAGGATACAACGAGGAAGTGGATCAGTACCGCCGTTCCAAATCCGAGGGAAAACAATGGCTGAGCCAGCTGGAAGCCAAGGAAAGGGAGCGCACAGGCATCAAGACCATGAAAGTGAAGTACAACCGGGTATTTGGTTATTATCTGGAAGTGACCAATTCTTTCAAAGATCTGGTGCCGGAAGATTATATCCGAAAACAGACGTTAGTCAATGCAGAGCGTTACGTAACCCCGGAGCTGAAAGAGCTGGAAAATCTGATTCTGGGGGCGGAAGACAAGCTCTATGCCCTGGAGTATGAGTTGTTCTGCCAGGTGCGGGACGCTGTGGGAAAAGAAGTTGTGAGAATTCAGAAAACCGCCAAAGCGGTGGCGACTTTGGACGCTATTCTTTCTCTGGCTCTGGTGGCTGAGAGAAATAACTATGTACGTCCGAAAATCAATACCACAGGTGTGATCGATATCAAAAATGGCCGTCATCCGGTGGTGGAACAGATGATTGAAAATGACATGTTCATTGCCAATGACACCTATCTGGACAATCATAAGAAAAGGATTTCTGTCATTACGGGTCCGAATATGGCGGGAAAATCTACCTATATGAGACAGACGGCACTGATCGTCCTGATGGCACAGCTGGGAAGCTTTGTACCGGCTGAGAAAGCAAATATCGGAATTGTGGACCGGATCTTTACCCGGGTGGGGGCCTCCGATGACCTGGCCAGCGGCCAGAGTACATTCATGGTGGAGATGACAGAAGTGGCGAACATCCTCAGAAACGCAACATCCCAAAGTCTTCTGATATTGGATGAGATCGGCCGCGGCACCAGTACTTTTGACGGCCTGTCCATCGCATGGGCGGTGATTGAACACATCAGCAATCCGAAACTTCTGGGAGCCAAGACATTGTTTGCCACCCATTATCATGAGCTGACGGAACTGGAGGGCAAGATTCCCGGTGTGAATAATTACTGTGTGGCAGTAAAAGAAAAGGGAGACGACATTGTCTTCCTGCGTAAGATTGTGAAAGGCGGCGCGGACAGAAGCTACGGAATCCAGGTGGCCCGGCTGGCCGGAGTGCCGGAATCGGTGCTGAAACGGGCGAAGGAACTGGCCGATGAGCTTGTGGCCTCAGATATCACCGCTGCCGTGCGGGATCTGACCGAGCCGAAGAAGAAAAATAAATTCACCTATGATCAGGTGGATATGGAACAGATGTCCTTGTTTGACACGGTTCAGGATGATGACATCATCGCGGAGATCCGGGATCTGGATGTGACGAACCTGACTCCGATGGATGCCCTGAATTTCCTGTACCGCCTGCAAAACAAGATCAAAAACCGTTGGTAAAGAGGGATGACCATGAGAAAAATTGCGGTTCTGGACAAAAATACCATAGATAAAATCGCTGCGGGGGAGGTGGTGGAACGCCCTTCCTCAGTGGTGAAAGAACTGACAGAGAATGCCATCGATGCCGGGGCGACTGCCGTGACCGTGGAGATCAAAGAAGGGGGAAAATCCCTGATCCGGATTACAGACAATGGTTCCGGAATCGAGAAAGAACAGGTTCCTCTGGCTTTTGTCCGCCATGCCACCAGCAAGATTGAGCGGGTGGAGGATTTGGAACACATCGCGTCCCTGGGCTTTCGGGGTGAGGCGCTTTCCAGCATTGCAGCCGTGTCCCAGGTGGAACTGATCACGAAGACTCCTTCCTCCATCACTGGCGTGCGGTATGTGATTGAAGGCGGGGAGGAGAAATCTCTGGAGGAAATCGGAGCCCCGGAGGGGACCACCTTTTTGGTGCACAATCTGTTTTACAATGTGCCGGCCAGAAGTAAATTTCTGAAGACCGCAGTCACAGAGGGCAGTTATGTGAGCAGTCTGATGGAACAGATGGCCTTATCTCACCCGGAGATTTCGTTTAAATACATTGTCAACGGACAGGTGAAACTGCACACTTCCGGCAATTACAACCGCAGGGATGTGATTTATCAGATCTATGGCAGGGAGATCACCAGGGAGCTTCTGGAAGTCAATTATGAGAATGAATTTCTGAAAATCACCGGCTACATCGGCAAGCCCAGCGTGAGCCGGGGAAACCGGAATTTTGAGAATTATTATATCAATGGCCGGTTTGTAAAAAACAAGATCATCTCCAAGGCCATAGAAGATGCCTACAAAGGTTATCTGATGCAGCATAGTTTTCCTTTTGCGTCTCTGCAGATTGAGATGACTGGCAATGACCTGGATGTGAACGTACATCCTGCGAAGATGGAAGTCCGTTTCTCCGATGGACAGAAAGTCTATGACTGGATCTTCCAGGCGATTTCGCAGACCCTGAAAGGAAAGGAAATGATCCCGGAGGTCCAGGCAGGGCAGGAGAAAGAAGAAGCCAAGGACAGTCCAAAGATGAAACCGGGACAGATCCCGGAACCTTTTGAAGTCCGGCAGATTCAGAAAATCCGGGAAGAGGCGCCCAAGAGAAACCGGTGGGAGATGCTGGACGCGCGGATGCAGGAAAATTCTCCAGTTTTGAAACCCAATGAGGAGATCCTGTTCCAGAAAAGGGAGGCATCCGTTCCCATAACAGAGCCAAAGATTCTGCCCCAAGTGAGCCAGGAACAGCAGCTGAATCTGTTTGAGACCCGTATGCTGTCAGAGAAGGCGCGAAGCCAGCACCGGCTCATCGGTCAGCTTTTTGAGACTTACTGGCTGGTGGAATATGAGGACAAATTTTATATTATCGATCAGCACGCAGCCCATGAGAAAGTGCTCTATGAGAAAATCGTCCGCCAGTATCAGGAAAAGGAGATTCTCTCCCAGTATCTGAGTCCGCCTCTTCTGGTGAGCCTGACTATGCAGGAAGCCACTTTGCTGGAGGAACATCAGGATCTGTTTCGCAGATTTGGATTTGAGATTGAACCTTTCGGGGGAAAGGAGTACAGCATTCATGCGGTGCCCGTAGATCTGTACGGGTATACAGAGGGACAGTTGTTTGTGGAGATGCTGGATGAACTGGAACGGGACGGAAAGATTTCGGCGGAAATCTTCGCGGGACGCATGGCCACCATGGCCTGCAAGGCAGCCGTGAAGGGAAACAACCGTCTGTCCCCGGCGGAGGCCAATCAGCTGATCGATCAGCTTTTGACCCTTGAGAATCCGTATCACTGTCCCCATGGCAGACCAACCATTATCGCTATGACCCGGACAGAGATTGAGAAGAAATTTAAGAGAATCGTATAGACAGGTGAGGAAAAATGAGACGACCGTTAGTGGTATTGACAGGGCCGACGGCAGTGGGCAAGACCAGTCTGTCCATCGGACTTGCCAAGGCATTGGATGCCGAGATCATCTCGGCGGATTCCATGCAGGTTTATAAATATATGGATATCGGTTCCGCGAAGATCCGCCCCTGGGAGATGCAGGGAGTGCCTCATCACCTTGTGGATGTTCTGGACCCGCGGGAAGAATTTCATGTGGTGCGTTTTCAGCAGATGGCGAAAGAGGCCATGGAACAGATCTATTCCAGAGGAAAGATTCCCCTTCTGGTGGGAGGAACCGGCTTTTACATTCAAGCGGTAACCCGGGACATTGATTTCTCCCAGGAGGGAGAGGACAGCCCTTTCCGCAGGGAGCTGGAAGCGCTCGCCAGGGAAAAGGGGGCAGAGTATCTGCACAGCCGGCTGGCACAGGTGGATGAAGAAAGCGCCAGAAAGATTCATCCCAATAATGTCAAGCGGGTGATCCGTGCCCTGGAATTCTATGAAGAGAACCACTATCCGATTTCCCTTCACAACCAGCAGGAGCAGGAAAAGGAATCTCCGTACAATCTGGCCTATTTTGTCTTGAATGCTCCCAGAGATCTTCTCTACCGGCGCATTGACCAGAGGGTGGATCAGATGGTGGAAGAAGGACTTCTCGATGAAGTACGGCATCTGAAAGACATGGGATGCGACCGCAGTCTGGTATCCATGCAGGGACTGGGATATAAGGAGATTCTTGCGTACCTGGATCAGGAGATTTCCTTTGAGGAAGCCATCCGTATTTTAAAGAGGGATACGAGACATTTTGCCAAGCGTCAGATTACCTGGTTCAAGCGGGAAAAAGATGTAATCTGGATGGACAAGGAAAAATATGATTATGATGAGGACCGGATTCTGGCAGATATGCTGAAAATCTGTGAGGAGAAAAGGATTTTGGAGAGGACGATATGATGAGAGAGATGTATGAACGCCTGGGAATCAGTTCCCAGGTCTATGACTTTGGACAGACCATTATCAAGGATTTGAGAGAACGTTTTGATAAAATCGACGAGACAGCAGAGTACAATCAGATGAAGGTGCTGGCCGCTATGCAGAAAAACCGGGTCAGCGAGGCCTGCCTGGGAACATCCACCGGCTACGGCTACAACGATTTGGGAAGGGATACTCTGGAGCAGGTATATGCAGATACCTTTCACACGGAGGCGGCACTGGTCCGTCCGCAGATTGCCTGCGGAACCCATGCTCTGGCCATTGCTCTGTTTGGAAACTTAAGACCGGGAGATGAGCTTTTGTCCATCGCCGGCAAGCCTTACGATACCCTGGAGGAAGTGATAGGAATCCGGCCGTCCAGCGGTTCTCTGGCTGAGTATGGGATCACTTACCGCCAGGTGGATCTTCTGGAGGATGGAAGCTTCGACTATCCGGCTATCCGGGAGGCCATCAATGAGAGAACCAAACTGGTGACCATTCAGCGCTCCAAGGGATATCAGACCAGACCTTCCTTCTCCGTACAGCAGATCGGGGAGGCCATCACCTTTGTAAAACAGTGCAGGAAAGATCTGGCCTGTATGGTAGACAACTGTTACGGGGAATTCGTGGATGTGATTGAGCCCACCGATGTGGGGGCAGATCTGATGGTCGGTTCTCTGATCAAGAATCCGGGAGGCGGACTGGCTCCCATCGGCGGATATATTGTAGGAAAGAAAGAATTGGTGGAAAATGCGTCCTACCGTATGACTTCCCCGGGGCTTGGCATGGAAGTGGGGGCAACCTTAGGGGTCAATCAGTCCTTTTATCAGGGATTTTTCCTGGCGCCCATGGTGGTAAAGGGTGCGCTGAAAGGTGCTATTTTCGCGGCCAACGTCTATGAGAAGCTGGGATTTCCGGTGGTGCCAGACGGCAGGGAACCCCGTCAGGATATCATTCAGGCTGTGACACTGGGAACTCCGGAAGGTGTGGTTGCCTTTTGCAAGGGAATCCAGGCGGCGGCGCCCGTGGACAGCTATGTGGATCCAGAGCCCTGGGACATGCCCGGCTATGACAGCCAGGTCATCATGGCCGCAGGTGCTTTTGTACAGGGATCTTCCATCGAGTTGAGCGCAGACGGTCCCATGAAGCCTCCCTATGCGGTCTATTTTCAGGGAGGACTGACCTGGGAACATGCGAAACTTGGAATTTTAAAATCTCTTCAGAAACTGATTGACGAGAAACTTGTGGTACTTCCATAGGAGGAATGACAATGTCCCATCCAGTATCGATTCTAGTGATCGGAGGCGGCGCCTCCGGCCTGATGGCGGCGATTTTCGCTGCCAGAGAGGGGGCCCAGGTGACCCTCTTGGAGCATGAACAAAGTTTTGGAAAAAAGCTTCTGGCTACAGGAAACGGAAGATGCAATCTTACCAATGTTCAGATTCACCCGGATTCTTACCGGGGGACACACCCGGAATTTGCCCTGGATGTGATCCGTCATTTTGACAACCGGCAGACCATCTCCTTTTTCTCAAAACTTGGGATTTACACCAAGAACCAGGAGGGACGCCTCTATCCTCACAGCCAGCAGGCTTCCAGTGTCCGGGATGTACTCCAGATGGAGGCCAGATACCGTAAGGTGAAGATGAAGACCTGCGAAAATGTAAGAGAGGTGCGCTATGAGAAGGGACAGTTCCATGTGAAAACCGACGGGTGGACCTATCACAGTGACCGGGTGATTCTGTGTACGGGATCGCCGGCTTCCAATATTGCCGGAGCCGATGACAGTGGCTATGCTCTGGCCCGGATGCTGGGACATAGGATCGTCAAACCGCTGCCGGCATTGGTTCCTCTTCGCTGTGAGGGAAACTGGTTTTCCTCCTGGGCGGGCGTCCGTGTGGATGGCCAGGTCACTTTGCTGGTCAACGAAAAACCGATGGCGTCGGAGAGCGGAGAACTTCAGATGACAAAATATGGGGTCTCCGGAATCCCCATTTTCCAGATCAGCCGTTATGCCGTGAGGGCCCTGGAAGCCGGAGCCAGGACGGAGCTGGAGATTGATTTTCTTCCGGAATTTGAAAACAAAACACTGGCCTCTTTTTTGAATATGCGAAAAGAGCAGTGTCCCTATAAGAGTGATAAGGAACTCCTGTGCGGTCTGTTTCCAGACAGACTGATTCCCATCTTATTGAAGGCGGGATATCCAGAAAGCTTGAAGCATCTGCGCCTTGTGGTACAGAGCGCGCATTCCATGGAGAGCGCCCAGGTCTGCTGCGGCGGTGTGGATGTGGAACAGGTGGATCCGCGTACTATGGAATCCCTGATTTGCCCGGGACTTTATTTCGCCGGGGAGATCCTGGATATCGACGGAGCCTGCGGAGGCTATAATCTGCAGTTTGCCTGGTCTACAGGAGCTCTTGCCGGACAGCATGCGGCTGTAGGAGGGCAAAGCCAATTATCGAAAAAGAGGCAAAATTGAATAGCGTGACATAGATGCATCCATATATTTCTGTTATACTTTTCTCAAAGAAACAGAGCGAGAAATTTGTAAAGGGGAATCATAAATGAATATAATAGGATTTTGGGCATGTGGCGTTTTGGTTATTCCTTTTGGAATTGTGGGAATTCTATTTGCAATATTTAAAGAGAAAGCGACTAAATTTGTTGCAGGATTTAATTCTTTATCTAAAGAGGAACAAGCTCTATATGATAAAGCTTATATTTCACGTGATATAAGAAATCAATGTTTTATTTGGTCTGGTATAATGTTAATCGGTGCAATATTATCTTATTTGGTGACACCATATATGGCTATTCTTGCTTTTATTATATGGCTGTTTTTGTTTCTTAAGGATGTTCACTGGGATAATCATAAAGCTTTTGAAAAATATTTGCTGAAAAAATCTTAAGTTGTCGAAGATGTACTCTGAGATTTTTAGAGTTTCATTAGAGTTTAAACTGCTATATAACAGATATAGAAGGGAAGAACAAGAATGAAATCAAGAAAAAAATCAAGAAGAGGACTTCGGTTCGCGGCGGCTTTGCTGAGCATGGGAATTCTGTGTCTGTGCGTCGCCGGGTTTGTCACCAGCCAAAGCGGGCTGTCATCTGCTGTGAGCCTGCCTTTTGGCCTGGGAACAAGTCAGGCAGATACTTCACTTGGCTGGAATTTGATTCTGGTCAACAAAGATCACCGCATTCCTGCCAACTACAAGGTGGACCTGGTGGAGCTCTCCAATGGAGAGAAAGTAGACTCCAGAATCTACCCGGAACTTCAGTCGATGTTCGATGATGCGAGGGCTGATGGGCTGGCGTTGTTTGTCCGGGAAGGTTACCGGACCCGAAAAGAACAAGAACAGATTATGGACGAGAGAGTGGTGCAGTACCAGGCACAGGGATATTCCAAGGCAGAAGCAGGAAAGCTCGCCAGGGAATATGTCGCAGTTCCGGACACCAGTGAACACCAGCTGGGGCTGAGCGTGGACATCAACGCCGACACCAGCAAGTGTTCCTCGGACGCCGTCTACAACTGGCTTGCCGAGAATGCCTGGAAATATGGATTTATCAAACGCTATCCTGCTGATAAAGTGGACATTACCGGCATCAGCAACGAACCCTGGCATTACCGATATGTGGGCAAAGAAGCCGCACAGGAAATGCAGCAAAGCGGGATGTGCCTGGAAGAGTATGTGAAAGAAAAGGAGACAAGCTAATCAATCTTCTTTTCCAACAGCACCAGGTTTACTCCCTGGATGCCGTTAAACGTGCAGGGGAGAATGTCAATCTCTTTGTACTGCAGTTTCTGATAAAACCGGCGGGCACGGGTATTTTTCTCATTGGTGTCGATGCGCAGATAAGAGCATCCCTGCTGCCGGGCATACTCTTCGTAAAATCTGGCGAAAGCCTGGCCAAGTCCCTGGCTCTTGACTTCGGGGTGGATCACCAGGGTATGCATGACCATCACCTGATCTTCAGATGCGGGATACTGCCAGTGGGCCTTTTTGTAGATATCCACCTGGATCTGATTCAAGATTGCGGTTCCGACAATCCGGCCTTCCTGTTCTTCCACAAAGAGATCTCCTCTTTGGAGGGCTTGAAGGGCAGTAGATCGTTCCGGATATACGCCTCGTTGCCAGCCAATGCAAACTTCCCCATTCTCTTCCGCAGAATGGATTTTTTCATAGATAACGGCCACCTCATCCAGATCTTTCAAGGTGGCTTTTCGAATGGTCAGATTCATGACAGATTCCCTCCTCAATCCAGATAGTCTTTTTCGCAGTCTTTACAGGAGCCCTCCAGGCCGCAGTGGAAGTGAAGCATGGTATCGGGAACCCGGGTACAGGTTGCCCTGGCGTATTCCACGGTGTGTTTTGCTTTTTTCTGTGTTCTGGGACAGTAGACCTCATATTCTCTGGTATATTTTTCAGCCATCTTATTCACCTCAGTTTTTCTTTTTGTTGTATCATATCACGATCCTGAAAAACCTGCAAAGAAAAAGTCAGGATTCCAAAAAGAAGATACCCTCTTGTCCCTGAAAAAAGTTTGCGTTATACTTAGTTACTGAAACACAAAAAAGAACCGATTCTTTTTTATGAGAAAGGATGTAAGTGATGATTCGACTGAATCAGGTATCCATGCCCATCTCGCACAGCGAGGAGGCCTTGGAGAAAAAAATACGGAAGCTTCTCCGTCTGAACAGCCAGGAACCTCTTTCCTATGAAATTGAGAGACGTTCTTTGGATGCCAGGAATCCAAAGGAGAAAGTATTTCGCTATACTCTGGATGTGACCGTAAAAAATGAGAAGAAAATCCTGAAAAAAGTTAAAAATAATAATATTATGTCAACTGAACACAAGCGCTATCATTTTCCACCCTGCGGGGAGGAGTCACTCAGACATCGGCCAGTCATCGTGGGAGGCGGGCCGGCAGGGCTTTTCTGCGGATGGTATCTGGCCCATGCGGGATACCGCCCTTTGATTCTGGAGAGAGGCCAGACAGCCAGAGAGCGGAAGAAAACCGTAGAAACTTTCTGGGAGACAGGAACGCTGCAACTCAATTCCAATGTTCAGTTCGGAGAAGGAGGAGCGGGGACTTTCTCAGATGGAAAACTCAACACTCTGGTGAAAGATCCTTCCGGGAGAAACAAAGAGGTGCTGCGAAGATTTGTAAAGGCTGGAGCGCCAAAAGAAATTCTCTACGAACAGAAGCCGCATCTTGGCACAGATCTTCTGGTCCCCATCGTGGAGACTCTCCGCAGACAGATTGAGTCCATGGGCGGGGAATTTCGTTTTGAGACACAGGTTACCGATCTGAGGCTGGAGGATGGCCGTCTGACGGGTGTGGTTCTCAGAGGAGGAGAGGAGATTCCTGCTCAGGTGTGTGTCCTTGCCATTGGACATAGTGCCAGGGATACTTTCGCCATGCTCCACGAGCGGAAGATTCCCATGGAGCCCAAGGCTTTTGCCGTGGGGGTGCGTATGGAACATCCCCAGGAACTGATTAATCAGGCCCTGTATGGGGAGAAGGAGAATCCCTATCTGGGTGCGGCCAGTTACAAAGTGACACATCAGACAGACACCGGCCGCGGAGTCTACAGCTTCTGTATGTGCCCGGGAGGCTATGTGGTGAACGCTTCCTCGGAAGAAGGAATGCTGGCGGTCAATGGAATGAGCTATCAGGCAAGAGATTCCCGCAATGCCAACAGTGCCCTCATTGTCACAGTCCGGCCGGAGGATTTCGGGGAACCAGGTGTCCTGGGCGGTGTGGCTTTTCAGCGGAAGCTGGAAAAGGCAGCCTATGAAGCCGGCCGCGGGAAAATTCCTGTGCAGACATTCGGTGATTTCTGTGCAGGACAAAAAAGCAGGATCTTAGGAGAAATGCGTCCCTGTATGAAAGGCGGCTGGGCCCTTGCCAATGTACGGGCGATTCTGCCGGACTTTGTGGGAGACGCCATTGAAGAGGGAGTCTATGCCTTCGACCGGAAGATTCGTGGATTCGCCTCCTATGACGCCTTGGTGAGCGGGGTGGAGAGCCGTACCTCGTCCCCGGTGCGGATTCTCAGAGGAAATGATCTTCAAAGTGAGATTTTGGGGATTTATCCCTGCGGAGAGGGAGCCGGTTACGCGGGAGGTATCACCTCGGCTGCCATGGACGGAATCAAGGTGGCAGAGGCTATCGCGCGAAAATATGCCGCCTTGGGAGAGAAAATGTGAAATCTTTTTAAATTCCCGAGGGAGTGTGTACATCCCCTGTTTTTTGTGCTAGAATGTAAGATGCGATTTTCCTACATAGACGGAAGAGAGTGGGAAGGAGCATTTATGATCAAAGAAAAACCACAGGCGGAGAGACCTTATGAGAAATGTCTTGAGAAAGGGGTCAAGAGCCTGTCGGATTCGGAACTTCTGGCAGTGATTCTGCGCAGCGGCACCGCCGGTCTGGATTGTGTGCAGATGGCCTCAGAAGTTTTGAAGCGGTCGAAACCGCCTTATGAAGGCCTTCTGGGCCTGTATCATCTGTCGCTTCCCGAGTTGATGGAGATTCCGGGGATCGGACAGGTGAAAGGAGTACAGCTTCAGTGTATCGCGGAACTGTCCGTCCGCCTGGCGGGTATGCAGGCGAAGGAGAGGCTGGCATTCTGCCAGCCGGACACGGTGGCTGATTTTTATATGGAACGATTCCGGCATGAGGAGAGAGAGTCTTTGCTATGTGTCATGCTGGATACGAAGAACCGTTTTCTGACGGAGAAGGTGATTTCCACGGGAACTGTCAATGCTTCTTTAGTCTCATCCAGGGAATTATACCTGGAAGCGCTGCGTCAGGGAGCGGTCAATATTTTGCTTTTGCATAATCATCCAAGCGGAGATCCGACGCCCAGTCAGGATGACATCTGGGTGACACAGAAGATCTATCAGGCAGGGGAGCTGCTGGATATTCATCTTCTGGATCACATTATAATAGGAGATCATTGTTATATCAGCATGCGTCGGGAGAAGATGATCTGACAAAAACGAGTGAGGGGAGACAGAATGCTTCGCAAAGTGTACGGAGTAGATCTTGGCACCAGCAGTGTCAAAATCTATTCACTTTCGAAAGATAAGAAATACAGAGAGAAAAATATGGTGGCAATCCGCAACAAGCGTCAGATTGTAGCTGTGGGAAATGAAGCCTATGAGATGTACGAGAAGACACCTGTGAATATTCATGTAGATTGTCCAATTCAGAACGGAAAGATCGCCAACATCTCCACCATGGAGGTGGGGCTGTATCTGATGCTGAAGAGAATTGAGTCTTACACGCCATTTGGATCTCTGATCTATTTCTCCATACCGGTGGACGCAACCGCCGTGGAGAAGAGAGCTTACTATACTGTGGCGAACGGAAGAATGCTGCAGAACAATAAGGTGATGATGGTGGAGTCTCCTCTGGCCGATGCGCTGGCCCTGGATATTCCGCTGAAAACCAGCAAGGGAAGTATGCTGGTCAACATTGGCGCCCAGAAGACGGAGCTGTCTGTGATTGCCAGTGGCCGCGTGATTATCAGCAGGAGTATTCCCATGGGCGGAATGCAGATGGATGAGAAGATTATCGGAGAGGTTCGCAAGAATTACGATCTGAATATCGGCAATCGGACAGCCCATCGGCTGAAAGCTGCCATGGGACGGCTGAATACCCAGAGTAAAGAGGTGCGCAAAGTGGTGGGAATCGACAGCATCTCCGGGCTTCCAAGAGAAGAGGTGATCTCTTCATCCACCGTCAATGAGGGAATTTCCGCCTGCGCGGATGTCATCGGTGCGGAGATCAAATCCTTTCTGGAGAGAACACCGCCGCAGATTGCTTATCAGATTGCCCAGGAGGGGATTTATCTGGCGGGCGGCACGGCGAGAATCCCTTTTATTGAGAGTTATCTGGGCAACTGCACCGGGTGCAGCTTCCGTCTGTCTGAGCTTTTTGAGATGAGCACCATTGAAGGGCTGAAGAAAGTGATTCAGAATAAGGAACTGCAGTACTGGGCTTCCCCCATCAAACAGAGAAAACTGTAGGTACAGGATGGTGAAGTAATAAATTCATGAAGAAAAAATTTAAAATTCATTTTAAGATAAAAAGCAAGCATACTCTGGCGATTATGACGTTTCTCTGTGTCGGCCTGATTGCAGCTGTCTTTGCCTCAGGCATCTCCACAGCTCCTTTGAGGAACCTGGCTGGATATGTGGTAATCCCTTTTGAGAATAGTGTCAATGAGATCGGGAAAGGTTTGACGAAGATAAAAGACAGTTTCCGTTCCAAGGAGGATTTGATGGAAGAGAACGAACAGCTCCGCCAGCAGATCGCCTCCTTGACGGAGCAGAACAATGCACTGGTACTGGATCAGTCGGATCTGGAGGATCTGCGTGCCATGTATGAGCTGGACCAGGAATATGATGAATATCCCAAGGTGGCGGCGGAGATTATCTCCAAGGATCCCGGAAACTGGTATGATATCTTTGTCATCAACAAGGGCAGTAAGGACGGAATTCAGAAAGATATGAATGTCATTGCGGACCGGGGGCTGGTCGGGATTGTGACGGAAGTGGGAAACCACTGGGCTACCGTTCGCTCTATCATCGATGACAGCAGCAATGTGAGCGGACAGGCAGTCAGCACCTCGGATACCTGTGTGGTACAAGGTGACCTGGAACTGATCGATGAGGGCAAGCTGCGTTTTTCTCAGATGTATGATGAAAATGATGAGATCCAGGAGGGAGAGAGGATTGTCACATCCAACATCAGCGATAAGTATGTAGCCGGTCTGTTCATTGGCTATGTGAGTGATGTGGAGATGGATTCCAACAATCTTACGAAGACAGGAACCATCGTATCTCCGGTGGATTTTGCCCATCTGAAGGATGTGCTGGTGATCACCACGCTGAAAGAAGGAAAGGAAGACGGCAATGAAGAATAGAATAATTTTGGCAGTTTTGATTCTTGTCTCATTCCTCATGCAATGTACCATCCTGCAGATTTTTTCAATCGGCTCCATCTCTCCGAATCTGCTGGCGATTCTTTGCATCTGTATGGGATTCTTGCGGGGAAAGAAGACGGGAATGTTTGTGGGATTCTTCTGCGGGCTTTTGGTGGATCTGTTTTACGGATCCCTTTTCGGCTTTTATGCGCTGATTTATATGTATCTTGGTTATTTCGCAGGCTTCGGCTGTCAGATTTTCTATGACGATGACCTGAAGGTTCCCCTCTGCCTGGTGGGCGTGGGGGATTTGGTATACAATCTGGCGGTCTATGGCCTTCAGTTTCTATTGAGAGGACGTCTGGGGTTTCGCGTGTATTTTTTCCGGATTATGATTCCGGAACTTTTATACACAGTGCTTCTGACGATTCTGGTCTACAAAATTCTTTACAAAATCAACTATCGTTTTATGGGAATACGAACAACAAAGGACAGTGATTCATTTTGGTTAATAAAATAAAGAAAATACTCAAAAGATTGTCAATTCCGAGAACGACAGTGCTGGGACTTCTGTTTCTGGGGCTGGCATGCGTATTGATTCACAGGCTTTTCCAGCTTCAGATTATCGAGGGTGAAGACTATGTGAATGACTTCAATATGCGCACAACGAAGACAAGGACACTCAAAAGTACCAGGGGAAATATCTATGACCGTAACGGCGAGGTTCTCGCCTCCAACGAGCTTGCCTATTCTATCACGTTGGAGGACAATGGCACCTACGACAGTGACCGGATCCGGAATCTGACACTGAACAAGACGGCTTATCAGGTTCTCAAGATTCTCACGCAGAATGGAGATTCTGTGGACGTAAGCTTCCACATCGTTCTGGATGAAGATGGCAATTATGTTTTTGACGTGGACGAGGGTGTGACTTTGGACCGCTTCCGGGCGGACATCTACGGGGAGGCTCTGATCGATGATATGACCAAGGAACAGGCGAACTCCACCGCAGAGGAAATCATGGACTATCTGACCGGGGATGAGAGATTCTGTCTCGTGCTGACAGGGGATAATGCCTACACGGAGGAAGAACTGGATTCCTATGACCTGCCTGCCGAGTATACGCCCCAGGAACTTCTGGATATGACGAAGATCCGGTATGCTCTGTCCACCAACAGTTTTCAGAAATATATGCCGGTGACAATCGCCACCCAGGTGAGTAACGAATCCATCGCCGCAGTGATGGAGAATCAGGAGGACCTCCAGGGTGTGGAGGTTGTGGAAGATTCCATACGGTCTTATGACGGCGGTATCTATTTCTCTTCCATCATCGGATATACCGGGCAGGCATCCAGCGAAGAGCTGGAAGAACTTCGGAAAGAGCGAAAAGATTATTCTTCCGATGCTGTGGTCGGCAAGGCCGGCATCGAGCAGTATATGGAGACACAGCTTCAGGGAACGGACGGTGAGGAGACCGTCTACGTGGATAACCTGGGAAAAGTTCTGCAGATTGACGAGGACAGTCGCGTGGAGCCCACAGCGGGAAATGACGTCTATCTGACCATTGACAAGGATATGCAGGAGAGCATCTACCATATTCTGGAGCAGAGGGTGGCGGGAATTCTACTGTCCAAGATTGTTCCGTCCAAGACTTTTGACGTGACTGCTGTCTCTGATGCCAGTGAGATTCAGATTCCGATTTACGATGTCTACAATGCGCTGATTGCCAACAGTGTCATTGATATCAATGATTTTGACGATGAGGATGCCTCTGAGACAGAAAAAAATTTATATGCCAAATTTCAACAAAAGCAGCAGGAAATTTTTGATAGAATAACTCAGGAGCTAACAGGAGACTCTCCGAAAGCTTTCCGGGATCTGGATGAACAGATGCAGGAGTATATCAGTTACATCGCAGATACACTGCTCACCAGTAAATTGGAGATTCTGCTTTCGAATTCCATCGACCGCAATGACGCCACTTATCAGGCATGGGAAGAGGATCAAAGCATCAGTCTTCAGGATTACTTGACGTATGCGGCAAGCCAGAACTGGATCGACATCTCTAAGATCTCGCCGGAAGGGGAATATCTGGATTCCACAGAGGTTTACCAGGCATTGGCCGCCTATATCACAGATTATCTGGAGACAGATACCGACTTCAGCAAGCTGTTATACAAATATATGCTGCAGGAAGACAAAATATCCGGAACCGAGCTGTGTACGGTCCTCTATGAACAGGGAGTTTTGTCAAAAGACGACGGGATGTATGAATCTTTAGTGTCCGGAGCAACCTCTTCCTATGATTTCATGATTACGAAAATCAGTAATCTGGAGATCACACCGGGTCAGCTGGCTCTGGACCCCTGTTCTGCCTCCTGTGTTGTGACGGATGTCAACACGGGAGAGGTTCTCGCCTGTGTCACTTATCCAGGATATGACAACAACCGGCTGGCGAACCAGATGGATCAGGAGTACTATGCGAAACTGAATACCGACCTGACTTCCCCGCTGTTCAACAAAGCGACTCAGCAGAGAACAGCGCCGGGATCCACCTTTAAGCTGGTGTCTGCAATTGTGGGAATGGAAGAAAATCTGATTGATGATGACACCATCATAGACTGTACCGGAGTCTTTGACCTGGTTCAGCCTCCCATTAACTGCTGGAATAAGAGCGGACACGGAGGTCTGGATCTCACTTCGGCGATTGAACAGTCCTGCAACGTTTTCTTCAACACCATCGGTTTCATGGCAGGAGAGGATGAGGAGGGGAATTTTTCAGAGACCAGAAGTCTCCAGACTCTCCACAATTATGCCAGCATGCTGGATCTGGACAAGACTACGGGAATTGAGATTACGGAGTCAGCTCCCCAGGTATCAGACCAGTACGCGGTTCCTTCCTACATGGGACAGGGTACCCACCTGTATACCACCAGCCAGCTGGCAAGATATGTGACCACACTGGCCAACGAGGGTACCAGCTTCCAGCTCTCTTTGCTGGACAAACTGACAGACAGCACCGGAGAACTGATCGAAGACTATACTCCTGGCATTCAGAGTGAACTGGATCTGCCCAGCAATCTCTGGGATGATATCCACAATGGTATGCAGCGTGTGATTCAGACGCACCCGGAATTCGCCGGACTGGGAATGTCTGTGGCTGGAAAGACGGGAACCGCCCAGGAATCCACCACACGGCCGGACCACGGTCTGTTCATCGGATATGCTCCGGCGGATGAACCGGAAGTGGCGATTGCCATTAGGATTCCAAATGGATATTCATCCGGAAATGCCTGCCTGGCTGCAAATGATGTATTTAAATATATCTTTGATCTGACAGATGAGAAAAACATTGTTACGGGAATCGCTTCGTCTGATACCAGTAACTCATCCACAGACTAAAATACAAAGGAAAATACCCGCAGGATGGGGATTATCGTTGGGAGGAACAGATATGAGTGAAGTGATTGTAATTACCTCAGGAAAAGGCGGCGTCGGAAAGACCACCACGGTCGCCAACATCGGTATGGGTCTGGCGATGCTGGACAAAAAAGTTGTGGTGGTGGATACCGACATCGGACTTCGCAATCTGGATGTGGTGATGGGGCTTGAGAATCGGATCGTTTACAATCTGGTGGATGTGGTAAATGGAAGCTGCAGGCTGAAGCAGGCCCTGATTAAAGATAAGAGGACACCGAATCTCTATCTTTTGCCGTCAGCCCAGACAAAGGACAAGTCTGCCGTATCTCCGGAGCAGATGATCAAGCTGACAGACACTCTGCGGGAAGAGTTCGACTTTATTCTTTTGGACTGTCCGGCGGGGATTGAGCAAGGGTTTAAAAATGCCATAGCCGGGGCGGATCATGCTCTGGTGGTGACAACGCCGGAAGTATCAGCCATCCGGGACGCGGATCGGATTATCGGGCTTCTCGGGGCGAATGAGATCCGCAAAATTCATTTGATTATCAACCGCCTGCGTCCGGACATGATCCGCAGAGGAGACATGATGTCCGTGGACGATGTGGTAGACATACTGGCTGTGGATCTGATTGGCACAGTGCCGGACGACGAGCAGATTGTGATCTCCACAAATCAGGGAGAACCTCTGTCGGGAAAACACTCTCAGGCAGAGGAAGAATACCGCAATATCTGCCGCCGTCTGCTGGGGGAGGAAGTTCCCTTTCCCTCCATTCAGGCCAGAAAAGGATTGTTTGCCAGATTTCGCAGAAAGTAAGGAGGGCAGATATGTGGTCGTTCCTGACAGAAAAAAGAAATTCCAGTAAGGTTGCAAAAGACAGAATGAAACTGCTTTTGGTTTCGGAACGAATGAACTGCTCTCCACAGATCATTGCCATGATGCAGAATGATTTTCTGAAGACCGCTGCCCGGTACTTCTCCGTGATGGACACGGGAGTGACTTTTGAGGTCAAAGGCCAGCCGCCGGTTCTTCGTATCTGCATCCCATTAAAGACTAAGAAAAATTCTGGGTGATACTTATGATAAAACAGTATAAACTGAGATTCTACAATTTCAGACTTGTTTTCCTACTGATCGCAATCAGCACCATTGGAGTTCTCCTGGTGGGAAGTGCCATGGAATCCCTGCGCAACCGCCAGCTCGCAGGTGTGATTTTCGGTCTGGTGGTCATGATAATTGTGTCGTTGATGGATTTCAGCTGGATTCTAAATTTCTCCTGGCTGATGTATGGATTCAATATTGTCATGCTCCTGGCTGTCCGTATTTTCGGTTCCACAGCGGGGGGCGCCACGAGATGGATTGACTTGGGGTTCATCCGTTTTCAGCCCACGGAGCTTTCCAAGATCATATTGATTTTGTTTTTCGCAAAATTCTTTATGGACCACGAGGAAGATCTGAATACGGTGCGCACCATCGCGAAGTCAGCGCTTCTGCTTCTGATTCCGCTGGCTTTGATTTACATACAGCCGGACTTGAAAAATACCATCACGGTAATCATTCTGTTCTGTGTGTTGATTTACATGGCAGGGCTGAGCTATAAGATTATCGGCGGCGCGATCTTGATTGTTGTTCCCCTTCTGGTCATCTTTCTGGCCATTGTAGTCCAGCCGGATCAGAAACTGATCCAGGACTATCAGAGGGATCGTATCATGTCCTGGCTGTATCCGGAAAATGAGGAATACTCTGATGACACAGAACAGCAGAGAAACTCCATTGTGGCCATCGGTTCCGGAGAGCTTACGGGAAAGGGTCTGAACAACAATAGTGTATCCTCCGCGAACAACGGAAACTTCGTATCCCAGATTCAGACAGACTTTATCTTCGCTGTGGCAGGAGAAGAGCTTGGATTCCTGGGATGTACGGTGATCGTCCTTCTTCTTTTGTTCATCTGCTTGGAATGTTTAAGGATGAGTATGCGCTCCAAGGATTTATCGGGGAGGATTATCTGCTGCGGGGTGGGCACCATCATTGCCTTCCAAAGTTTTATCAACATCTGTGTGGCAACCGGATTGATGCCGAACACGGGAACGCCGCTTCCCTTTGTCAGCTATGGTCTGACTTCTCTAGTCAGTCTGTATCTGGGAATGGGAATCGTTCTGAACGTGGGTCTGCAAAGCAGAGAATACCGTGATCTTCCACGAATCACCAGAAGAGAGGAATATTTATAGATGAGAGAGCAAAAGAAGAGAGATTCCAGAAAAGACAAAGATTCCAGATATTCCCGCCGAATGCGCAGGATGCGAAGGCGCCGAATCCAAAATACTTTGTGGATGCTGCTTTTTCTGTTTATCATTGCCGCAGGCATGGTATTTATCGTGTATAAATTCCGGGGAGATACTCTGAGAGACCGGACGCTTTCTTATGAGTCGGAGAATGAGTTTGAGCTGTCTCATATCGGGAATTCTCCGGAGAGAGCTAAGACTTTTGCGCAGGATCTGTGTGTCAGCCCGTCTGGGGATGTGGCCGAAGATACCCTGGAACTTCCTGACGGACAGATGGGAGCTTTGTTTGATCTGAGTCACCAGGAAGTGCTCTATGCAAAAGGGCTTTATGAGAGAGTCTATCCTGCCAGTATTACGAAAATGATGACGGCTATGCTTGCCCTGCGAAGCGGCAAACTGGACGACACTGTCGTCATTCAGCAGGAGGATCTGATGCTGGAATCCGGCTCCCAGGTCTGCGGCTTCATGGTGGGAGATAAGCTGACACTGGATCAGCTGGTTCATTGTCTTCTGGTTTATTCCGGAAATGATGCTGCCTCCGCCATTGCCAGATATGTGGGAGGAAATCAATCGGATTTCGTGGATATGATGAATGATTACGCTGCCAGCCTTGGCATGACGGGAACCCACTTTGAGAATCCCCACGGTCTTCAGTCAGAGAACCATTACACGACACCTTATGACATCTATCTGATGCTGAATGAGGCGAGAACCTACCGGGAATTTCTGCAGATTTCTCAGATGTCCACTTATACGGTGAACTTTGAACATGCAGATGGCAGTGCCGCAGCGCTTAGCTTTGCGTCCACGGATCATTATCTGACCGGAGAGGCAACTCCGCCAAAAGATGTGACCATTCTCGGCGGAAAGACCGGGACCACATCCGACGCGGGAAACTGTCTGGCACTGCTCACACAGAATGCCTACGGTCAGCCTTATATCTCCATTGTGATGAACGCAGCCACGAAAGAACTGCTGTATGAACAGATGAATCTGCTCCTGCAGCAGATAAACATTTAAAAATTCGTGAAAATCTGTTTTTTTTCAGAAATAAGGATTGAATTCTTTGGCGAAATACACTATAATTGAAACATATTAAATATGGTTTTTGGTAAAAATTCATATTATACGTGTCTAAGGAGGAAAACAGCATGGTTGAACTAATTACAGGAAAAAAAGGTAAAGGTAAGACAAAAGTACTGTTAGACAAAGTAAACGGCTCAGTGAAGGAAGTAAACGGAAACATTGTTTATCTGGACAAAAGTACAAAGCATATGTTTGAGCTGAACAATAAGGTACGTTTGATTGATGTGACCGGATATCCGGTGAAGAACAGTGACGAGTTTGTCGGATTCATCTGTGGAATCCTCTCACAGGATCATGACCTTGAGCAGGTTTATCTGGACAGCTTCCTGAAGATTGCGCAGTTGGAAGACGCTGGCAAAGAGGATGTGGCCTCTACTTTGGATCAGTTAAATGACATTGGAAAACAGTTCTCCGTCAAGTTTATAATCAGTATTTCCCTGGACAAAGAAGAACTCCCTGAAAAATTCCTTGAGAATGTGAGTGTGTCACTCTAGGCCGGATGCTACATATTCATTCCAACATCCGGGAAGAATTACAAATCCGAAAAAAATGAGAGAAACCCCTGGAAAAACCCGAGGTTTCTCTTTTTTTCACACTTAATTCACAGGAAGTTCTCTGCTTTCCAGATTTCAAAACTTGTAATCTGAAATGGAAAATGATACAATACATCTGTGTGTGATTTACACTTGAATATGTAAGCATGAGACCCAGAAAGGAAGTTTCTTTTGCCAAAACCAAAGAAATCATTACCAAAATTAAATATATCCATGAAAGATTTCCGAAAGCTGTTCACTTTGAATATCGGAACAGTTATGTTCGGCATTTTGTTTTTATACCTGTTAATTATCGGAGTCCGCTATCTGACCAGCTCTCACATTGAGTCCTATCAGGTGTCATCCGGTCCTCTGTCCAGCAACGAACTCTATACCGGTCTGGTCATCTGTGAGGAAGAGGTGGTGTCTGCGGATTCTTCTGGATACATCACTTATTATGCCAGAGAGGGCAATAAAATCAATGCCAACGGCATTGTCTTTGGCCTGAGCACCAGCCAGTCTTCCCAGGGAGCCCAGACACTGAGTTCTGATGATATGGCAAGGATCAAAAGTCAGATGAGCAGTTTCTCCAACGGCTTCCATCCATCCAATTTTAATTCAACTTATAGTTTTAAATATGAGCTGGCGGGGAATATATTAAACTATGCAGGTGAGAGCAGTTCTTCCGATGATACAGATGAGGAGGGGACGACCTCGGGCAGTGTCCTCGCAGCCGGTCAGACACTCTCCAGAAGCCCGACAGATGGAATTGTCCTGTACTCCACCGATGGATATGAAGACAAGACCGTGGAAGATCTGACAGCGGAGGATTTCGACCAGAATGCCTACGAGAAGAAGGATCTGAAGACAGGACGGGAAGTAGAAGCGGGGGATCCGGTCTACACGATTATTACCAGCGAGACCTGGGATCTTTTGATTCCGCTGAGTTCCAAGCAGGCAGCCCAGCTGATGGACACGGAGAGTATCCGTGTGAAGTTTAACAGTGACGGGGCGACACAGATTGGTGATTTTGCCATTCAGGAGATTGATGGAAATCAATATGGAAGAATCACTTTTAACAAAGGATTGATACGCTATGCATCGGATCGTTTTCTGACGATTGAGCTGGTGACGAACACCCAGAGCGGACTGAAGATCCCGCTCAGTGCCATCACCACGAAGGATTTTTATATTGTTCCGAAGGAATATGCGGAAGTTGACGAGAATGAGAATTATCAGGGATTCACCCTGCTGCACACCGACAGCGACGGAGAGGAATCCACATTCTTTTTGACACCGACCGTCTATGCATCCACGGATGACTACTATTATTTTGAAATCGGAGATGGAAAGGAAAACAGTTCCTCAGACACTCTGAAAGAAGGGGACGCGATTCAAAGTCCCGATGGTTCCGGCAGATACGTGGTGGGTGACACCGGAGTACTGGAAGGAGTCTATTGCATCAATCAGGGTTATGCGGTATTCCGCCGGATCGAACTGATTGATCAGAATGATGAATATGCCATTGTCCGCAGCAACACGTCCTACGGACTGTCAAGATACGATCACATTGCAGAAAATGCGGACAGTGTCAAAGAATCTGACATTGTCTATTAAGGGAGGGATATACGATGCTGTCAGAAAATCTGAGAGACGTAGAGAAAAGAATTGAGGAAGCTTGTAAAAGAAGCAACCGGGATCCGAAGGAAGTGACCCTGATCGCTGTCAGCAAGACAAAACCTGTCGAGATGCTGCAGGAAGTTTACGACGCAGGAGCGCGGAATTTCGGTGAAAATAAGGTACAGGAAATTATGGACAAGTATGATCATCTGCCCCAGGATATTCACTGGCATATGATCGGTCACCTGCAGAGAAATAAGGTAAAATACATTGTGGACAAGGTTCAGATGATCCACTCTGTAGATTCCCTCAGGCTGGCGGAGACCATCGACAAAGAGGCAAAGAAAAAAAATGTCACCGTGCCGATCTTGATTGAAGTCAATGTGGCTGAGGAGGACAGTAAATTCGGCCTTTCTTTGGAAGAAGTGACTGCTCTTGCGGAAGAGATCTCCAAATTGTCGAATGTACGGGTGTGCGGTCTGATGACGGTGGCACCTTTTGTTGAAGATCCGGAGGAAAATCGCGAAGTATTCCGAAGTTTGAAAAAATTAAGTGTTGACATTGCCGCGAAAAACATTAATAATGTTACTATGAGTGTGCTGAGCATGGGAATGACCAATGACTTCGAAGTGGCAGTTGAAGAGGGTGCGACAATGGTCCGGGTCGGCACTGCGATTTTCGGCGCACGTGATTATTCACGAAAAGATTAAAGAATGGAGATTAAAAATGAGTGTTTTAGATAAGTTTTTAGATGCCATTAAACTGAATGATGATTTTGACGACGATGACTTTTTGGATGATGACATTCTGGATGACGACTTCGATGAGATAGAAGAGAAACCTCGAAAAAAGTTTTTTGAGAAATTTTCAAAGAAAAAGGACGACGATTTCGACGATGACTTTGATGATTTCGACGATGAGCCTGTCAAAGTTACCAAGCGGGCTTCTAAAACAGCGGCAGCGGCCAAGACGACTGAGAGAGCGGAGAAACCGGCGCGTCAGACGTCCAGACCGGCCCCGTCGAAGATCACTCCTATGCGTAATTCCAAAAAATATGCGCAGAGTCAGTCCATGGAAGTATGTGTGATCAAGCCTTCCACCATGGAAGATACCCGCGAGATCGCAGATTCTCTGGTGGACAATTCCACAGTTGTCCTGAATCTGGAGGGAATGGATGTGGAGCTTGCGCAGAGAATCATCGACTTCACTTCCGGAGCCTGTTATTCTCTGGGCGGACGTCTTCAGAAAGTGTCCAGTTATATTTTTATTCTCACACCGTACAATGTGGACATCACAGGGGACTTCCAGAATATCCTGGACGGTGCGATTCCATCCATGCGCGCAGGATACTAAGAAATGGACAGAGAAGTTTTATTTGAAAAACGTATAAAAGATTTGGCAAACCGGGCATACAACAGAGATATTATTCTATTTACCGATTTTCTGAATCTGGATGAACTACATAAGATTCATAGCATTCCGCCAAAAGAGCTGCCGGTATCGGTGCGTACTTTTGGCGGCTATGATTTGGCAGAGCGTCAGATGGCAGCATTTCTCCCTGATGCTCTTTCTTACCTTGGAGAGAATCTTACCTATCCCCTGGTCTGTCTGCGGATTCGCCCTCTGGCTGTCAAATTCGCGGAGAAACTGACCCACAGAGATTACCTGGGGGCACTTGTGAACCTTGGGATGGACCGTTCCATGCTGGGCGATATTCTGGTGGGAGAGGACGGCGCTTACTGCTTCTGTAAGGAATCGATGTCTGAATTTGTTTGTGAGAATCTGACCAGAGTGCGTCACACCACAGTGTCGTCCGAACCGGTACAGGATCTGGGGGAACTTCCCCGACCGAAATTTAAGGAGATTCAGGGAACCGTCCCCTCGGTGCGTCTGGATGTTCTTCTGGCATTGGCATTTGGGGAATCCCGTTCGAAAATCGTTCCCTGTATCGAGGGAGGGAAGGTCTTTGTCAATGGAAGGCTGGTCACCTCCAATGGATATAATCCGGCTCCAGGGGATCTGATTTCGGTCAGACAGAAAGGAAGATTCCTCTATGAGGGAGCTTCTGGTGAGACAAAAAAAGGAAGGGTACGCGTCCTTCTGAAACGATATATTTGAAGCGGAGGAAACAATGACAAGAAAAAGAACGATTATTGCGGGGATTTTAGGCCTCATTTTTCTCCTGGCCCTTGACCAGTGGACAAAATATCTGGCTATTGCCCATTTAAGAGATCAGTCAGCGATTATTCTGATCCCGGGAGTCCTGGAACTGCAGTATCTGGAAAACTTTGGGGCAGCTTTTGGTATTCTCCAGAACCAACGGTGGCTGTTCGTTCTGTTATGCTGTATCTTTCTGGCTGTGGCAGTTTATTTCTATGGAAAACTGCCCTCAAAGAAGGAGTATTGGCTTTTTCGGGTGATGACGGTGCTTCTGGCAGCCGGCGCAGTGGGAAACCTCATTGACCGGGTTATGCGGGGATATGTGGTAGACTTTATTTATTTCTCATTGATTGACTTCCCGATTTTTAACTTCGCAGACTGCTGTGTTGTGACAGGCGGAATTTTAATGCTGATGAATGTACTGGTGATTTACCGCAAAGAAGATTATGAATTCCTGAAATGGCATTCATAACAGAGGAGAGATTTTAATGGAAGAAGAAATCAGATTAGAAGCCGAAGAAAAGGATATCGGTCAGCGGGTTGACAAATACTTGTCTTTGAAAATGCCGGAAGTCTCCAGATCTTATTTTCAAAAGCTTTTAAAGGAAGGCAAGGTCTATGTGAAAGAGAAAGCTGTGAAAGCCAATTACAAGCTTCAGGCAGGGGATATGATTCATTTTCAGCTTCCGCCCGACGAGGAACCGGATATTCTTCCGGAAGATATTCCTCTGGACATCTTATATGAAGATGATTATCTTCTCATTGTCAACAAACCGAAGGACATGGTGGTTCACCCCTGTCCGGGACACTACACGGGGACTCTGGTAAATGGAGTCCTGTTTCATTGTCAGGGGAATCTCTCCGGGATTAACGGAGTCCTGCGGCCGGGAATTGTACACCGCATCGATAAAGATACGACTGGAGCCCTGGTGGTCTGCAAAGACGATCAGACTCACCGCAGTCTGGCAGATCAGCTTGCCAGACATTCCATCACGAGGAGATACCGGGCCGTGGTCACGGGAAATCTTCCGGAGGATTCGGGGACCATCGAAGGGCCGATCGGCCGTCATCCCCAGGACCGGAAAAAAATGGCGGTGAACTATAAGAATGGAAAGGACGCTGTGACCCATTACCGTGTCCTGGAACGGCTGAAGAACGCCACCTATGTTGAATGTGAGCTGGAGACGGGAAGAACCCATCAGATCCGGGTTCATTTCAGCCATATCGGTCATCCCCTTCTCGGGGATACGGTGTACGGATCCGCGAAGAACCCGTACCGGCTTCAAGGGCAGGCGCTGCATGCCATGGTTCTGGGATTCTGGCATCCCCATTTTGAGAAATATGTCGAATTTACAGCGCCTTTGCCAGAGTATTTTCAAAAACTATTGGAAAAATTACGAAAATAATTGGAAATTCCAACAAAACTATAGTATAATAGCTTATATAAATTTTATTCAGACAGCTTTAAGGCTCTGGTGAAGGGAGTGACTTCTATGAAAACAAACACAGTGATAACAATCGGAAGACAATTTGGAAGCGGTGGCAGACAGATTGGCCAGGAGTTGGCACAGCTATACGGAATCAAGTGCTATGACAAAGAACTTCTGGAACATGCAGCCAACGACAGCGGTATCTGTAAAGAGCTCTTCGAAAACCACGATGAGAAGCCAACCAACAGCTTCCTTTACTCTCTGGTGATGGATACCTATTCTTTCGGATATTCTTCATCTGCCTTTACCGATATGCCAATGAACCACAAGATTTTTCTTGCTCAATTTGATACGATTAAGAAACTGGCTGCCGAAGGGCCCTGTGTCATGGTTGGCAGATGCGCGGATTATGCCCTGGCAGATATGAAGAACGCCATCAGCGTCTTCATTCACTGTGATATGGATAAGAGAATCCAGAGAATCAGTGAGCGGCATAACAAGACTGCCAGCGCGGCCAAGGATATGATTCTGAAGACTGACAAGAGCCGTTCCAGCTATTATAACTATTACACCAACAAAAAATGGGGAGAGGCAACCAGCTATCATCTCTGTATCGACAGTGGAAAATTTGGCATCGAGGGTTCTGTGAAAGCCATCGCAGAGGCAATCAAGATTTTTGAGAGCACCTTGTAGACCATCCCTTTAGATTTCCATTCAGAACAGCGGTGAACATACGCTGCTTTACTCCGGGATTGTCGTGATTCAGTTTGCAGAGCAGTTCCTTGACATACTCCCGCTTGGTATTGCCGTCCGCGGGACAGGAACTCTTCTCGACAGGAAGCTGATATTTGTTCTGGAACCCGATGACATCGGCTTCATCCAGAAAGATTAGCGGACGAATCAGTGTGAGATCCATGCGATCCCAGTAGGTCCGGGGTGAGAAGGTGTGGAATCTTCCCTCGTAAATCAGAGACAGCATGAGTGTCTCAACCACATCATCCTTGTGATGTGCATATGCGATTTTGTTGCAGCCATGTTCTTTGGCAACTTCATTGAGCGCCCCTTTTCTCATCTTTGCACACAGAGAACAGGGGTTGCTTTCTTTTCTGTCCTGAAAGATAATCTGCGAAATCTGTGTGGGTACTACGGTGTAAGGCACCTGAAGTTCCTGACAGAGCTCATGAATCTTTTCTGTGTGAAAATCACCGAATCCCATGTCCACGGTGATAGCTTCCAATTCAAATTTTTTCGGATAGAAACGGCGCAGCCCGGCCAGGGCATACAGAAGCGTCAGACTGTCCTTTCCCCCGGAGATTCCAACCGCGATTCGATCCCCGTCCTCAATCAATTGAAATTCATCGATTGCTTTTCTCGTGATACTCAGTAATTTTTGATATTTCATATTTCCTCCTGTAAGTCATTTCTAAAGTCCTGTGCGTAATAACGTGACTATTATAGCGAATTTATGTTAAAAAAGATACAAAAATAATTAAAAAAGTGTGACAAAATTGCGAAGGCATGTTATAATTTTACCAGTTACAACAGAAATGGAGAGAGAAAAGAATGCGACTTGTAATTCAACGTGTCAACCACGCACAGGTGACTGTTCAGGACCAGGTGGTTGGCAAGATTGGAAAGGGCTTCTTGGTTCTCATCGGTGTCAGTCAGCAGGATACGAAGGAGATTGCGGATAAATATCTGAAAAAACTGCTGGGGCTGCGGATTTTTGAGGATGAGAACGGGAAGACGAACCTATCTTTGCGTGATGTGAGCGGGGAACTGCTTCTGATTTCCCAATTTACCCTCTATGCAAACTGCAAAAAGGGAAATCGCCCCAGCTTCATCGAGGCAGGAGCTCCGGATATGGCGAATGAGCTCTATGAATATATGGTTGAGAAAGCGCGGGAGGAGATCCCTGTCGTGCAGACCGGCTGTTTTGGAGAACATATGAAAGTTTCTCTGGAAAATGATGGCCCGTTTACAGTGGTTCTGGACGAGTCACTGTTGGGATAAGAGAAAAGAAACAAACCAGAAAAGGAGGGTAGAGGAGTAGCATTATGAAAAAGAAGGGTTATGTGTATGGTCTGTTTCTTCTTCTGACTTTGTTCTTTGGCATGGGAATGACAATGACCGCAGGCACATCTGCGGTGTATGCCGCGGTTCAGAACGGCTGGGTCACAGAAAACGGAAATACTTATTACTATCAGAACGGCAAGAAACTGACCGGCAAGCAGAAAATCGGTGATGAGTATTATTATTTCAATTCTGTGCACGGCTATATGCAGACAGGGTGGTATGAGACCCAGGCCGGCAACCTCTATTATTTCGGGGATGACGGTGTGATGCGTACCGGTCTGCAGACGATTGACGGTGAGACCTACTATTTTTACACCACCGGAAGAGTTGCGGATGATGTCATTGTCACCATTGACTCAAAAAAATACTATTTTGATGAGAATGGAAAACTGTATAAAGGAGGATGGCTGGACTACAAAGACGGCCATACTTATTATTTCTACCGTGGGGATGGCCATATGCTCAAGAGCTGCTGGATCACATCCACCATCGACGGCAAGCAGTATAAGTTCTATGTGAGAGCCAACGGATACCGGGCTGAGGGATGGCTGAAAAATGCCAACGGTGACTACCGTTATTTCCTGTACCGGGACGGCAGGATGCTCACCGGCTGGAATACCATAGGAGGAAAGAAGTACTACTTCGATCCGGAGACGGGTATCCGCTATGAGGGACTTCACACCATTGACGGCAAAAAATATTATTTTAACGCTGTTAAGGGGTATATGCAGACGGGATGGTTCAAGACGCAGTACGGAAATTATTATTATTTCGGAGATGACGGTGTGATGCGTACCGGACAGCAGACCATTGATGCGGAAGAGTATTACTTCTACAGCACTGGGCGCAGAGCTCACGATGTCATTGTCACCATCGGTTCCAAGAAATACTATTACGACGAGAATGGAAAGCTGTACAAGGGAGGATGGCTGGATTACAAAGACGGCCACACTTACTATTTCTACCGCGGGGATGGTCATATGCTCAAGAGCTGCTGGATCACATCCACCATTGACGGCAAAAAATATAAGTTCTATGTGAGAGCCAACGGATACCGGGCTGAGGGATGGCTGAAAAACAGCAGCGGACAGTATCGTTATTTCCTGTACCGGGACGGCAGAATGCTCACCGGTGCCAACCGGATCAATAAAAAGCTTTATTATTTCGATCCGGAGACGGGTATCCGTCAGTCAGGTCTGATAAAGATTAACGGTAAGTTCTATTTCTTCAGCAGTAGTGACGGAGCTGCATACACCAGCCAGTGGATCACCAGCGATGGTAAGAAATATTACGCAAGCTCCAGCGGAGCGCTCCTGACAGGATGGCAGGAGATTGGCGGAAGCACTTATTATTTCCTGTATCGTTACGGTTACGCTCTGACCGGATTTAATCAGATCAATGGCAAACTGTATTACTTCTACGATTCCGGAAAACTTGCTACTAACACCTGGGTAGATTCCAACCACTATATGGGAAGCGACGGTGTATGGCAGGAAGGAAAGGTAAACACTGCGAATACCTTCTCCTGGCCGCTGAAGAGCTGGTCCTATATCTCCAGCTACTTTGGAGGCAGAGAGTCTCCCGGCGGTATTGGATCCACCAATCATATGGGAATTGACATCGCTGCAGCCAGCGGAACGCCAATTTATGCGGCGGCTTCCGGCGTCATCGTTGTACGCCAGTGGAGTGATTCTGCCGGTTATTATATTCAGATCTCACACGGCACGATCAATGGAGAGGCTCTTGAGACTCAGTATATGCATCAGAGCCGGTTCGCGCCAGGTCTGAGTGTGGGGGACCGGGTGACCAAAGGTCAGCTCATTGGCTACGTGGGATCCACGGGAAATTCCACCGGACCGCACCTGCATTTCGGTGTGAAATCCGATGGCCAGTATGTAGATCCTCTGGATTATGTATCAGAACCAGATCATTAAAAACATCACTATAATATAAATAATAAATAGAAGAAACTCATGAAGAAGAGCTATGGAACGTTTTCGACAGACGTCGGAACGGACCAGCAGCTCTTTTTCTATTCTTTCGCAAAAAACAAGATATCAGACAGCAAAATTATAAAGTTGTCAATAATAATATTATGTAAACAATCTTATTTTTCCATGTGTTCCCTGAGAGTGACAGCGGAGGCAGCCTTTCTGCGGCGGCTGTCATCCATGGCAGCGTAATGCTTTTTCGTGGTGTTGACATCCGAATGTCCCAGCACATCTGCCACAAGATAGATATCGCCCGTTTCCTGATAAAGGGCGGTGCCATAGGTACTTCGCAATTTGTGCGGCGTAATTTTCTTGGTAGTGGTAATCTGAGAGGCATATTTTTTGACCAAATTCTCCACTGCCTGAACCCCCATACGTTTTCTCTGGGTGGAATAGAAGAGTGCGTGCTCATGGCCGGCCACAGGGGTAACGCCTTTGCGAACCTCCAGGTAACGGTGCAATGCCTCGGCGACCTCCTCGCCGAAATAGACGATCATCTCATTGCCGCCTTTTCTTGTGACTTTGATGCCGTTATTTTTAAAATCAATGTCCTCCACATCCAGCCCCACGCACTCTGAGACACGGATACCTGTCCCCAGCAGCAATGTGACCAGAGCGAGATCCCTTTCTTTGGTCTTTTCATAGTAAGCTTTTTTCTGTCCTGTGAGTGTGTCGCCGGCATGTTCGATGTAATCCAGAAGCATGGCGACTTCATCCGCATCCAGACGGGTGATGGCTTTCTGATGCAGTTTCGGCATGTCCACCAGAACGGCAGGATTTGTGTGAATCATTTCCCTCTTATAATAATAGGAATAAAAACTGCGTAAAGAGGACATTTTCCGTTTCAGGCCGCGTTCCCCGTTGGTTGTTGTTTTCTGACTATTTTGGTATACTTTCAGGTATTCTTGATATTCCTCAATGTCAACTGCGTGAATCTGATCCAGGACATCGACAGTGAAGCGGTTCATGCTATAACCGCGAAAAGCAGGGTTTTCCTCCAGCAAAAACTGGAAGAAGATCCGAATGTCGTAGGCGTAGGAAATGCGGGTCCTGGTGGTTGTGGTAGCCTCCAGAGCACGAAAATAATCCCGGCAAAACGGCGGCAAGGCCTTTAAGATTTCCCGCAGACGCAGAGTGTTTTTGATATCTGTCTGTTCCCGGTAAGTTGTTCGTTTTTCCAATAGCAAAACCTCCGTTAGTCTGGACGATAACATCCAAATCGGATACCAGTCCAGATAATATGTTAAGATTAATATTAACCCTAAATTATTCACGGAACAGTATCTGAATTGATAACAGTACCATGAATCTGAA
>ERZ1643246.403-NODE-403-length-56608-cov-18.387601_pt1 | contig 56608 bp, 52 predicted proteins | sample MGYA00579265_ERZ1643246 | MGnify/ENA primary metagenome ERZ1643246 (study PRJEB29033, sample SAMEA4952261) | chicken gut metagenome | biome: Broiler Chicken; feature: Gastrointestinal Tract; material: Caecum | place: Ireland | collected 2018 | study: Broiler... | reverse complement strand
CTTGCGGCGCAAGGGCTTGCCGACTTAGTCCTATTATAACAGAGGCATCGTGAAAGCGGATGTGGGAGAGCCTGGCGTCCTTCAGGAGCTTCTTATGGAGGTTTACCACCGAGTCCGGGTGGTACATTTCCCCGGTGATAGGGGAGGGGAACAGGTAGGGGCTGTCCGGGTACTTATCATGCTCCTGGATCAGCAGGTCAATCGCCGCCTGCGGAATAGATACTAGCCGCACGGAGTTCTCCGTCTTGGGCCGGGTGAGCTCCAGGGAGCCATCCGGATTGCGGACATATTGTTTGCTGACGGAGATTGTTTTGCCCCGGATGTCTACGTCGTCCCATCGCAGGGCTACCAGCTCTCCCTTCCGCAGGCCGCTGACCAATTCCAGATAGAACATGGGGAGCAGATCTCTAGCCTTGGCGGCTTCCAGGTAGGCGTGCATGGCTTCCGGTGGGAGGATCTGCATTTCCAGTTTCCGTGGCTTGGGGGCGATACAGTCTTCGGTGGGATTTCTGGGTATCAGCCGCTCCTTGACCGCCCGTTCCAAAGCCGCATGGAGCATCAGGTGGACGCTGTGGACGGTAGTGGTGCTTAATCCTTTGGCCTTACTCTTTCCGACATGTATTCTGCCCTCCTCCAATAACTCCTTGTAGAGCTTTTGCAAGTGCCTGGTGGTCAGTTTCTTTAGCTTGAGGTCACCGATGCGAGGGATGGTGTAGGTCTCAATAATGAGCTCGTAGCGGTTTGCTGTGGCAGTACGCACATTAGGCTTGGCGTAGAGCTCATACCAGGTACGCAGCCAGGTAGCCACAGTGTACTCATCAGCCGCCTTGCTGACGTCCAGGCCTTGGCTTTCCGCCATGGCGGTTTTGAGCTTCTCCTTGACCTCTCCCTGGGTCTTACCCAGCACATTCTTGATGATCCGCTTGCCGGTTTTGGGATCATACCCAGCCGTGTACCGCCCCTCCCAGCGGCCATCTTTCCGTTTCCTGATGTTGCCCTCTCCATTAGCCCGTTTCTTTGCCATGTGGTGTCACCTCCAGCTCTTTTGCAATTTCCTGGGCCAGCTTAAACCCGGCGATAAAGCTGGCCAGAGAGATCTTCTCCCGCAGCAGGTTTTGCGCATCCACCAGCTGCATCAGCTTTCGCTGTTCTGGCTGCCCAAGACAGTCCCGCACTTCCTGGCGGGCTTGCTCAATTTCTTCCTCCAATTCAGTAAAGTCCGGTACCTGGAAAAACCGTTGATACAGGGCAGCCATGTAGTGATACATTGCGTGTCGCCTCCTTTGCAGCAACACACAATACCAGCTTTCCCGATGGATAGCCATAGGGAATGGGCAGAGTTATCAGAACAGTAACAATTACCCGGCAGAAGACCATGCGGATCTCTTTGTTAACGGCGTACTATTTTCTCCACCCTTATTCTTTGATTTGCGATATAGTTTTTAATACGCTTAGGGCTCCGCACTTGAGCGTGCAGAGCCCCAGCGTCACATCATCTGCTGCCCCTGATCGTGGTCATCCGGCTTATGCCCCAGAGCGATCTTTTTTTGCTGCTCCCTGGCCATTGCCTTTCGATCTCCATGGCCGTGCTTGATGGTGGCATCCGGGACAAAGTCATCGGGATCTCCCTCCAGCCTGGACAGCAGGTGGAGTACCTCGTTTGTTATGTCAGCGTTTGCCACATGAGAATACATACCGGCACCGCCGCCGCTGCCGAACTCATGATGATGAAGGGGATCCATCTCCGGAGCGAAGAGATCGCCTCCTGGGTGTCCTTCTGAAAGGTTGACCCGATGGCTGAGAGCTCTCTGGTAAATTCGTCTCTCTGCCTCCCATCCCGTTTGTATTCCTCCTTCATTTCGGAAAGAATCTCTTCCATCGCCTGGTAGGTTTCCTGGTTGAGGGCCTGCGTCTGCTCCAGCCACTGCCGGAGCAGTTCTGAGGTGGCCAGCGGCTCCAGGCTCTCCTTCGTGGCCAGAGTAGCCATGGACGCTTGGATCGTTTTCTGGAGGTCCAGGGTATGTTGGAGGACATTCTCCAGCTGCTCCACCGTCTGCACCGGCATGGTATACAGCACATTGGGCTGTTGTTCCGTCAGAGTGGGAGTCGCCGCACGCTGCTTGAGGGCTGCCAAAGCACTGTTGTGTTGCCTGGGCTCGTATTCCAAACTCATGCTCCATGTTCTCCTTTCTGAATTTTAGCTCGTGAAGTCTGTCGTCTCTGCACTTCATTCCGGTAGGTGTGGTGTAGGTAATGCACTTCCGATTTTCCTTCCAGCGTACCTGGTAGCCGCGCCGATTCATCTCCTGTATGAACTCCTCCCGGCTGCCAGCTCGCGGCATGGCCGCCTCCACCGTAGTAATGAGCCGAAACTTCCAGCTTTCTCCCCGCATAGCCGCCCGGTATTCCCCGGCTCTCAGGCCCTTTGTCCGGTGATCCTGTTGGTACGGCTTTAGAGTGGTCAAGCCGTGCTCCATACAGATCTGATCACTGACCTTCCGCATTTCTTCCAACGTTCTGGGAGTGAAGTGGAGCTTCTTTCCGATGTCCGGATGAACCGAGTTAACTACCAGATGGGAGTGAAGATGCTGCCGATCCACATGGGTGGCCACTAGGACCTCACAGCCTGGAAAGAACTGCTCTGCCAATTCCAGACCGATCTGATGCGCCTGAGCTGGTGTAAGGTCTTCTTCCGGGGAGAAGGACTGGGTGTACTGGTAGAAGAAGGTGCCGGTGTCTTTCCCATAGAGGTGTTTGGTGGCCATGAAGCTCTGCATGGCCACATCTGCCACACAGTTGACGCCCGTCAGGTAGCGGTTGCCCTCCTCGTCCATGGTTTTCTTTGGCTGGGACACATACTGGATTACCCGCTCCATGCTCCTGCCGTCTGTTTGCGTTCCTTGATGAAGCTACAGGTCGCCATGGTGGATCACCGCGCCTTTCGTCGCCAGTGTGGTCAGCTGGTTTAGATTTTTCCCCCAGGCGCGCAGCTCCGACAGAATGGGCTTGAGCTCTTCCATTACATAGATAGGCTCATTCAGTGCGGCATCCAGTAGATACTCCTGTTGGCTCAGGCCAGAGCGTCTGACCTTGGCGTTAATTTGCCTTCTCTCGGCTGGGGTTACCCGAAAGGCCACCACCTGATTTCTGGTTCGTGTTGCCATATTTCCTCACCTCCACATAAAAAATTGGTATGCTGCCGCTCCCTGCTCGGGAACGACAACATACCAAACATTTTTGTGGATAGCCATACCAAAAGGCCAGAGTTAAGAGAAAGTTATCAATTGCGGTGCTCGGGTGTAGCCCTTATTTTGTTTTCTGTGGCGCAGGTATTGCGGTGCGGAAAAGAGGCGCAACTGCGGTCAGCGGAAAGTGGGTGCGGGCTTCTGCCCGCAAAAAGGCGTTTGGCAGCCGCTTGCGGCAAGCCAAATGCTCTGCTTGCCCCACCCTAAGGTGGGTCCGTACCCTCAGCCGTGTAAGCCACGGCGGCACAGGTGCTCTCTGTACTGCGGGAAGATGTAGTTTTTTGAGGTTATCCCGCTTTTTCTTTTGTTCTCGGTTTGTGTTCTTAACCGGGCCGACAGCGGCCTAAATCCGCCTTGAAAGCCCTGGGTGGGGCAGGGGGGTGCTCTGCTTCAAAGAAGGGGCAAACAGCGTCTCACAGCGGAGCACACGGGCGATTTACGCTTCCAAGCGAAGTTGCTGTTGTTGCCAGCAATCATCCATCGTTGCCTGTATCGACAGAATGGTGTAGAGGTTGTTGCCGTTCTACTTCATACCCCGCCTGTCAATGTAAGTTGTGTTTTTGACTGCGACGAGCAGTTTGTCCGCCAATTTCGTGATGTGCTTTGTTGACCAATGTTTAGTAAGGGCAATATGTTGGGCAGAGAGAAAACTCTTTGAGTACCGGAATAAAGTAAAGGGATTACATACCATGTATCTGCATGACTATGACCAGTTTACAGTGTTTTTTTATAGTGGTTAGGCCTTTTCGCAGGGCGGTTGTTGATTGTGGGGCAGCACAGCTTAGATGCGCAAAGGGAGGGTGCCCATTACGCTGCGTTTAATATAGCCGTCCATCATTTCTTTCCAGTGGCCCTCCATGGCAGCCTGGGCGGCGGCTGGATCGCCCTTTCGGATGGCATCCACCGCCTGTCGGTGGAAGCAGACGCTCTTTTCCAGGGTCTCCAGGGCATAGTGATCAGCGGCAGCTCGGGTGAAGCGGCGCATTTGGTTGTTGATCTGATTCAGGATGTCTATCAGCCGCTTGTTGGCACAGTTGCTGCTCAGCAGGTCGTGGAACACAAAGTCCTCTTGGGAAATCTCAATGGGCGAAATATTGCCGTCCTTCAGCATGCGTTCCTCCCGGCTTACCGACTCTTCCATACGGGCCAGGAGGCTGTCTGTATGATTCTGAGCAATCAAGAAGGCAGCTAAACCGTCATTGGCCGTTCTCAGCTGATAAAGCTCTACAATATCATCAATGGTCACATAGGGGACCATTGCGCCCCGATTGGGAATGAGATTCACAAAACGGTCCTGTGCCAAACGGATCAATGCCTCCCGCACCGGAGTCCGGCTGACGGAAAATTGCTTGCACAGATCATTTTCAATCAGAAACGTACCGCCAGGATATTTCCCGCTGATAATCTCATCACGCACAGTAAAGTAAATCTGATTGCTTTTATTGGGATCAGCTGACATTCTAGCCATATTTTGAGGGTTCCTTTCCAAGCGGACAAGCGCTTTTTTGCTTGTTATTACCTAATTATTTATCATCCAACAGGATACTGTCAAGCCAATTTAAGCATTTTTAAAAAAAACCACAAATAAATTTCGTCGTTACGCCAATCGTGCATACAACAATTATAAAATATGCTTGACAAAGGTATTCAGATTGTATACAATGTGAATGCACAAGATGATCCGCCATTTGCAAAAGAAAGGAGCACCGACCTGGCAGGTAGACAGACGGCAGTAGGGAAACAAAATGCTATGAGAGAAAGAAGTTGAGGAAATGTCAAATCCAATCGAAAAAACTTCGGAAAACAAGAACATTAAGTTTGGCGCAGTTATGTCCATTATCTGTGGCTTGATCCTGTCCATGGGCGCAATCCACATGGACACCATTAACTGGATCCTGCCTACCATCGCTCAGGATCTGGCTTCTGGCAACAGCACTCTGATGGTGACCTCCGGATTCTTCTATGGCATGATGGTAGGCCACGTAATTGTGGGACCTCTGTCCGATATGATCGGCAAGAAGAAGACCATGGTTGTCGGCTTCATTATCTGTATCATCGGTGCTGCCATCGGTTCCCAGGCCGGCGGGCTGGGTGGACTTATCGCTGCCCGTCTGCTCCAGGGCGTGGGCGGCGCGGCTGCCTCCAATGCTGCCCGGGCTGTGGGCGGAGACGCCGGTAAGGGCCGCAAGTCTGCCATGGCGCTGACCTTCATGCAGATCTGGTCTGCTGCAATCCCCATCATCCTGCCTCTGTCCGGCAAGTGGGTTGGCAACAGCTTTGGCTGGCCCGCCATCTTCTGGCTGCAGGCCGCTATCTGCGGTATCCTGTGCATCCTTGTGCTGATTTTTGTGCGTGAGACTTCCGAGATTTCCGGCAAGGGCTGCGTCAAGCGGATCACCGGCGAGGTCAAGAGCTGCCTGGCCACGCCTGAGTACGTGTTCTTTGTTCTGTGCTTTGCCTTTAACATGGCCACCTTCTTCCTGTACTCCGGCTCCATGTCGGTTGCCATGGTAACTGAGCTGGGCATGGACAACAATCATTACGCCAACGTTTATGCCTGGGGCGCAGTGGCCATGACCATCTTCGCTTTCCTGGGCCGCACCTTCGTTGCTCCCAAGGTGAATCCCTCTGTTATCATCCGTGCGCTCAATGCTGTGCAGATTGCCTTCGCTGTGTTCTTTGCCGCGGCCTTCCTGGGTAACTTTGCTGACTGGCACTACATGCAGTACATGCTGTGGATCCTGCCTGCTGTTCAGGGCATCGTGCTTCCCGTAGCCATGGCTCAGGTTATGAATGCCTCCGGTAAAGCCACCGGCACCGGCGCTGCCTTTATGGGCTTTGTCCAGTATCTCTTCTCCTCCATTACCACCACCATCCTGGCCACTGTAAAGGAGGGTGGTTCTGTGGGACAGTACATCGGTATTATGATGGTCGTCACCGCCGGCTGCTCCTTTATCTTCTGCGTGATGGGCAAGCGCGCGCTGCTGAAAAAGGACCCCAATGCTATTATCTAAACTGAATCCCTGTCCGGTTGCTGCTTGTATTGCTTCTGACCCCCGCCCCGCCGTACCGGCGGGACGGGGGGCGGATAAAAAATACCGCTGTTCAGCTATATACCTTTTAAATTAAATAAAGGAGCGAATCATATGCCTTACGTTTATGACAAGAGAAAGCCCTATCGCACCTATCTGGAAGAGTATGCCCCCAAATGGGACGGTATGGCCCACCTGCGCCGGGATGAAAACGGCATCCTGGAGGTCCGCTTCCACACAGAAGATGGTCCTGTTCGATTCTGCGAGGCGATTCATTCCGGCTATCTTGGCCTGCTCCATGACATCAGCCACGATCCTGACAATGAGATTGTGATTCTCACCGGCACCGGCGACAGCTTTGTCGCTCTGTCCGACCCTGAAATGTCTGTGGAGTTCCCCACCTATACCACCTCTGTGACCTATGACTGGTGGTATCTGACCGCTACCCGGGTACCTCTGGCCTGGCTGGACATCCCTGTGCCTGTGATTTGTGCCCTCAACGGTCCTATCACCATTCATCCCGAGTCTGTACTGCTCTCCGACTACATCATTGCCGGTGACAACGCTCTGACGGTAGACCGTCATATTCAGGATGCCGGCTGCGCCCCTGTGGATGGCGTGAACATCCTGTATGAGAAGCTGCTGGGTGTCAACGCTGCCCGGGCGCTGCTGCTGAACAGCGGCGTTATCGACGCGCAGCGGGGCAAGGAGCTGGGTATCTTTGCGGAGGTCGTGCCTCACGGTACCGAGCTGGACCGGGCCTGGGAGTTTGCCAAGGATCTGATGAAGCGCGTTCCCTCCCGCATGGTGCGGCGCATGACCAGAGAGGTCTTTACCCAGAGCCTCCGGGAAGCCTTTATGAAGGATATCCGTTCCAGCCTGTGCCATGAGTGCTACTCCTCCGAGCTGCGCACCGACTCCAAGCCGGAAGAGGGCCATAAAAACATGATCAACAAAGAGCTGTAACAGTCTCCACTGGCAACATCACTTTCTGGAAAGGGCGAAAAAAATGAAACTGGTAACATTTGCTGTGGATACCCCTGTGGGTGAAATCCGCCGTGTAGGCGCCATTCGGAAAGACGGCTTTTATGTGGATTTAGCCGCCGGACGGGAGGCATATTTAAAGGCCAAAGGCGTGGAGCAGGCTTACATCCAGGCCCAGCTGGACTGCCCCAGCGACATGCTGGCGTTCATTCGGGCTGGTGAAGACGCGCTGAAAAAGGGCTATGAAGTGCTGGACTTTGCTGCCGACAGAGAGCCGGGCAAAGCAGACGGGCTTACTGTGGTATATGATCCCGCTGCAGTGCGGCTGCTCACCCCCATTCCCCGGCCCAATACCATCCGCTGCTTCTCCCTCAGCGAAAAGCACATGCTCAACGGCATTAAGTCCATGCAGGACACCGCCGCCTGGGGCGGCACCAAGCCTTCCCTGACCAAGCTGCCCGACGAGTGGTACAATCTGCCCACCTACTACAAGACCGGCACCACCGAGATCTACGGGCCCGACGAGCTGGTGCCCTGGCCCAGCCTCACCGACCTGTTCGACTATGAGCTGGAGATTGCCACCATCATCGGCAAGCGAGGCCGCAACGTACCCGAGGAGGAAGGGGAGAACTATATCTTTGGCTGGACCCTGTACAACGACTGGAGCACCCGTGATTGGCAGAACCGCGAAATGAGCATCAATCTGGGGCCCAGCCTGTGCAAGGACAACGCCTCCTCTCTGGGCCCCTGCATCGTGACCCGGGACGAGTTCGATCTGTACAATGCCCACTTTACCATCCGGGTCAACGGCGAGGTGTGGTCTGAGACCATGGTGGATCTCTACTTCCCCCTGAAGCATCTGGTGGAGTATGTGACCCGGGTGCAGACCATCTTCCCCGGCGACATCTTTACCAGCGGCACCCTGCCTTTTGGCGCTGGCTGTGAGCTGAAGAAGTGGATTCCTCAGGGCGGTGTCATTGAGTTTGAGGCCGAGGGTATGGGTATCCTGCGCAACTACATTGGCAAAAAGGGCGAGCCTGCCCCGCTGCCTGCAGCCCAGAGACCCTATTTGAAGGTTATTCGGGGCGAAGACGTGTAACTTCTGGAATGGACTGGCCGGTGGCGGCCACTGAGTGGTGCGCCCCGGCCAGAGCCCTTCTTTTACCTGAACGCACGATATGGTTTATTCCCGTGAGAACCACAGGGATAAGCTTGATAAATCCCATCAGGTGAAAGGAGCATGCCAATATGTCCAATCAGCAGTACGCACATAAGTTTCAGCTTGGAGTACCCTTCCGCACCTATCTGGAGGATTACGCGCCCAAGTGGGAGGAACTGGCCTGGATTACCAGAGACGAGAATGGGATCCTGACGGTTCAGCTCCACTGGGGTGACGATTCCTGCCGTTTCAGTGAGTCTGTCCACAGCGGTCTGGTGGGACTGGCGCTGGATATTCAGCGGGATCCGGACAATGAATGCGTCATTATCACCGGTACCGGAAAGGACTTCATGAATGAGCCCGATAAGGAGGAGGCACTGGCTGAGGGCGAGAAGGTCTATCCCCACAGTGCTACCTATGACTGGTGGTGGATGAACCAGACCCGCATCTTCAATGCCTTTATTGACATCCCTGTTCCCGTGGTGGCTGCTATCAATGGCGGCTGCAGCTTCCACCCGGAAGTCTGGCTCATGTCCGACTACATATTTGTGTCTGACGACGCCTATTATATGGACAAGCATGTGCTGGGCTCCCACTGCATTCCCGCCGATGGACTGAACGAGCTGGTAGGCTACATCGTAGGCCGCAACCGTGTCAAGGGCATCTTCCTGAAGGGCACCTGCATCGACGCCAAGATGGGCGTGGATCTGGGCCTGTGGCACGAGATTGTGCCCAAGGCAGAGCTGCTGGAACGGGCCAAGACCTTTGCCAAAGAAAGCATCCTTTGTCTGGAACCCATGCATCGCAGAATGTGGCGAGAGGTCTTTGTCCAGCCCTACCGGGAGCTGATGGCGAAAACAGTCCGGGCGTCCCTGGCTCAGGAGGCCTATGCCGCGGAACTGTGCGTGGTCAAACCCGGCGAGAACCATGCGCTCCAGTTCCGGGAAGAGTTTATGAAGAAAATGGAACACTGAGACAAATACGTCCGGCGCGTTTTAGCGCCGGACGTATTTATTTGCCGAATGGGTAGTTATATCCTGACGCCTGCTGCCGGCGCCGCCGCCAGGGCAGCCGGATGAGCAGAATCAGAAGAAGTACATAGGGGAGCTGGGCCCCCATATGGAACTGCTCAAAAAGCGTCTGCCCGGCGGAGCCCAGCATGGTGATCCGCCCGGTTTCCGGAATGATTACCTGTCCTTGCCCTTGAACGTAGCTGCTCAACAGCTCCGACAGCGTACCTGCCGCCGTACCCGCGGCTCCCTCCAGAACGGAAAAGCCCAGGGTGCCGTCCGTCATATTCCGGGGAACGGCCAGAGTAAAGCTGCGGGTATCTGTCCGCTCCAGGGGGGAACCGTCCTCCAGAGTAATTTCCCGCACCCGACGGCCAGGCAGCTGAGAGACATCAAATACGAAAGAAAAGCCGGATATCTGCGGAAACTGTTCTGCGCTGGAGTCTGGGTCCAGCAGTTCGTCTTCCCCCAGCTGGGCGTAGGATACAGCCTGCTCAAGCAGCTGAAACAGAGCCTCTGCCTGTATTGTCACCACCAGAACAGGCTGATCCTGCTGGAAAACGGCTTTGACATCGTCGCTGGTGATGGTACCGCCCGGTAAACTTTGGACCAGCAGGCCGCCGCAGATGATAGAAAGCTGAGCGCCGGTGCCTGCCCGGAGGCTGTCCGCCACATAACAGCCCAAAGCGGTTTCCTGCAGCTGTGCGCCGTAGGATTGTGTGGTACGATTGGGAGACATGGCGCCTGTACTGGAGCCAAGTACCGGACTGGCTGCCCCGGCTGCAGAGAGCGGCAGAAAGCAGACCAGCATCCAGCACAAAAGGATGCGCAGGGTTTTCATAGGGCCTCCTTTAAGCGGGGGTGTCCGAAATACTGGTTGTTTCGGTGAAGTGGCAGCTGACAAAATGGCCCGGGCTTACCTCCCGCAGAGCAGGCTGCTCCTGGCGGCACCGCTCCTGGGCGTAGGGACATCGGGCTGCAAAGCGGCAGCCGGGCTTCATGTTGACGGGAGAGGTGATCTCTCCCTCCATCAGCACCCGCTTTCGACGGTTGCGGAGGCTGGGAATTGGAATGGCGGAGAGCAGTCCTCTGGTATAGGGGTGCATAGGGGAGTGAAACAGCTCCTTGCAAGCCGCTTTTTCCACCATCTGACCCATGTACATGACCAGAATATCATCAGAGATGTGTTTGACCACCGACAGGTCATGGGTAATAAAGAGGTAGGACAGGCCCTTGTCCCGCTGAATCTGCTTGAGCAGATTGAGGACCTGGGCCTGGATAGACACGTCCAGCGCGGAAACCGGTTCGTCGCAGACAATAAATTCCGGCTCCAGAGCCAGAGCCCGGGCAATGCCGATCCGCTGCCGGCGTCCGCCGTCCAGCTCGTGAGGGAAGGCGTAGATCATGTGTTCCGCAATGCCGACAAGGTCCATCAGGGCCCGAACCCGGCTTTCCAGCTCAGACTGAGTCCGGCAGACCTTGAAAATCTTCAGCGGCTCTGCGATCAAATCCATGGTACACAGCCGGGGATCCAGAGAGGACATGGGGTCCTGGAACACCATCTGCATCTCTTTCCGCAAGGCTTTCCAGTCGGCTCTGCCGGCCTTTTCGATGTTGCGGCCTTGAAAAATGATTTTGCCGGAGGTGGCCTGTTCCAGACCCACCAGCAGTTTGCCCAGCGTAGACTTTCCGCAGCCAGATTCGCCCACCACGCCCAGGGTCTTTCCCTGCTCCAGCTGGAAGCTGATGTTGTCAACGGCGTGGAGCTTTCCGGCTGTAATATCAAAGTCCTTTTTTAAGTTTTGGACCTCCAGAATGACACCCATTCTGCCTCACTCCTTTCCCTGAACGTCCGCGCCATCTCCAGCCAGCAGGCATTTGACCATGTGGCCGGGCGCTGTCTGGACGCAGGAGGGATTGACCTGAGCACAGCGAGCCGTGGCCCGGGCACAGCGGGGATGGAACTTGCAGCCGGCCGGGAGACTGGTTGGATCGGGCATCAGGCCCGGGATAGGTGTGAGCATGTCCACATCTTCGTCCAGTGAGGGGATGGACTGGAAGAGACCAATGGTATACGGATGGGCAGGGGATTCAAAAATATCCTCCAGTGTGCCGCTTTCTACAATCTCGCCGGCGTACATGACCGCTACCCGGTCACAGATCTCCGCCACTACCCCCAGGTCATGGGTAATCAGGATCATGGAGGTGTTCAGCTCTTCTTTCAGCCGTTTCATCATATCCAGGACCTGGGCCTGAATGGTCACGTCCAGGGCGGTGGTGGGTTCGTCGGCAATGAGCAGCTCGGGGTTGCAGGCCAGGGCGATGGCGATCACCACCCGCTGCTTCATGCCGCCGGAGAACTGGTGGGGATATTCCCTGCCCCGTTCCGCCGGGATGCCCACCAGCTCCAGCATCTCCAACGCCCGCCGCTCCGCTTCGGCTTTGCTAATCTTGTTGTGGAGCAGAACCACTTCCGCAATCTGCTCCCCCACCGGAATCACCGGGTTGAGGGCGGTCATGGGGTCCTGAAAGATCATGGAGATGTGGTTACCCCGGATCTCCCGCATACGCTTTTCGGACTGCTCCAGAAGGGCCTCGCCGTCGAAGCTGATGCTGCCTCCGGTGATTTTCCCCGGAGGATCGGGCAGCAGCCGCAGGATGGACAGGGCGGTGGTGGTCTTGCCGGCGCCCGTCTCACCCACCAGGCCCAGGGTCTCACCCAGGCCCAGGCTCAGGTCGATGCCGTTTACCGCCTCCACCACGCCGTCGCTGGTAAAATATTTTACCTCAAGTTGTTCGATCTTCAGAAGTTCATCCACTGGGCTCCCCTCCTTATCGCTTCAGCCGCGGGTCCATGGCGTCCCGCAGTCCATCGCCGGCGAGGTTGAACAGGATCAGCGTCACCACAATGGCAATGCCGGGGAAGGTGACCATGGGCCAGAAGTCCCGCATGTAGGTCCGCCCGGAGGCCAGCATGGAGCCCCACTCCGGGGTAGGAGGCCGGACGCCCAGCCCCACAAAGCTCAGGCCAGAGATCTGAAGGATCGCGGTGCCCACCCCCAGGGTCACATTGACGATGGTGGAGGACAGGGCGTTGGGGAAAATATGGGTGAGGATGATATACAGGTCCGAGGCACCCGAGGCCCGGGAGGCGAGGATAAACTCGTTGCCCTTGACCGACAGGGTCTCCGCCCGCATCAGGCGGACAAAGCGGGGGATATTGGTAAGACCAACCGCCACGATGGTGTTTATCAGGCCGGTGCCCATGGCGGCGGATACGGTTACCGCCAGCAGGAAGGCGGGGATGGCCATCATGATGTCGGTCAGCTTCATGATGCCGAATTCGATCTTACCGCCATAATATCCGGCGGCGGCGCCCAGCAGGCTGCCGACCACCGCGGACAGGAGCACCGATCCGAAGGCCACCAGCAGTGAGATCCGGCCGCCTACCAGCACCCGGGAGAAGATGTCCCGCCCCAGATTGTCCGTTCCGAACAGATGCGCGGCGGAGGGAAACGCGAAGGTATTGGTCAGATCCCGCTCCGTGTATACATAAGGTGTGATCAGCTCGGAGAAAACGGCGGACAGAATGATGACCAGGAGCAGTACAATGGACACCATCGCCACCTTGTTGCGCTGCAGCCTGCTCCACACATCCCGCCATTGTCCCCGTTTTTTCTTTTTCCTGTTCATAGCCCTGTCTCCTCCACTCTGTCGCATTACCGGATCTCCACCCGGGGATCGATGACAGCATATACGGTATCCACCAACAGATTGATGACGCAGACTACCGCCGACAGCACCAGGACCACCGCCTGGATGGTGCTGTAATCCTTGTTGTTGATGGCCGTCATCATCAGGCTGCCCATGCCGGGGAAGGAGTGGACCGCCTCAATAATGGCGGAGCCGGCGATCACCGCGCCGGCCTGCAGGCCGATCAGGGTGACCACCGGAATCAGTGCGTTGCGGAGCGCATGGCGGAAGATGACCGCCCGTTCGCTGACCCCCTTGGCACGGGCGGTGCGGATGTAGTCCTGACGGATCACCTCCAGCATGCTGGAGCGGGTCTGCCGGGTGACGGAAGCCACATATTGGGCGGAGCTGGCGATGACCGGCATGATATAGCAGGTCCAGTCGGTGAGGCCGGACGAGGGCAGCCAGCCCAGACGGCTGGAGAAGATCAGGATCATGATCATGGACAGCCAGAACCCGGGCACAGCGGCAAAAAACAGGGATACCAGAGTGACGCTGTAGTCCAGCAGGGAGTACTGCTTGGTGGCCGAAATGATCCCGGAGGGCACGCCGATCACCACTGTCAGCACCACCGAAATCAGGCCCAGCTTCAGAGAGACCGGGAAGCGGGTGGCCAGCTCGGACAGGATACTGTTGCCGCTGTAGTAGGAGTAGCCGAAATCCAGCCCGGTGACGATGTTTTTCACATAGTTGAAGAACTGGGTGAAAAAGGGCTGATCCAGGCCCCACTCGGCGGCCTTGGCTGCGTACTGAGCCTCGGTGTAGTCAAAGTCGAAAAAGATTGCCACCGGATCGCCGGGGGTAAAGTAGTTGATGGTAAAGATAATAAAGACCACTGCCAGCATGGTCAGCATGACCATGAGGATGCTCTTGATCAGGTATTTCACCATTGCCATGTGATCCACCTCCCATAGGACGAATGTGCTGCCGCTTCCGCCGGATTATTCCGTCAGCAGATCCAGATTTCGGATATCTCTCGCGTGCATCAGATTGCAAAACTCGGAATCGTCCACATAGTCCCTGCAGATAAACGCGGTATTGTATTCCACCACCGGCAGGTACCACATATTCTCGTGCAGCCAGTCCTGGATCCAGTCGTAAGCATGCTGCTCTTCCTCCTCGGTGGTGGCATAGCGGCCCACCTCAAACATCTCGGCCAGCGTGGGGTCCAGCTGGGTCACCCAGGCCGCCTGATTGTAGCTGCCCTCCGGCAGCTGGATCAGACAGCCGGAGATGTCGTTGTTCATGGTATAGAAGGTGGTGATGCACAGGTCCACCGACCCGTTGCGCTGCATCTGGATGGCGGTGGCGAAGTCGTAGCTGTCCACCTGAAGTTCGATGCCCACATCGGCCAAAAAGCTCTGCACGATCTCCGCCAGGGCAATGCTGCACGAGTCATTGGAGGATACCACGGTGTACAAGGACAGATCCCCCTCCTCGTAGCCCGCCTCCTTCAGCAGCTGCTTGGCCCGCTCCACATCGTAGCGGTTGGTCTGGTACTCCTTGCGGAAGTTTGCCATGGAGGAGACATAGGAATCCATGGTGATTCCCAGCTGGCCATAGGCCGCGATGGCCGTGGCGTCGGTGTCGATGGCGCACATAATCGCCTCCCGCACCCGTGGGTTCTGGAAGGCCTCCACATAGGTGGGCAGGCAGATCACCGTATAGTTGCCCGAGGAGACCACCTTGGCGTTGCTGTGGACCCGACCGGTCTCCATTACGTCCCGGGTGTCGCTGAAGCTCAGGCCAATACAGGCGTCCAGCTTGCCGTTTTCATAGTCGATCAGCATGATGGAGGCCTCGGTGTAGAACTTGACAGAGAGGAAATCATAGTTGGGACGCTCGTCCACGATTCCCCAGCCCCAGTAATCGTCGTCCACCTCCAGCAGCACCGAGTCTCCGGAAATCTGTTCCCGCACGATAAAGGGACCGGAGCCGTCTACCTTGTCCCAGAAATCCTCGTCACTGGCGGTCTCCTCAAAGCTGTGGTTGCTGATGTTCAGCCACTGGCAGGCCAGACACTCCAGTATGGTGTTGTCGTAGCCATACAGCCGGATGTAGAGATCCCGGTCTCCCTCATAGTAGGAGCCCTCCACATCCACGCTGCTGCCGATATAGGTCCGTACTGTGCCCACCGTGTTGACCCGCTCCACCGTGGCGTAGTAGCAGTCCTCCGCTGTAATGGGTTCCCCACTTTGAAAGCGGGCCTCCTCCCGGATGGTGATGTGGAGCATGACACCATCCCCGTCGGGAATGAATTCGTAGGATTCGGCAATGAGCCCCTTCAGCTCGCCGGTCTTGAAATCCTTTTGGAACAGCCCGTCATAGATGCAGGAGATGGCTATCAGATTGTTGTAGCCGATGGCGGAGAGGGTGCTGGTGACAAAATTCTCCCCATATGCCCCCAGATAGAGGGTACGGTTGTCGGAAGTCTTTTCCGCCATGCCCTCCTCCACGCTGTTTACCGCGGTCACAATCTGTCCGGTTCCAACCTCATAGCTTGTACGCTCTACCTCCGACGGAGTGTCTATCTGGGTGCAGCTGGACAGTGTCAGAAGCAGTGCACAGACCACCCCACAGATGACAGCTCTTTTTCCCATTCCCTTTTTCCCCCTCTCGCTTTTTCCACCTGCCAAGCCGCCTTCTGGAGGCCGCCCCCCTATGGTAACGCATATGGACACCGACACGGATGAAGCTGCGCGTTGCAATCGTGAGGGAATTCTGTTCAACTGACTAACATCCGGAATTAAAACAGAGTGGCGCGACCATACCGTGCGAAAAACCCATGACGTTTTTTAAAAGGTAAGCCATTGAATTTAACCGTAGCCTGGTTAAACACAATATGTATACAATATGTATAAAACAAAAATTTGCAAATGTCAAGTGGTATCATCTGCTGGGCGGTTATGCCCAGCAGAAATATACCGGCAGGCGGTGGGGACAACTTCTACGCAGCAGCTTGGCTGGGGAACAAGGGACGCTGGTGGGCATATAAGCGGTTTCTGGCACAAAAAAACGGCCCCCCGGTTTGGGGGGCGCTCAACCTGCATGGTGTCGTTATGCCAGTCGTATGCCGGTGGCGCCAAGGGTGCAGAGAACGGAACTTGCGGGAAGAACTCACCTGTGGATGGGACCATAAGCTCCGGAGGCATTGCGTCCATCAAGGGGTTGCGCTTACTTGCGGCTGTCTACATCAATCAGACGAGCCACGATGGCCACAGCCTCGGCACGGGTGAGGTAACGGTTGGCATACATGGTGCCAGCGGCATCAGAACCGGTCAGAATACCGGCCTTGTACAGCTTCTCCACCTCGTCGGTACACATCTCATAAGGGAAGTAGTAACGGGCAAAGTCCTCACCGGGCTTGCCAAACACAATGTTCATCTTGGGAATCTCATTCACGACCTCATACCAGTTATCGGTCAGAGCATGGTCAAACACATACGCCATGTTACAGCGGGTAATAGGTAGTCCAGGAAATCGTTGGCATCCGCGTAAATAATATCGCCAGCAAAGTGGTTGATGATGGCCTGCTCCACAATCCCCTCAGCGTCTGTATAGTCAAAGTAGGGCTGATACCAGGTCTCCCCGGACTGAGCAGTAAAGTCGTGAATAATGGAATGGATGCGGGCGGCAAGGACCACAGCCTCCTCAACACCCAGCTTCCTGTTGGGATTAAAGGTGGTGTCGGACGTGCCGTTGAAAAACCCGCACTTATAGGCGGTAATCAGATCCTGCCGATCTCAGACATGATCGGGGACATTCTGGAATTAGTTGTTGTAGGTGCGCACCCGGGTGGGCTCCTGAATAGGAATCATGGAGTTGGCCGCCAGAGCATCCCCACAGATGTAGCTCTGAATGTGAATCTCCTGGTGTTCGCTCTCAATTGTAATTGTCACAGACGTGACGTAGAGTTGGCACTGTTCTGCACCACATGAATAGTGAAGCCAGTTGCGGTAACAGCGCCAGGAGCAGTGATGGTATAGACGCCAAAGTCCTGGCAGTTTTTCGCATAGGTGATTACATCATTTACAATTGCACCGGATGTAACATAAGACTGAAGATACCGGGAATCATATGCGTGCAGTTCTCTAAGCGTGGCTTCCACCTGGGAAAAACTGCGTACAGTGATGACGGTGCTCAGATAAGTGGCGCCATTTTCATAAACCAGCTTGTTGCTGGACAGCACAAAATGCAGCAAAGGTTGGTATCATCATTCGTAACAGGCACGTCCTCGATGTTGAAGTAAGAACCAAACAGTGACATCAGCTTGTCATAGTCATTGCACGCCGTAATGGTATTAGGGATGTACTCAGAGTTGTCCTTGATCGTGCAGGTATACGAGCCGTTGGAATGGCTCTCGATGTCGTAGTCGGTTGCCCTGTTCCCGTCGCATCCGGTCAAGGCCAAATACAGCAGAAGCATCATTACCAGACACAGAAAAATCTTCTTCATACGCACGCACTCTCTTTACAGTTGATAGGTCCTAAGACCAAACATAAATGAGATGCTTTCGTATAGGACTCCCCTATGCTATTTCGTTTTAGAGATTATATCACGCTGGAAGCATCTTGTAAAATGCGGTTGAGAGGGTGGCTGTATCTGGTGGTGACTGGAGTTGGAGTTCCTGGCTCCGGCTGTAGCAAACCTGCTTGGCCTTTGTGCCGTTGCGGTTCGGTGCTCATTTACTTCAACTGGGATGAGATGGCCAACATCGACCACTAGTTCCGCAACGTCAGTTTCCGGGACAACTGGGCCTGTCATAAGAGGCCGGGTGGACACAGGGGAGGACGTCGATGGGTGTTTTACGGGCGTGTTTACCATCCACGGCCGGCCTAACATGTAGGATGGTACCGTGGAGGGTTGGAACAACGTGTTCTTCTCCGTCAGGGAGTAACTGGTGTATATCAAGACCTATGCGTCGAAGTACCTGCCGAATTTCAAAGGAACTGCTACGCCCAGTTTTTCAATGGCGCGTTTCTCTCCAGTGTCTCTGTCCCCTGCTATTGGAGCGGCAACGCCCGGGATGGTGTGCAGGAACTGTTGGAGGATAAAAGCGGAGAGTTTCCCGGAGCCTGTGGAGAGAGGCGGACTGGTGACAGATCAGGCTTACCGAGAGGTGCTTTTGCTGTATTGCGGGGGGCCTCAGACCCACATGCTGACCCACACGAGGAAACGAGCGGGCGGAAACAATGGACACAGGAGTGTTGGAGAGTATGGACCGCCAGACGGGAAAGGGCACAAAAGGGCCCGAACGCAGGAGAACTTATCCTCCCAATCAGTTGGTAAGGATGAGGTCTCCGGTTCAAATCCGGATAGCAGCTCCAAAAAAACCGCTTTTTTCGTTTGAAAAGGGCGGTTTTTGTTTTGCTTTTGTGACTTTCTAACGGTGTAACATTGTGTGGTCAAAGAGTTGACCACACAACAAGCCACAGACAGAAAAAATCAGGCCTCCGGAGTGTGTGCTCCAGAGGCCTGATACTTTTTAGCTGGCTTTCTCTGTTGCGATTTCCGACTTCATCTGCCTGATGAGTTCCGCCAGCTTTTTCTCGCATTCTGCCTCAGTTTTGGCATAGATGTTCCGGGCCATGCGCCTGCCGTTGACGACGGGGGAGTATCGGCCCTCCCAGAGGTGGTCGTTAATTTGGCTGATGCAGCCCGTGCCGGGTTTGCGTCGTTGTCCTTTGTAGGGCTGAAAGGTGCTGGGGGCAGGTTTCCGGGGAGTATTTTCTGCTTCTGCCGTTGGAGTTTTCTTACCAATGCCTAGATCAATCTTTGCTGCCGCAGTCCTCTGCATTTCGTCTGTAACATGGGCGTAGATATTCAGCGTGGTGCTGCTGGACACATGGCCGATGATATGGATGTCTGCATTGTCTCTGCTGCTGATCCTCTGTCTCACGGCCTGCGGCGGTCCGGAGGGTGGGAAAGGCGGAAAGCCTTCACCGGAGTCTCCCGACAGCGGAGCGATCTCCAGCACGCCTCCTGCGGAACTGTCCGCTGACACGCTGGGCGGTACTTACTGGACGGCTGTACAGCATGAATCCTACGACGACCTGTACGACAGAACCAATGTGAGCCAGATGCCCACGGACAAATGGTGGGCAGATCTCTTTCTCAACGAGGACAGAACGACACAGTTCCGCGAGGTGCTGGGCGACACCTTCAATCTCTATCTGACCGACGGGCTCTGGTCCCTGGAAGCGGACGGCACCCTGCATCTGACAGATGCAGGTGGCAATAGGGATTACGACATGGCCGGCCGCTTTGAGGAAGGCCGCATGATATTGGAAACCGCCTATGGAGATATCTTCTATCTGGAACAAGCGGAGCGGCCGGAGCCTGGCGGCGAGCTTTGCCCAGCAAATCTGGCCGGAACATGGCGAATGACCGGATTAGAGGAGAATGGACGCCTCTCCGATGCGCGGGAGAAGGGGGTCGCCTCCATCCTGTTGTTTTCGTCCCTCTGGAGCGAGCTTGACGGCGGCAGATATACTCTGCAGGCAGACTACTATTTTGCAAGTTCTCTTGATACGCAAGAACCGGAATACAGGCGGGCCTCCGGTCTTTTGCTGAAGCCTCTGGATCAGCCTCTGATGGATGGGATTTCCAATAAGGTATGGAGTGCCCAGCTGCTGGAAGAGGACACGGGACAAGAGCTGTTCGTTACACTGACCGATCCGTACACGCTGTACCTCCAGGAGCATGACCAGCGCAATGGCGTCCCCACAGTCCGAACCGCCGTCTATGAGCGGGAATATAGCCTCTTCCCGGAAACTTTGCAGCTTGCTTTGTATGAGGAACCGTCTGACAGCCTGATTTTCTACTGGACCAACCCGCCGGAGGAGGTCTGCACACCGCTGGAGGCGATGGCCGTCACAAAACTGGAGGAAAAGGGACTTGACAGGCTACTGCTGGTGGGATGCTGGTATGAAACGCAGATCCAGTTCTGCACAGGCGAGGGGGTCTGGGACGAGGACGGGATCCTCCTGGATTGGGTGACAGATGAAACGCTGTACGACGGGACCATCGGCATCGACGAGCCCCTTTGGTTTTCTCTGAGCATTCCCGAAGGGGTGCCGAATCTGTGCCTGCACATGAAGCGCCCCTGGGATGATTCCTGGTATCTCTGGCCCATCACCGATAGCGGCGGGTATCTCGTAAGCGGGTGGACGTTCCTGACGCCGTAACCAAATAAACTAAGAGAGGAGATTATACGCTATGGGACTGATCAAAGCTGCATTCGGAGCTGCCGGCGGCGTGCTGGCCGACCAGTGGAAGGAATTTTTCTACTGCGAAGCCATTCCTGCGGATGTACTGGCCGTCAAGGGAAAAAAGAAGGTCACGGGCCGCTCCAGCAACACCAAAGGGGATGACAACATCATCACCAACGGCTCTGTCATCGCGGTGGCAAACGGCCAGTGTATGCTCATCGTGGAGCAGGGCCAAATTGTGGATATGTGTGCCGAGCCGGGCGAGTACACCTACGATACATCCACAGAACCCAGCCTCTTTACCGGCGATCTGGGTGAATCCATCAAGGGCGTGTTCCAGAACATCGGCAAGCGCTTTACCTTCGGCGGCGAAGCCCCCAAGGACCAGAGGGTCTACTACTTCAATACCAAGGAGCTCACCAGCAACAAGTACGGTACCCCCAGCCCCGTTCCCTTCCGGGTGGTGGACCAGCGGGCGGCTATCGATATGGACATCGGCATCCGCTGTTTCGGCGAGTACAGTGTCCGTCTGACAAACCCCATGCTGTTTTACAAAAACGTCTGCGGCAACGTCACCGAGGACTTCAAGACAGAGCAGATCGCGGGGCAGATGAAAACGGAACTCCTGACCGCCCTCCAGCCCGCTTTTGCCAAGATTTCGGACATGGGCATCCGCTACTCCGCCCTCCCCGGCCACACCCTGGAGCTGGCCGAAGCCCTCAACGAGCAGCTCTCCTCCCGCTGGCGGGATCTGCGGGGCATCGAGATCGTCTCCTTCGGCGTCTCCAGCGTCAAGGCCAACGAGGAAGACGAGCAGATGATCAAGGAGATGCAGCGCAACGCGGCCTTCCTGGATCCCAGCCGGGCGGCGGCCCATCTGGTGGGCGCCCAGGCCAGTGCCATGCAGTCTGCGGCAGCCAATCCCAATGCCGGCCCCGCCATGGCCTTTATGGGCATGGGGTTGGCCGGGCAGATGGGAGGCATGAACGCCCAGAACCTCTATCAGATGGGTGCCCAGCAGCAGCCCGCTCCCCCGCCTCCTCCGGCGCCTGCGCCTGCCGCCCCCAGTGGCTGGGTCTGCTCCTGCGGGGCCACCGCCACCGGAAAATTCTGCCCGGAGTGCGGCAAGCCCAAGCCTGCCGCGGACGGCTGGACCTGTTCCTGCGGCGCAGTGAACAAGGGTAAATTCTGCGCCGAGTGCGGGGCGAAAAAGCCCGCCGGCATCCCCCAGTACAAGTGCGATAAGTGCGGCTGGGAGCCGGATGATCCCACCCATCCGCCCAAGTTCTGTCCCGAGTGCGGCGATCCCTTTGACGACGGAGATATTCAGGGATGAAACACGGCCGGAGAGCCGCAGTGCTTTGCACCGCAGCTCTGGCCCTGATCCTGCTGCTGGCAGGAGCGCTCTATCTCAAGCAGCAAGGGGGCAGTTCACCGATGCAGAAGCCCGGTACATTGGCCGGCGTCATGTACAGCTGTTCCGGCGGCATGACCGTCCGAGAGGATTTCTTTATCTGGCTGTCTCCGGAAGCCATCGTGGAAACCTTCTATTACCCGGAGGAGCCGCCGAAGGGCGTGGGCTGGCACGATCGATTCGAAAAAGAGAATGTCCCCGTCTCTGCCGAGCAGTGGGCTGATGTGGAGCAGGTCGTCCTGGAGCTTTACCCGCTGATGAAGCCGAAGCCGGAGCCAGGGATAGACCTGTGGAGCAGCCTGGGACGCTGGTTGGGCGGCGTGAAGGACGAAGTCAGTTCCTCCAGCATCACCCTCATCTGGGACACGGAAGAGGGTGAGCAGAGGATAAAGTACTCCTCTCCTAACGATAAACGCATTTCGACGCTGGTAGCCTTGCTGAAAGAGCTGGCCGACCCCATCGGACGGGAGATCCCCCGCTATGACCCATAGCATGGAACCATCCATAACATGTAAACCAATTTATAAAAACATAAAACAGGAGGTATTACAGATGAAAGGTCAGAAGATTTTGAAAGTAACATCCATCCTCATGATCATCGGCGGCGTGATTGGTGTGGTCGCAGGTATACTTGCCATTCTCGGCATCAGCGCTCTGGCGGCGCTGTCCGGCAGTACGGAGGGCATCGGGCTGCTCTATGCCAGTTCCATCATTGTCACTGTGGCCTCTGTCATTCAGTTCATTGCAGGCATTAAGGGTATCGGCGCCTGCAGCGATTCCCAGAAAGCGGCTTCCTGCATCAAGTGGGGCATTATCATTGGGATCCTGGCAATTATCTCCATCGTCATTGGCATTGTGGGCGGAGGAACCTTCAGCATTACCAGCCTGGTGCTCAACCTGCTGCTGCCGGGACTGTACGTCTATGGCGCAATGCAGATGAAGGGCGCCGTCAGCGTCTGAGCGGGCTCAGAAAAGAACGAGGAATATGGGTATTTTTGGTAAATTATTTGAGAAGAAAGAATGCTCGGTCTGCGGCGGTGAGATCGGGCTGTTGGGCAACCGCAAACTGGAGGACGGCAACCTGTGTAAAAACTGTGCCGCCAAGCTCTCCCCCTGGTTCAGCGACCGCCGCCAGAGCACGGTGGCAGAGATCCAGGAGCAGCTGGCCTACCGGGAGGCAAATCAGGAGAAAGTCTCCGCATTCCGCCCAACCCGCATTCTGGGCGAGCGCACCAAGGTGCTGATGGACGAGGACGCCGGTTTATTTATGGTCACATCTGCCAGGAATTGGGATGAGGCCAACCCGGACGTGCTGGCCTTCTCCGATGTGACCGGCTGCAAGCTGGACATCGACGAGAGCAAAACGGAGATCGAGTACGAGGATAAGGATGGGGAGCGGAAGAGCTTCAATCCCAGGCGATATGCCTATTCCTATAACTTCTACATCGTGATCAACGTCAATAACCCCTATTTCAGCGAGATCCGTTTCCAGCTGAACAGCAGCGCGGTGGACAACGACGAGGAGACGCTGCTGGATGGCCCGGAGGCTATGCGCAGATCCCGCGGCGGTATGCGCGGAGGATTCGGCGGTATGAGAGGCGGCTCCCTTACCTCCAACGCGGAGGAAGTGCGCGCCAGTGTGGAGTACCGGCAATACGATGAAGCGGACGGCTGGGTCTACGAAGAAGATGATTTTTATGATGATGAAGATTTCTCCAAGATCATTCTGGTGATTCCTGATGAAGCAGACGGCTCAGAGGTGATCAATGCGGAGATCCGTGTTTCCGTGGAAGGGCCGTATAACTTCCGTGACTATCTCACCAGCTTTGGCTTTGACGAATACGAATATGCGGTCAATCAGGCCTATGACTTTACCCAAGTCGGCGGCATTGACTGCCTCGAGGCCGAAGGAAACTATTGGGGGTCTCTGTGCCTGCTGTATTTTGGCCGCGCGGAGGGCGCCGGTGCAACGGTTCTGATCGAGATCATCGGCGAGTACGAGGATGAGCGGGTGGATAAGCTGCTGTCCGGGCTGACCATCAACCTGGAGGACGTGGGGAATGTGGATGGCCCCTGGTACTGGGAAGGCGAGCCCTTCTCCGCCCAGCCCCACAGCGCCATGATAGGCACCTACACGTTGAACAGTGAGTGGCTCCCCATCAAGGACTGCATGATAACGAAGGAGACCTTCGACCATTCCGCCGCTGTGATCGGGGATCAGGTGTACCTCCTGGTGGACGGTGCGCTGAAGCGCTACGATTACGACGGTACATCCCTGACCTTTGCAGAGGATATTGCGCTGGATGCGGAATATTCGAATATTTCTGCCGATACCAACGGGAACCTCTGGCTCGCGGAGTTCCTGGAGCCGCTGATCTGCTGGAAAGACGGCACGAAGACAGCCTCCTATGATGGGCCGGATTATGTGGTCATGCATCCCTCCGGAACCTGGGGCATCAGCTGGTTCTCCAGCTCGGAGTGCGAGAAGATCACACTCTCCGGCGGCGCAGTAAAAACAGAGCCCATCGTGTTCAAAGAGGTTGATCTGATCAGCCACCTGCTGATCGATGAGAACCATATCTATGTCACCGGGTCTGCCGCGGATGAAAGCGGCCACAAGATCTTTGTCTATGATACCAATGGTGCTCTGCAGCTGACGCTGGCGGATTCCGACGGAAGCGGTCTGGGAAGCGTGACCTTTGTTACAGAGACGGCAAACGGCTATCTCGCTCTGGATGGAAATATGCGCGAGGTGGTGCTCTGGACGAAGGACGGCGCCTATATCGGCGAGGCGGATGACAGCGACCTGTTCGGCACCAGTTACCCCTGGTTCTGCGGCGGAACAAAGCTGGCCGACGGCAGTATCCTGGCTATCATGACCGAAGACCGGGCGGACGAGTCCGCGATGGAACTGGTGGCGTTCAAGCTCAGCGGCTTCTAAGGAGGAGGCTTGGATATGAAACGTAGGAAACTGCTCTGCATGCTCCTTGCGGCAGTGATGCTGCTCGGCCTGGCGGCTTGCGGCAAGGGGAAAGAAGAACCCAAAGATCCCAATCTGCTCAAGGTGGGGGACTATGAGCTGCGCTACAAGGGCGCGTGCATTATGGAGGATTATGCGGGAGACGACGCCCTGGTTCTGACACTGGACTTCACCAACAACAGTGAGGAGACCACCAACTATTTTTGGGCTATTTACGAAACGGCTATGCACAACGGCACCGAGCTGGATATGGGCATAGTCTATCTCAATCCGGAGACCCTGGAATCCGTGGACGACAGCCAGTATCTGGACGTAGAGGCCGGCGGCACCGTGGAGATTCAGACTGCCTTTGAGCTGGACGATACCACCGGCGAGGTAGAAGTGACGTTCGAGGAGATGGAGGGGACAGAAAACGACTCCATCACCATTGATCTGTCCACTGTCAGCCGGGAACCTGCCGGAGGCGGCTCGGCGTCACTTGCCGGCGGCGGCAAGGGTGACGGCTCCGGCGGAGAGGCTGGTGTATCCGGCGGCGGAACCGGTGCCTCCAGCAGTGGAGAGCTGCGCGACTGGTGGAACGGCGACTGGTACGGCTGGTGGGTTATGACCAGCTGCTATGGCTATTACGAGGACATGGAGGGCGAATGGTGGGACGTCTGCGGTACCATCGACATCGGCGAGGACGGTATGGGCACCGTCACCCTCTGGGACGAGGACTACACCGAGTCTGAGCCTATGTCAGCGGCCGCCGTCAGCCTGAGTGAAAGCGGAACCGGAGAGTTCGGCACCCTGATGTCCGAAGGCGGATGGTTCACGGATATTGCCCTGGAACACGCAGACTGGATCGTTGACCCGGGTCTGATGGATTACCAGGACATGATCCACATCAGTGGCTACTATGAAAACGGCGAAGATGAATTTACTTATGATATCTACCTGCGTCCCTGGGGAACCTACTGGGACGACATGTACGAAGAAGATCTGCCTTACTACTATTACGACTGGTATCTGCCCTTGATTGAATCGGGCGAGTCCATGCCGGACAGCATCGGATAACGACCAGAATGGGGATCGCTCCCACCCCATTTGGGGCGGAGCGATCCCCGTTTGCATAATGGCATGGAGGGATGAAGTTTGAAAGGAGCGGCGATGAGAAGGACATCCAAACAAGTGACCGCGTTTTTCCTGACACTGGTCCTGATGCTGTCTCTCTGTGCCTGTGGGCAAAAGCCGCAAACGGGAATAGTTGGGCCGGACGTAAGCGCTGGTGGAGGATCGAGGCCCGATACCACCGACAAGAAAAAGCCGGAAAAGCTGCGCCCGGTATCCGGTGCTCCAAGTGAGCATCCGGTGCAGACCGGATTTTCCCAGGAAGCGGAACAATCTCTTGTCTGGCTGCGGGACAGAATCGATTTCCCCCAGACCATGTTCGGCGCAGCGTATCTGGGCTATGTGGAAGAAGGTGATGACTGGCTGTCCGCGGCAGACCAGGCCATGCTGGAGGCATATCCTTTCCTTGCGGAGATCGATGAAAACCATATCATCGGCAGCACGGGACATCTGTACTGTATCGTGCCGGTGGATGAAAACGCGACGGTCGCCATCAATCGTGTGCAATGGAATGAGAATACCTATACCTACGAGAACACAGAGGTCTGCTATCGGTCGGAAAGCGGGGAACCGGTGCTGTTCTTTGCCAATCTCAATGGCGTTGCATACGAGGCAGACACGCAGGTCTGGATCACTGACAACAGCGGGAATTCCTGCGAATGGTACCCGTCCCTCGACTCCATGAGCTATCTTTGGCCGTGCATATCGGAAACCGGAGACTACCTCTCCTTCGACTTTACGGAATACGGCTGGCAGGACGTGTCTTCGGAGCTTGCACCGTGGCTGAGTGACGGCTATATAGCCGCCCCTCTGTCGGTGTTGGGCTCGGTGCTGGCGGTCTTTCTGCTGTGAGAAGGGGGAGATCGGATATGAAGAAAACATGCTCTGTTTTTGTGGTGCTCCTCCTGTTGGCCCTCTCTCTTTGCACGCCTGCTCTGGCTTTCACGGAATATGGCGTGATTTATGATGAAACAGAGGAACTGGGCTCCGCCACGCTGACCATGCAGGGCGAGCAGACCCTCCCGGAGCTTTCGGAGGAGCTGGGTATCGACCTGCGGGTGGATGTGCTGACCCAGATCAGCTATGACAGCATTGCCGATACCGCCGCGGGGATCTACGATGCGTACGGGTATGGCTATGGAGACGACAGGGAAGGGGCCACGCTGACCATCCTGATGGAGCCGCAGGATACGGGCACCTACGCCATGCCTGCCGATGGCTGGTGCGTTTACGCAAACCTGAGCGAAGACCGGGGCAGCAGCCAGGCCCTGGCCGACGCCATCCATAACGCGGTGGAGCCCTCCATGGCCCAGCGGGCCTGGAACGGCGAGGAGATTACCATGAGCGCTGTGGCGCTGACTCAGGCGGTGGATGCCATGGCACAGGCGGCGGAGGATTACATCCTCACAAACTGCCCGCCGGACGCCTCCGGCCCGGACATACCGGAGACACCGGAAGCACCCGAAGCGTCCCAGCCGGACAGCGTCAGCATGCAGTATGTGTTTGATATCAGTGACCTGCTCACCTTTGAGGAGTGGGAGGAGCTGGAGACCCGGGCCGCAGATATTTCCAGCCGCCAGCATTGCGGCGTCTATTTCGCCCTGGTAGATGACTACACCGACTATGGAGACGGCGGCGTATATGAGGTCACCTATCAGCTCTACCACGGCAGTGAGCTCGGTTTCAGAACTGACCGGGATGGTATTATTGTTCTGCTCAGTATGGAGGAGCGGGACTATGGCATGTTCGTCTACGGCGGGTACGCCGAATATGCCTTTGATGAATTCGGACAGGAAGAACTGAAGGAGCGGTTCCTGGGTGACTTTGGGGACAACGACTGGTACGGAGGCATCTCCCACTATCTGGACGCCTGTGACGAATTTCTGACAAAGGCAGAAGAAGGGAAGCCGGTGCGCAGCTCCCCTTGGCCGAAGGCTGCCATTGCCGTGGGTATTTCCTGCCTGATCGCGGGGGGAATTTGCGTTCTCCTCCTGCGCAGTATGAAGTCGGTTCATCAAAAGAAAGAGGCCGATGCCTACCTTACCGAAGGCGGGCTGCACCTGACACAGCAGTATGACCGGTATTCCCACACCACCGAGACGCGCACCAAAATCGAAAAGAGCAGCGCAAGCGGTACCAGAAGTGAAAGCGGCGGAGGCGGCAGTGGCCGCAGCGGGAAATTCTGAGAAGGAGGCTGCGCCATGAAGCATTTGCTCCAACGCCGGCTCCTACCGGTATTTCTGTGCATGATGCTGGCTTTGGGCCTGACTGCCTGCGGCGGCAAAGACGCACAGCCCGTTGAAACGGAAACAGGCAGCACGGCGGGAACGCTTTCCGGCAGCAAGGGCGAAAAGGACAACCGGGTAGAAACACCGTCCGGCAGCGGAGAAGTAACGGCGGAGGTGGACCCGAAGCTGGCGGAGGAGTCCCTGAACCTGTTGTATGACGCCATAGCATTCGACGACCAGTACGCTGGTGCAGTAGCCTACCTGGGTTATAAGGAGCAGGGAGACGCTGCTCCACTGTCCGACTGGCTGTGGGAGAATTGTGCCGGATTGGTCGAGGCGATGCCGTTTTTGTTGGATATACCGGCCGAACATATCCTTGGCCCGGGCTATGGCGATTTATTCTGCATCGTTCCCCGGGACGAAACGACCATGCTGACCGTAGAGCATATCACATGGGTGCCTTCCAATTTCGAAGTGGGGGAGGCCACAGAGGCGGTGCTCTACCAGACAACAAGTGCTCAGCCTGTGCTGCTCTTCAAAAACCTGGATGATTCTCACCCCTTACCGGATGTCCACATCACCCTTGAGCCGGACAACGGTCCGATGTGCGCCTGGTTTCCGGAGGTGGATGAATACGGTAATCCCGGGATACCCGGCGATCCGGATAGCCCCCTCCTGATGGATTTTGGGATTTGGGGGTATGTGACCGGGCTGGACTATCCCCAGGATTGGGAGCCTCCTGGGGACGTCCGGTGGGATCCGCCCACGGCCTGGGAGCTGGCCTACACCAGCTGGGCCTGTGAACACTGGGACATGGAGATCAGCTGGGGGGATAGCGATGATCCGGACTATGAAGGCATCGTGAGTCTCTACCAACAGCCAGAGGACGGGCAGGAGTATGTGCTTGCCTACACCGGCGTCTGGAGGATGGAGAGCGGCTGCCTTCAGCTGGAGCTCTCCGATGGGATGGGAGGCTCTGTCAGCGGCAGCTTCCCGGTGCGGATGGATCCCACCGGCGAGTACCTCTGCATCGAGCAGGATTGGGAAACCGGTGTGTGCCCGCCCTTCTTCGGTGAGGAAACATATTGTATCGATCTGACGCGCTCCTATGGCTGAGAAGATATTTGCAGGAGCGAAAGGAGAATTTATATGGGTATTTTTGACAAGCTGAAACATTCGGCCATGGATACCGTCATGACGGCTGCCACATCCATCGGGAATAAAAGTGAATCCTTTACCTTTGCGGCGCTCCCCGAGAGCCTGGCAGAGATGCAGGCGCTCCCCCAGGCTACCCTTGACACCCCCTTCCAGACGGCGGCGCTTACTGTCCTGGCGCTGTGTGCCTATGCCGCCGACCGGCAGATCGGTCAGGACATGCTGAACTGGCTGCGGGGACCCCGGCCCTTGAACGGGCAGGATATTTCCTTCCTGAATGACCGGTTCCGGGATGGAAAGACCTACCTGCCCTTTACCTATTTTGCGGGTTCCACCCCTGACAACAACTATACGCCCACCCAGCCCTATACCATTCGGGTCGAGAGCAACCATGTTTCCGTTGAGGAGCAAGGCTATATGAAGCTGTTTATCCCCTGCGGCGGCGCAGATGATCCTCGCCCCATCAAACTGCGTCAACGGGTCAGTGATGGGAAGTGGTTCCTCTGGGAGCAGTATCTGCTTAGTAACCGGCATCATAGATCATGCCCAGGTCAAAGACCTCGATCTCCGGTTTGACCCCGGCCTCCTGCATGGCCAGACCCATCTTCTCCAGGAAGGGCGGATTGTTGTTAAAGATGCCCATGTGCATCCAGTTCATGGTGCCGCAGTCAAAGCTGGCCATTTCGGGCTTCAGGGTTTTGAAGGGCGCCATCCGGGCCTCCTCTGAGTTGGCGATGCCGCCGGCGGCGGTCAGGTTGAGGACGATGTTGCAGTCCGGGTGGTTGCCGTGGAGGGTATCAATGACCTTTTTGAAGGTTTCCACCTTCATAGAATCATTGCCCTCCTCGTCCCGGACATGGACGTGGGCCACCGACGCGCCGATCTTCCAGCACTGGTAGATCTCCTCGGCAATCTCATTAGGCTGGAGCGGAACATTGGGATTATTTACCTTCTTGGGCCAGGCTCCGGTGGTGGCTACAGTGATGATGCGCTTGTTTTTCAGATCGGACATGATGAAAACTCCCTTCTCCGGTTCAATTTTCAGCTACGCTGTGATGCCCTCATATAACGCAATCTAAATGCCAAAACAATCGGTTTAGTTTTTTGCCGTTTTTGTATAAAATAGAAATCGCTCTTTTGTACGAACTGACCACAGATTCTCAAAAAAAAGAAAATGGTTGTCTCAAACAAAAGAATGATTCTTCTGTTTGAGACAACCGGGTCAAAAAACGCGGGCGGTCCCGGGACCGCCCGCAATAAAGGGGGGATATAAGCCGATTCTGTCAGCCGCCATAGGAGGGGCGGTGGCGGAGCTGATACTTGTTAATCTTCTTATAGAGCACGCTGCGGTGGATGCCCAGCTGTCGGGCGGCCTGCTCCACATCCCCGCCAGTAAGCTGGAGAGCGGCTTGAATCTGGGCTTTTTCCGTCCGCTCTATCGCCTCCCGCAGCGAGAAGGCTGGCTCCGCCCAAGGGGCGGACTCCGGAATGGGTTCCGGGGCGGGGTGGGCCGGCTCCTCCGCCAACGGGGGAAGGTCGCCGGTGATGACATAGTTTTCCATGGTATTGCGCAGCTCCCGGATATTGCCCGGCCAGGAGTAGGACCGCAGGCCGTCCAGCAGGCCGGGGGGCAGCTCCCGCTCCTGACGGTGCTTGCGGTTAAAGACCGTTAGGAAATGCCAGGCCAGGGCGCCGATATCCAGTGGCCGCTCCCGCAGGGGTGGGATCTCCACCGGCAGGACGCACAGACGGTAGTAGAGGTCGGCACGGAACTGCTTCTGCTCGATCATGGCTTTCAGGTCCCGGTTGGTGGCCGCGATGACGCGCACATCCGCCTTCTGAACCTTTTGGCCGCCTACCCGCATAAATTCGCCGCTCTCCAGCACCCGGAGCAGCTTGGACTGGGCCAGCAGGGACAGCTCCCCCACCTCGTCCAGGAAAATGGTGCCGCCGTTGGCCAGCTCGAACAGGCCCGGCTTTCCCTCCCGGTTGGCCCCGGTAAAGGCTCCCTTCTCGTAGCCGAACAGCTCCGATTCCATCAGCTCGTTGGGGACGGCGGCGCAGTTAACGGACAGGAAGGCATCCATGCTCCGGCTACTGTTTTGGCGGATGTATCCGGCCAGAACCTCCTTGCCTGTCCCCGATTCCCCAGTCAGCAGAATGGTAGCCTCCGACTGGGCGTATTTTTTCAGCGACTCCACGATCTCCTTCATCCTGGGATCCTCTGCGATGAGGGTAACAGAGGGGATGTCGGACCGGGTGAGCATCTGCTGATACAAGCTGCGATAGCGGTCCAGCTCTTTCTGCTGGGCCAGAATGGAGCCCACCTCGTCGCTGCGGGTGACCACCAGCTCGATCTGGCCCTCCCCATTCAGCACCGGGATCGAGGTGGTGGCAATCTCCTCCCCCAAGTTGTTCCGGTAGACCGCGAAGGATTTGCGCTTGCTCTGAATGGCGTCGGCGCTGGAGGAGTGGGTGGTATAGCCCGCCTCCCGCAGCTGATAGACGTCCATCCGGCGCAGCTTGTCAAAGGTGCAGTTCAGCGCCCGCTCCGCCGCATCGTTGGCGTAGAGGATCAGCCCCTGCCCGTCCGTCACAAAGATGTTGGAGTTGCAGTGGTTCAATATCGCATCATATTGGGCAGTCGTCAGATGAGCCAGATGAATTCGTTTCTCCTGTTCCATAGTGACCCTCCCCTATTTTTGTAAATTTATCATAAAACAAGCCCGGAGCAACTGCAACAAGATTTTGGTGTTTCCATTAGGTAAATTTAATCTTTTGATTGGCCTCAGATTGGTAATTTGCGGGAAACCTGTACTGGATAGCAGGACAATGTACGGGCGCCGGCGCAGGTTTTGGGACTACGGACTACCAACCGCCCGCCTTTTTCTTTGTGGAGCGTGCGGCGGATACGGAGCGTTCCTGTTCGCCCATCGAAATCGGACCACATGAGGCCTCAGATCTCTTCCAGACGCAGGCCGGTGGTCAGTTCCGTGTAGAAGAAGTCCTTCTAATCGCCTGACATGGCTCTCTGACGAAATTTTCAAAGCTGCTGTCCAAAATGCTTGTCTCTATTCGTTTATAAAAACATGTGCTGCTCGGCGTACCCGTGCTGAATGCCATCGGCACGATGGTGACTTTGTTTGGCCTGACGTTTCTCTATCCGGGGGGATTTCTGGAAAAATTGGAAAGGGCGCTGAGGCTGCTCTGTTTGTTTCAGCTGTGCGAGACTGCGGTTTACGGCCTGATGATGGCGTTTCAGGTATCGCAGGACGCAACCATGCTGGCAGGTACACCCATGGCGCAGCTGCTCCTGTTCCTGCTTTCTCTGGCATTAAAGCAAAGGCATGCGCCACAAATATCTCCCGGGATCTCCCGGCTGTACTGGCTTGCCATCTTGGCGATCTCCTGCGGGACGCTTTTGCTTGTATTACTTATCTGCCGGGCATATGAGCGCCTGGGCGGAATGGTGAGCCTGCTGGTCTCCTGTATCCTGCTGGCGTTAAATCTGCTGATGTTCCATGTGTTGGACCGTCTGGAGGAGTATAGCTCCGCTTACTATGAAAAGGAGTTGCTGATACGGCAGAACCGGGCATACCGGGCAGAATTTGACCTGATGCGCCAGTCAGACCGGCAAGCCAGCGCCCTGCGCCACGATATGAAAAACCATCTGGCGGTTTTGGGGGAATATGCAGCCCAGGGCAACATCCAAGAACTGGAGCGGTATCTGGATGCTTTCGGCCAAAAACTGATACGTCCCGGCCTGATTCACACAGACAACCCGGATATTGACAGCATTTTGAATTATAAACTTAGGCAGGCGGAAGATGCCGGGGCCCGGTTGGAGCTGGATATCAAACTGTCGGAGCGCTTTACCGCGGATGCCTTTGACCTGAATATCATTTTGGGCAATCTTCTGGATAATGCGGTGGAGGCCCTGCCGGCCAGCGGCGATAAATGGATCGCGCTTTCCCTGCGTGTAGAGCGGGGCGTCCTCTTTTTGCGGATTGCCAACGGCTATGATGGGAGGACAGTCCAGACAGCCGGGCCCGATGGCCCGGTCTACCGCTCCCGAAAAAAGGGCGAGGACCACGGCCTGGGGCTTGGGATCGTCCGACGAATTGTGGACAAGTACCACGGCGAGCTCCGAATCAAAAGCGAAAAGGAAATCTTCACTGTGGAGGCCATCCTCTATCTGAAGGAGTAGCATTTCTGGGCAAAGTGTTCAGAAGTCATAAAAAAGGGCCGAAAGCCCCAAAAATGTGACAGGTAAAGCTGCTCCGTGGAGCCATAGTACAGGCCGTCAGGGTGTTTTCTCCCTCATAGACGACCTGAATACCACAAGCATCGTCGTCCAGTTCAAGCGCCTGGCGCCGCTTACGCCGCCGGTACAAATCAATTGCTTTGTTTTCAACGATTGTCACGACATAGCCTTTGGTCTTTGGACAGTTCGGCACGCCGATTTTTTCCATATTTTTTGCCACATTGACAAATGCCTGATGGACGGTGTCCTCAGCGTCCTGCTCGTTATGTAAAATCTCGTTGGCCACATGAAACATAAGACCGCGATATTCCAGATAAATCTGCTCAAATTTGGAGCGATCCTCTGGCGTATCAATCATTTGCAGATAGACGATCATGGTAGATACTCCGGTTGCTGTACCTTTGATTTTACGCGATAAGGCCAGCTTTATAAAGGTAAAGGAGTCGTGTGGTGGGGAAGGACCCGGCCGATCTCCAGATACTGCAGACCAGTGTGTAAAGATATAAATTCCCTTATACCTTTTAAATAACGCTGCAGTGTAAGGATTTTGGACACCGGCTGCCTCTTTTTTTCTGGATCGCCGGAAGCCGCTTGTGAGGCGGCCCTTGAGCCGCTGGCAGAGGGGAGAGCGGCAGCCTGTTTCCCGCGCTGTCACCCTCCTGCCCAAAACAGGCCCCATTATTTTTGGGCGCTTTGCCTCTTGACGGGAGTTGCAAAGTCGATATAATAAAGTTAGAATAATTCTAATTTTGGTGTTGCGGCCATGACCAAGTATGGAAAGAAAATCTTAGAGATTGTCAGTTCCTCCGGCAGCCATATGACAGCTGAGGAAATTTTTGATGCACTTCGGCAGACCTATCCGTCTGTGGTGTTGGCTACCGTGTACAACAACCTCAACCGCCTGTGGCAGGAGAATCGGATCCGCAAGGTATCGGTGGAGGGAATGCCCGATCGGTATGATCGTATCCAGCGCCACGATCATTTGGTGTGCAAGAGGTGCGGCAGGCTGCTGGACATTGATCTGGGTGATCTCACCTCACAGCTGGAGCAAAAGGCCGGAATTTCTATTTTGTCGTATGATCTGAAGCTGACTTATGTATGTGAGGACTGCCAGAACAAATGAAAAAGAAAGGAATGTGAGCAAACTGAACCATTTGCCTTTATCTGTCCGTGTCCCCATTGAGGCGGACAACCCCAGCATTGTCCGCTGGGAAGAAAAGTGTATCCGCTGCGGCATGTGCAAGGAGGCCTGTACCAACCTGATGGGGGTACACGGCACGTATACGCTGGAGCAAACCGGAGGCAAGGCAATCTGCATTTACTGCGGCCAGTGCGCCAATGTCTGCCCCGTGGACAGTATCACGGAGCGGGACGAGTGTGCTCAGGTACAAACGGCCATTGCCAACCCCAACAAGGTGGTTGTGGTCAGCACCTCTCCCTCCGTCCGGGCTGCTTTGGGTGAGGAGTTCGGCATGGAGCCGGGCGCCTTTGTGGAAGGGAAGATGGTGGCCCTGCTGCGGGCTCTGGGGGTGGACTATGTGCTGGACACCAACTTTGCCGCCGACCTCACCATTGTGGAGGAGGCCAGCGAGCTGCTCCGCCGGATCAAAGAGCAGGACCGCCCTCTGCCCCAGTTTACCAGCTGCTGCCCGGGCTGGGTACATTTTGCGGAGATTTACGCTCCGGAGCTGCTGCCGCATCTGTCTACCGCCAAAAGCCCCATCGGGATGCAGGGTCCTACGGTAAAGACCTACTTTGCCAGGCAGATGGGCCTGGATCCCCGGCAGATCGTTCATGTGGCCCTGACCCCCTGCACGGCCAAAAAGTTTGAGATCCGGCGGGAGGAGATGCACGCGGCCGCCGACTACCACGGTGTGGAGGGCATGCGGGACACCGACCAGGTGATTACGACAAGGGAGCTGGCCCGGTGGGCCAGAGCGGCTGGAATCGACTGGAACACCCTGGAGGACTCTGCCTACGACTCCCTGATGGGCAAGGCCTCGGGCGCGGGGGTCATCTTTGGCAACACCGGCGGGGTGATGGAGGCCGCTCTGCGCACCGCTTATGAATACCTCACTGGCCAGGCGGCGCCTCAGGAGCTGCTTCAGCTCAGCCCCGTCCGGGGCTATGAAGGCGTGCGGGAGGCCCAGGTGGAGATCGGAGAACTGACGCTGCAGGTGGCTGTGATCTACGGCACCGCCAACGCCCGCACGTTCCTCCAGCGCATGAAGGAAAGCGGAAAGCAGTACCACTTTGTGGAGGTCATGGCCTGCCCCGGCGGCTGCATCGGCGGCGGCGGACAGCCCAAGGACCTGATGAAAAACGCCGACGAGACCCGCAAGAGCCGCATTGCCGCGCTCTACCGGCGGGACGGCTCCATGGCCCTTCGCACCAGCCACGAAAATCCCGAAATCAAAGCGGTCTATGAAGCCTTTTACGGGCAGCCCCTCAGCGAGCTGGCTGAGCGGATGCTTCATACCACCTATTTTCCTGCGCAGGCAGCCAAAGCGGTGCTGAAACCCACTGCCTGTAAGGAACCCGTCTCAGGAGGAGAAAAACAGGTTATGAAAAAGTGGAAATGCAAAGTCTGCGGATATATTCACGAAGGGGACAGCGCGCCGGAGTCCTGTCCCCTCTGCAAGCAGCCCGCCTCCGCCTTTGAGCTGATGGAGGAGGCCCCTGTCAAGAGCGCCAACAAGTACGCCGGTACCCAGACCGAGAAGAACCTGGAGGCTGCCTTCGCCGGAGAATCTCAGGCACGGAACAAGTACACCTACTTCTCCTCTGTGGCTCAGCGCGAGGGGTACGAGCAGATCGCCGCCCTCTTCCTCCAGACCGCGGAAAACGAAAAGGCCCACGCCAAGCTGTGGTTTGAGGAACTGCACGGCGTGGGAAATACCGCCGAGAACCTGCTCCATGCCGCTGAGGGGGAAAACTACGAGTGGACCGACATGTACGACGGCTTTGCCAAAACCGCCGAGGAGGAGGGCTTCCCCGAGCTGGCCGCCAAGTTCCGTCTGGTGGCCGCCATTGAGAAGCGTCATGAGGAGCGTTACCGCGCCCTGCTGCGCAACGTGGAGACTGCCCAGGTCTTTGAAAAGAGCGAGGTCAAGGTGTGGGAGTGCCGCAATTGCGGCCACATCGTGGTGGGTACCGCTGCTCCGGAGGTGTGTCCCACCTGCCTGTACGCCAAGAGCTTCTTTGAAATTCACAGCGACAACTATTGATTCTGGAAAAACAGAGGGCGCTGCAGATCAGATTCTGCAGCGCCCTTCTATTAAGATTCATCTATTCTCTTGGAATGGTTTAATTCTATTGCGTGATTGCCCCAACTGGATGAACCGCATGAGGATGGCGGCCACCTGGGTTCGGTGGCGGTGTCCTGGGGATTCTGCGTGCAAAACCGGCAAATTTGGAGTAACAGACAGAACGGAATGTGTTATAATCCAAAGCACAAGCCCTATCTTTGCAGAGAAACCAGACAATCCGATGCAAAAGCCTGGACAAGGAGGTTAAAATCATGAAACGCAGCGAGATCAACGCCGCTTTGAGAGAGATGGAGCGGATGGTGAAAGAGTACCGCTTTGCCCTGCCGCCCTTCTGCAGCTTCACACCGGAGCAGTGGAGGGAAAAGGGTCATGACTACGATGAGATCCGGGACAACATGTTGGGGTGGGACATTACCGACTATGGCATGGGAGACTTTGACAAACTGGGCTTTTCTCTCATCACCCTCCGCAACGGCAACCTGAAGATGGACCAGTATACCAAGACCTATGCGGAAAAGCTGCTGTATTTGAAAGAGGGCCAGTATTCCCCCATGCACTTTCACTGGTCCAAAATGGAGGACATCATTAACCGGGGAGGGGGAACGGTGCACATCCGGGTGTACCATTCCACCCCTGAGGAGGAGCTGGACCGGGAATCGGAGGTTCATGTCCATGTGGACGGCCGGGAGCTGGTGGTTTCCGCGGGCAGCCAGGTGCGCCTGATCCCCGGGGAGAGCATCACCATCTACCCCTGCCTCTACCATGACTTCCAGGTGGAGCCCGGCTCCGGCCCCGTCCTGTTGGGGGAAGTGAGCCAGTGCAACGATGACAACACAGACAACCGCTTTTATGAGAAGCTGGGACGCTTTCCCGCCATTGAGGAGGACGAGCCGCCCTACCGGCTGCTGTGCAACGAGTATCCCGCTGCGAAATAGGGGAGAGCGGCCCGTCTCTTCAGTCCACAGATGTAAAGCCAAAGGAAAGCTGCATGTGGAAGCGCGGCTCGATGAGCGCATACCGGTCGGCCAGCACCGGGCCGCAGCTGTTGGAGCCGATGCCGCTGTTTTTGTAGTCCAGACACAGCTCAACCTGGTCGCTCTTTTGCAGCTCGAAGTTATGGGCGGCGGCAGCCAGCGCCTCCTGGGGATAGTGGGAGGCCCGGAAGCTGAAGGGCTGCTGGCCCGCCGCCCACAGGGCCGCGTCGGCGCAGCTCAGGCGCAGCCGCTGGCACCCCATATGACTGCCGTGCTCCTGGGGCTTGATATAGTCCACATATTCGCCGCTGACCGTGCCGGTAAACCGGCCGAACCAGCAGGCGTTCTTTTTGTCCAGGTAGCTTTCCTGGGGGCCGTAGCCGGTGTAGTCCAGCTGCTCAAACCCGGCGGGCAGCTTCATGCGCAGGCCGAACCGGGGCAGGAAGGGGAACGCCTCGTCCCGCACCCCGTCCAGCTCCAGCGTGATAGTACCGGCGGCGTCCAGCCGCCAGAGGGCGGTGCAGCGCAGGAAAGGCTGGCGGATGGAGGCGGCGAACACCAGCTCGCACCGGATGGCCGTTTCCTCCCCCTCCAGCACCTGGCAGCCGGCCACCCGAACCTGGGCGCGGTCATACCCGGCCTGCTCCCATACCCGGCGGATCTTGCGGTCGTTGTCGGTGGGGGCCCGCCACACGTTGAAGCCCATGGGCCCAGCAAGCCGCTGGGCTCCGTTCCACACCAGGCTCTTGAAGCAGCCGGTGAACCGGTCCAGCACATAGGCAAAGGTTTCGCCGCTTACCCGGATCTCCGCATCGGTTTCCTCCACCGTCAGCCGGCCGGGCTTGGGGGCGGGGGCCTGCCTTTGGGCCTGGCGCAGGGTCAGCTGGTCAAAGCCCAGCTCTTCCCCGGCCTGCACAAAGTCAGAGCTGCCCCGGGCCAGATAGATCAGGCGAAGGTCCACCCGGCCGGGCTGATGGGGCAGCGGGCAGGGCAGCGCCATCCGCGCTGTGCCCCTGGGGGGCAGGGCGGGCAGCGTCCCTTCCCCCCGCTCTACCACCACGCCGTCCAGCTGGAGCTCCCAGCGGTACTCCGCCAGCTGGCTGACATCCACAAAGTCCAGCGTGCTGCGCAGCTCGATGTCATCCCCCAGCCAGCGGGCCCGCACCGGCCGCCAGACGTTTTTCAGCTCCTTCAGGCCGGTGTGGGGAATCCGGTCCGGGGATACCAGCCCGTCCACACAGAAGTTGATGTCGTGGGGGAACTCGCCGCTGTCGCCGCCGTACAGGAATTTGCGGCGTCCGTCCGCCGTGGTCCCCCCGTCGATGGCGTGGTCGCACCACTCCCACACAAAGCCGCCCAAAATGCCGGGCTGCTCCAGAAACAGCGTCTCGTAATCCTCCAGATCCCCCGGGCCGTTGCCCATGGCGTGGCAGTACTCCACCAGCAGGAAGGGCTTGGTGTTGGCGGGGTTTTCCAGCCACTGGCGCACAAAATCGGGCTCGTTGTACATCCGGCTGTACAGGTCCAGCATGCTGGTGTCGTTCACATGGCCGCCGGTCTGGTGCCAGGAGCCCTCGTAGTGCATCAGGCGGGTGGGATCATAGTCCCGGCCCCAGCGGCCCGCCTCTTCAAAGCCGGGGCCGTAGCCGGACTCGTTGCCCAGGGACCAGATGAGAACCGCGGGGCTGTTTTTGTCCCGGATGATGCACCGCTGCACCCGGTCCAGGATCAGCGGCGCAAACTCCTTTTGCTGGGCGATCAGACCGAAGGTGGTCTCATCGCCGCCCCCAAATACCTCGGTCACGCCGTGGCACTCCACGTCGGCCTCGTCAATGAGATAGAAGCCGTAGCGCTCGCACATCTGCACAAACCAGGGGGCGTTGGGGTAGTGGCTGCTGCGGATGGCGTTTACGTTGTGCTGCTTCATCAGGGCCAGGTCCTTCAGCGCCTGCTGGTAGCTGATGGTAAAGCCGGTAACCGGGTCGGAATCGTGGCGGTTTACCCCCTTTAAGCGCAGAGGCCTGCCGTTGAGCAGCACCTGACGGCCCTTGACCGTGATATCCCGCACCCCCACCGGCTGGCAGATGACCTCCTGGCCGGTGCGCAGCAGCAGCTGGTACAGATGGGGCGTCTCGGCGGTCCAGAAGCGGGGCTGCTCCAGGTGGATGGTAAATTCGCCGGCCGCCTTGCCCCGGCAGACCAGGCTGCCCTGGGGATCCAGCAGCTCCCACTCCAGCTCTCCCTCGCCGCCGGTCCACGCCACGCCCACCTGGATCACGGCGCGGGTGTAATCCTCGCAGCCCCAGGTGCGCACCCCGAAGTCCCGGATGTGGCGCTCCGGGCGGGCCAGCAGATAGACGTCCCGGAAAATGCCGGACATGCGGAACTTGTCCTGGCACTCCAGATAGGTGCCCACGCTCCACTTCAGCACCAGCACCGCAAGCAGGTTTTCCCCCTCGGTCAGATAGGGGGTGATGTCAAACTCACTGGTGGAGTGGCTCACCTGACTGTAGCCCACCCGATGGCCGTTGAGCCAGACATAGAAAAAGCTGTCCACGCCCTCAAAGTTCAGGTAGATCCGCCCGCCCAGCATGGCCTGCTCCACGGTAAAGCGGGTGCGGTAGGCCCCGCAGGGATTCTGATGGGGCACGAAGGGCGGGTCATAGGGAATGGGATAGCGCACGTTGCTGTACTGGTTCTGGTCCAGGCCCTGGGTCTGCCAGCAGGAGGGCACCGGCATCTCCATAAAATCCGGCCCGGCAAAATCCGGCTGGTAAAAGTCCTCCGGCACGGCGCTGATGCTGTCATACAGCTTCATTTGCCAGGTTCCGTTCAGCAGAACGAACCGGTCCGAGGTCTCACGGGGGGCCTGCACCGGGTCCTGCTCCGGCGCAAAGGGGATGTAATAGGCCCGGTTGGGCTGGGTGCCCTCGTGGGGACGGGCCCAGTCCTCAAATTCGTGGCAGTGTTTCATAGACTCACTCCTGTTTGCTCAGTTGGGATGGCCGCCCGCCCCCGGTGTTTCCCTTCAGCGGTACAGCGGCCCGTAGTGTTTGCAGGCGGCAAAGTCCGCCCCTTCGGCGTTGCTGGTGCCAAAGGCCGCCCAGGCGTGGGGGCGGTAGATCCGCTCCTCCGGCAGGTTGTGCAGCGCCACGGGGATGCGCAGCATGGAGGCCAGGGTAATCAGGTCCGCGCCCACGTGGCCATACACCGTCACGCCGTGGTTGGCGCCCCAGTTGGCCATCACACTATAAACATCGGCAAAAGGACCCTTGCCGGTAAGACGGGGCACAAACCAGGTGGTGGGCCAGGTGCGGTCGGTGCGCAGGTCGATGGGGGTATGGACCTCGTCGGGCAGGTGGGCGGTCCAGCCCTCGGCCAGCTGCAGCACGGGGCCCACGCCCTCCACAATGTTCACCCGCAGCATGGTGACGGGCATCTCGGCGGAACAGCGGAAGTGGCTGGAGAATCCGCCTCCCCGGAAGTACTCGTAGTTGGCCCGGCACCAGTCGGTGGCCTCCAGGCAGGCGGACATATCCCGGTCGGTCATCTCCCAGAAGGGCTTCATCACATGCTCGCCCTTGTGGTTGATGGCAGCGCCGGAGCCGTCCAGGGCGGTGGCGCCGGAGTTGATGAGGTGGATAAAGCCGTCCTTCGCCACCCCCTGGGGCCTGTGGCCGGTGACCCGCTCACAGGCGTCGGGGCTCCAGTAGGTGCGCACATCGTGGAAGCAGGGGGCCGTGCCGGAGATCAGGGTGCCCAGCAGCATGGCCACGCCGTTTAAGGTGTCGTTCTCGGTGGCAAAGGGGGTGGGCTGCTTGGGGCCGTTCCAGTCAAAGGTGGAGGCCAGGATGGCTTCGGAGAAATCCGCGTTGGGCAGCCAGTCGGTCCAGTTGCGCTGGCCCTGGAAACCGCCGGCCACGGCGTTTTTGCCCAGGGCCTCCTCATGCCAGCCCATCTCGGCCAGCTTGGGGTTGCCATACAGGATGTCCCGCATGATCATGGTCATTTTGGTGACGAACTCCCAGTCCTTGTCGGCGGGGACCACCTTGGACCTGGTGATGACCTGGGGCAGGTTTTTGCCGGCGTTGCAGTCAAAGCCCTCCCTGCAGTTGGCCTTCACCCAGGCCAGGGCTCGGCCGTATTCTTCGTGGTCGTAAATCTCCAGCGTAATGCGGCGGATGATCTCGGTCATATCCACCCACTCCGCCCGGATGCCCAGATACTTCTGGAACAGGGAGGCGTCGCAGTAGCTGCCGGCGATGCCCATGGCCACGCCGCCCAGGTTTACATAAGCCTTGTTCCGCATCCAGCCAACCGCCACCGCGCAGCGGGCAAAGCGCAGGATCTTTTCCGCCACGTCGGCGGGCACGCTGGTGTCGGCGGCGTCCTGCACGTCGTGACCATAGATGGAGAAGGCGGGCAGCCCCCGCTGGGCATGGGCGGCCAGCACCGCCGCCAGATACACCGCGCCGGGGCGCTCGGTGCCGTTGAAGCCCCACACCGCCTTGATGGTGCGGGGGTCCATGTCGAAGGTTTCGCTGCCGTAGCACCAGCAGGGGGTCACGGTGAGGGTGGCCACCACATACTCGGTGGTAAACTTGTCGGCGCAGGCGGCCGCCTCGGCCCCGCCGCCGATGGTGGAGTCCGCCAGCACACACTGGACGGGGGTGCCGTCGGGATAGCGCAGATGCGCCTCGATCAGGGCCTTGGCGTTTTTCGCCATGGCCATAGTCTGTTCTTCCAGACTCTCCCGCACGCCGCCCCAGCGGCCGTCGATGGTGGGGCGAATACCGATTTTCGGATAGAGCATGTTAAATTCCTCCCTTTGTTGCGAATTGGTTCAAAATGGCCTGATAACGGTGGAACGCATCGGCCCAAAGGACCGTATCCTCCGGTTCGTACCGCTCCACCGGCTGGGTGCGGGCGATGAGGGCCCGGCCCTCCTCCAGGTCCGCCAGCTCTCCCAGCGCCACCAGCTGGATGAGCACATTGCCCAGGGCGGTGGCCTCCACCGGCCCGGCCAGCACCGGCAGGCCGATGCAGCCCGCCGTCATCCGGCACAGCAGCTTGGCCTGGGCGCCGCCGCCCATGATGTGCAGGGCGGTAAAGGACTGCCCGGTGGCGCGGCTCAGCTGAGTCAGCGCAAAGCGGTATTTCAATGCAAGGCTTTCATAGATGCAGCGGGTCACCTGGCCCACGGTTTCAGGCACCGGCTGGCCGGTGCGGCGGCAGAAGTCCCGCACCCGGCCGGGTATATCGCCGGGCGGGGTGAACTCCGGGGCGTCCGGGTCGATGAAGCTCTGCAGGGGCGGGGCCTCCAGCGCCAGCTGCTCCAGCTGGGAGAAGGAGTAGTCCTTGCCCTCCCGCTGCCACTGGCGGCGGCTTTCCTGCACCAGCCACAGGCCGATGATGTTTTTCAGGTAGTTGACCCTGCCGTTGGCCCCCCGTTCGTTGGAGAGGGCCAGAGCCCGGCTCTCCTCGGTGAGCACCGGCTGGTCCAGCTCGCAGCCCAGCAGGCTCCAGGTGCCGCAGGACAAAAAGGCCGCGCCCGGCTTGGGGGCGGGCATGGCCGCCACCGCGCACTGGGTATCGTGGCCGGCCACCGCGATCACCCTGGCGCCCTGATAAGTGCCCACCACGCTGCCGCTGTCCACCCGGGGGGCCAGCAGGCGGGCGGGGATGCCGAAGGCGTCCAGTACCGGCTGGCTCCACCCGCCGGTCCGCACGTCCAGCATCTGGCTGGTGGAGGCGATGGTGGTTTCGCAGACCTCCGCGCCGCACAGGGCGTAGGCAAACAGGTCCGGCATGAAGAGCAGCCGCCTGGCCCGCTCCAGCAGCTCCGGCTGGCTCTGCTTCAGCGCCAGCAGCTGGAACAGGGTGTTGATGGGCATGATCTGGTTGCCGGTGGCGGCGTACAGCTGTTCTTCCGGCAAAATCCTCCGGGCCAGCTCCACCATGCCCTCGGTGCGGCTGTCCCGGTAGTGGACCGGGTCGCCCAGCAGGCGGCCCCCCTCGTCCAGCAGGCCGAAGTCCACCCCCCAGGTATCAAAGCCGACGCTCTCAAATGGCCCCGCCTTTTCCATGCCCAGGTACACATTGGCCATCAGCTCAGCGAAATTCCAGCGGAAGTGGCCCTCCGACTGGCGGGGCTGGTTGTCAAAGCGGTGTACCTCCTGACAGCGCAGGTCGCCGTCCCGGTACTCCGCCAGGATCGCCCGGCCGCTGGACGCGCCGAAGTCAAAGGCCAGAACTCGTTTCATAGGCCCTTCCTTTCCCGGTCAGCGCAGGCCGTTGTCGAATTTCTTGTAGCCGGGGTGGCGGCCGGTCACCTGGTAGAAGCCCCGCAGGTCGATCAGCTTCTGGATATTTTCCCGGCTGATGTCCACGCTGCCCCCCAAAATCACCGCGTTGATGGTGATTTTCGCCCACAGCTCCAGACTCTCCATGCGGTAGAAGGCGGTGATGACGTCGCTGCCCACGGCCAGGGCGCCGTGGTTTTCCAGCAGCATCACGTCGTGCTCCTCCAGGTAGGGCTCGATGGCGTCGGGCACCTCGGAGGTGCTGGGGGTGCCGTAGGGGGTCAGGGGCACGCTGCCGATCACCGCCACGTCCTCAATCATGTTGTACATATCCATCGCCTTGTGGGCCACGGCAAAGCCGGTGGCGCCGGGGGGATGGGCATGGAGCACGCTCCCCACGTCGGGGCGCTTTTCGTAGCAGCGAAGGTGCATCTTGATCTCGCTGGAGGGGCGCAGTCCCTGGGCGCCCTCCAGCACCCCGCCCTTGCCGTCGATGCGGATGAGCTTTTCCGGGGTGATAAAGCTTTTGCTCATGCCGGTGGGGGTACACAGGAAGGTGCCGTCCTCCAGGCGGGCGGACACGTTGCCGTCGTTGGCCGCCACCCAGCCCAGCTGCCACATCTTGTGGCAGACGTCGCAGATCTGTTCCTTGATAGCCTGCAATTGCATGGTGTTTGCCTCGTTTCTCATAAATTCTATTATGCCTTCTGGTATTTGGGGCTGGTGGCATAGACCGGTTTCCCCTCGGAGTGGATGCCGGGGCGGCGCATCTGGCCGAAACCGGTCACCCCTTCCCGGGTGCCGTCCACCGCCGGGTCGGCGTAGGTGTAGTACCAGTTCTGCAGCTCGTCCAGCAGCTGGGCCTGGATCTGGGCGTACTCCGGCCGGTCCACCAGGTTTTCCTTCTCCCCCGGGTCCTGGGTCAGGTGGTACAGCTCGTGGGGTCCGTAGGGGTAGCGGTGGATGTACTTCCACTCCTGGCTGCGGATCATCCGGCTGTTGCCGTATTCGTCCAGGATCACCACATGGTTGTCGGTGTCCTCACCCCGCTCCAGCACGTTGGCAAAGCTGTGGCCCGGCAGGTCCTCCGGCAGCTGGGCGCCCAGGTCCATCAGCTCGTTCAGGGTCTGGATGATGTCGTAATGGCTGCACATGCTGGGGGTCACCCGGCCGGGCAGGATGTGGCCGGGCCAGCGGGCGATGAAGGGGACCTTGACCGCGGTGTCAAACAGGTTGAAGGGGAAGGTGCCGTTGCCCTTGCCCCAGATGCCGTGGTGACCCATGTTCATGCCGTTGTCGGAGGTGAAGATCACCAGGGTGTCCTCCGCCACGCCCAGCTCCTCCAGCCGGTCCAGCAGGCGGCCCACGCCGGCGTCCATGGCGGTAACCGCCGCATAGTAGCCCCGCAGCAGCCGCTTGCGCTCCTCTCCGGTGCCGCCGGGGGCGGTGGGCAGCCGGTCGGGATGCAGGGGCTCGTCCGGCGTGGCGGTGAAGGCGCAGTCCCGGTACAGGTCGATGTACTTGGCCGGGTGCTGGTCCTCGTCCCAGGGGTCGTGGGGGGCGGTGTAGTGGACGCTCACATAAAAGGGGTTGTCCTGCCTGGCGAAGGCGTCCAGATAATCCAGGGCGTGCTCGGTGATGAGGTCGGTGATATAGCGGCTTTCAAAGTGCAGCTGGCCGTTTTCCACCACATCGGCCTGGTTGTACAGGCATCCGCCCCGGCCAATGGTGTACCAGTGAGAAAAGCCGTGCTGGGGGTGCATGCTGTCGCCCAGGTGCCATTTGCCCGCCAGCGCGCAGGTATAGCCGTTCTGCACCAGCAGGTCGGGGTAGGTGATCAGCCCCTGCAGGTACTGGATGGGCACCCCCTCGCTGGCGAAATAGGGGTGGTCGGCGTGCTCGCCCAGCGCCTGCTTGTCCAGGCTGCCGCTGCGGATCCAGTCGTGGACCCCGTGCTGGGAGGGGATCCGTCCGGTGAGGATGGACGCCCGGGCCGGACTGCACACCGGCGAGGCGCAGAAGAAGTTGTCGAACCGGGTGCCCTGGGCGGCCAGCCGGTCCAGATTGGGGGTCTGGATGTCCGTATTGCCGGCGCAGCGCAGGGCCCAGGCGCCCTGGTCGTCGGTGAGGATAAACAAAAGGTTGGGTCGCTTTTTCATGATAGTCCCTCATTTCAAAAAGAGGCCGGCAGCCCCGAAGCAGGAGCTGCCGGCCTGTTGTCTGTGGGTGATGGATCAGCTGCGGCTCGCCGGCGTATTGTGTCAGACTTACTTTGCGGCGTTGAAGCTGGTCAGCTGGGCGTCAACCTCCTCCAGCAGGGTATCCACGCCGTTGGCATTCAGCGCGTCAAGGAATTTGGGGATGTACTCGGCGGGGTCCACCGAACCGGTCTCCAGGGAGGGGGCGTACTCGGCGATAACGTTGGTCAGGGCCGCCACCTGGGTCTCCACGGGGATCATGTCAAAGGTGAAGCCGTTATTGGGGGAGATGACCGCGGAGTCGTTGTAGTCCTGGAACAGCTGCTCGATGTTGTCGGGGTAGCTGATGTCCCACTTCTGGTTGAAGGGGGTGCCGAACTGCCAGCCGTAGGTGTAGTCGTAGCCGTTGTCGGTCAGGGTGCCGCCCATGGTCTTGTCCACCTGGTTGTCGCCCACCGCGGTGTAGTGCTCGCCCTCGATGCCGTGACGGATCAGGGTGCCCACATACTCGTCGGTGTTCAGCAGGTTGATGAACTCCAGGGCCTTGTCGGGATGCTCGCTGGCGTAAGAGATGGCCAGCAGGCCGCCCATGGCGCTGCGGGTTTCAAACAGGGGCTCCATCAGGGGCACAAAGCCCACGCCGTGGCCGCTGGAGGCGCTCATGGATTCAGAGGTGCCGGGGGCATACTGGATGAAGTAGGAGAACAGGGCGCCGTTGTTGAAGTCGTTGTCCCGGTTGGCGATGTCACTGTCGTAATTCACGGGGTCGCCGCCCAGATAGCCGGCCTGGTTCCAGCCACGGACGATCTGGCAGTAGTTCATGTACTCCTCGCTGGCGTACTGGTTGAATACGGCCTGCCCGGACACGTCCTGGAAGTTGTTAAACTCAGGCACGGCGGCCGCGGCGGGCAGCTTGGGGTTGCCGGTGAGGGACTCATAGGGGGCGGCCATGGGCCAGGCGTTGGTCAGACCGGAAACGCCCACCACGTTTTTGCCCTCGGCCTTGGATTTCTCGGCCACCACTTCCAGAACCTTGGTGTAGTCCTCCAGGGTCTTGACGGCGCTCATATCAATGCCGTAGGCCTCGGCCATATCGCTGTTGTAGACGATGCCGCCCTGCCAGCCCATCTCCTTGTAGGAGGGCACGCCGTAGATGGAGCCGTTCACCTTTACCGCATCCCAGACCGCCTCGGGGATAAAGTCATAGGTCTCCTTGGCGTACTGGGGCAGCAGCTCGGTGATGTCCAGGAAGGCCTCCTTGCTGGTGAACTGCAGGTAGTCGGTGGTCCAGTTGGAGGTAAAGCAGATGTCGTAGTATTCGCCCGCGTTGATCAGGTTGGGCATCTTCTCCTTGTAGTCCGGGTTGGCGATCACCTTATAGTCGATCTCCACGCCGATCTTTTCCCGGGTGTACTCGTTCAGCTTGGCGATGACCTTGTCGGTGTCGGCGGCCACCGGGTTGATGGACATGTACCAGATCAGGGTGGTGATCTCGTTGTCACCGGAGCCCGTGCTGCCGGAAGGGGCGTCGGAGCTGCCGCAGCCGGCCAGCAGGCCCACGCTCATGGCCGCGGTCATAGCCAATGCCGCGACGCGCTTGGAAAGGTGCTTTTTCATTACAATTCCTCCTCACAATTTGATCTTTTTATCACGCGCTTCCGCAAGAAAGAAACGCGCTTGATCCAGTTGCTCAGCCCTTTACGCCGCCCACGGTCAGACCCTTGATGAAATATTTCTGGAAGAAGGGATAGGCCAGCAGGATGGGCAGCACCACCAGAACGGTGAGGGCCATACGGCCGCTGTCGGTGGGGGCGTTGGCGGCCATCTCGGCGTACTCCAGGGCGTTGGCCGAGGACTGCTTCATGAATTCCAGGCTGTTCTGCATGCTCCACAGCAGAGTCTGCACCGGGTACTTCTTCTGATCCACGATGTACAGCATGCCGAGGAACCAGTCGTTCCAGTAGGCGATGGTGGTAAACAGGCCGATGGTGGCAAGGCCGGGCTTGGACAGGGGCAGCACAATGCGGAAGAAGGTTTTGAACTCCCCCGCGCCGTCAATGCGGGCGGCCTCAATGATCTCAATGGGAATGCTCTTGTAGAAGGTGCGCAGCACAATCACGTAGAAGGCGTTCAGCGACATGGGCAGAATCAGCGACCAGATGCTGTTGCCCAGGCCCAGCAGCTGGGTGTTCACCATGTACGTGGCCACGATGCCGCCGTTGAACAGCATGGTAAAGAGCATCAGCAGCGTGAAGAGCCGGTTGTAGGCATAGTCCTTGCGGCTGAGCACATAGGCGAACATGGAGGTGATGGTCAGGCTGAACAGGGTGCCCACCACGGTCACAAAGATGGTGATGCCGTAGGAGCGGATGAGCTGGTCGCCCAGTTTGAAGAAGAATTCGTAGGCGTCCAGGCTCCACTCGCTGGGGAAGAAGCTGTAGCCGTTTTCAAAGATGCTCTGCTCGCTGCTGAAGGATACGATGACCACCAGGATCAGGGGCAGCACGCAGGCCAGGGCCCACAGGAGGAACACGGTGTTCAAAACGGCGTTTGCCTTTTTGGAGATGCGGTTGATAGCCAGGCCGTCCTGGGACCCATCCGCCTTTTTCTGAAAGAGTTTCATCGGTGATTTCCCCTCCCGTTGACTTAGAACAGGGCGCTGTCCGGTTCGATGCGGCGCACCACCAGATTGGCGCCCACCACCAGCAGAAAGCCCACCACGGATTGGTACAGGCTGGCCGCGGCGGCCATGCCCACGTTGCCGGTTTCCTTCAGCGCGCGGTACACATAGGTGTCAATGACCTGGGTTGCCGGATACAGGGGGCCGGAGTCGCGGGGCAGCTGGAAGAACAGGCCGAAGTCGGTGTAGAAAATGCGGCCGATGGCCAGGATGGTAAGTACGATCATCATGGGCTTCAGGCAGGGCAGGGTGATCCACTTGATCTGCTGCCACTTGGTCGCGCCGTCCAGCACGGCCGCCTCATAGTAGTCGTTGGAGATGCCGGTCAGACTGCTGATGTACATAACCGTGGAGTAGCCCACGGTTTTCCAGAGCTGGAAAAAGGTGAGGATGAAGGGCCACTTTCCCGGCTCGGAGTACCAGTCAACCCCCTTGAACCCGAAGTAGGCCAGCAGATGATTGAACAGGCCGTCGTCCACGCTGAAGAGGGAAAAGGCCATAAAGGAGACAACCACCCAGGACAGGAAATAGGGCGCCATGAAGATGGTCTGATAGGCCTTTGCCCGCCGTTTGTTCAGCAGCTCGTTGAGGCCAATGGCCATAGCCACCGCCAGGATGAGATCGATTGCGATGAACAGGACGTTGTAGCAGATGGTGTTTCGGGTGATGACCCAGGCGTCGGTGGTTTCAAACAAAAACTTGAAGTTGTCCAGCCACACCCAGTCGCTCCCGAAAATGCCCTTGCGCACGCTGAACCGCTTGAAGGCCAGCAGCAGGCCCGACATGGGCAGGTACCGGAACAGGAACATGACGATGAGCGCGGGCAGCGCCATCAGGGTAAGCGGAAGATTCTTTTTGAATGTCTTGAAAAATCCGGCTTTGCCCCGCGCTCCGCCAGCGTGCCTTGCCAGTCGTTTCATTGCCTCTCCTCCTTACGGCTTTGTATTCATTATAAACGCCCCTTCCGGCGCCAACAATGAGACTAATTTTAAGTGGGGTGCACTTTTTTTAGACGGGGCCGCCGCAGCGGCGGGCCGGGGGTTTGGAAAATCTTTTTGTAAAATTTGCAGCCGCAGCGTCAAAAGGTGTGATATACTGGGGGCGGTTTTTGGTAATTGTTGTCTTGTACCGAAAGGAGCCCCCTGTTTTATGAAGATCATTCTTGTGGATGACGACCGCATGGCGCTGGACGGAATTTCCCGCATGCTCCACTGGGAGCAGTTCAACGGGCAGCTGGTGGGATGCGCCACCAACGGGGAGGAGGCGGTGGCCCTGCTGGAGGCCCATCACCCGGATGTGGTCATCTCCGATATCCGCATGCCCGGCATGGACGGCCTGGAGCTGGCCCGCTATTTATACGAGCACTGCCCCAACACCCGCATGATCCTCATCAGCGGCCACGGTGAGTTTGAGTACGCCCAGCGGGCTCTGCAGTATCAGGTGACCGACTATATCCTGAAGCCCATCACCCGGGCCAAGCTGAACAGCCTGGAGGAGCGGCTGGCGGCCATCAGCGCCGAGCTCTCGGCGGACGTGCCCCCCTGGTATGCCTGCGACGAGGCTCTGCGCACCCAGGTCAGCCAGGCCCTGCGCAAGGGGGACATGGCCGCCATGGGAGAGCTGCTCATCAGCCAGGATGTGTTCCGCTCCCTGGCGGACCGGCGGGATGTGCTGGGTATCCAGCTGCTCAACTACCTGTTTTTGTATCAGGAGGAGCTGGGCAAGGACCGGGACAGCCTGGACGCCATGCGCCAGAAGGCCATGGTGGAATACTGGAAGCTTACCACCCAGCAGGAGCGGCTGGCCTATCTGGCCACCCAGTACTACGATCTGATGGAATACGCCCAGAGCTGCAAGGGCGAATACGCAAACCCCATTGTGTCCTACTGCCTGCAGGCCATCCAGGAGAACTACGCCGACTCCAACTTCAACATCTCCAACCTGGCGGACACCCTGAACCTCTCCCTCTCCTATCTGAGCACCGTGTTTAAAAACGCCACCAACCAGAACATCAGCAGCTATCTCTCCGCCAAGCGGCTGGAGCGGGCCCGGGAGCTTTTGCGGGATCCCTCCATATCCATCAAGGATGTGTGCGCCTCCTCCGGCTACGACCATCCCCGCTACTTTGCCAAGTTCTTTAAAAAGCACACCGGCATGACCCCCAGCGAATACCGCAACCTCTATGCCGGCCAGCCCTGTGCCGCGCCCGGCGGGGAGGAGGCTCCATGAGCATCACCAAACGCACCTTTCTCATCATCTGCTGTATCATCTCCGCCATTCTGCTCACCCTTAACGGCGCCACCTATCTGCTCTTCCGGGCCTCCATCACCCAGCAGCTCATTACCTCCCAGGAGGCCATCATTGAGGCCAATGTGCGCCTGAGCGGCATTTTTACCCAGACGGTGGACCAGCTGGTGTATCGCTATACCAGCGACCAGCAGCTGGGCGAGCTGCTGGGGCGGGACATCGGCCAGGACGAGCTGCGGGATCTGAACACCAAGTTTGCCCTGAACAACCGGCTGATCTACCAGCAGAACGCGGAGCCCCTGCTGCTGAACAACGGCTTCCGGGCGGAGCTGTATGTCAACCCGGCGCTGGAGGTGAGCCAGCTGTTTCTGCCCTCCAGCACCATTCCGGAGGTGAGCCGGGTATACAGCGGCGCGATGGTGGAACAGGAGGACTGGTATCAGGCCGCCCTGCAGCGGCGCAGCGGACAGCACATCTTTCTCAATAAGGATCAGACCCGGCTGTGCTTCGCCCGCCGGCTGCAAAGCAGCACCTTTACCGGCGCCTATCAGAAGGACGGCATGGGCGTGCTGCTGGGCAGCCTTCCGGTGAACCAGATATCCCGCCTGCTCTCCCTGGTGCCGGTAACCAGGCACAGCGGGTTTCTCCTGCTCAACGACCAGGGCGACCAGATCTACTGCAGCGCCAATCTGTCGGAGCTGTCCATTGCCGACGCGCTGCTCATCCCCAATTCGGTCAGCTCCGAGCTAAATATCGGCGGACAGGAATACCTGTGTACCTCCCAAAAACTGGAGTGGGGGATCCAGCTGGTGTTTTTGACCCCGTATCGGGACATTACCAGCCAGGTGTGGAGCATGATGTTCCCCTATCTGCTGTGCTCGGTGATCTTTATGCTGGTGGGGATCCTGTTTTCCCTGATGCTTTCCGCCGGCATTTCCCGGCCGGTAGTGCAGTTTACCAAAAAGCTGGAGACCATCCGTGATACCCGGGGGGTGGAATGGAACCCCGCCGATATCAGGGGGCCGCGGGAGATCCAGCAGCTCAGCAGCAGCTTCGGCAGTCTGATTGACCGCATCAACACCCTCATTCAGGAGCTCACCGCCAAGGAGAAGCTGCGGCGGGAGAGCGAACTGAAGGCCCTGCAGGCCCAGATTAACCCCCACTTCATGCTCAACGCCATGAACGCGGTGAACTATATGGCCCTGGCGCGGGAGGAGGACGACATCGCGGCCACCGTGGACTCCATTGCCAGCCTCATGCGCTACAGCATTACCGAGCCGGACCGCATGGTGACCATGAGTACCGAGCTGGAGAACATCCGGGAATACATTTCGGTGTATGTGCTCCGGTTCCAGCAGGACATCCGGCTGGAGATCCTGCCCGGACTGCAGCCCGCTCAGGTGGTCATTCCCAAATTCACCCTCCAGCCGCTGGTGGAAAACTCCATCCGTCACGGCATTACACGACAGGATCCGGGCATCACCATCCGCATCCGCGCCCGGGAGGAAAACGGGCTGCTCATCGTGGAGGTGACCGATACCGGCCGGGGCGGGGACGCGGCGCTGCTGAACGCCTATCTGGACTATCAGGATGTACAGCTGCAGGTCACCCACGGCTTTGGCATCCGCAACGTGAACGAGCGGCTGATGCTGCGGTTCGGCCAGCGGGGCGGGCTGCGCTATTTCAACTACGACGGCCGGCAGCTGCTGGCCCGGCTTACCCTGCCCAGCGAGTGCGACGCTGCCTCCGATGGCTGGCCATAGGAGGGGCAGCCAAAAAAAGTACACCTCAAAAAAAGAATTCACCCTTTCCCATTTCCGGCATTTCTTTTATAGTGAAAAAAAGCCCCGGCATGGCCGGGTTTGTGGGAAAGGAACCGTACATCATGAAAAAAGAAATTGTTGCAGCCGGTATTCATAACTATACTCCGCCGGAGGAGTACGTCCCGCCCAAATCCCCCCAAGTGCAACAGCATCTGGAGTGGTTTATGGGCCTGAAGCTGGGCTTTATGATGCACTGGGCTCCCGGCTGCCAGCTGGGCACCTACGAGAGCTGGCCCCTCAGCGACGGCGACGCCGACTGGAGCCAGGAGGACTTTACCTGGGCGCCCGCCGAGGTGTGCAAGCAGCAGTACTGGGACGCCAACAAGACCTTCAATCCGGTGAAGTTCCGGCCGGACGCCTGGGCCCAGCTGGCCAGCGAGTGCGGCTTTAAATATCTGTTGTTCACCACCAAGCACCATGACGGCTTCTGCATGTACGACACCAAGACCACCGACTACAAGATCACCGGTCCGGACTGCCCCTTCCATACCCATCCGGACGCGGATGTGGTGGGGGCGCTTTACCGGGAGTTCAGGCGCAGGGGTCTGGCCATCTCCACCTATTTCTCCAAACCGGACTGGCACAGCCCTTACTACTGGGCGCCCCAGTTTGGCAGCGCCCCCACCCGCAACGTAAACTACGATGTGGCGGAACACCCCGAGCTGTGGGAGCAATATGTGCGCTTCACCCATGAACAAATCCGGGAGCTGTGTACCAACTACGGGACAATCGACGTGCTGTGGCTGGATGGCGGCTGGGTGCGGCCGGACAATATGGGGCAGGATATCCGCCTGGGCCAGATCGTGGAGGAGCTTCGGGCCACCACCCAGCCCCAGATGATCGTGTGCGAGCGCACCTGCGGCGGGGAATACGAGAACTTCATCACCCCGGAAAAAACCGTGCCGGATACCGCCCTCACCGTGCCCTGGGAAACCTGCACCACAGTGGGGCAGAAATTCTCCTTCCACTACACCGATACCTTCAAGAGCGGCCGCCAGCTGGTGCACCTGCTGCTGGACGTGGTGAGCAAGGGCGGCAACCTGGCCCTGAACATCGCGCCCCAGCCCGACGGTCTGCTCCCCGCGCCCGCCGAGCGCTCCCTGCGGGAGATGGGCGCCTGGCTCAAGCTGTTCGGCCAGGGAATTTACAACACCCGCATCTGCCCGCCCTATTTTGCGCCCCGCCTGTTCTACACCCGCACCGACAAATACGCCTATGCCTTCTATGCCTATGACGAGGTGCCCGCGCTGCCGGACAAGCTGACCCTCCGCCTGCCCCAGCCGGTGGCGTCCGCCCGCTGTATGCGCACCGGCCAGACCCTGCGGTTCCGCCAGGGCGACGGCGAGGTAACCCTTGACCTGGAGTGTCTGCCCATGGGAGGCGCCTTCTATGCGGAAGGCTTTGAGCTGACCTTTGCCTGAATCAAACCGGTGTTTTGCAAAAAGCCCCGTTCAGCTTTGTGCTGAACGGGGCTTGGTCTATCTGCCCCGGCGGGCCAGCAGCTCCGCCCGGGCGATCTCCTCCAGCCGGGGCGCGGCATAGGAGAAAAAGCGCTGAAAGGATGTGCAATAGTAATGTTCCGTTTGCCCTCCATGCTGCTGCCAGTCCCGCTTGCACCCGCCCCGGCAGATGGGATACCAGCGGCAGGCCAGGCAGGCTTGCGGACGGCGGCGGCCCTCCGCCAGGAAGTCCTGGGCCAGTCCGGAGGCGGCGGCCTCCTCCAGGGTGCAGGTGCGGATATCCCCCAGACGCCAGCGGTCAAGCACGTAAAAGTCGCAGGGGTAGAGGCTGCCGTCGCTCTCCACCACCAGATAGCTGCCGCATTGCCCCGAGGTGGCGCAGGTTCCCGGCGGCAGGCCCATCAGCAGCTGGATGTAGTCGTCAAACAGCCGCACGCTGGTGTAGCGTCCCCCTTTCCAGTCCAGATACCAGGCGTCGAACAGGGTACACAAAAAGCTGCCGTAGGCCTCTGGCGTAAGGGAGTAGGAGGCGCTGCCCCGCTGCTCCTCCAGCGCGTCCAGGCAGGGAATGAACTGGATGTATCCGCTCCCCAGCTTCTGAAGGGCGTGATACACCTTTTGCGCCCGGCGGGCGCACTGCTTTGTCACCACGCACAGCAGATTGAAGGAAACGTCGTACTGCTTGAGCAGCGCGGCGGCGGCGGCCACCGTCTGCCATGTGCCGTTTCCCTCCGGATCCACCCGGCAGGCGTCGTGGACTTCCCTGGTTCCGTCGGCGGACAGACCCACCAAAAAGTTGTGGTCCCGGAAGAAAGCGGCCCATGTGTCGTCCAGAACCATCCCGTTGGTCTGAATGGACCAGTGGATCTCCACCCCCGGCTGGCTGTGGGCCTGCGCCAGCTCCACAAACCGCTGGAAAAAGGGCAGCCCGGCCAGGGTGGGCTCCCCGCCCTGAAAGGTAAACTGGATCTGCCCGCTGTTCCCCACCGCCTGGAAGGCGGAAGCGATCAGCCGCTCTGCGGTGTCCATGGTCATGATTCCGTAGCTGGGAACGGTACGCTGGCCGGCGATATCGGCGTAAAAGCAGTAGCGGCATCGCAGGTTGCACAGGCTGGACGCCGGCTTGATCAGCAGGGTGATGGATTTCATGGTCCACGCTCCTCCCAAGATGATTCCCCGCAACATATCCACGGGTTATCCCAATTACGTTTATCCTATCCCAATTACGGACAAATGTCCAGCCGGACACTGGAGAAAGCGTATCTGATGTTTGCATTTTTTCGTGTGTCCCGGATTTCCCCACAGATTGAGAGCGCTGCAGCGTTTTGTGCTGCAGCGCTCTTTTTTTCTGTATACGGGAAACGCCCGTTTTCTCCCGTCCATCTGAAGGTGGCGGGTGGGAACGGGAGCTTACTTTATTGTAAACTGAAAGGTTAGGAGATTTGCCTATGACATTGTAAAGGAGGAGCTGTTTTGACAACATACGGGTACATACGGGTGAGCAGCAAAGACCAGAATGAGGACCGGCAGCGCATTGCGCTGCGGGAAGCCGGGGTAGCGGAAAAGCACCTCTATCTGGACAAGCAATCGGGCAAAGACTTTGAACGGCCCCAGTACAAGAACCTGATTCACAGGCTGAAAAAAGACGATCTGCTCTACATCAAAAGCATCGACCGTCTGGGCAGGAACTATGAGGAGATTTTGGAGCAGTGGCGGCTGATCACCAAAGAGAAGGGGGCGGACATCGCGGTATTGGATATGCCGGTGCTGGACACCCGGCGGGGAAAGGACCTGATGGGGACCTTCCTCTCCGATATCGTTCTGCAGATTTTGAGTTTCGTGGCGGAAAGCGAGCGGGACAACATCCGCCAGCGGCAGGCCGAGGGCATTGCGGCGGCAAAAGCACGGGGGGTCCGCTTCGGCCGTCCGCCCCTGCCTCTGCCGGATAATTTTCAGCAGGTATACCGGGCCTGGCGGAGCAAGGAGCTGACGCTCCGACAGGCGGCGCAGCTGTGCGAGATGCCGAAGGACACATTTTACGCAAAAGCGGTCAGATTTGAAAAGCAGGAAGCAATACAATAGGCAGTTTGAAAAAGTGTAGGTTTGCAAA
>ERZ1643246.402-NODE-402-length-56930-cov-6.734119_pt1 | contig 56930 bp, 52 predicted proteins | sample MGYA00579265_ERZ1643246 | MGnify/ENA primary metagenome ERZ1643246 (study PRJEB29033, sample SAMEA4952261) | chicken gut metagenome | biome: Broiler Chicken; feature: Gastrointestinal Tract; material: Caecum | place: Ireland | collected 2018 | study: Broiler... | reverse complement strand
GAATTGTTTGGATATGAATGATTGCGCTGTTATGGAGCGCAGGGGGGTATCAACAGGGAGAGAAGGGTTGGGATACAGATGAGAAGATGGATGGCCGCAGTCTGTGCCGGATTGATTATTGGTCTGGTCGGCTGTGCCAGATATGAACCGGTTGGAGCTTTTGAGGAGGAACCGGAAACTTTGGCGGAAACAGAGACAGAAAATGGAGTGTCTGCCGCAGAAGAAGAGATGGCGGCAGAGGAAGAACCGGAGCCGATCGCCATCAACGCTGCTGTCAGGCCGGAGCCGGTAAAAGTGAGAGGAATCTATGTGTCTACCTATGTGGCAGGAACCGGGGGCCGGATGGATGAGATTTTGGAACAGATGGAGGGGACCGGGCTGAATGCGGTGGTGATCGACCTGAAGGACGATGAAGGGAGGATTACCTGCTCGGTGGACAGTCCTCTGGCACAGGAGATCGGAGCAGCCCGCGTGCTGATTCAGGATATGACGGGTCTGATCGGAAAACTGAAGGAGAGGGGAATTTACCCCATTGCCCGGGTGGTGGCCTTCCGGGACCCCTATCTGGCGGAGCAGAAGCCGGAGTGGAGTCTTCATATGACAGACGGCAGCATTTACCGGGATGGAAACGGTCTGGCCTGGGTGAATCCCTACCGGCAGGAGGTGTGGGATTATCTGGTGGAAGTGGGAAAGACGGCCGGGAAGCTGGGATTTGAGGAAGTACAGTTCGATTACGTCCGCTTTTCCGTGGACAGCGAAGTGGAGGAAGTGGTCTTTGACCCGGAAGATACACAAGGAAGGAGCAGGACAGAAGCCATCGGTCAGTTTATGGACTATGCGTACGGCGAGCTGGCCGGGGAAGGTCTTTATGTGTCGGCAGATGTGTTCGGAACCATTATCCGGAGCAACCAGGATGCCCAGGCGGTAGGCCAGGACTACAGAGAGATGGCGGGAAAGGCAGATTATATTTGTCCGATGATTTATCCTTCCCATTACGGAGACGGCAGCTTTGGGATTGAGCATCCGGACATGCAGCCTTATGACACGGTATACCAGGCCCTTCTGGGTTCCAGAGAAGCCCTGGAGGACGCAGAGGAGGGCGGACGTCAGGCGGTGGTCCGTCCCTGGCTTCAGGATTTTACCGCTTCCTATCTGAACCACTATATCGACTACGGGGATGAGGAGGTGCGGGCCCAGATTCAGGCGGTCTACGATGCGGGGTATGAGGAGTGGCTGCTCTGGGATGCGGGAGTGTCCTATCATTATGAGGGAACTGTAGGGGTGACGGATGAAACGGTGACAGAATAGGGAGAAAATAACAATTTTAAAAGGAATTTTTGTGGAGGCTGATTGAAATAATCGGTCTCTTTTTTTGATCTTTTTTCTAAATGTAAAGAAAATGTAAAAAATAGTTCAAAATATATAGGATTACATCAAAGAATATTGACGTATTATACAAAATGTATTAAAATGTATTTAAAAGTTGATTGAGGGAAATCAGAAAGGAGAAATGATTATGAAAAAACTTGTAGCGGCAATTCTTGCGGTCTCGATGCTTGCGGGAACGCTGTCCGCCTGTTCTGGCGGCCAGACTTCGGCAGAATCTCAGTCTGCCTCTGAGCAGAGTGAGAGTGCTGGAGCGGAGGGAGGAGAAACCAGATTGCTGAAGATTCAGAATGAAACGGGAGTAGACTCTCTGGATCCGCAGATTGCCACAGACGCCAGGTCTCATGAGCTGCTGGGAACTTTTCTGGAAGGCCTGTGTACCATCGATGGAGATGGAAACGTAGCTCCTGCCCTGGCGGAGAGCTATGAAGTCAGCGAGGATGGTCTGACCTATACCTTCCATTTGAGGGACGCCCTCTGGTCCAACGGCGAGCCGGTTACAGCCAATGACTTTGTATTTGCCTGGCAAAGAGCGCTGAGCGCAGATGTGGCCAGCGAGTATGCCTTCATGTTGTATGAGGTAGCTCAGCTGAAAAACAGCCAGGCTATTTCAGATGGCGAGATGGAACCTTCAGAGCTGGGTGTCCGGGCGGAAGATGATAAGACACTGGTGGCGGAGCTGGAGAATCCGGTTGTATTCTTCCCGAGTCTGACCGCATTCCCTACCTTTTTTCCGGTAAATGAGGCTTTCTATAACAGCTGCAATGGTTCTTTTGCTACCAGCCCGGACACGCTGCTTTCCTGCGGTCCGTATGTTGTGACGGAGTTTGACCCTGCTGCTACCACCTATCAGGTGGAGAAGAACGAACAGTATTGGGATGCGGAAAATGTTTCCTTGGCAGGCATCTCCTTCCAGGTAATCAGCGACAACCAGACTTCTCTGTTAAGCTTTCAGAATGGTGAGATGGACGTTGTCCGCATCAGCGGTGAGCAGGTAGAATTGGTGCGGGATGACCCGGCCTTCAGTGTACTGCCTTTTGCAGGATATCTGTGGTATCTTTCCATGAATATGGAGGGAGTGGAAGCACTGGATAATCTGAACATGAGAAAAGCTATTTACTATGCTGTGGACCGGGAACTTCTGGCCAACAATGTGCTGGCAGATGGTTCCGACCCTGCTACTTATTTGGTACCTACAAATTTGGCAAATGGACCGGACGGACAGGATTACCGGGCTACGGGGCCGGAGTATGAGGGCGGAGATGAGGCAAAGGCTGCAGAAGCTTACAATCTGGCATGTCAGGAGCTGGGACAAAATGAATTCAGCTTTGAGATGGCTATTGAGGATACCGATACCTGCGCCAAGGTGGCTGCGTTCCTTCAGGACCAAATTCAGACCAAGCTTCCCGGAGTAACCATTTCTATCCGTACCGTCAGCCGTAAGCAGTTGAACGATGATATGAGAGCAGGGGAATACAACATTGGCCTGACCAGATGGGGAGCCGATTATCTGGACCCCATGACCTTCCTGGCTCTCTGGAAGACAGGGGCCTCCAACAACTACGGAGGCTGGAGCAATGCAGAGTATGACGCTATTCTGGATGACTGTACCACAGGTTCTCTCGCAACGGATGCCCAGGGCAGATGGGATGCTCTTCATGATGCAGAGCAGATTGCCATGAATGACTGCGAAGTGATTCCGCTGTATGAAACACACAGCTGCGTACTGCAGAATCCTAATGTCACTGGTCTGACCTACCAGCTTTATGGCATTTTGAGAAATTATAAATATGTGACCATTAACGAATAGTAGTGTGGAATGGTTGGGAGACTGGACGGCGGCGGGAAGTCATCGCTGCTGCCGGTCTCTTTCCTTCAAATGAGGAATCGCCCATGAAAAAATATATTTTGAAACGTCTCCTTGTGTCGGCCCTGACTTTGATGATTATTACGTTGCTGCTGTTTTTGCTGCTGCAGCTGATGCCAGGATCTCCCTTCAACGATGAAAAACTTTCTCCGGAGCAGCAGGAGGTGCTGTACCAGAAATATGGCCTGGATCAGCCTCTGTATGTTCAGCTTGGCCGTTATATGGCCAATATGCTCAGGGGGGATTTTGGCGTTTCCTACTCCATTGCTAAAAATATTTCCATCAATGAAATTCTGGCGGTACGCCTTCCGGTCAGTATACGCATTGGAGGGCAGGCGGTTGTGGTGGGGGCATTCATTGGGATTGTTCTGGGCTGCATCGCCGCTCTGAAGCGCAATACCATCTGGGACTCTATTACAACCGTGATTGCGGTTCTGGGTGTCAGCATTCCATCCTATGTGTTTGCCATGGGGCTGGCTTATATATTCGGTTTTAAAACCGACTGGTTTCCCCTTCTGTACAACAATTCCCATCCGATCAAATCCAGCGTCCTCCCCTGTATTGCGCTGTGCATGTTTACAATCGCCTCCATTGCAAGGTTTATGCGCAGCGAGATGATTGAGGTACTGGACAGTGATTATATCTTGTTTGCCCAGAGCAAAGGGATCTACGGTCCAAGGCTGGTAATCTGCCATGCTCTGAGAAATTCGCTGATTTCCGTAATTACGGTTCTGGGTCCGCTGATTGTGGGTCTGATGACCGGAAGCTTGGTGGTGGAGAAGCTGTTTGCGATTCCGGGAATCGGAAGTCTTCTGGTAACGGCAATTCAGTCCAACGACTATAATGTTACCATTGCGCTGACCTTCGTTTACAGCGCTCTCTATATCGGAGTTATGCTGGTTGTGGATATTTTATATGGAATGATCGATCCGAGAATCCGGATTGCGAAAGGGGGAGGACAATGATCCAACGGACGGAGCTGCCCGAAATGACCTTTTTGGAAAATGATTTTCAGCTGTGTCATGTAGATGAGAAGCTGGATATTGACCGCAACTTTTCCAGTCAGGGATACTGGAAAGAAGCATGGGTCCGCTTTTGCAAAAACCGGCTGGCGGTGTTTGCGCTGATTGCGGTGATTGCGATTGTTATTCTGGCCCTGACGGGACCGGCATTCAGCGGTTACAGCGTGACAGAGCAGGATGTGACCCGTCAGAATATGGCTCCCAGAATACCGGGACTTGAAAAACTCGGGATTTTTGATGGAACAGAAACCCTGAATAAGAGTACGGGGGCTGTTACCTACAATAAATATCAGGAAAATGACCTGGAGGACGTATATTACTGGTTTGGAAGCGACTCATTGGGCAGGGATATCTGGACCAGGGTATGGTCCGGTACACAGGTGAGTCTGCTGGTTGCCTTTGTGGCGGTAACGATTGACCTGGCTATTGGCCTGAGCTACGGTCTGACCTCCGGATATTTTGGGGGAAAGGTTGATATGATGATGCAGCGGATTGTGGAGATTATCAACAGTATTCCCACGCTGGTGACGGTAACGCTCCTGATGTTGGTGATGAAGCCGGGATTGATAACCATTATTCTGGCGCTGGGATTTACCGGGTGGGTGGGAATGAGCCGGATTGCCAGAGCAGAGATGCTGAAGCTGAAGGAGTCGGAGTACGTGCTGGCTTCCAAAACGCTGGGGGCTAAGGCTCGGTTTATTATTTTCAAAGAGATTTTTCCCAATATGATCGGACCGGTCATTACCAATACCATGTTTTCTATCCCGAATGCCATTTTCATGGAAGCATATCTGAGCTTCATTGGGCTGGGAATCCCGGTACCGCTGGCGTCTCTGGGCTCTCTGATTTCAGATGCCTATAAGCAGTTTACTACGCACCCTTATCAGATTGTATGGCCTGTTGTGGTACTGTCCATCCTGATGCTCTGCTTTAATATTATGGCGGATGGACTGCGGGAAGCTTTGGACCCGAAAATGAAAGAAATGTAGGAGGGAACGGTATGTCTGAGAAAGAAACGATATTATCCATACGGGAACTTGCCATTTCCTTTACTACGGTTTCGGGAGACCTGAAAGCACTGCGGGGCGTGAACCTGGAGGTGGGCAGAGGGGAGACCGTTGCCATTGTAGGAGAATCAGGTTCCGGGAAATCTGTTACCATGAAGGCCGCCATGGGAATCCTGCCATCCAACAGCAGAGTGGAAGGAGGAACCATTGAGTTTACTTACCAGGATGATAACGGGGAAACAGTCACCAGGGATTTGCTGAAGATGTCCAAAAAGGAGATGAGGAGAACCATTAACGGGAAAAGAATTGCGATGGTTTTTCAGGACCCTATGACCTCTTTAAATCCCACCATGTCCATTGGCAATCAGATTATGGAGGGAATGATTTGGCATTATCGAACGCCCCGGAAGCAGGCCTGGATGAGGGCGGTGGAACTTTTGAATCTGGTGGGAATTACGGATGCAGAGAAGCGGATGAGGCAGTATCCTCATCAGTTATCCGGAGGAATGCGTCAGAGGGTGGTGATTGCAACAGCCCTGGCCTGCAACCCGCAGCTTTTGATCTGCGATGAGCCTACAACGGCTTTGGATGTGACGATTCAGGCCAAAATTCTGGAACTGATTAAAAACCTTCAGAAACAGATGGGAATTGCGGTTGTCTATATTACCCATGATTTAGGCGTGGTGGCTAAGGTGGCAGATTTCGTCAATGTCATGTATGCAGGAAAGATTGTGGAGTATGGCACGATTGATGAGATTTTTTATGATCCCCGTCATCCTTATACCTGGGGGCTGCTGGCGGCTATGCCGGATTTGGGGACGGACGATGAGAGACTCTTTGCCATTCCGGGGAGTCCGCCCAGCCTGCAGAATCTTCAGCCGGGAGATGCTTTCGCTCCCAGAAACCGGTATGCTTTAAATATCGACTATCGTCTGGAACCGCCTATGTTTAAGGTCAGCGATACCCATTACGCAGCTACCTGGCTGCTTCACGAAAATGCCCCGAAGGTGGAAATGCCACAGGAGCTGAAGCGAAGAATCCAGCGTCTGAAGGAGGATTATTGATGATAGAAGCACAGAAACCCCTGCTGGAAGTAAAAAATTTGAAGCAGTATTTTCCTATAAGCAGGAAATATACGGTAAAGGCGGTGGACGGTGTCAGCTTTTCAATCTACCCCGGGGAGATTTACGGACTGGTGGGGGAGTCCGGCTCAGGAAAGTCCACCATTGGCAGAGCTATTATACGTCTTTATGACCCGACAGCCGGGAAAATTATCTTTGAGGGAATGGATATTTCCGGACATATGAGCCGGGAAACCAGAGAACGGCTCAGAGGTGATATGCAGATGATTTTCCAGGATCCTATGGCTTGTCTGAATCCCAGAAAAAAGGTCATCGACATTATTGCGGAGGGGCTGGATGTACAGCATCGGTGTGCTTCTGCCAAAGAGAGGGAGGAGAAGGTGACGGAGATTCTAAAGCGGGTAGGTCTCGCGCCGGAACATGCTCTGCGCTATCCTCATCAGTTTTCAGGCGGTCAGAGACAGAGAATCGGAATCGCCAGAGCGCTGATTATGGAGCCTAAACTGATTATAGCCGATGAATGCATTTCCGCTCTGGACGTCTCCATACAGGCCCAGGTAGTGAATCTGATTAAGGATATACAGAAGGAGACGGGAACGGCCTATCTGTTTATCGCCCACGACCTGAGCATGGTAAAATACATTTCGGACCGAATCGGGGTGATGCACCTGGGGCATTTGCTGGAGACCGGTACTACGGAGGAAATTTTTTCAAATCCCATCCATCCTTATACCAGAAGTCTGCTTTCGGCGATTCCCCATCCGAATCCCAGAACGGAGCGAAACCGGCAGGTGGCTTACTATGATTATAAAAATGCGGGAGTGGATTATACAAAAGGAGTTCTCCGTCTGGCAGGCGGCAGCCATTATGTATTGGCAACAGAACAGGAATTTCAGGAGTGGACGAAATCTATGTAACCGGAGGAAATTGACATGAAAAAACGATTGTTTGTAATCTCAGTAGATTCTTTGTTTTTTGAAGATTTGGACTGGTTAAAGGAATGCCCGAATCTATACGGGCTCTATGAGCGGAGCTCAGTGGTGCAGAAGATGAAGTCCACTTATCCGGCTATGACCTATGTGGCTCACTCTACCATGATGACGGGCTGTCATGAGGAGCAGCATGGAATCTATCATAATGAACGTGTGGAGCCCCAAATGCCTCATCCTCGCTGGCACTGGCATAGGAGTCAGTTGAAGACAAAAACTATTTTTGATGCAGCCAAGGAGGCGGGCTATACCACTGCCTGTGTCAACTGGCCGGTAACGGGAGGGGACCCCAGCATCGATTATCTGGTTCCGGAGATTTGGGCCGACACAGCCGAAGAGGATGTGAGACCACGATTTTTGAGTGCTTGCTCTAAGTCGGTGGTTCCATTGTTTGACCGTTACCGGAGCATCCTCAACTGGGACTGCATACCGGAGCTGGATGATTTCGGGATAGCCTGTTTGAAGGAGATTTTAAGAGAATATCAGCCGGAGGTGACCTTCCTGCACCTGTCCTATCTGGACCGTGCCAGACACGATCATGGGACTTATTCCGGCGAGGCCAGGTATGCCTTAAAGGAATGTGACCGAAAGGTGGGGGAACTGTTTGATATCTTAAGGAGCCAGGGGATTTTTGAAAAAACGGATTTCTTTGTAATGGGAGACCACGGTCATCTTCCGGTAAAAAGAGTGGTGCAGCTGAACACTGTTCTGGCCGGGGAAGGACTGCTGGATTTGGACCCGGAGGGTCATATTCTGGATTACCGGTGCTATATCCACGCAGCGGGATTGTCTGCTCATGTGGTACTGAAGGATACGGAGGATCAGCGTACCAGGAGCAAAGTAGAGGAACTTTTAAAGATCTGGACCTCTGATGAGAAATATGGATGCCAGCAGGTATTTACAAAGGAGCAGTTGAAGAAGCTGCACCTGGTGGGGCCATTTGAATATGCCATTGAAAGCAGGCCGGGAACTTCCTTTGGAGGACGCTGCACAGGAGAATTGGTCTGCGATGCAGAAGACCCGGCTCAGAAGCTCTCCGTTTCCGCCCATGGTCATCTGCCGGACCGAGGGCCGCAGCCTATCTTTTTTGGAGCCGGACCGGATATTCAGGCCGGAGTGATAGTGGAAAGAGGAGACCTGATTGACGAGGCGCCGACCTACGGTGCAGTGCTGGGCGTTCAGATGCCCTGGACTCAGGGAAAAGCCATGAAGGAGTTATTAAAATAGAGAGCGAGGAGGAGAAGAACAGTGACAGCCAGAGAGAGATTTAAAGCTCTGTTCGGACACAGAAAGTGCATTTTTGGAATGCTCCATCTGAAGGGAGATACAGATGATGAGATTTTAGAGAGGGCAAAACGGGAGATTGACATCTATATGCGCCAGGGCCTTTCCGCGGTGATTGTGGAAAACTATTTCAGACAGGAGGAAACAAAATATGCAGAAGAAGTTTTGAAATATCTTCAGAGCTGCAGAAAAGATGTGGTTTACGGCGTCAATATGCTGGAACATGATGCAGAGGGATTTGCAGCAGCCAATGCCTACGGAGCGAAATTTATCCAGCTGGATTCGGTGGCAGGCCATCTCTATCCTCAGGAAGATGTGGATTTTGGAAGAAGAATAGAGATGTGGAGGGAGAATACCAGCGCTTTGGTATTGGGAGGAGTCCGCTTTAAATATCAGCCTTACCATTCCGGACGATCTCTGAAAGAAGACTTGGCTCTTGGGATGGTCCGCAGCGATGCTATTGTAGTGACCGGAGAAGGGACAGGAATGGAAACTTCTTTGGACAAGGTAAAACAGTTCCGGGAGCTGATAGGGGACTTCCCTCTGATTGTGGGGGCAGGGATGACGCCGGAAAACGCCGGAGAGCGTTTGAAGGTGGCGGACGGTGCTATTGTGGGAAGTTATTTTAAAGATAATTACAAGGATAAGGGAGAAGTGGATGAGGAACATGTCCATCGGTTTATGAAGGCAGTGGAAGGTGAAGCAATAGGGTGAACGCGAACGAGTTGACCGGTCAGTGGGAGCTGATTTTAAGGATTATGCTGGCGGCAGTGATTGGCTATATGATTGGTTACGAGCGGAAAAACCGAGAAAAAAGCGCAGGCATGCGTACTCATGCCATTGTCTGTATGGGAGCGGCCCTGATTATGGTGGTTTCCAAATACAGTTTCTGGGATATCCCGGATTATGATGCTTCCCGGGTAGCGGCTCAAATTGTATCGGGCATAGGATTTCTGGGAGCCGGGATTATATTTATCCGAAATAATGCGGTTAGCGGTCTTACAACGGCGACCGGCATATGGACCACCGCAGGAGTGGGAATGGCGATCGGAGCCGGTTCGTATGTTGTGGGTATTTGTTCGGGGGTGCTGATTGTTGTGATTCAGACGATTTTGCATACGGCTTCGTTTCTTACAGCGGAGCCTTATCGGGGCTTTTTAAAGATTACCACCAGTGATTATGAAACGGTAATCAGCGAACTGCGGCAGCGATTCCGCAGGGAGCATATACGGGAGGTCAATGTAAAAATTACGAAGAATAAATCCAAGGATGAGACAAAAGTAGAGTTTGACCTGTTGTATCCGGCCGGATATGAGAAAAATCAGCTGGTCTACGAGCTGGCATCGGATGAGAGAATCCAGGGAGTGTCCGGCTGAAAGGGAGACATTGACAGAGGAACCGGTTAATGGTATGGTTATACTATAAATATTAGCAGAAAGGCGTAAAAAAGCGTGTATTTATGGAAGGGTTGAAAGCAGAAACGGCGATTCCGCTGTATGAGCAGATTTACGAGGATATCGCCAGACGAATTGAGACCGGGGAGTATAAAGCGGGGGACAAAATTCCTACGGAAACAGAGCTTTTGGAGCAGTACGGTGTCAGCCGGGTAACCGTCCGGAGAGCCATGAGCCGGCTGGTAAGCGAAAATCTTTTGGTTAAGAAAGCCGGGAAGGGAACCTTTGTATCTATGCCTGCCTTTCTGGAGGCCACCCAATCGGAGGGAAGTTTCAGCAAGTCTTGTTTGCTGCGGAATGCAGTTCCCGGTACGCAGGTACTGTTTAAGGGGATTGTCCGGGGCGAGCGCGGCGCGGCAGAGGCCTTGGGGATGGAACGGGGAGACCAGATGATTTGCCTGAAACGGCTCAGACTGGTAAACCAGGTCCCCTCTATTTTTGAAGTGGATTTTTTTTCTATGAGTTTTGACTTTCTGCTGGAGGTAGATTTAGAGAATAAATCTCTGCTGGAGGTAATCCGGGAAAAGACAGGGAAAGTTGGAAATAAGAGCGATTCCTATATCTCGGTTAAGCTGGCCAGCCGGGAGCAGGCCAAAAGTCTGGAATGTCCGGCGGGAACCCCTCTTTTGGGGGTGGATCAGACGGTTATGACGGTGCAGAGAGAGAGACTCTACTACAATGAACAGTATATTCGCAGTGATCGCTACAAATATTATGTAGGGTCCTGAACGGGTGAAACCGGGGGTACGGTAAAAGGTACTTCCGGTTTTGCACAGATTAAGGCTTGGAGGAACGATAATGGAGAGAAATGCAGACAGGATCCCAAAGCCGGGAGAAATTTACCGGCATTTTAAAAACAGACTGTACCAGGTAATTGGAGTGGCAAGGCATTCGGAGACCGGGGAGAAGATGGTGGTATACCAGGCCCTGTACGGGGACTTCGGATTGTATGTGAGGCCTCTGGAGATGTTTATCAGTCCGGTGGACCGGGAAAAATATCCCCAGGCGGCCCAGAAGTACCGCTTTGAGCGGGTCCAGCCGGCCAAGACGGATACGGAAACACAGAGTGTTGAGGAGGAAAACTTCAGGGAAAGCCCCAACCCGGACCTGATCCGTTTCCTGGAAGCGGAGGGGATGGATGAGAAGCTGGAGGCTCTGGCAAAGCTGGAGAAGACGGCTACCCAGGCGGATTTGAATGGCCTGGCAGCAGCCCTGGATACGGACCTTGGAACGGGCGGGATCAGGGAGCAGATTGAAAATGTCCGCAGACTGCTGGGGATTCAGGCCAGATACGATGGTTCCCGCCTGCGGGAGAGGTAGAAGGCTTCTTTCATTTCTTCCCGCTTGCGTCCGGGGCCGGTTTGGGGTAAGATAAAGAGGATGAAATGACAGGAAGAGGTGGTCGTCTTGTTTAACCTGGAGGAGGAGCTGAAGAAGCTTCCGTCATCCCCGGGCGTCTATCTGATGCACAATGACCGGGATGAGATTATCTATATCGGAAAGGCTGTCAGCTTAAAGAACCGGGTGCGGCAGTATTTTCAGAGCAGCCGGAATAAAACGGCCAAGATCGAGCAGATGGTTTCCCATATTGCGTGGTTTGAATATATCCTTACGGACTCCGAGCTGGAGGCGCTGGTGCTGGAGTGCAACCTCATCAAAGAGCACAGGCCCAGATACAATACCATGCTGAAGGATGATAAAAGCTATCCATACATTAAAGCCACGGTTGGAGAAGATTTCCCGCGGCTTTTGTTTTCCAGAGATATGAAAAAGGACGGAAAGAGCCGTTACTTTGGACCTTATACCAGTGCCGGGGCGGTGAAGGATACCCTGGAGCTGATCCACAAGCTTTACAAGATCCGCACCTGCAGCCGGGTGCTTCCGCGGGATATCGGCAAAGAGCGGCCCTGCCTGAATTACCATATCAAGCAGTGCAGTGCTCCCTGCCAGGGCTATATTTCAAAGGAAGATTACCGGGCTTCTTTTGATCAGGCCCTGGATTTCCTGAGCGGAAAATACGGCCCCCTGATCCATTCCCTGGAGGAAAAGATGCAGGAGGCTAGCCTGGCTATGGAATATGAGCGTGCCATTGAATACCGGGAATTGCTGAACAGTGTCAAGCAGGTGGCCCAGAAGCAGAAGATTACCAGCAGTTCCGAGGAGGACCGGGATATCATTGCCATGGCCAGGGACGAGCGGGATGCGGTGGTCCAGGTGTTCTTTATCCGGGAGGGAAAATTGATCGGAAGGGACCATTTCCATCTCCGGGCCGCCGTGGAGGAAGAGGAAGGGGACATCCTGGACAGCTTTGTGAAGCAGTTCTATGCAGGGACTCCCTTTATCCCCAGGGAGCTGTGGCTCCAGTACCCGGTGGCGGATGAGAAGGTCATCAGCCAGTGGCTGACGGCCAGAAAAGGGCAGCGGGTGAAGCTGGTGGTGCCCCAGAAGGGCCAGAAGGAGCGCCTGGTGGAGCTGGCGGCCCGGAATGCGGCCCTGGTTTTGGGGCAGGACAAGGAGAGACTGAAGCGGGACGAACAGCGTACCATCGGGGCTGTGCGCCAGATTACGGAACTGATGGGAATACAGGGGGTGCGCCGCATTGAGGCTTACGATATTTCCAATACCAGCGGAGTGGAGTCCGTAGGCTCCATGGTGGTTTACGAGGACGGAAGGCCGAAGCGCAGCGACTACCGGAAGTTCAAGATCCGCACGGTTCAGGGGCCAAATGACTATGCTTCCATGCGGGAGGTACTGACCCGCCGTTTCTCCCATGGACTGCGGGAGATGGAGGAGCTGAAGGACCAGGAGGCAGAACTGGGCAGCTTTACCCGTTTTCCCGACCTGATCATGATGGACGGAGGCCGGGGCCAGGTGAACATTGCCCTGGAGGTGCTGGGGGAGCTGGGGCTTTCCATTCCGGTCTGCGGCATGGTGAAGGACGACAGCCACCGTACCAGAGGCCTTTACTATGAGAACCGGGAACTGCCCATTGACCGACACAGCGAGGGATTCCGGCTGATCACCCGGATTCAGGACGAGGCCCACCGGTTTGCCATCGAGTACCACCGGAGTCTGAGAGGAAAGGGGCAGGTACACTCCATCCTGGATGAAATTCCGGGCATCGGTCCTGCCAGAAGAAAGGCACTGATGCGGGCCTTCGGCGAGATCGAGGCGGTGCGGGATGCAGATGAGGAAGCACTGGCCGCCGTGCCCGGAATGAACCGCAAAGCCGCCCGGTCGGTTTATGAATTCTTCCACGCAAAAAAGAATGACATTTCCGGGGAAATGTGATAGGATGATACAAGCGTTAAAAGGGATAAGAAATAAAAAGAGAAAGGGGCATCATCATGCATGGAGTTACCATTACGGAATTGATTGAAAAGTTTAAACTGAGAAATACCACGCCGGATATTGATACGGACAAAATTGTGCTGACCCATCCGGATGTGAACCGTCCGGCCCTGCAGCTGACAGGGTTTTTTGACCATTTTGACCGGGAGCGGGTTCAGATCATCGGATATGTGGAACAGGCATATATTAATACCATGGAACGGGATGTCAAGCGGATGATGTATGAGAAGCTGACTTCCAGCCAGATTCCCTGCCTGGTGTTCAGCCGGGACCAGGAGCCGGATGAGGACCTTCTGGAATACTGCAGCTATTACGGCGTGCCCTGCCTGGTTTCCAAGAAGACTACCTCCTCTCTGATGGCGGAAGTGATCCGCTGGCTGAATGTCAAGCTGGCTCCCTGCATCAGCATCCACGGCGTGCTGATCGACGTATTCGGCGAGGGCGTCCTGATCATGGGGGAGAGCGGCATCGGAAAGAGCGAGGCGGCTCTGGAGCTGATCAAGAGAGGGCACCGTCTGGTAACGGATGATGTGGTGGAGATCCGCAAGGTCAGCGATGATACCCTGGTGGGGAGCGCTCCGGATATTACCAAGCACTTCATCGAGCTGAGAGGCATCGGGATCATCGATGTCAAGAGCCTGTTCGGCGTGGAGAGCATCAAGGATACCCAGAACATCGATATGGTGATCAAGCTGGAGGAGTGGAGCAAGGATAAGGAGTACGACCGCCTGGGCCTGGAGGACCAGTATACGGAATTTTTGGGCAACCAGGTCGTATGCCACACCATCCCCATCCGCCCGGGACGGAACCTGGCGATTATTGTAGAGTCCGCGGCAGTCAACTACCGTCAGAAGAAGATGGGATACAATGCGGCTAAGGAGCTTTACAAGCGCGTTCAGGAAAATCTGGGAAAAAGAGATTAGTTTGGAGAATCAGGAATGAATCAATTGGAACAGCGCTTACGGGAAGTTCTGACCGGAGAAGGGGCATGTTTGAAAACCATGGAGCCTATGGCCCGGCACACCACGTTCCGCATCGGGGGGCCGGCCCTGTGGTATGCGGCCCCGGCTGACGAGGAGGAGCTGATAAAGCTTCTGGCTATCTGCCGGACGGAAAAGCTGGAGCCCAGGATCCTGGGAAATGGAAGCGACCTTCTGGTCAGCGACCAGGGCTGTGACGGCCTGGTGATCTCCATGACGGAGAATTTCAGCTTCGGGGCTGTTGAGGGAACCCGCCTGCGGGCGGGGGCAGGCCTTCTGCTGCCCAAGGCGGCCTCCATGGCTCTCAGGGAAGGGCTGTCAGGACTGGAATTTGCCTCCGGCATACCGGGAACGGTAGGGGGGGCAGCGGTCATGAACGCGGGGGCCTACGGCTCGGAGATGAAGGATGTGATGGTATCCATGCGGGTCATGGACCGGGACGGCCGGGTGTTTGTGCTCAGCGGCGGAGAGATGGGCTTCGGGTACCGCAGAAGCTGTGTGGCTCAGATGGGATATATCGTTCTGGAGGCGGAGTTTGAGCTGAAGAACGATGAGCCCGCGGAGATTAAAAAGCGGATGGAGGAGCTGAGTCTTCGCCGAAGAGAGAAGCAGCCTTTGGAGTACCCCAGTGCCGGAAGCACCTTTAAGAGGCCGCAGGGGCATTTTGCCGGAAAGCTGATACAGGATGCCGGTTTTCGCGGATACCGGGTGGGGGACGCACAGGTATCGGAAAAACACTGCGGTTTTGTGATCAACCGGGGAGGGGCTACAGCCGCACAGGTGATGGAGCTGTGCCGTCAGATCCAGGAGAAAATTTTGGAAAAGGATGGGGTACGGCTGGAGCTGGAGGTTAAGCTCTGGGGGAGATTCCCGGAGGACAACGAAGGAGAGACATAAGATGCAGGAGCTGGTAATTGTAACCGGAATGTCCGGGGCAGGAAAGACCATTGCCCTGAAAATACTGGAGGATTTGGGATTTTACTGTGTGGATAACCTTCCGCTCCCCCTGGTGGACAAATTCGCACAGCTGGCGGTGTCGGGAGAGCAGATTCAGAAGGCGGCACTGGGGCTGGATATCCGCAGCGGAAACGAGCTGACCCAGTTAGACCAGGTGACGGAGAGCTGGAAGGCCCAGGGGATCCATGTCCGGATTCTCTTTCTGGATGCCAGCGACTCTACGCTGATCAAGCGCTATAAGGAGACGCGCAGAAGCCACCCCCTGGCCGGAGGAGGCCGGGTGGACAGAGGGATCGAGAAGGAGCGGGACAAGATGGCCTTTCTGAAGGCCAAGGCGGACTATATTATCGATACCAGCAGCCTTCTGACCAGGGAGCTGCGCCAGGAGCTGGAGAAGATTTTTGTGGGAAATGAACAGTTCCAGAACATGTTCATTACCCTTCTGTCCTTTGGCTTCAAATATGGGATCCCCCAGGATGCGGACCTGGTCTTTGATGTGCGCTTCCTGCCCAACCCCTACTATGTGGACAGTCTGAAACACAGTACGGGAGAGGACAAGGCGGTGCGGGATTATGTGATGCAGGGGGGAACGGCTGAGAAGTTCCTGAAGATGCTCTATGAGATGATGGATTTTCTTATTCCCAACTATATCCGGGAGGGGAAAAACCAACTGGTGGTGGCAATTGGCTGCACCGGCGGCAAGCACCGCTCCGTCACCATTGCCAAGGCTCTCTATGACCATATGGCATCCGAAAAAGGCTACGGCCTGAAAATAGAACACCGGGATATTGACAAAGACAACCGCGTAAGAGGGTGATGGCATGTCTTTTTCATCCAGAGTTAAGGATGAGCTGTCGCGGCAGATTCCGGCTGCCCGCCACTGCAGGATTGCGGAAACGGCGGCGATTTTAAGCCTTTGCGGCCGGGTAAAGATATCGGCTCAGGATCTGTTTTCCATTGAAATCCATACGGAAAATGTGGCAGTTGCAAGAAAATACTTTACATTACTGAGAAAAACCTTTAATATAGAAACGGATGTTTCCATACGTCGTAATCCATATCTGAAAAAGAACCGCACATACATTGTTGCGGTGAAGGCCCACCCGGATGCGGTCAAGGTGCTTCAGGCCACGAAGCTTCTGGACGAGGAAGGGCAGATTCGGGAGGATTTATCCGTGGTGAAGAACCGGATTGTCCAGAATCCCTGCTGCCGGAGGGCATTTCTCAGAGGCGCCTTTCTGGCTGCCGGTTCCATCAGCGATCCCGAAAAGTTCTACCACTTTGAGATCGCCTGCGCCTCCATGGAGAAGGCGGGCCAGCTGAAGGAGCTGATGGCTACCTTTGGAATTGAGGCCAAGATCGTGCTCCGCAAGAAGCATTATGTGGTCTACATTAAAGAGGGAAGCCAGATTGTGGACATGCTGAACGTAATGGAAGCGCCGGTGTCCCTGATGGAACTGGAGAATATCCGGATTCTGAAGGAGATGCGCAACAGCGTGAACCGCCAGGTGAACTGTGAGACTGCCAATATCAACAAGACGGTGTCGGCGGCTGTGAAGCAGACGGAGGATATCCGGTATATTCAGGAAACCATCGGTCTGAGCGGACTCCCTGCGAATCTGCAGGAGATGGCCAGAGTCCGTCTGGAAAGACCGGAGGCGACATTGAAGGAACTGGGAGAGGCGCTGGAACCGCCGGTGGGGAAATCCGGGGTGAACCATCGCCTGAGGAAACTGAGCCTTTTGGCCCAGGAGCTGCGCCAAGGCTCTGAAAGCCATTCAGGACAATAAGGTTTACGGCATCAGAATGGCACCGCTCAAGGGTGGCCATTCAAATAATGAGGAGGATAATTATGGTAAAGAAAATGGTCGTGATTGAAGGTCAGGAAGGTTTGGAAGCAAGGCCTGCTGCGATGCTGGTCCAGGTGGCAAGCCAGTATGAGAGCAAAATCTATCTGGAATGTGGCCCCAAACGGGTGAATGCCAAGAGCATCATGGGCATGATGACGCTGGCCTTGAGCTCCGGCGACAATGTTACGGTTGAAGCAGAGGGGAGCGACGAGGAACAGGCAGCGAAAGCCATTGTGGATTATTTGAATCAGTAAGCCGGAACATTGGTTCGGTTATCATGATAGAAAAAGGGACTGGTCCTTGAACGCCGGTCTCTTTTCTTGGCATCAGGAGAGCGGAGGATACAGGAGAATGGCGTTTACACATCTGCATGTTCATACGGAATACAGTCTTTTGGACGGTTCCAGCAAGATCAAGGAGCTGGTGGGCCGTGCGAAGGAGCTGGGAATGGACAGCTTGGCCATAACAGACCACGGGGTCATGTACGGGGTAATTGATTTTTACAAGGCGGCCAGAGAGGCGGGCATCAAGCCCATTTTGGGAAGCGAGGTCTATGTGGCGCCCGGTTCCCGTTTTGATCGTGAGCGGGTAGACGGTGAGGACCGGTACTACCACCTGGTGCTGCTGGCGGAAAATGATATTGGATATCACAACCTGATGAAGATCGTGACCAAGGGGTTTGTAGATGGATTCTATTATAAGCCCAGGGTGGATTATGAGGTTTTGGAGCAGTACCACGAGGGAGTCATTGCCCTCAGTGCCTGCCTGGCAGGGGAGGTTTCCAGATACCTGGCCAGGGGGATGTATGAGGAGGCCAGACGGTCGGCCCTCCATTACCAGGAGATCTTCGGAGAGGGGAACTTTTTCCTGGAGCTCCAGGACCACGGGATAGAGGAGCAGAAGATGGTGAATCAGGGTCTTGTGCGCCTCTCAAGGGACACGGGAATCCAGTTGGTGGCCACCAACGATATCCATTATACCTTTGCGGAGGATGCCCAGGCTCACGATATCCTGCTTTGCATCCAGACGGGCAAGAAGGTCAGCGATGAGAACCGGATGCGCTATGAGGGAGGGCAGTATTACTGCAAATCCGAGGAGGAGATGCGCGCCCTGTTCCCCTACGCCCAGGAAGCCCTGGACAATACCCATAAAATCGCTCAGCGCTGCAATGTGGAGATCGAGTTCGGCGTCACCAAGCTGCCGAAATTTCAGGTGCCGGATGGCTATGATTCCTGGAGCTATCTGAACCATCTGTGCCGGGAGGGATTTTCAAAACGGTATCCCGATGATGACGGCACCCTCATGAAGCGGCTGGAATATGAGCTGGATGTCATCCGGACCATGGGATATGTGGACTATTTCCTCATTGTATGGGATTTCATCAATTACGCCCGGTCGAAGGATATTATGGTGGGACCGGGGCGGGGCTCCGCAGCGGGAAGCATCGTTTCCTACAGCCTGGGGATTACCGATATTGACCCGGTGCGCTACAATCTGCTCTTTGAGCGTTTCCTGAACCCGGAGCGGGTGTCCATGCCCGATATTGATGTGGATTTCTGCTATGAGCGCCGCCAGGAGGTCATCGACTATGTGGTGGAAAAATACGGAAAGGACCAGGTGGTGCAGATCGTCACCTTCGGTACGCTGGCTGCCAGAGGCGTGATCCGGGATGTGGGCCGGGTGCTGGATTTGCCCTATGCTCTCTGTGATTCCATTGCCAAGATGGTCCCGAATGATCTGGGCATGACCCTGGACAAGGCCCTGACGGCCAACCCGGATCTGAAAAAAGCCTACGAGGAGAATCCGGAGATCCACAACCTGATCGACATGGCCAGACGTCTGGAGGGACTTCCCAGGCACACCTCCATGCACGCCGCGGGAGTGGTGATCGGCAGCCGCTCCATTGATGAGTTCGTCCCCCTGTCCAGGGCGGCAGACGGAACGATCACTACCCAGTTTACCATGACGACCATTGAGGAGCTGGGACTTCTGAAGATGGACTTTCTGGGACTTCGGACCCTGACGGTGATCCAGAACGCGGTGCGGATGGTTGAGAAGGATTTCGGGATCAAGCTGGATTTAGACAAGATCGACTATAATGATAAGAAGGTGCTGGACTCCATCGGAACGGGAAAGACGGAAGGGGTGTTCCAGATTGAAAGCTCCGGGATGAAGAGCTTCATGAAGGAGCTGAAGCCGGAAAATCTGGAGGACATCATCGCCGGCATTGCCCTCTACCGGCCGGGTCCCATGGATTTTATTCCCAAATACCTCAAGGGGAAAAATGACCGCTCCTCCATTACCTACGACTGCCCGCAGTTAGAGCCCATCCTAAAGCCCACCTACGGCTGTATCGTCTATCAGGAGCAGGTGATGCAGATCGTCCGTGACCTGGCGGGCTATACCATGGGCCGCAGCGACCTGGTGCGCCGGGCCATGAGCAAGAAGAAGGCCTCGGTGATGGAAAAGGAGCGGCAGAATTTCGTCTACGGGAACCCTAAGGAGGGGGTAAAAGGGTGCGTTAACAACGGCATCGATGAAAAGACGGCCAATCACATTTACGATGAGATGATCGATTTTGCCAAGTATGCCTTCAATAAATCCCACGCTGCCGCCTATGCCATTGTCTCCTACCAGACGGCCTATTTGAAATATTATTACCCGCTGGAATTTATGGCGGCCCTGATGACCTCGGTGATGGACAATGTGACCAAGGTTTCCGAGTATATCCTGACCTGCCGCCAGGTGATGAATATTCCCATCCTTCCTCCGGATATCAACGAGGGGGAGAGCGGGTTCTCCGTGTCGGATAAGGCCATCCGCTACGGCCTGTCGGCGATCAAGAGCGTGGGGCGCTCGGTGGTGGATGTGATCGTGGCGGACCGGGAGGCCAGAGGCCCCTTCCGCTCCATGGAGGATTTTGTGGACCGGATGAGCAACAAGGAGGTCAACAGGAGAACCCTGGAGAATTTCATCAAATCCGGAGCGCTGGATACCCTGCCCGGTACCAGAAAGCAGAAGATGGCGGTGATGCCCTCCATGCTGGAGGAGAAGACGCGGGAGAAGAAGAATTCCATCAGCGGACAGATGAGCCTCTTCGACATTGCCGGGGAGGAGGACCGGGAAGCTTTCCAGATCACCTTCCCTCCCATTGGGGAGTACACCAAGGAGGAACTGCTGGCTTTTGAGAAGGAAACCCTGGGAGTCTACGTCAGCGGACATCCTATGGAGGATTATGAGGAGAGCTGGAAGAAGAACGCCACCGCTACTTCCGCGGACTTTGTGGTAGATGAGGAGACGGAGGAAGCTGCTTTAAAGGACGGAGACCGGGTTGTGGTAGGGGGCATGGTGGCCGGCAAAACGGTGAAAACCACCAGGACCAATCAGCTGATGGCTTTTGTGACGTTGGAGGATCTGGTGGGCTCTGTGGAGATCGTGGTATTCCCCAGGGATTACGAGGCCAACCGGAACCTGTTCGTGGAGGACTCCAAACTTTTTGTCCGGGGAAGGGTGTCCATCGGGGATGACCCGGTGGGGAAGCTGGTATGCGAGCAGGTGGTTCCTTTTTCCGAGGTGCCCAGAGAGCTGTGGATCCAGTTCGCTGATATGGATCAGTACCATCAGGAGGAAAAAAAGCTGATGGAAATTCTGGGGACCAGTGAGGGAAAGGATCATGTGGTCATCTATCTGGGAAAGGAGCGGGCCAAAAAAGTCCTTCCTCCCCAGTGGAATGTGACCATTTCCGGAGAGCTGACCAGACGTCTGTCCGGTGTTTTCGGGGAACCCAACGTGAAAACGGTGGAGAAAGCGCTGGTATTTCCCAGCAAGATGAAGGCGGCCAGATAGAAGATCCCGGCAGGGGAAGAGCGGACGGACAAGTTCGTCAAAAAAATGTCAAACTTGTGAAAAAGCCCTTGCAATGATGCATGAAATGCATTAAAATAGCGTTGGTTAAGATATTATGAGAGGTAAAATCATTTGTTCCGGGGGGCAGGAAGGTGCCGGCAGGAACATTGAAGGAGGTAAATTGCGATGGCAAAGGCAGTTAAAACCATAGGCGTGCTGACAAGCGGAGGAGATGCTCCGGGCATGAACGCCGCAATCCGCGCGGTGGTCCGGGTAGCCATTAACAAGGGTCTGAAGGTAAAAGGAATTATGAGAGGATATGCCGGTCTGCTGGACGAGGAGATTGTGGATATGGACTCTACCAGCGTTTCCGATATTATCAACCGGGGCGGCACCATTCTCTATACAGCCCGCTGCCAGGAATTCACAACTCCCGAAGGACAGAAGAAGGGAGCGGAGATCTGCCGCAAGCACGGCATCGACGGAATCGTAGTGATCGGCGGAGATGGTTCCTTCAGAGGCGCAGGAAAGCTTTCCGCTCTGGGCATCAATACCATCGGACTTCCGGGAACCATTGATCTGGATATTGCCTGTACCGATTATACCATCGGATTTGATACGGCGGTAAATACCGCTATGGAAGCCATCGATAAGATCCGCGATACCTCTACTTCCCACGAGCGCTGCAGCATCGTGGAGGTAATGGGACGGAACGCGGGATACATCGCCATGTGGTGCGCCATCGCAAACGGAGCGGAGGATGTGCTGCTGCCGGAGCGCTATGACGGCGATGAGCAGGCTCTGATCAATCGGATCATCGAAAACCGGAAGCGGGGCAAGAAGCACAATATCATTGTCAATGCAGAGGGGATCGGCCATTCCAGCTCCATGGCAAAGCGCATCGAGGCGGCGACAGGAATCGAGACCAGAGCCACTATTCTGGGACACATGCAGAGAGGCGGAACGCCCACCTGTAAGGACCGTATGTATGCCTCCATTATGGGCGCCAAGGCCGCCATGCTGCTGGCCGAGGGAAAGAGCAATCGTCTGGTAGCCTATAAGGGCGGCCAGTTCGTAGATTACGATATCCAGGAAGCGCTGAATATGACGAAAGATATTCCGGAAGAATATTACGAGATCAGCAAGCTGCTGGTGCGGTAACAGAGGAAGAACAGAAAGGGAAAAAGTCCGCCGTCCATGGAAAACGGCGGACTTTTCAGGCCTGGAGAATCAAAAGGGAGAGAAGGATGGAAGAGAATACGGTACTCTGCGGAGCGAATTCATATCTGCAAAAATATTATTTTAACCAGGAATTCGATTCCCTTCCTCAGGAAGTAAAGCAGGAGCTTCAGATCATGTGCGTTCTGTATACGGAGGATGTGGGCGGCATTCTGACCCTGGAGTTCGATGAGAAGGGAAACCTGGAGTTTAAGGTGACCTCCGAGGAGGGGGACTACCTGTTTGACGAGATCGGGAGCGTACTGAAGATCAAGCAGTATCAGGAGGAGAAGCGGGAGCTTCTGGAGGCGCTGGAGCTGTATTACCGGGTATTTTTCCTGGGCGAAGAGGTGGAGAACGAGGAAACATGAAGCTTACAATTGGAAATGTGACCCTGGACCACAATGTAATACTGGCTCCCATGGCAGGGGTGACGGACCTGCCCTTCCGCCTGCTGTGCAAAGAGCAGGGCTGCGGCCTGACGGTGACGGAGATGGTCAGCGCCAAGGCCATTTTGTATGGAAATAAAAATACAAAGGAGCTGCTGGAGACAGACCCGGCGGAGGAGCCGGTTTCCGTGCAGCTCTTCGGCTCAGACCCGGAGATCATGGGGGAAATCAGCGCCAGGCTCTCGGAGGGCCCCTACGCTTTTATCGATGTAAATATGGGCTGTCCGGTGCCTAAAATCGTGAACAACGGGGAAGGATCCGCGCTGATGAAGGATATCCCCAGGGCGGAGGCTGTTTTAAAGGCCATGGTCCGCCAGTCGAAAAAGCCGGTAACGGTTAAATTCCGCAAAGGATTTAACGACGCAAGCGTCAATGCGGTGGAGTTTGCGAAAATGGCGGAGAGCTGCGGAGTGGCTGCGGTGGCGGTCCACGGCAGGACCAGGGAGCAGTATTACTCCGGAAAGGCGGACTGGGAGATTATCCGCCAGGTCAAGGCTGCGGTGAAGATTCCGGTGATCGGAAACGGAGATATCTTTACCCCGGAGGACGGAGCGCGGATGCTTAAAGAGACCGGCTGTGACGGCATCATGGCAGCCAGAGGAGCAAAAGGAAATCCATGGCTCTTTTCCCGGCTGAACCATTATCTGGATACAGGAGAGCTGCTGCCGGGGCCGGACCGGGAGGAACTGAAGGCTATGATCCTGCGCCACAGCCGGATGCTGGTCCGGTACAAGGGAGAAAAACGGGCCGTGCGGGAGATGCGGGGCCATGTGGCCTGGTACACCAGAGGGTTTCCCCATTCAGCCGCTTTAAGAAATGAAATGAACCAGGCGGAAACACAGGAAGAACTGGAGAAATTCTTGGATGATCGGCTGTGAGGGCCGCTTGACAATGGACGCATTTTTTTATATAATACACTGAATGTGTGAGGCATAAGCTCCTTTTGGAGGGGCTTATTTATTGCTGTCCACAGGGGTTTTCCTGCCGTCTGAGCGGCGGCGGGGCTTTTTGTATTCCCTGGGACGGCCGCCGGAACCGGAGGATGAGTGCCGGCGCAGGGTCTCGCGAAAATAAAAAGGAAGAAGGAAGGATACGGATTATGGCGGACAAGAAACACATCTTGACATATGCGGGTTTGAAGCAGTATGAGGATGAGCTTCAGAATCTGAAGGTAGTTCGGCGTAAAGAGGTTGCACAGAAGATCAAGGAGGCCAGAGAGCAGGGCGATTTGTCCGAGAACGCAGAGTACGATGCAGCGAAGGATGAGCAGCGGGATATTGAGCTGCGCATCGAGGAGCTGGAGAAGCTTCTGAAGAATGCTGAGGTTGTGGTAGAGGATGAGATCGACACTGACAAGATCAATGTAGGCTGCAAGGTAAAGCTTCTGGATATGGAGTACAACGAGGAGATGGAGTTCTACATCGTTGGTTCCACTGAGGCAAACAGCCTTCAGAATAAGATTTCAAATGAATCTCCCGTAGGCCATGCGCTGATTGGCAGAGGCGTAGGCGATGTGGTGGATGTGGAGACACAGGCCGGAGTTATTCAATATAAGGTTTTGGAAATTCAGAGAGTATCATAACACAAAGGAGTGTAGAAAGTGGCAGAGCAGCAGAACCAGAAGCAGGTGGAAGCAGAGCTGAATCACGTATTAAAGGCCCGCCGGGAAAAGCTGGCCCAGCTTCAGGCGGAGGGGAAAGACCCCTTTCAGATTACAAAATATGATGTGACAGCTCACAGTGCGGATATTAAGGAGCATTATGAGGAGTGGGAGGGCAAGGAGGCTTCCGTGGCCGGCCGTCTGATGTTTAAGCGGGTCATGGGAAAGGCTTCTTTTGCCAATGTCCAGGATTTAAAAGGAAATATCCAGATTTATGTGTCCCGGGACAGCCTGGGGGATGAGGCGTATCAGGAATTTAAAAAGCTGGATATCGGTGATATTGTAGGTGTGAAGGGTACCGCCTTTACCACGAAGACGGGGGAGATTTCTCTTCACGCCGACCAGGTGGTCCTGCTGAGCAAGAGCCTTCAGGTACTGCCTGAAAAGTTCCACGGGCTGACAGACACGGATTTGCGCTACCGCCAGCGGTATGTGGACCTGATCATGAACGCGGATGTAAAGGATACCTTTATCAAGCGTTCCAAGATTTTAGCCGCTATCCGCAAGTATTTAAGCGGGGAGGGCTTTATGGAGGTGGAGACCCCCATGCTGGTGGCCAATGCAGGAGGCGCTGCGGCCCGTCCCTTTGAGACTCATTTCAACGCCCTGGATGAGGACCTGAAGCTGCGGATTTCCCTGGAGCTGTACCTGAAACGTCTGATTGTAGGCGGCCTGGAGCGGGTTTATGAGATTGGAAGAGTGTTCCGCAACGAGGGACTGGATACCAGACATAATCCGGAGTTCACCCTGATGGAGCTTTATCAGGCATATACGGATTATCACGGCATGATGGATCTGACGGAGAATCTGTACCGTTTTGTGGCCCAGGAGGTTCTGGGAACCACCACCATTGTATATAACGGCATCGAGATGGATCTGTCCAAACCCTTCCCACGCATCACGATGGTAGATGCAGTGAAGCAGTATTCCGGAGTGGACTTTAATGAGATCCACACCCTGGAGGAGGCCAGAGCCATCGCAAAAGAAAAGGGCGTGGAGTTTGAGGAGCGCCATAAGAAGGGCGATATCCTGAATCTGTTCTTCGAGGAGTTCGTGGAGGAGCATCTGATCCAGCCTACCTTTATCATGGACCATCCCATCGAGATTTCTCCTCTGACCAAGAAGAAACCGGATAATCCGGAATATGTGGAGCGGTTTGAGTTCTTTATGAACGGCTGGGAGATGGCCAACGCCTACTCCGAGTTAAATGACCCCATCGACCAGAGAGAGCGGTTCAAGGCGCAGGAGGAGCTGCTGGCTCAGGGCGATGAGGAGGCCAACCATACGGACGAGGATTTCTTAAATGCTCTGGAGATCGGTATGCCGCCTACGGGAGGCATCGGATTCGGCATCGACCGGATGTGCATGCTGCTGACCAATTCCGCAGCCATCCGGGATGTGCTGCTGTTCCCCACAATGAAGTCATTGGATCCGAAGAAGGGCGAGGCGAAGGCAGAGAGCAAGGCTGCCCAGACTGCAGAAGCAGCCGTTTCCGGACAGGCAGAGGCTGCAAACATGTCCGTGACCAGCGTACAGCTCGACCTTTCCAAAGTGAAGGTGGAGCCGCTGTTTGAGGACATGGTGGATTTTGAGACCTTCTCCAAATCCGATTTCCGGGTGGTGAAGGTGGAGGCCTGCGAGGCGGTGCCGAAGTCAAAGAAGCTTCTGAAGTTTACTTTAAACGACGGAACGGAGCGCAGACGCACCATTTTAAGCGGAATTCACGAGTATTACGAGCCGGAGCAGCTGGTTGGAAAGACCTGTGTGGCCATCACAAACCTGCCGCCCAGAAAGATGATGGGCATTGATTCTGAGGGTATGCTGATTTCCGCAGTGTACGAGTATGACGGACGGGAAGGACTGAATCTGCTGATGCTGGATGATGGAATTCCGGCGGGGGCGAAGCTGTACTAAAGAGGATGTAAACCAATCATTTTTCGTTGTGAAACGTCGCTGTACGACAAGAGTACGACAAATTTAAGCTCCTTAGTGGGTGCCAATAAGCGATTTTAAATTAAATTCAGAATCATAACAAATGCAATTTGTGTAATAGGGACATTTTTCTAAAAGTAATTTTGGGAAAGTGTCCCTTTTTGTAGCTAATTTACTTAAAAGGAAGGGCTTTGCATTGCTTGTCAGTATCTGCCGATATAGTCATGAAAAACGAAAATTGATTGGAGGAAACGAATGTGAACAGTACAGCGTTAGGTGCAGGAAACTTAAGGAAAATTATTTTTGCGGACTTGGCACATAAAAGATTTTATTTTGAACAGTTAAAATTTGTCAGATGCCAGGATGTCTATCATGAGGCATTGATTTATTGTCTTGGGATATGCGGTGACACCAGAAGAAATATAGAACGGATTTATGACTTTGAAACGGGTTGTGTGAAAACCGAGTGTCTGAACGAGGGCTGGCAGACCAGTGGGAGCATGCGGGTTGTCAGACTGGCTTTTAACCTGTATTGCAACGGTACGCCCAGTGTGTATGATTCAGAAGACCAGAATGAACAGCTGGAAGAATGCAGCCGCTATACGGTGGAGAATCTGTTTTGCTGCAGTTATGCCCCGTATTTTTGGCAGGCAGTGAAAATCAGATATCCGGAATATACGGAGGACTAAAGAGGCATATGGAGGGAAAATGCTGAAAGTACGGGTAATGGGAACCAAAAAGGATATCAAATGGTTCAGGGATTTACTGAGAGATTGCTCCCGGATTAAGGTGATAGAGTTTTCAGATGTATATCTTAATAAAGGAACAAAAACGTATTACAGGGCTTATATCGAGGTGGAACCGAGAAAAAAGGCAGAAGAATAACAAAGGGGAAATAGATTATGTGCAAAGTCATAGCAATCGCAAATCAAAAAGGCGGAGTGGGAAAAACCACGACTACAAGCAATTTGGGAATCGGTCTGGCAAAGATGGGAAAACGAGTCCTGCTGATTGATGCGGATGCCCAGGGGAGCCTGACAGCCAGCCTCGGCTTTCGAGAACCGGATAATCTGGATATTACATTCGCAACGATTTTGGCAAATGTGATTAACGATGAAGAAATGGAGGATGGATATGGAATTTTAAAACATGAAGAGGGGATTGACCTGCTTCCTGGCAATATTGAACTGTCCGGAGTGGAAGTTTCTCTTGTCAGCGTAATCAGCCGGGAACTGGTTATGCGCTCCTATATTGAACAGGTAAGAGAGAAGTATGACTATATTTTAATTGATTGTATGCCGTCCCTCGGCATGATTACCATTAATGCGTTCGCCTGTGCCGACAGTATTTTAATTCCGGTGCAGGCGGCCTACCTGCCGGTAAAAGGCCTGGAACAGCTGATTAAAACCATTGGAAAAGTGAAGCGCAAGATTAACCCAAAGCTGGAAATTGAAGGAATTTTGCTGACCATGGTGGATAACAGGACGAACTTTGCAAGAGATATTACGGCGCTTCTTACGGAGGCTTATGGGAATCGGGTGAAGATTTTTGAGCATAGTATACCGGCCTCTGTAAGAGCGGCGGAAAGCTCTGCGGAAGGAGTCAGCATCTATCGGCATGATCCAAAGGGGAAGGTCGCAGGCGCCTATATGTCATTAACAGAGGAGGTGCTTACGCGTGCATAGTGCAGGAAGCGCTTCTAAAATAAAATTAAACAGCTTTGACGACTTATTCGGCGTGTCCGATGCGGAGCAGATTATACAAGTGGAACTGACTGAACTGTACCCATTTAAGAACCACCCTTTTCGTGTTTTGGATGATAAAAAAATGGAGGAAACCGTAGAGAGTATTCAGAAATATGGGGTATTAGTCCCAATTCTGATCCGGCAGAGAGCAGAAGGCGGTTATGAAATTATTGCCGGCCATCGGCGGAAGAGAGGGGCGGAACGAGCGGGCCTCCATTGTCTGCCGGCCATCATTCGGAATTATACGGATGATGAAGCCACGATTATCATGGTGGATTCTAATATCCAGAGGGAAGATATCCTTCCCAGCGAGAAAGCAAAGGCTTATTCCATGAAATACGAGGCGATGAAGCATCAGGGAAGAAAAGGCGGCGGCAGCACACTAGACGAAGTGGGAGAGGCCGCCGGCGAAAGCGGCAAGACGGTTCAGCGATATATCTGGTTGGCAAGACTTACAGAACCGCTTTTAGAAATGATTGATACAAAACGGCTAGGGATATCTCAGGGAGCGGATATTTCTTTTCTTCCAACAGAGCAGCAGCTGTGGGTGCAGGAAATCCTGCAGGAAACAAAAATAACAATTTCTAACGCACAAGCTGTAAAATTAAAAGAGTACAGCAAAGAGGGAATCTTATCGCCAGAAATTGTTCAAATGATTTTGGCTGAGGAGAAACCGAAAAAAAGGAAATATGTAATCCGGGAAGAACAGATTCGGAAATATTTCCCCGACCACTATTCCAGTAAGGATATGGAGAGGATTATTATCCAGCTTTTGGAGGAATGGAAAAACAGACAGTAGAAGGGAGCGATACGATGGGAGAGCCAATGCAGTTTGCATACTATTATGGCATAGAAGCAGAGCAGTTTGCGTTCTATCGCGTTCCACGACTGTTGATTAAGGATAAGCGCTTCCGCAATCTCAGCAGCGATGCAAAGCTTTTGTACGGCCTTATGCTGGACCGGATGTCACTGTCTATGAAAAATGGGTGGCTTGATGAGGAAAACCGGGCATATATTATTTATACCGTTGAAAATATGATGGAGGATTTAGGGTGTTCCAAACCGACCTGCGTAAAGATTATGCGGGAGCTGGATTCGGAAAAGGGGATTGGCCTGATTGAGAAAAAGCGCAGGGGTTTAGGAAAACCAGATATTATCTATGTCAAAAATTTTTCTGCTCCGGCCGAAACACCGGTTGAAGAAGCAGCAGAAAAGCCGGACAATCCTGGCATTTCCCCAGAAGTAAAAAATCTTTACTTCAAGAAGGAAAGGAATTTTACTTCTGGAAGTAAAGGTATTGAACTTCTGGAAGTAAAAGAAACTGACGCCCAGAAGGAAAGAAATTTTACCTCCAGAGGTAAAGAAAATTATCCTGCGAAGGTAAAAGATTTTTCCCCTAATTATACTGACTATAATCAGACTGATAGGAACCAGATCAATCCAATCAATCCATCCTGGCAGCAGGCAGAACCTGAGACTGGGATAGATCGAATGATGGAAGCCAGCCGGTACATGGAAATGGTTCGGACCAACATTGAGTATGAGCTTTATATGCAGGATAAGCAATGGGCGGACCGTGATTTATTTCATGAACTGTACGAAGCTATCTGTGAAATTGTGTGCATAAAACGCGAATCGGTCCGTATTGGGGGAGAAGACTACCCTTATGAGCTGGTGAAAGCAAAATTCCTGAAGCTAAACAGCAGTCATCTGCTGTATGTTATTGGCTGTATGCATGCAACAACCACGAAAATCAGCAATATTAAGGCATACATGCTGACTGCTTTGTATAACGCACCGATAACGATGAATCATTATTACCAGCAGGAAGTGCAGCATGATATGCATGGAGGAGGATGGCATGAAAAAGGTATAATCTGATAGGAGAATAAAAAAGGCCTTTTGTTTTCAAATAGTCTGATCCCGCAACTAAAAAGAATTGGAGGGACCAACATGGGAAAAAGCGGGATTATCACAACCAAAAATAAAAGACCTGATGTTTATCACAATGTGAAAGCATTATTTAAAATCTATCGTTCCGTATCCTGGAGGATGCAGGTGCAGATGAAACAGGTGAGCCATCAGTTCCGAAAGGAATATGGGGTAGATGTAGATGAATTTTTGGATTCCATTTACCAGGCAGGGATGGACCTAAATGAAGATGAAGCATATATTCAGGCCAGGGTGGAGGCAATTAACAGTTCTCATCAGTTCCTGCAGCTGATTGATGAATCAGTGGAGTTGATGCGCCAATATCATCCGCAAGGTGAAAGAAACTACTGGGTTTTATATTATACCTATATCTGCCCTTACAAGCCGGCTAATATTGCGGAGATCATCACAAAGGTGGAGTCTCATTTACCCCAGAATGTGCAAATTAACCGGAGCACTTACTTTCGCTGGAGAGATCAGGCATTAAGGACAGTGGATAGCATTTTGTGGGGATATGAGGAGGAAAGCAGAAAATTGCTGGAACATTATCGGGATACTTGGCAGGAAAAAGAGTAAATTTGAGTAGTTATGGTCTCCTTTTTATGGCCAGATTGAAAAACAGTATGAGTTATGTTAAGATAAAATTAGATAAAGGAGTTTAAAGAGCAATGACAGATTATTTAAAATCATCCAAAACAGCAACTATAGACATAGAAAGAGCCTGGGAGAATATTGGTATATCCAATGATTTCCTGTTTGGCAAGCTGATGAGGCAATACCCTGGGCTGTGTAAGAAACTTCTGCAGAGAATCCTCCCTGGTTTGGCGATTGATCATATTGAAATCCTGGAGACTCAGAAAAGCATTGATCAGGATGTGGATGCCAGATCGGTCAGACTGGATGTGTATCTCTCAGACGATAAGGAGCGAGTCTATTCAATAGAGATGCAGATGACGGATACGAAGGAGCTTCCACGGAGAAGCAGATACTATCAGGCCATGATTGACCTTCAACTGTTAGATAAAGGGATAACATACCGCCATCTAAACGATACCTATATCATATTTATATGTCCCTTCGATTTATATGGAAAAGGGCGGCATATGTATACATTTAATGGTGGCTGCAAGGAGGATTCCGAAGTAAACATTGCAGATGGGGCAACCAGAATTTTTTTGAATGCGAGAGGAACGATGGATGACGTAAGTTCCAGCCTCCGGGCGTTTCTGGATTACGTAGCAGGAAACTGTGGTGATGATCCATTTGTTCAGGAACTGGAAGAAGCGGTAGCTGAAGCGAAAAAGAATCGAGAATGGAGGCATGAATATATGACATTGTTGGTTAGAGATCAAGACAATATTGAAAAAGGCCGCGAGGAAGGTATGGAACTGGGGCGCGAACGTGAGCGCGAGCAGGGAATTGGTCTTCTTATATCCTCTTTAAACGATTTCGGTATTTCACCTGGGGAGATATTAAAAAAAGTGCAGGAGAAGTATAATCTGACAGGTGAAGAAGTAAAGAAATATTTTAATACGTTGTAGTGCTGCATTTGCAATGGGAAAGGATAGAAGGCTGCAGCAAGTGATAAGAAAAACACAAGATACAGTAAAATAAAATTGACTAATACAACATATAGTGTTAATATGAAATTGTATTGATTTCTATATCTCAAAAACGAATGGGATATATTAAATTTGGTTCCTTTCAGTATATGAGGAAGCATTTGCCGATTGAGAAAGAGGCATGTTTATCATAGTGATTGCAAAGAGAGACGCGCATTTTTTTGATGGAATGTGGCGTCTTTCTTTGCGTTTAAAGGGACAGCAATACAGAAGGAAGGTGGCAGAGAATAGGAAACAAAAGAGTGAGCATCTGGACAAACTGCTGTAAAATGAAGGAGGAATTCGAAGTTGAAAACAGAGTTAAGAACAAAACGCATTGTCCGCGTATCCGGAGAAGTCCAGCTTCCTATTAAGGTTGGAGAAGAATTGAGCTATATTTCGGGAAATATCATGTACTGGACTGACCGCGTTAAGAAAATTTTGGAAATTGCAGAAGAATATGTACGGGTGGAAACGAGCTCCTATTATTACACGATTGAACGGCAGGACAAAAATAGCGGAGAGACGCGATTAGCGGCGTAAGTAATTGCGCATGGAGTATGACTGGATGGCGGTTGTTTTGAAAGCAACCGCCCCAATTTATTTTAAGAAGGAGAGTGTGATTATGACTTGGATGGTAAAACGAGTACCATTGGATTTTGACTATCCGGTACGGAAAATATGGTACGGGTATTTGATTCAGCCAGGGTTCTGCAAAAGTGCTGATAAAGTGGATTTCTGTACGGAGTGCAAGAATTTTGCCAGATTGAAAAAAATACCTTTAGATGAATCTGGATGCCCGGCATATGATAGCTATTTAAAAAAACAGATGCAGTTTTTTGAGCCGCCGGAAGGACCAGGGTATCAACTGTGGGAGGATATAACAGAAGGTTCCCCAGTTAGCCCTATTTTTGAATCCATGGATGGCCTGGTAAAATGGTGTGCAGAAAATGAACCTATATTTGCAAATGTTAAAGTAACCGACGAAGTGTGGAAGCGTTATTTAGAATCAGGACAAACAGGGTTTGTACTACGAAGAATTCTTGATTGAATGCATTGCTGTGGAATCTGCAGGATATATTGCAGACCGTTATTATGAAGAAAAAGAAGCTCTCGCAGCCGACCAATAAGAATATAAATAATTTGAAACTATTTTAAGACTTCTTATTGATTGACTTGCGATTCCACAAAAATTATAATGGTATCATCAGTTTTTGCGCAGAAGTAAAAACTTCTGGAGAGCCGCAAAACTGACCAAAAACAAGGAGAAGCAATCACTGACCGGTGGTTGCTTTTTTTGTGCAGTAAAACGCATAAAACATGGAAGGAGGGGATGCGATTGCCATTGGAAAAACAGGCAGAGCCTGTGAAAAAGCCTGGTATTGGAGGGCGGCTTGCAGCGTGGACCGGGCAGATGTATCTGGTTTATGTAATGAGCCTTTGCATGTGCCAGACGGCCTATGCGGACATTTTTGATACGGCGCGGGACGCCATGCAGAAGGTTTATACGGATGTGGCGGGACTTGCTACGGTGGCGGCTGTCGTGTGCGCTGCGGTCTGCTTATTCCTCATGAACTTTTCCCGTTCCGGAAAAACTGTAGATGAGTCCCGTGCCTGGCTGAAGCGGATTATTGTGTGCTGGGCGGCCTTGATGACCTTGGGTGCTATTGTGACTTACATGGAAAGCGTGATTCCCAAAAGTATGTTTACCCCTTAATGACAGCAGAAATAAGCCGGCGCTCTCCCGGCAAAAGGAGGTGGGAAGTCCAAACAGGATAATCCATGGGATGGTTATTGGAATTACTTTTCGGAGCAATCCGCGAGATGTGCTCCCAGTTCATCATCGACATGATGGATGTGGCAAGCAGTATGTTTACGGAAATCCTTTCCTGCGACTTAAACCTGTTTGAAGATTTGTTCGGCGTTGTTGGGGATTTATATAAAAACGCAGTTATGCCTATCGGGATCATGCTGCTTCTTATGATTTTGGTCTGGCAGCTTTTTAAATCCATGTTCGGAAAGACGGGGATTGCCTCGGAGGACCCTTTGGAACTGATTTTTCGTTCGGCCGTCTGCCTGATTTTGATTGCCTACGCGAAGCAGGTGGTCAACTATATCCTGGATTTGGCCGGAACCCCCTATCAATGGGTGGTGGGAACTGCAATTACGGTAGATTCCTTCAGCGCATATGTCTCTGCTTCTGAAGCGGTTGTATCGGCTCTTGGAATTGACAGCTTGAGTATTAGCATGCTCCTTCTGATCATGCAGTTTGTTGTTGCGTGGAACTATTTCAAAATGCTTTTCATCTTAGCGGAAAGGTATGTGCTGCTGGGCGTCTTTTCTTACACAGCGCCGCTGGCGTTTGCCACCGGTGGCTCCAAATCTACCAATGGAATTTTAGCCTCCTGGGTAAAAATGTTCGGCGGTCAGGTATTAATCGTCATATTAGATGCCTGGTGTGTGAAGATGTTCCTGTCTGCCTACGGGAATCTGATGGCGAGCAGCTATGGCTTTACGAAATTTTTTGCGGCAACCATGTGTCTCATTGGGTTCTGCAAGATTACGGCAAAGCTGGATTCCTACATGGGTTCCCTGGGAGTCAATCTGGGAAGAACCGGAGGTGGCCTTGGCGGTCTGGGAGCACTGATGATGGTCGGCCGTTTGCTTCGCGCAGGAACGGGGCTGGGAAGTCCATCTGCTGCAAAGACGGGGACTGGCGATGGTGCCATGAACTTTGGAACAGGAAAAGGGATTCCGTTAGGAACTCCGGGTTCGGGCAAAGGAGCGGCGGCAGCAGCCAGTGGGATGACTGTACCGCAGGGAACCGGAATCGGAGGCTTGAATCCGGAAGGTGCTGCAGATGCCAACTCAAAGCCTCTCGGCCAACCTGGGATGGAGGATATGCCGTTTGTGGATGACTCCTCATTTGGAGCCGATTCAAATGAAACGATGTATCCCTTTGGGAATCCGGATGATATGGAGGCTTTTGGCCCTGATGGGATGATGCCGGCGGATGGAATGAACGAGGAAGCAATGACAGATACCGGAAGTTTAACTGCCGGACAGGGACAGGACTTTGGCGAAATGGAGTCCGGTATGCTGCCTTCGATGGATATGGAAGGCGGAGAGGAAATCCTTCCCTTTGGGAATCCGGACCAGATGGCTTTGGATGGCACAGGAGAGGTGCCTGGAATGGAGGACGCTCTGAATCCAGTGTCAGGCTGGCAGGAAGATGGAGCCAGTGAGAATCTTCCTGAAATGGGAACGGAATTTGCCGGAATGGAAGAGATAAGTGCGCCGGGAGGAACGATGGATACTTTGCATGGAGCGTCCGTTACGGAGGATGCGACCGGTGCAGGTATCGGTTCGACCAGTACAGAGGCTATTGGCGGATATCCCAGCATGGAAGAAGGAGGAACGGTTCCGCCTGAAGGTGAAGGAGCAGATTCTGTGGCATACAGTCAGCATAGCGGAGCAGTAAGCGAACAAATCGGCTCAATCCCTGGGGCGGGTGGACAGTTAGAGCATCCCACTGCAGGAACTATCAATCAGGAATCCCTGGCGGGAGAAAGAGCGGCTGGTATGGCCGGAAACTATGGCAGTAATGCTGCAATGGGTACGAACGCCCATGGAGAAGGCTCTGCATATGGAGCGGAAGGAAGTGCAGGTAAATATGGCAGGGCGGCAGCCGATTCAACCGTTATGGATGCGGGCATGTACCCGGTCAATCGGGACGGGGAGCAGTATATACGCTATGATGCAGCGCAGTATGAGAAACCGAAAACTGGAGAATACCAGACGATCCATGAGAATGGAAAGACCTTCTATGAACTTCCGGAGAAGGCACAAGCGCCGGCTATGCTTCCGGAGGTAAAGGCAACCCTGGAAAAAGACGGGACGCTGCATTTGGAGAAGACCTACCAGAAGAGCCGGTTGTCCCAGAAGGAGATTCGTACCGTGCCGGAATACCATGCAGGAAAAAAGAAAGGGCAGTCCGGAAATCAAAAGCAGGGCCAGCCCCAGCGTCGGGAGAGAAAGAAAACGGCAAGACGCAGGAAGAATCAAGACACAGGCTAATCGTAAAAGAAAGGGGGTGCAGATGATTTCAGAGCAGGGGCAGGATACGCCGCTTGAACAAGCGGCAGAAATGGCTGCACGGCTTGGCCGGGCAGCGGGGCAGGCAGAACGGGTCGTTCGTTCAATCCAGGCTGCTCAGGCCGTAGCCGGAGCGGTTAAAACCGGGGCCGCCGTCAGTGGAGCGGCTGCCGGGACTGCCCTGGCAGGACCATTGGGGACCGTAATCGGGGCCATTATCACCAGCAAAACCTTTTGGAGGATTGTAGGGGCGGTGCTTGCCGCCCTGGTTTTATGGATGTTTCTCATTGCCAATTCGGTTGGGATTATTTTCACTTATCTGGGCTTTGAAAGCGCGGACAGCTATGTGGCTCAGGCAAGACAGGCGGAACTCCAGACGATCCAGGCTCAGATTGAGCAGATTTTTTCCGATGAAGCATATCGGACGGAGATTACGGATTTGCTGGAGGGATACCGTGACCAGAAGCTGGAGGAAATTGAAGATGACTTCTCCGACAACTGGGATAGTTACGATGCCTATGAGGTAGAAGACGAATATGAGAGCATATTGGAGCCGGCTCTTGCAAGGTATCTGGCGGTTCTGATTGAGGAAAGCTTTAACGGCAGCCAGATTGTAGCGTTTAACGGATATGGAGCGATCAGCGGTATCACGGGGAATTTGACCAGCCCTTATGATGAGTATTTCGCTTTGGCTGCTGCTACGTATCAGGTTCCGGAGGCTCTTTTAAAGGCCATGGCAAAGGTGGAATCCGACTTTAATCCCAATGCGGTATCATCTGCAGGCGCCCAGGGACTGATGCAGCTGATGCCGGCTACAGCCGCAGGTCTGGGAATCAGTGACCCTTTTGACCCGAAACAAAATATTATGGGTGGGGCAAAGTATGTGGCAGAGCTTTTCCGCACCTTTGGTTCGTATCCAAATGCATTGGAACTGGTCATTGCTGCCTATAATGCGGGGCCAAACGCCGTCAAGAAAGCCGGTTACCGGGTACCACAAAATGCGGAGACGCCCAATCATGTGAAAAAGGTTATGTCCTACTTATCCATTGCAGATGAAGGAGAGAGCGAAAACGAGACGGAGATGCCAGAAGCGGCAGCAGGAAGTGAAGAGACAGGAGATTTACAGGCAAATGCCAGTGTGTCGAAAACGCTTTTAACAGAACTGGTGGAATCTCAGGGAAGCACCTTTTTTGCATGGAGCGTGACCGGAACCCATACGGAAACCATTGATTCCGGAGACGACGAGGAAGATGAAGAAGAAATCGAAGTGGTGGACTATACGCTGGCGGTTACGCTGAATGGGACCCTTGCCTCAACACCGTCCGGCTACAGCTACCGGTATGTCACCGACCAGACTACCTTCCAGTATGTCTTGACACTATTTCAGCTCTTGGAAAATGGCAAAGACGGAATTGATAATATTCTGTTTCATGCTGCAAGCTGGAAAAACTATGTAACCGGTTTTGGCGCATCGGAAGATGTATTCAGCAGTGAGATTGCCACGGGAGGAGACCGGATTCAGTACGACACGGTGGAAGGCTGTGTAAAAGAGGTAGTCTATTACAATCAGGGAGAGGAACCATGGGGCTCTATGGCCTTTGGAACAAGTACAATCCGGGATGCCGGCTGCGGCCCTACGGCTCTGGCAATCGTGATTTCAACTCTGACCGGGGAGGATGTGACGCCGCAGATGACCGCTGCGTTTGCGATGGGAAACGGGGAATATGTTCCCGGCCAGGGAACCAGCCACAGCTTCCCTTCCAATGCGGCGAAACACTGGGGTTTATCCGTGGAACGGGTCAAACGAGAGCGGATGGATTACGTGGTTCAGAAGCTGCGAAAAGGCAGTCTGGCAGTTGTAATCTGCGCGGAGAACACGATTTCCGGGAGCAGCGGCCATTATATTGTACTGACTGGAATTACAGCGGATGGTTATCTCACGATTGCCGATCCGGGAAGCCGGGCACGGACAGGGAACCTTTACAGTCCGCAGACCATTCAGTCATATGCCCGTAATTTAAGTGAAGGAGGGATTTGGATTATAGGAAACGAATGATGCGTTTTATAAAAAAAGGAACGGTGGAACGGATATGGAGCGGCATATGTGCCGTTGGAATCATCAGTTGTTTTCTTCTCTTAACGGTCTATGGAGCAGAGCCAACGGGAGAAAATCAGACGCAGACAGAAAACGTCTGGGAGGAGAACTATACGGATACCAGCAGCGAAAAAGGAATGCTGGCGGTCCGCTGCCAGGCATTTCAAGGATTTCAGGGGACCGTTCATGCAACCCTAATTCAAGGGGAAAGCGGCAAAGCATATTCCGTTCTCTTAGAGCCAGAAAATGGTTATATACAAAATCTGGAGCTTCCGGCCGGTGATTATTGTTTGAGTTCTATCGAAGCCGTATCAGAAAACCGGCGGTTTGCCTGCACGAGTCAATCGGAAGGATTTTCTATTGAAGTGGATGAGGTGGCTGTCTGCCGGATTGCAGTAGAGCCGTCCAGCCGGATTCAGTTTCCGGAAGAGCCTGCTGTGGCAACGCCGCCGGAAGCTGACCAGTCGGAAACGGAACAAGCTGCCCGTCCAGATACAAAACCAATAGAGTCAGTCCCAGAAGTGGAAGCCAGTATGGCCGGGGAAACAGAACGTGAGGAAGCCTTACCTGAATTATCAGAGGATATGGAAGGCCAGGGAAAAGCAGGAGTCCTGCTGATTCCCGGCTTGCTGGGGATGGCCGGTTTTACGGCCTGGTTAGTCTGGCTATGGAAAAGGAGGTGATGGGAAGATGGACCAGGATGACCGGATTGAAATCTATACGATTCCACCAAACTTTGCGGAAGAGGGAACGCTGTTTTCTGGACGAATCAAGACCAGAAATGCCGTGGAAACAGCGATTCTCTTATCAGTGCTCCTGCCCATTCTGTTATCCCTGGAGTTATCGGTCAAGGCAAAGATGTATCTGGGCATGATTGTTCTGGTTCCAGTGGTGATACTGGCCGTTTTGGGTGTTCAGGGAGAGAGTCTGTTTGCGTTTATTGCAAGTTTTTTTCAGTTTCTCAGGCGAAGGCGGGTACTTCTTCCACCGGATGAAAGATACCGCCTGACACTGAACCGGAAAAAGGAAAAAGCCATGAGAGGAGGGAGAAAACGTCGTGGCAAAGAGCAGGGAAGAGCGGCAGAAGCGGCGGGAATGGAAACGGATGCTGAGAAGAACCCGAAAGGAATGGAAAACGCAGCAAAAGGAGTCTATGGGGCGGAAGAGGAAAACGCAGCGTCCCAAACGAAGAAGAGGAGAGTCCAAAGAACCGGAAAGAGAACAGAGTGAACACTATGATTTGCCCTATACCCGTGCGGCTGCTGAGATTCCGATTAAAGAAATCCGGAATGGGATTATCCATACCACAGATGGGCGGTACGTCAAAATCATTGAAGTACAGCCCATTAACTTCCTCCATCGAAGTGCCAGCGAACAGCGAAATATCATTTACTCCTACATGGGGTATTTAAAAATCGCGCCGCCGGAACTGCAGATGAAATCCATTGCCAAAAAGGCGGATATTTCCCAGTTTCTAAAAGCCATCAAAGAGGACATGGAAAAGGAACCGGATCCTCGTTGCCGGATGCTTCAGCAGGACTACGCTAACCTGATTACTTCTGTGGGATATAAGGAAGCGGTAACCCGGCGTTTTTTTCTGGTTTTTCAGGTTGATGCCCGAAGAAAAAGCGAACAGGAAGCGGCAAATCTGCTCCAGTCCTACGCACAGACGGCAAAAAAGTATTTATATCAGTGTGGAAACGAGATTGAACTTTCCGAAAATCCTACGGAAGAAACCGCAGAGATTTTCTATCTGCTGCTGAACCGGAAAACCAGTACCCGGACCAGCTTTTCGGACCGGCTCAATGAGGTCGTAGCATGGCATATCCGGGAAAACGGGGAGGAGAGCGCGGCTCGGATTCCCATTACCGAGATGTTTGCTCCCAGAGAACTGGATTTTCGGCATAGGAATTATGTTGTGATAGACGGTGTGTACCATACCTATCTGTTTGTCCCATCCGGTCGGTACCGGAACCGGGTGCCGGCTGGGTGGATGTCCCTGCTGGTCAACGCGGGGGAGGGGATTGACGTCGATTTGTTCCTCTACAAACAGGATAAAGTCAAAACCATTGAGCGGATTGGGCGCCGGATTCGCCTGAACCGCTCAAAAATCAAGGATACCTCGGATACCAATACGGATTTTGATGACCTGGCGGAATCCATTCAAGCCGGTTATTATCTCAAAAATGGACTTTCTGCCAATGAGGACTTTTATTATATCTGTATCCTGATTACCGTCACCGGTTACAGTCCAAAGGAGGTGGAATGGAGAGCAAGAGAAATGAGGAAACTTTTGAATGCCCAGGATATGGACACGGTATCCTGCATTTTTAAGGAAGAACAGGCATTTCGCTCGGCGCTGCCCCTGTTAAAGCTGGATAAAAGTATCTATGAGCGTTCCAAACGCAATGTGCTGACTTCTGGAGCTGCCAGCTGCTACCCGTTCACCTCTTTTGAAATGTCGGATAAGGACGGAATTCTTATGGGAGTGAATACGGCAAACAGCTCTCTGGTGATTATCGATATCTTTAACTCTATGGTTTATAAAAATGCCAATATTGCCATTATGGGGACGACCGGGGCCGGCAAGACCTTTTTGCTACAGCTGATGGCACTGCGGATGCGGCGGAAAAACATCCAGGTATTTATCATTGCACCGGACAAGGGACACGAGTTTGCCAGAGCCTGTACCAATATCGGTGGAGCCTATATCAAGATTTCACCAGGTTCCCTCAACTGTATCAATATCATGGAGATTCGCAAACGGGATTCCGCAGCTAATCAGATTCTGGATGGAACCGTCACCGAGCAGTCAGAACTGGCCTCCAAAATACAGGGACTGCATATTTTCTTTTCCCTTCTTATCCCGGATATGACCCATGAGGAGCGGCAGCTTTTGGATGAGGCATTGGTCACGACCTATTATAATAAGGGAATTACCTACGAGAATGAAAGCCTGAATGACCCGGAAAACCCAGAGCAGTACCGTCCTATGCCGATTCTCGGGGACGTATATCAGATTCTGATTGAAAAACCGGAAACAAAGCGGATGGCGAATATCCTGGCCCGTCTGGTTCATGGCTCGGCGTCCAGTTTCAACCAGCAGACAAATATTGACCGCGAAAACAAGTACATGATTCTGGATATTTCCGAGCTCAGCGGCGATATGCTGCCAGTTGGGATGTATGTAGCCTTGGATTACGTCTGGTCAAAGGCAAAGGAGGACCGGACGGTAGAGAAAGCAATCTTTATCGATGAGGTCTGGCAGCTGATCGGTGCTTCATCAAATGAGATGGCGGCGGAATATGTGCTGGAAATCTTTAAGATTATCCGTGGTTACGGAGGCAGCGCCGTATGTGCTACCCAGGATTTTTCTGACTTCATGGCGTTAAAGGACGGGAAATACGGCAGGGGAATCATCAATGCCTGCAAGACGAAAATCGTGCTGAATCTGGAAAATGACGAGGCCAAAAAAGTCCAGGAGCTTTTGCATTTGTCAGATGCGGAGCGGATGGAAATCGTCCATTTTGAACGGGGGAAAGGTATGATTTCCACCAACAGCAATAACCTGACTCTGGAATTTAAGGCAAGTCAGCTGGAGAAAGATTTGATTACGACCGACCGAAGAGACCTTCAGAAGCTAAAGGAGCGTTTGGAAAAGGCCGGTACACATACGTTGGCGTAGCAGTCCGCGAAGAAGGCAGCAGGAAAGGAGTGAATGAACATGGCGGTCTATCAGAATCCGGAGGAGACAGCGCGAAAGGTACTGTCCATGCTCCGCAAATACAATGTGATGTATCCGGAGCAGTTGGTCGCGTTCTTTTATGGAGAGGAAACTTCTGTTCTGCGGGCTATAAGACGCTTGGAGAAAAAGCGGCAGCTATACCTGAATCCTTATACCGGGCTCCTGGCCTCCAGCGAAAATGCCTATTCCCTGAAAGATGACGGAACGATTTTAAGCCTTTGGGTATTGGCGGATTTATGCCGGAGGCGGCCGGTGGAATACCATTTCCTGGCTGAACATGAGGACTTTCCGGTCAGGCTGCTGTTTATCAGCAGCCAGGAACTCTATGATATTGTTTACGTGGATACCGGCAGCCTGAAGCTGGTCAATGGCTTATACCGAGAGGGCAGGCGACCGGCGGAAAGCCACATCGTGGTACTGAAGGATGGAAATCTGATCGGGCAGGTGCAGATTCCCGGCGCAATCGGATATTGTGTGGTAAAGGAAGGAGGCGTGGTGGAGTATTATCGAAAGAAGTAAGGTGGAAGAACTGGCGGGGAAGCAGTCGAAAATCCTGGAAGAAATCCAGCGGATTGCCTGTAAAATGCAGGAGAAACTGGCGGAAGCCAGAAATGCGGAGGAGATTTATATGCGGAGCGGACAGTGCTTTGATTTTCAGTATGAACAATTCATGGAATTGACAAGAGAGTGTTCCATCTGTGCGGAGCAGCTGACGGAACGTCTGCGGCATATGATTCTTGATGGCGACTGGCCGGCGGAGGAAAAACAACGATATCGGGGACAGTTGATTCAATCCCATCGGATTACGGTGTCTTATAAAGATGAAATTGTAAAGGTCATGCTTCCAATACTGCTCCCTCACCGGAAAGGAACGTACAGCGATTATATTTATAAGCCACTGTATCTGGCGCTCAAAGACTGGTGCCAGCTTCGCCTGGAGCAGGGGGAAAGCCTGCCTTTTTATGAGAAGGCGACCATATGCTTTCAGCATATGTATGATGAATGTCTTCCCAAAAGTCGTATCCGTGATCATGACAACATGGAAGAAAAGCAGGTGGTAGATGCGCTTGGAATGTTTTTTTTGCAGTCAGATGGAGGGCTGTTTTTAAATACCTATCATGTCACTTTGATATCGAACCAGGACCGGACGGTCCTTTTTTTGATGCCGCAGGAATGGTTCCCATCATGGCTCCAGAAAGAAAACAGAGGGACAGACATATCGAAAAAATCGGCTGTTGTCAGCGCAGAAAATTCGACAGGGTAAGAAAAGGAGAAATCCGCGGTTTGACTGCATTCATGCAAGCGAAAAGACAAAAAATTTTACCCAGGGTTGGAGTGAATAGGGTAAGAGTTGGAGATACATGGGTATAAGAGGAGGATACATATGGGACTGGATCGAAAGGATGAACTCCTTCTTCTTGTTGCGGTCAGCGGCGAACTCCCGGCTGACTGGATTGGGATTGCGGTAGGGTCTGAGTCCTATGGAGCGGCATTGATTACCAGATTAAAGAAGGAGGGAATGCTGCGTCAGAGGAAAAAGGATGGGCTGTGGGGTTATCTGCTGTCTGCAAAGGCCAAACGATATCTGTTGGCGCGATATCCCGAGGACGTAGAAAGGTACCTGATGGGTTCGTCCAGCACCAATTTGGTTAAAAGTGAACCGGATAAGCGCCTTCGCCTGCACCGGATGAGCATGGTATGGATTCTTTGCCGAAAAGCAGGAATCGGCATTTTCACCCACCAAAAGCCGGCGATTCCATGGGAGATGGGAAGGGCGACTGAACCGGGAGTATTATGGGAGCAATCAGATTGGGCGGCTTATTATGGTGTCGCCGAATGGAAACGGCCAGAGGATTTAGAGATTAAGGGCTCCAGAGCCTGCGGCCTTTTGGTCGGGAACCGCGGTTACATCGTGTACAATACCATGGACCGGCTGATGAAATGGACTCCGAAAATCGAGCGGAATCTGGCAGGACGTCTGGAAGTCCGAATAAGAAAGTGTGGAGGTACTCTTTTGACCGGAGCAGTCTTTTTCGGGAGGGATATGTTCATGCTTCGACGGCTGCTGGAGAGCGAGGGAGGAATCAAAGGGAATCTGTTTTCTCTGGATGATGTCTATGAGCATTATTACTATGTTCCGCTCAAGGTGGAAGCGTGGCTCCAGCTCCGGCTGTTGTGTGAAGATGAGGGGAATCGGCGTCTGATGACATTTCTGGGTGAGATGTTAAAGAAGCCTCAAAAAGAAGAGGGACATTTGGAAGATGGCTGGGATAGGAATGACAGGCCGGTATATTTTTGCTATCTCATGGACTTAAGAAAACTCTCGCGCATTTTGAAAAGACCGATATCACGGCAGGGAAATCTGGTCTGCTTTTCTTATCAGGCCCAGGCGCTCAAGGAGATTTTTCCAGAGCCTTTTCAGATTCAGGCGCTGGAGCCGGAGAAAACTGCCCGGTATCTGGGCTGGAAGGGGCCGCAGTATAGGAAGTAAGGGAGGCGAGTGAAACGAAGAATGGGAACATGACTCAAGATGAAGTAAAAGAATTTGTAAAAAGCCTGCTTGGCACACCGGAGAGAAGACGATTTCTGCTCGGAATCGGCATGTTGCTTTTTCTGGCGGTTTATGTCAGCGGCCTGATTTGCCAGATTATGGAGGATGCGGGAACTGCCAGTTTAAATCCGATTTTCTGTCTTGCAACAGCCATGTTTTCCCTTCAGGGCTGGAAGACAACTTCGTTTGTGCTGCTTTTATTTGCGGCGTTGGGAGCAGTGATTGTCTTTCAAGGGAAGCAGGATACTCTGGCCGGAACGGATACGGAGCGCAATTTCTTTTATTCCAGCCTGGGAACCTATGGAACTGCCGGATATATGCCGGACAGAGAGCGAAGCCAGGTATTGAAGGAAGACCGTCAGACTCGAGATGTGGATGGAATTATTTTGGGGCAGGATTTAAAGTGGGATACCATTATCAGTTTGCCGAAGGATTCCCGTTTAAATCGGAACATTGCAGTCTGCGGTTCTCAGGGCTCTATGAAGTCCAGGGCGTTTGCGAGAAACATGATTCTCCAGTGTGTGCGGAGGGGAGAGAGCATGTTCCTGACCGACCCGAAATCGGAACTCTATGAAGACACTGCTGCTTATTTAAAAGAGCAGGGTTATACAGTACGGCAGTGGAACCTGATTTCCTTAGACCATTCAGATGCCTGGGATTGTCTGGCTGAGATTGACGGCGGCGGTTTGATTGACACATTTGTGGATGTGGTCATCCGCAATACCACGGATAAATTCGACCACTTTTATGATAATACGGAAATGGATTTGTTAAAGGCGCTCTGTCTGTATGTATATCACGAATACGAAGAGGAAAATCGGACATTTGCCGAAGCATATAAATTACTGATTAACCAGAGCCTGGAAGCATTGGACGGTATTTTTGACCGGCTTCCGACTTCCCACCCGGCGAAAGGGCCGTACCGGCTGTTTTCCAAAGCAGAGAAAGTGAAGGGGAATGCGGTATTGGGCCTGGGAACCCGGCTTCAGATTATGCAGAATGAGAAGGTGCAGAAGATTACCAGCTATTCGGAGATCGATTTAACTTTGCCGGGAAAAGAAAAATGCGCTTACTTCTGTATCACATCTGACCAGGATTCCACCTATGATGTGCTGGCAACGTTGTTCGTATCCTTCCTTTGTATCAAGCTGGTTCGGTTCGCGGATAGTCAGCCGGATCGAAAGCTGCCGGTAACAGTCCATTTCATCTTAGATGAGTTTCCAAATATCGGAGTAGTTCCCGATTTCAAAAAGAAATTGGCCACGGCCAGAAGTCGTGGCCTGGGAATGAGCATTATTTTTCAGAACATTCCTCAGCTGCAGAACCGGTATCCGGACGGGCAATGGGAAGAAATCCTAGGTGGCTGCGATATTTCTTTGTTTCTGGGCTGCAATGATATGACGACAGCCACCTATTACAGCGAGAGGTCTGGCGATGTGACGGTGGGGGTATCCTCCGTTCGCAAGAACCTGTCTACCATGCGGATGAGTGATTATGTGCCGGATTATTCAGAAACCAGTTCGGTGGGAAAGCGAAAGCTGCTGCTTCCGGATGAAATACTTCGCTTCCCGTTAAATCAGGCATTGGTAATTATTCGCGGACAAAAGGTACTGCGGGTTCGGAAGTTTGATTATTCCAGGCATCCGGAGGCCAAGAAGCTGGTGCTGGAAAAAACGGAAGAGCATGTTCCGGAATGGAGACAGCGGGAACAAAAGGAACAGGATGGAATGGAAATGACGCCGCAGGAACTGGAGGAACCATTTGACAGAGAAAAAGAAGAATTAGAAAATATGGCTTGGGGAAATGAGGAGGAAGCGGCAAAAGCATTTCATGGAGAACAAATTGAACGAGTGGAGGATTTATTTACGGATGAATGGTAGAAATCGATTATGGGAGGATGAGAAACTAATCTGTGTGTTAGAGCAGGAATTTGACCTGAAGAAAAGAGTGTGGACGGCTGAAGAATTAAAGAAGGCCAGAAACGCTCTTTTTGCATTCCCGGATGTGAAAGCATTTTTATCAGAGACGGGATGGAGCCGGGATAATCCAGAGTGTTCTTCTGAAGAATATCTGACCACAGAAAGAATCTGCAGGTGGATAGACGGAAGGTTTATTTATTTTTCGAAACTTTTGTGGGAGGTAGGCTGTCCATGAGGAAATTGCGTTTGGCTGCGGCCATTGTGCTTTGTCTGCTGTTTGCTGCAACTACAGCCATTCTGGTTGTTCGGTTCAAGAAACTGAGAGGAGAACAGACGGTATTTGAGGAACTGGCAGGAGAAGTAGAAGAAGTAAGGACACGTGAGTACAGTTTTACGGATTATGAGACCAGGCTGAAACCGGCAGCAGAAGCAAAACAAATTCTGCCGGAGTATAATCTTCTTTATCAGGAGAATACCGACCTTGCAGGATGGGTAAAGATTGAAGGTACCCGAATCAATTATCCGGTGATGTCTACGCCAGAGGAGCCGGAATTTTATCTGCATCGTGATTTTTATAGGCAGGAATCCTACAGTGGGACACCATTTATCGGACAGGACTATCAGGCGGAGAATCCAATCCTGATGCTATTTGGACATCATATGAGGAATGGAACGATGTTTTCGGATCTGATGAAATACCAGGATGATTCGTTTTGGGGCAATCACCGTACCATACAATTTGATACTTTATACGAAAAGAGGGAATATGAAATTTTTGCCGTTGGTTATGCGCCATCAGCATCTGAAGCGGAACAATACGTGCAATTTTATTCATTTACAGGTAGCTCAGGATATCAAGAATACATACAGTTATTAAAAGAGGAGGCGCTCTATGAAACCGGGATTTGGCCGGATAGAGCGCCTCTTTTGCTGCTCATCACTTGCAGTTATCAGGAAATGGATGGGAGATTTTTTGTGGCTGGCTGCCTGAAAGAAGAATGACGGGATTCAAAAAGGAACGATGGGAGGAATAGTTACGAATCAGATAAAAATGTGGAAGAGGTTATTAACCGCAAGTATCTTTATTATATGTTTCAGCAGCCGCAGTTATGCTGCCGGATGGAACTGCCAGTGGCGCTATCTGCAGGAAAATGGACAGCCGGTCCAGGGATGGCAGCAGCTGGAATGGCAGGGAGACCTGGACTGGTATTACTTTGACCCGAACGGTTTTATGCAGAGAGGATGGCAGCTAATCGGGGAAAAGTGGTACTACTTTTATGAATCGGGACAGATGGCTGATGGAGAAGCAGAAATTGGTGGCAGAAAGGTACAGTTTGAACAAGGAGTCCTGATTGATCCTCCAAATGATGAAGCACACCGAAAGGCCAGTTATGCCAGAGACGAGCGGACGGAAGCGGAGATTTTACAGGCGGAGGAAAAAATCCGACAGGCGGTGGAGTATTGTAATCAGGGAGAAACGCCGTATGAGAAAGCTTATCGGATTTGCGAATGGATGAAGGAACATTTATATTATGACTTGAATGGACCGTATGATGTGGTAGGGGCATTGAATGCGGGCGGAACAATCTGCGAAGGATATGCAGTGGTTTATCGTGAGATTGCAGACCGTATGGGATTTTATTGCGAAAAGATAGTGAGCCGGAAAATGAACCATGCCTGGAATTTTATTGTGGTAGATGGAATGGAGTATTATACGGACGTAACATGGGAGGATGGAGGAAACCAGTTATTTAATATGCTGTTAGGAGAGGAGATAGAGAGAACCCATACGATAGAGGCGGTGCAACATCAATCCCAATTTTGATTCGTGTATGGTTGCGTTTTTATTTACTTCGTGCTACAATTTGGTTAGTTATAATTAACCGGATCTATTGGAAATGAGGTTGTCAGCATGAAAAAAATTTTGACTGTGTTTGGACTTTCCGCATTTTTTATATGTATGACTGCTTTCTATCATAACTGGACTTTGCATACAGATATCCGGACCGATGAGAGTGGGGCGGTAGCAGATACAGTAGGAAGAGACACAGAGCAACCCTATATTCCAGAAAATTCTTCCACTTGGGGTGATTTGTACCGTCATTTTGATTCCCAGGGATTTGAAAAATTGCCGGAAGAGATGCGGGTTCAGCTGGATGGCATACCGCTGGAACGGACCGATGGCCGGCCGGTGGAAGCATTTATCTCTACTCAGGCATATCTGTATCCGGAAGACTGACCAAAAACTCCCCTGGACAGAAGGAAATTCGTAAATTTCGCTCTGCCCGGGGATATCCTGTTTTTTCGGAATCTACCTGTGCTTCCGGCTGCCTTGCCATGTCAGGATGGTATCCATAATCAGCTGAGGATTTCCCATATTGCAGTGGGCCTCCCCAAAAAGCGGGGCGCCGGGGACATAGAAGGTCAGGGATCTGGTATTGGCCAGAAGTTCTATCTCGTCCCGGTAGAGGGAAAAATCCACCAGCATATCTTTCCTGGCGCTGATCAGCAGGACATCCTGCTGAATCTGATCCGCTATGGGGCGGATGGAAAAGGCCCTTATTTTCTGCAGGTATTCATATACATCAGAAGTGCCGTAGGCGTAGTTGGAATGGCTGATCGACCAGCGAAACAGCGGCTCCTGTTCGGCCAGCCCCCGGTACAGCTCCAGAATTTCCTCACGCCTGTTTTCTTCCAGAAGCTGCTCCAGTTTCGCCCGCAGGGCCGGCGGCTTATCCGCCATAAGGGCATCGTAGATTCCTGGAAGCACGCACCAGGAGGCTGCTCCCGTAATGCGGGGTTCCATGGCAGCAGCTCTGAGGCATAGTTCTCCGCCCAGAGAGACGCCGATGATGGTGACCTGGTCGGCATTGTAATAGTCCAGGACGGCCTTCACCGGTTTTTCCCACTGATCCGTAAAAGTCAGCCCATACCGGCGGAGAGCGGCCCCCTGCCCGGGACCCTCAAAGGCCAGCACTTCGTATCCTTCACCGGCCAGATACAGCAGCATATCGGTGAATTCTTCCAGCAGGGAGTCATTTCCGCCGTGAAACAGGAACGTGCCTTTGGGCGCGGATAGGGGCAGGATGTGCCAGCAGGGAAGCATTCCGTTTTCGTAAGGAATCCAGTCCATTCGGATTGGGCCGCCTTGCTCCCGGAAAAGGGAAGAAAAGTGCTCATAGAACAGTTCTCTGGCTGTCTCGTAAACCTGCATGGTCTCCTCCGTCCCCGGTTCCATGAAAAACTCTGCCATTCGCAAATATCCGGCTGCACAAGCCCACTGACTTTCTGACTCCGCTTGAGCAGACAGCTCCTTTAACACCTGCGCCCAGGACTTAAAATCCGTGATCCGGCCTGCATTCTTTTTAATCTGTTCCGGGTCCCCGTGGTTCCACATCACCAGACGGTTCAGCTGAAAGTCAAACAGGGGGAGAGGGTGAAGCTGCCAGGTTCCCGGTGAAACAAAGGGTTGGTTCATAAGGTATCCTCCTTTTTGTTGTTTGATAGGGATGATACCAGAACAAAAGGCTGCCTGCTTCTGTTTATCTGCTGATTTGTCAGGACAGCTCCACAGGCACATGCCCTCCGAAGAACAGCTTTTTCACCTGAGTCATGGAAAGGCCGTAAAGCTTTCGGCTGATATCACTCATGTGAGAAGGGGAGGAAAAACCAGCTTCCATGCAGATGTCGGTCATCGGTTTCCCTGTGGGGATCAGATAAAAGGCCCGTTCCAGCTTCATATTAGCCAGGTAAAGGTGAAGGGAGATGCCTGCTTCCTGCTTAAACAGATGGGAGAGACGGCTTTCTGACAGGCAGACGGCCCGGGCAATCTCCTGTACGGTGAGGCTTTCCAGATTCTGCGCCCGGCGGATGTAGTCTGCGGCTTCCAAAATGCGGGAGTCCTCTGTCACCGGAAAATCAGGATTTAAGCCGGTCAGCTGTTCTAGCTTCAAAATCGCTTCTTTCCCATCAGAAGGAGAGGAGGCTGTCAGCCAAGCCTGGCTGACGGCCTGGGAGATGCCGGAGGGAAAACGGTGGTAAGACTGGCCTCTCAGAATACATTTTTTCAGACAGCTGTCCAACGGAGTGAAGGCATCCAGAAAGGCCGCCAGAACCGGCCCTTCCGTGTAAATCGTATGGGAAATCCCAGAGCCGATGGCAATGCCCTCTGCTGGCATCCGGCAGCCGTCAACTTCTGCCAGAAAGGGCTTCCGCAGCCCAAAGATCAGATGCGAGGCGAAATGCTCATGGGGCGCGGGAGCCAGACGGGCAGAGCGTATAAAATAAGTATTGTGCATGTGGTAGATGGGGAATTTGGTATCGATGGACATGGTTTTTCTTACCCTTCGTATTCTTCTAAATGTTTTTATTGTATCAGACGGAAGTTTCAATTACAACTACGGCTGAAAGAGACTAAAATTGCTATATTCCTGTGATGTTAAAGGACGGTATATGAAAAGAGAATTGCAGAATCGCGAAATTTATCAGGCGTACGACCATATGAACAGACATGACTATTTTCAATCCAGCTATTCAATTCCTGAACACTTAGGAACAGGATTCATTCACTGCTATGCCATCCCCTGGGGAATTGTAATCGGGGAATTTTTTATGCGGTATCGTCAGGATATGGTGTTTAGAGGGAGAGCCACATCAGGGACGTTTGAATTTACGTTCTGTCTGGGTGATGAGATTGACTGGACATTGACAAATACGGATTCACAGATCATCCGCATGAAACAGAATCAGGCATTCTTTTCTCATGACAGGAACGGAGTTGAAGAAATCTGCTATAAAACTGGGAAAACGTATCACTTTATCGGGATTCGGATTCCCGGGAAAACACTGACCCAATTAGTAGATCCAACTTATGATAATGAAACCTCAAAAAAAAAATACCCTGTTTTTGCCTCATGGGATATGAATGATACATTAAAAAAAGTCTTGTTTCAGCTTACGCAGCCTCCGGTCAGAGGAGGGGCAAAAAATCTATATCGGCAAGGTCTGATTCTGGAACTGTGTTCATACTGTATGGATGCAGTTTGTCCTGTGGAAGATTTCACAGGTATGCCAATCACGCTGGGCGTGGATAATAGCTTTGTATTGCCTGATTCCGGGGATTTGCATACGGTGAACATTGCGGTACAGCTTTTGGAGGATCATATAGAATGTGCGCCTTCCTGCAAAGAACTTGCAGGAAGACTTTATGTCAGCGAAAGTAAGCTGCAGCGCCTGTTTAAGAGGGTCTTCGGCATGACGATTCATCAATATCTTCAGGAACTTCGCGTGAAAAAAGCCCGTCGGATGTTTATGGATGGAGAGTGCAGAATCAGTCGTGTGGCATCCGCAGTTGGATATGAAAATCTAAGCTATTTTTCAGCGGTATTTCAAAGAAAATATGGAACAACGCCAAAGCAGTTTTGTCGTTCTCTGAGACAAAATCCGCCAAAGATGATTTAGACGGTTTTCGAGCAAAAATTTGTTGATTTTAGAGTAGTTTTAGAGATTCCGTTCCGCTAAGCTAATCATAGTGTAAGAGGATTACAGTGACGAGGAGGAATCTTTTATGAATAGGGATAGGAAAATTGTTCTGTCTGAGGAACAAATTCAACGGGCAGAAAAAGCGAAAGAAAAGATACTGGCGGATATGATAAGGGAACAAGAACAGAGGCTGTCACCTACGCAACTTAAAACGGCGCAGACAGGGATCTTGCCTCGCCTGGCATGGTATCTGGCTTTAACGGAGCATGGTGCTTCTTCAGAAGAAGCGCTTAAGTGGATTTGGGAAGATCTTGTTGGTTCTGTGGGAGCCAAAAAGCGATTTGCATCCTTTTGCGGCAGTATTCCCGGAGGGTTTTCTTTATTCCGTAAGATTTTTTATCAGGCTCTGCAGTCGGACCTTTGGGATAATCAGTTTTATCAGAATGATAGTCAGGGCTTATGTTTTCATACCACACGCTGCCTCTATAAAGATCTGGCGGATTATTACCACTGCCCTGAGGTGGCCGTATTATTCTGCAAAGTGGACCATGTAATGTTTGATAACCTAAAGCATATCCGTTTTGAACGTTCCCAGACGTTGGGAGAGGGCGGAAGCTTATGTGATTTTCATTATTATAAACAATAATCCAGGACGTTTCCAGACAGCAAATTTTACCGCCTGGAAACGTTCTTGCTTTTTTAGTTTTCAATCTGTTTGGCTGTCAGGTCTCCCCCAGTTTCCACCCAGCGGCCATCCGTCTGGCATCCAGGAATTCCCGATAAAGGCCGGGCTGGCCGGCCAGTTCCCTGTGGGTTCCGGACTGGACGATCCGTCCCTGATCGAGAACCAGGATCTGATCCGCATGTTCCACGGTTTTTAACCGATGGGCGATCATAATGATGGTTTTATTCCGCATCAGCTCCTCCATGGCTTTCTGGAGTTTATCCTCATTTTCCGGGTCCACGTTTGCCGTGGCCTCATCGAAGATAATGATGGGCGCGTCCTTCAAAATGGCCCTGGCGATGGAAATCCGCTGTTTTTCTCCTCCGGAGAGAGTAGCGCCGCCTTCCCCGATTACAGTTTTATAGCCTTCCGGAAGGGCTTCTATGAAATCGTGGCAGCAGGCCTTCTTCGCTGCAGCCACCACTTCCTCGTGGGAAGCCTCCGGCCGTCCGAACTTAATGTTGTTCTCGATGGTGTCGGCAAAGAGATACACATTCTGAAAGACCATGCTGATCTGATCCATCAGAGATTCCAGAGTGTACTCACGGATATCTTTTCCGCCTACAGTGATGGCGCCTCTGTCCACATCCCAGAACCGGGCAATCAGATGGCAGAGAGTAGTTTTTCCACTGCCGGAGGGGCCCACGATGGCCGTGGTGGTCTGATCCGGAATACGGACGGAGACATCCTGAAGGATAGGCTTTTTGTCATAGGAAAAGGACACGTGGTCCAGGGAAATCTCATGGGAGACGGGAGCGATATCTGCCCCGGAGCTGTCCATTTCCGGCAGAGCCTTAATCTGGTCCGCATGGTCGATGGAGCTGCCTACCACCCGCAGGATGGCTGCGGCGCTGCCGGCGGACTGAATCTGGGAGAAGACCATAAAGGAGATAATCACCGTCATGACCCCATTGGCTAAGGGCATCGTTCCATTTAGGAAAAAGAATACGGCGGCTCCCATCATCAGCACGGAGAACAGGCGGAGAATCCCTTCCTGGGCAATGTTGTAAGGGGTGAACAGCTGCTCAATGTCCAGATTGCTTTTCCGATTGTATTCCAGAGCTTCCTGAAGCTGCCGGTCTCCTTTTCCCGTGAGGTTAAAGGATTTGATCACGCTCATTCCCTGGAGCTGCTCCAGCACCGCGTCCACCAGCTGGGCCTCAGACTCCTGGCGCCTCGGCGTCACCTGTACCGATTTTTGCTCCATCCGGGAGGTAATCCACAGATAGAGAATTGTCCCGGCAAGGACCAGAAGGCCGATCCGCCAGTCAAAGGCGAACACGCAGAGCATGAAGACCAGGGCGTTGATGAAGCCGCTCAAAATGCTGACAAGTACTACTGGTCCGGAGGTTTCCACTACATCCAGGACGGTAGTGGCAACTCCGGTGATTTCCCCCAGGCTTTTCTCATTAAAATATCCCATGGGAATCCGCTTCAGCTTATCGCCGATCTCAATCCTGCGGTTTGCCACCATAAAATATCCGGCGTGGGTCTGCTGGAGCTGGGTAAACCGGTTGATCACCGCCCGGCCGATGACGCTTGCGGCCAGCAGCAGGAGAGCCGTCCATGCGGCATCCGCCGTCTGCTCCCCGCTGGTTAAGGCCAGGACCACGTAGTAGATGGCGCCGACCTGAAACATATGAAACACTGCGTAAAAAAATCCCCAAAAAACGGATTTGGTGATATTCCACTGTTCTTTGCCGGCAAAACGCCAGATTTTTTTCAATACCTCAATCATACTGTTTCACCATCCTTTGCTCCCATATGTGCACTCCACATTTCCCGGTACAGGCCGCTGGAATCCAAAAGCTCTTTGTGGGTTCCCTTTGCGGCAATCCGGCCTTTCTCAATGACAAAAATCTGATCCGCGTCCGTGATGGTGGAAAGGCGGTGGGCGATGACAATGACGGTCTTTCCCTTCACCAGCCGGGCCACCGCCTGCTGGATTATCGCCTCGTTTTCCGGGTCAATGTAGGCCGTGGCCTCATCTAAAATGACCACCGGCGCGTCCTTTAGCATAGCCCTGGCAATGGCGATCCGCTGCCGTTCCCCGCCGGAAAGATGGGCGCCGCCTCCGCCCACCATTGTATCGTATCCCTGCTCCAGGCCGCGGATAAACTCATCGCAGCCCGCCGCCCGGGCCACCGCTTCCACCTGGGCGTCGCTGGATCCGGGCTTTCCCATGCGGATATTTTCCCGAACCGTATCGTTAAACAGGTAATTATCCTGGCTGACAAAGGCCACCTGGTCATAGAGCTGGGAGAGGGGAATCTCCTTTAAATCATGCCCGCCCAAAGTAATCTTCCCGTGCTTGACATCCCAGAAGCCGCCGATAAGCTTAGCAATAGTGGATTTTCCGCTGCCGGACGGCCCCACAAAGGCCGTCATGGTGCCTGCCGGGATGGAAAGGGAAATATTGTGGAGGATTTCTGTTTCTTTATGATAGCCGAAAGACACCTGTTCCAGCCGGATGTCCATGGAAGAGAAGGAGACCGGATGATCCGGATGACTCTGTTCTTCACCATTTAAAATGTTATCCACCTCCCCCACAATGGTTCCCACCTTTGCCAGGCTGTCTACAAAATCCATAGCGGCCAGGAGCGGACCGGCGATTCCCAGAGAGAGGATGATGGTGATGAGAAAGGTTTCCAGCTTCAGGCTTCCGTTTACGTACATCAGCCATCCGATTGGAAGGACGGTGATCATGGTCGTGGGAGCCAGAGCCCGGGAAATGGAGATGGGAAGCTGGCAGCTTTTCATCCAGTGGTAAAAATAAGAGGCGTTGGCAAGCACCCGCTCCGATAATTTGGCGTAGGAGTGTTTTCCCTGATTGAAGGCTTTGATGACCTCAATTCCTCCGATATATTCTACGAGTGTGGAATTCATGGCTTGGGTGACCTTCACGGAACCTTCATACTGTTTTCCGTAATCCTTCATCACCGCCATCATAAACGCCATTCCCACGGGGATGGAGACGAGAGAGAGGAGAGCCATTCTCCAGTCCAAAATGAAAAGATAAATAAAAATGCAGACCGGGACCAAAAGATTGGACGTCATCTCCGGAAGCAGATGGGCCAGGGGACGCTCCATGCTTTCCACCTGATCCACTATAATCTGCTTTAACTGGCCGCTGGAGGCGTCCACGACGGTCCCCAGGGGCATTTTGGGAAGCTTCGCCAAAAGCCGTTCCCGGATATTTTTTAAGATAGAAAATGTAGCCCGATGGGACATGGACAGGGCAAAAGCGTAGAGAATAGCCCGGAGAAGATATCCGGCCAGGGCAGCTATGCACCAGGAAAAATAAAATCCTGTGTCCCGTTCTCCCTGAATCAGCCCGATTAAAATCTGCGCTGCGGCAAAATAGGGAATCATCCCACACAGAACGCCGATAAAAGCAGACAGGATTGCCCGCAGAAGACCGCTGTGGCAGTCACTTCCCAATTCCCACAGCCGCAGCAAAGGGCTTTGTTTCTGCATATAAATACCTCCTTTTGTTAGCTAAAACTAACTTATGATTTTATAAAGAGACTGCTCCCGCGGATCCGAACAGGAGACAGCCTGATTATCTCGGTATTGCCTGAAAGAGAGGGCCAGTCTGCTTTATGGTCCAATCTCCGGGGACTCCTCCGGATAAAAGACCGTGGAGAATCCCTGCATATGGTAGCGGTTCAGCAGACGGATATATTTGACCGCGTCAGCCTTTGGCATTCGATGGCGCACCACCTCAAACATGCCGTTAAAATACGCGGTGACAATGATATGGAGAAATTCCTCCGTGACCAGGCCGGATTTGACGGTTTCACATCCGATCACTTCCATGTATTTATAGGTGTAGTCCACCTCGATCTGCACCAGTTCATCTAAAAAGCTGGCGAACCGGCTGCCGCCGGCCCCGTTAATCAGCAGGTAAAACTCTTCAAAATGCTCATAGATAAAATCCAGAAGCTCCATCTGGTGGCGGGAGGTATACCGGCCCATTTCCGCTTCCTGAACCTCCTCGTCCAGCCCATGAAAGTTTTCCTGAATTTCCAGAAACATTTCTTTCATCTGGGAGGCGGCAGGCCCAACAATGGCCTCGAACAGACCTTCCTTGTCCTTAAAGCGGGTATAGATGGAGCTGGTGCTGGTGCCTGCCTCCTGGGCGATGGTCCGAAGGGAAGCGTCCGTATATCCTTTTTCAAGAAATTCCTTTTTTGCGCAGGCAAGTACGGCTTCATATACGCCTTCAATCTGTTTTGCCATGGATGGTCCTCCTTTTCAAAGATTCAAAACAGTGTTTTATAACACTGTTTTGATTATAGGACAAATGGGTAATGCTGTCAATACAAATTTAGCAGGAAATAGTTCAAATACGATTGCGGAAGATACAGAATTGTAGATGAATGAAGATATTAGGAAAAAACATGAGGGGCTTTATGGATGTGCCGACCCGGCTGGTGAAAACACATCAAGGGAAAATGTATGTATTATTACATAGGCATCGGCCTCCGCCGTCCCGCAAGGCAGCCGCTGCATGGTACAAACTGGACTTTGATACCTCCATGTGTCGGGCCGCGTCTACGGAGCGAACCATGTCTGTCTTCTTACTTAGAGAACAAGAATGCCCCATATACTCCGCCTGGACACATGAAGTTTCATTAGTATCTCCTTATTGCAAGCTAAACACTTAACTTCCAATTTGCAGAAGCCGTCTGCAAATCGACCAGCC
>ERZ1643246.400-NODE-400-length-56966-cov-43.604576_pt1 | contig 56966 bp, 48 predicted proteins | sample MGYA00579265_ERZ1643246 | MGnify/ENA primary metagenome ERZ1643246 (study PRJEB29033, sample SAMEA4952261) | chicken gut metagenome | biome: Broiler Chicken; feature: Gastrointestinal Tract; material: Caecum | place: Ireland | collected 2018 | study: Broiler... | reverse complement strand
CAAAACCGGCTGGAGCCGCCAAGCTCCAGCCTTTAAAGCACAAAGTATCCATCCCTTCCCATGCATACTGACGATCTACCGTATACTGCGTTTTCTCCTCCCAAGGACGATCACTGCCACGGCCATCGCCATCACCGCCGCGCTTCCTGCGATCGGGAACATGCTGTCGCCTGTCTTCACCGCTTTGCTTCCCGAAGCGGCTGTCCTGCTTCCGTTTGATCCGCTGTTCTGGCTTCCGCCGGAATTTGCATTTCCTGTTCCCGCCTGTACGCTGCCGGCTGTATTTTTATCTGAGCTGCCCGTCTGAGACGGATTCTGCGCACTTCCGCCTGTTGAAGCGAGCATCTGATCGATCGCTGTCTGCAGCTCCTTCTCTGCCGAAGCCACCTCAGCTTCTGTTGCCTGCTCATCTTCAAATACGCTCACTGCTCTTGCAAGCGCGCTGCGGAATATTACAGCAGTCTCTTCATCTGCGCCTTCTGTATTCAGGCTTTCTGCTGAGGCGATCAGGTCTTCCAGAGCATCTTTGCTCGGTTTCAGACGAAGCTCGCTCATAGCCTTCAGGAGGGCTTTCCAGGCCTGATCTATCTCATCCTGCATTGCATTGCCGTCCGCCAGCACTGCTTCTGCCGCTGTAAGCGCATCGTTGAACGCCTGCTGTCCTTCCTCCAGATACCGGCTCAGATCCAGTGAGTTCGCCAGATCGATGACTTTCTGGAGGTCCGTCTTGTCTCCCTGCTTAAAGCTCAGGTACTGCATTGCCTTGATCAGGTTCTGCCAGCTCTCATCTACCATAGCCTGAGTGACGGACGCATCTCCTGCCTGCACCCTTTCCAGAATATCCTGTGCCGATGCTCTGGCGTTGTTGAAAACCTCTGCTGCAGAATCAAGCACGCCTTCCGTGTCTGCCGTCTCCGCAAGCGCTAATGCGTACTCAAGGACTGCCGTGGAGATTTCCTCCGTTTCTTTTGCGGGCTCCAGTCCTTCTTTTGCTTCAACGAGCGCCGTGTAGTGCTTGTACAATTCGCGCATCGGATTCTGCGGAAGCCCTAAGCTGTCATAGTATTCTTTTGCCTCTGTATAAACCGTCTCCAGGTTGCTCCATGACTCACTCGTATACAGCGCTTCATTGTCGTCGGAAGCGATAAATTCTCCCATCTCTGTCAGCAGATCCCGCAGCAGATATTTAATATCGCTGGGTATCTTATTTGCCAGCAGGTATTCTTCTGCAGCCTTCAGATCTTCGATTGCTTTATCGATCACTTCCTGCGTAGTATCCGCATCCTGCTCAACCAGTTTTGCCTCATCCAATACTTCCTGAAGATTGTCATATGCCTCCTCGGTATATTGGCGGTCAGTAAACATATATTCATCACAATGATCGATCAGATCACGTAATTCTGTTTTATCAAATTTTGCCCTCAGGCTGTCTTCTGCATTCTGAAGTTCTTCTTTTGCCGCATCCACCTGCTCCTGGGTGATCTGTTCCGCAGAGGTCAGGATCGCCTGCGCCGCTTCCAGCGCTTCCGTAAACGCCGGCCACTCCGCAGCCTCATAATCATCCTCGAGCAAATCAGAGCATTCATTTACAAGCGCCCGAAGAGCTGACAGGTCAAGATTATATCTCAGGCCGGCAACCGCGTCTTCAATAGCCTGTATGGCCGCTTCTACCTTTTCATAGGTTCTGCCTGAACCGATGAGGAGCTCTGTAGCTGCCGACAGACTGTTCTGCAGATTCGCCCATGTTGATCCGGTATAGTTGTCATTCGGTATCCTGCGCGCTTCGTCATAAGCTTTCTGCAGTTCTGCCAGATTGACCGGCTCTGCCAGATCAACGGCACTGTTCAGGCTCTTAGCGGCACTCTGGATATCTTCCGAAGATGCATCCGGATCATTTCTTACAGCCTCTGCCTTTTCAATCTCCGACTGGATCTCTGAAATACTTTCTTCTGTGTAATTCTCCACATTTTCTATAAAGCTTTTCGCATTCTCGATGGCTGTATCCAGTTCTTCATATTTCTTGTCTTCTTTTCTAAAGAAATCAATTTCAGAAGCCGCTGCATGTGACCCGCTGCCTTCCGTGACAACCAGCTGGATAAATTTCGCATCGATCGGGTCAAATGCGGCGAACCGCATTTCACTATTTGTTGTCCCGTCAAATGTTACGTCCTGCGCCAGCGTCCATTCATCCTCTTCATTTACTTTATAATTGATCTGGAAATGAATGAAGTTTCCCTTTCCTCCATCTCTTCTCTGCAGGTAAGCCATCTGATGGATATCCTTCATTACCTTGCTGAATTCAATGGTCACCACTGCCGGCTGATCCTTTGAAACGGTATATTCCGGATTCCACTCCGTATGATAAAACGTAGACCGATCATCATCAAATGCATATTCTGCAGGACCTTGTGAAGAGTCATTTGGTACATGATTATTATCCGTTACACTGACAACCGCACCCTCTTCATTCGTGACTAATACATTGTCATATTCGTCAGGCTCACGCTGCCTTGCATATTCCTTCACTCCGTCTTTTTCAATATAGACCGAAGCTCCGTCCAGATTTTCGATAAAGGTTCCGTCAAACGACAACAGATTCAAAGGATAACTGATATCCGAAGAAATGCTCTTGCTGTATGTATTTCCATTCTTTTCAACGTATAAAGTGACCTCATCCGTAATGCCTCTGATATCAATGGCATTTCCGGCATCATTGATGATCACTTCTCCAAAGCTCTCCGGATCCGGCTCTTCCGGGATCTCATTCTTGTATACGATACGAAACGCCTCATCAGAGGAATCTGCTTCAAAGTGGTCGATCGTATCTAAATCAATCTGTATTACAGCGACTGTGTTGACCGGATCATCGAGATCTGCGGTCCCCACCTCATGGTTTGATCCGAAATACCTTGCCGTCAATACATGATATGCTATCGTCGGGCGCGGACTTCTTGTATAAAATGTCTGGGGCCGCGGGAGCCAGTAATCCGAACTAAATACCAGGGAGCCGGAAGCATTTTCCTCTGTAGAGCTCCCTACAAGAAATGTCAAAGGGCCGTTCCTGTCTTTATCCTGAAATTCCTGGTCACCTGCTGACGGCAGATATACTTTATCTACAGTTTTGTATATAGCACTGTTCAGCGTGTCCGTTGTTCCGACAGTACTTTCCATCAGCATATCCTGTTCCGTCTGGGTAAAATGGACGGATAAAGATTCTTCCCCATTGAGTGCAGAACGGATATCGCTTGTCCCGTAATGATTGTAGTATACCTGTGCAGGATCACCGCTTTCATACAGTATGGCAGGATCACTTATATAATCCTTGGGGCGATTCGGTCCTTCACTGTTGAATATTTGTGCCGTTTCATATGGTTCCGCACTCACCAGTACCAGGCCGCCTCCGGCCGGATCCTGCCCGGCGATATACCACTCCAAAGAAGCTCCCGACGCATCTTTTCCGAAAATCACTTTCTTGGCGGTCTTGTCCGTCGTTCCTGAATCAGTATCAAAACTTGCCAGCGCCTGCTCCGGCGTCGCATACAACGTGACCGGGAGCCGATCCTCGGCATGAACGTTCGACGGCATAGCCGGCGGCAGTACCAGCCCGCAGGCCAAAGACAACGCCAAAATCCTTTGTAACCTTTTCGCTCTTTTCATCTTTTTCACTCCTTTTTCCCACATTTTATCAGAGTTGACAAATACTATTGTAATTTATAATAGCATATATCACAAAGATCAAAAACAGCAAATAGATTTTTTGTGCATTTTGCCCTCTTCTGCTGGCTGCCATATTTATACTTCAGACCTCAGACAGATTCTCGTCCCACAAAGCGCTGTCCCTACAATGAACTCAGCTTTTTCCCGGCAGCATAATAAAAGTACATATGATTCTCCTTCGCTTCCTTCAGCCTTTTCAGATACTCTGCTGTCTCTCTCACAACCTTCCCTCCCGCAAACAGAGAGGCGGCAATCGCCCAGTAATCTCCCGCAAGAACGCTTGCCGTTATGCCTCCGATCAGCTCCGTCGCACTGAGATCAGCCAGATTCAGCGCAATATTCTTCAGGATGGACGTGGTCTTTGTCAATTCCCTGATCTCGTCCACCGAGTCTTTCATAGTCGTCATATATATCGACTTACATTCTTCTTTGAAATCCTTTTCCCAAGGCAGGAAATTGATTTTGCCGACAAATGAATATACCTCCCGGCGAAATCTTTCAAGCGGCTCCTTCAGCTCCCGCTTTATGTCAACAATCTCATCCAGGCTGGCTCTGTCAAAATCCGGCAGCGTTGGGATGACTTCCTTCACAAATCCCGCATGCTTATATTTTCCCTTATTATGTAAAACCGTCAGCTCTTTGACCGCACGGTCCACTGTATCAAAAAGACTGCTGTCAAAAAGAGTGTAATACTCATAATCAAGAGCGTCTGTAAGAAGGCAGTTGATATATCGGATGTCAACCTCCTCTGAATCAAGCTCAAACTCGCCGTTCTCATTCTTTTCCGGAAGGCGGTTATACTCCTGAAGCTGTATTTCTCCCGAACGGATATGTGGAAGAATTTTTTTGAAAACTTTATCGTTTTCATCCAGCGTCCTGATACTTTCCGCCAGCTCGTCCATAAAAATACCCAGGAAATCATCCGCGCTTACAGAAACACCTTTTATCTGTATCGTCTTTCCCGGGTTCTTTACAAGCGCATCTTTGACACAGTCTATCATATCCCGACGATCTTCTATATACATCGCCCGATAATCTTCACCGTACTTATTATACGCATCAGCCAATTCATTCAGTTCAGAACAATTCAATATCACCTGATCAGAATAAAGCATACTCGGGCGGAGCAGTTCAACTACCGTCTCAAGACCGTCTGGTATTCTGTCCGGCATAACAATATTCATAACAAATTTTTCATCCATAAGGTATCACACTCCTGACAGCAGCAGTTGAAAATGTGATGTATCCTTCCTCTATATCATGATAATAGGCTTAAGAGTGATTTGATACATCCGTAAAATGATAATGATATCCCCAGGGAGATTTGCTGTTTTCCCGTACACATTCCTTAGGTCCATAGTCCTCCCACTCCTCATGACCATTCGCAGTAGCGTCAGGCTCCTTCATTTCCTTATCCCTGTAGAACGATCCCATATAAATCTTATGAGGCTTGGAAAGTATATCATCCTGTATGTAATGGTCAATTCCCGCCGGAATTCTTTCCCACGCTGTTACTATCTCAATATTCGCAGCATAAAGAACGGTTCCGTTATCCAATATGCCGCACGCTGACACATATTCATTAGGGACAAAATACTGTACCTTAAGTTTTGGTTCTTTCCATTGCTTTTTCATAATGTATTTTTTTCTCTTTCTGCAACCGAGAGATCACAATCCCCTTTTTCTCTTTCTTGCAATATACTTCTTATCTTCTTCTACATCCTGCCTGTACTTCTGGTAATACCTCTGAAACGGATTATGATAATGAAACACCGCCGTTCCCAGAGCGATCACAGAAACCAGATTGCCTGCCGCCCGCCAGAAGAAGTCCTGATGGTCCATCATCCGGATATTCTCATCCCAGCCTATACTTCTGACCTTGTCCGTCCTTGCCACATACAGATTCGGAACTTTCCCCATTACAAAATGATTCCCGTCAATCTGTGTCATATGAGGAATAAGAAGTGGTTTCGGGGCTCCTTTCATGCTGAATGATGTAAACCTGCTAACCTCTTCGTCCGGATTCATGCAGCGAATCGCTGTCAGCGTACAGAAGCCGACCAAGTCTACTTCCGGATGCATTTCAAGAAATTTCACCTGTGCTCCCAGGCACGTCTTCACTGTCAGAAGTTCATCGTCGTCCATCCGCATCACATACGGAGTTTCCACTTTCTCCAGTGCACGATTCAGACCATAACTCAGCCCGCTGTTGAAGGGAAGCTGAATCACCTGCAGTGAATCATCCTGCAGATCAAGCGGTTTTGAGCTGTCATCGGCAATAATAACGCGAACTCCCGGATAATAGGATTGAATATTCTTGTATAGTCGCTTTGCCATTTCCTGACGCTCGAATGATTTAAAAATTATCGTTACATTTTCACGGACAAAGTCTATTTCAGACTGGCCTGGTTTCTTCCAGCCTGTATGCTGCCATTTACTATTAAAATAGAGATACTCTGTATCTGATATAGAACGGAATGCCCATGCCGCTACAGGAGATAATGGTCCGTACATTAATTTTTTTACTATTTTATCCATTATTTGTCCTCGCAAAAACAGTATTTCCCTTTTTGCTATTGCTCAGAAGAAATTCATATGCTACGTTCCCATCCTCCCACAGAAGAAATATGGTTTCACCTTCTGGAATAGATTCCTGATTAACATCCTCACATTTTATCATCCTTTTTTTCTTTTGCATGGATTGTTCCGGTTCCACCTTCAACAACACCTTCGCTTCGAATAACAGAGGCTATCGTGCCAAAGAAACATTTCACATCCATCCAAAAGCTCATGTGCTGGACATAGTAACCATCCAGCTTCGCTTTCACATCAATCTCCAATTCGTCCCGGCCGTGGATCTGCGCCCATCCCGTCAAACCGGGACGAACGTCGTTTGCTCCGTATTTATCACGTTCTTCGATCAAGTCAAATTGGTTCCAGAGGGCGGGCCTCGGCCCTATAACCGCCATATCCCCGACAAGAATATTAAAGAGCTGCGGCAGTTCATCCAGTGACGTTTTCCGAAGAAAATGTCCTACTTTCGTGATATACTGATCCGGATTCTCTAACATATGTGTTGGCATATCGTGAGGCGTATCTATCCTCATTGTTCGGAACTTCAAAATTTGAAAATGTTTTTTATGTATTCCTACTCGCTTCTGTTTAAAAAATACCGGTCCGGGCGAGTCAATTTTTATTGCAATAATCAATATAATATACAGCCATGAAAGACAAATGATCCCACATAGCGACATGATAATCGCTATAACACGTTTTATCCTATTCCTATACATAACTTCCTCCCCTAATTCTATCAGTGCCAAGTTTCAAAAACTTTATCAATAATGTTTGAATCTTTATTCATATCAAATTTTCTTGCCCAAAAATACGGGCATTGTCTAATCATATCCCAGTCGTCCATTGTTAAGGTATGTGGCGATGCTCCTTCCGGTCTTTCTCTATCAATCAGACGCATATGTCCACCAGGGCTTCTGTATGGCTCATATATCTGATCCCTATATTTTGAGTTAACTATTACAGTACCTAAGAACATCTCGTCAGCACAACAAGTAAATTTGACAAATCCTTCTATGAAATCTCTTTTTGAAAGAACATATGCAGCACACTCTCCTGTGATTGAAAACCAATTCTGCGTTTTACAAAGCGGATAATCTATCTTTTCTAATCGATTCACCTTCAATATTTTTTGAATAAATGCAGATATCATGTCAAGACCTTTTGCGATATATTTATTATACGACCGAAGTGGCAAGAAAAAATAATATCTCTGTATTCCTGAAAGTCCTGAAATAGTATTTCTTAATGCAAGAAATTGATTATTCGGATGCTTATCAAAAAAATCGTGAATCTGCTGTGTCTTCTTAATTTGTAAATCACAGCCAGATAGAAGATGCAGATAAAGATATTCTTCCCCTGTACTTAGTGCCGCTTCCATTAACCGCAGCTCACATTCTGTCTGACTGGAGTCGCCCCAGTGAACTGACATTCTAGGAATAAAAACGACTTTGCTTTTCTTGCATACATGTTCAAATCTGTCCTGCTCAAACCCACGGCTTTTGCGGTCTACATGAATATATAAATCGTTTCTCTCATGATCCAACTGAATCATCAACTTTTCAAGAATTTCAAATTGTTTGTGCGCCATAATGAGTATAGCGTGCTTCTTGCTACTGCAGTTATCCAGCATTATCGTATTCTCCTGTCTTAAGTCTCGATGTTTAAAACCGCTATTTCCGGTGGATTATTAAATCGTGGGAGCTTCTGCTTATTACTACCTAATCCACTTGTTATAAACATCTGAAAATTATCTTTTTTATACAATCCATGGAAATATTTAGGGAACCATTCCTGATCTCCGCCATATAGACCTCCAATAAACGGGAAAACTACCTGTCCTCCATGTACATGTCCACAAATAATAAGGTCTATATCCCATGTTTTACTGGCATCACCAAATACAAAGCTTTCTGGTCTATGAGATAGCATAATCTTGACCCGGTCTGTATTTTGATAATCCGTCAGGAATGTAAGAACATCCTCCGGCGCTGCAAGGGCTGTATTATTACCATCCAAGCCAAAGGCATAATCATACATACCTCCCAGCCTTATCGGAATTCCTTCAATTTCTATATCCACGTAGGTTTTGTCCAGCACCACTGCACCTGATTCTTCCAGTTGCTTTATAAAATCTGGGTGTCCATTAGATATATACGCATTTTCGTGATTTCCGAGCGCATAATACACTGGGGCAATATTCTTTAGTTGTTTAGTCAGACTGCAAGGAACAGACGCATTATCTGAATCAGAATTTAGCATGTCTCCATCTATAAAAATCATGTCCGGTTCAAGTCCAGAAATCTTTTCAACTAATCTTGTGTTATTAGAGCCAAATTGATGATTATGCAAATCAGAAATAACAACAGCACATAATGTTTTTCCTTTTGATATTGACAAATTAACCGTATAATTTCTGAAAATTAAATAATTTATTGACACCCATATATCTATAGCGATACAACTTATAATAATAATTAGTATCGTTAAAGCGATAATATATATTTTCCCCCTTATATTCCTAATTTTCGACATTACCTTGATCTGCCTTCCCAATATTTCTAATCCCAAGTTTCAAAAGTTTTCTCCAGAATTTTTCCCTTGGCTAATTTAGGAATGAATTTTATTTAGAATTAAGTTATCGAATTTAAAAATTACTCTGGCTAATATTATTGATATTACAAACCATAGTACAAATACAAATATATTTGAAAAGTCAAATCTAATAGCCTTAAATATATCTAGTACAACGAGATGTGACAAATATATCTCAAAAGAAGTACATCCAATAATCGCTAAAATATTACTGTAATATTTAAAATACATGGTCAATAAAATAATAAAGGCTGAGAAGACTATTTCATAAATAATATTCATATAATTCCCAATGCCAGCTTCACCAAATAGAAACTGGATTCCAAAGAGTGATAACCAAAATATACCTACTAAAAGAGTATACAGGAATTTATGTTTAGCAAAAATTTCGAAAAATTGTTGCTCATACTTTGCGAAAATGATACCTACACAAAAGAATAATATGGTCATATACCAATAAACAGGTACCGCCAAAAACACAGCCACAATTACGTATAGTAATGTCACCCCACTTATAGCCATAGTTTTTATAGTGTCGGAAAGTTTTTTTAGTGAGAAAATAATAAAAAATAAAATATATAGCGCTAATTGCACTTTCAGATACCATAAAATCCTACCTGGAATAGTTAAGTTAACTAAACATTGCACTATATCATAATTATTCCCAAATCCATTCAAAAATAAAGTATCTATTGCAAATATAATGATGTACGGAAGCAATATTCTCTCAATGCGTCTAATCAACCAGTTAATAGATACTCCTTTTGAAGCATAGGATTTATAATTTCCATATCCCGATAAGAATAAAAATATTGCAACGCACGTAAAACCGGCAATCGAGAAAAAATATAAAACTATAGTATTTTCTTCTCCCCAGTAATGATGTAGCATAATTCCTATGATTAGAAATGCTCTTAATGTTATCGTTGTTCGTTTATCCAACGATGATTCTAATAAAAAATTGCGCTTATTAATATTGAAATAATCCATTTTTATTTATTCACTCCCTGTAAAATATGAAAACGACGAATTTTGTACTATTGTATATTCATTAGGGGCACCTCTGATCACATTTTTTGAAAGATATAACATATCAAATTTGATAATGGTATAACAAATAGCTTATCTCTCAATGCCCGAATGTTATTGCTCCGATGAAACGGATGCTCTTTAATATTGATTGCTCCAGACTTACTGGAACAATGTTGCCTCTGCTACAAGTAGCGTTCCAGTAGAGACTCTGTTGAAAACAATATCAAGGATTTTAACTGGCTCTCACTCTACAGAGTGATGGCTTAAAGCAATTTCTGGCATATTCAAATTTTAGTGCAACTTTGCTAAAAACTTTTCAAATGGTCTACGAATAACTTCTTTTTCATATGCATTAAACGACATAAAATACATTAGGCTACAATAACATAATGTGTATATAGCAATTTCTATAAAAAGTCTCCCCCAACTACTTGCATCTATCAATCTTTGTATATACAGTCCTACTATTGTCAACATTACAGGTATAATAGATAATTTCCCAATATTTTTCCAAAATTGAGGAATTCCTATTTTTATTACTTTATAGTAATAAATGTTCATGATTAAACCTTGACCTATAATATATGATATTCCAGAACATAATGCAGCTCCAAATCCCCCTAAATATGGTACAATTAAATAAGTAGATATCATATTCACAATTGCAATTATCAAGTAAACAATAGATCTAAACTTATGTTTATTTTCTGCCAAGAGAATGCTATACCCAGTATTTTGGATAAGTGGGATTGTCAACGGAATAAGAGTTACTAATGCGATATAATACGCTTCGCTATAATCTGCTCCGGCCCATAATTCTATAAAATTCTTCCCGAAAACAATAATGCCAGACAAAGCTAAAGCGATTAATATGTACTGCATTCTCCCTACTCTAATAAAAAGTTCCGTTAATTCATTATCAGACCTTTTATTAGCAACCATAATCGTAGTTTTTGGTGTCAAGACACTTGAGAAAGCTGTTGATAAATTAGTAAAAATATTATTAAATTGTGACCCTATATTGTATATGGCAACTATAGATGTACCCGCCAGCATACCTAAAATAACTTTGTCCGTAGCCCAAAATAGCATATCAACAACAGATCCCAAAAAGACATAAAATGAAAATTTTCCAATTTCTTTTAACAAATGAATTGGAAGATTTCGAAATCGGGGCCTTATTTTCAAGTTTCTATAACAGTAAATACCATATAATGGTAACATCATAAACTGCAAAATTGTACTAGTCAATGCTAACCCTATTGAACCATATCCCATGTATAATGCAACTAAATTTGCACATGGAGCAAATACAGTGGCAAGAATATTAACCAACTGACGATATATAAATTTCTCATAGGCAACAATAATACTTGAAAATACACTGATTGGAAATGATATTGCCGTGTTAAATGCCATTAGCAAAATTAGTGGCTTAATCTTAACAAGTTCTCCTTCAGTTAATCCTCTCTGAAAAATTGCTTCAACATTGTTTGATAGGAAAACTCCACCTATCATAACTAAAATTGCCAGAAAACTGTATAACAGCAATGCCATGCCCGCCATCTTTTCTAATTCAACTTTTTTGCCTTCTGCACGGTATTTCGATATATATCGGACAATCGTTCCACCTAAGCCAAAACTTAATAATGTGAGATAACTTATGACTGAAGATGACAAACTATACAAACCGTATTCTTCTTGCCCCAATATTCGGAGCATGACAGGCGTATAAAACATGGGGATAATTGTTCCCAATCCCATATTTACATAAGTCAGTAAAACGCCAGCCCTAAGCTGATTTACTTTTTTCATCCTTACCTCCAATACTTTCTTCGATATATTTTAAGGATATAGCTCTTTCTCTTATTAAAATCGTTTTAACTCGATCCCAATTAATAGGTCTTAACTTTTTATCAAAATTTCCATTAACAAATCTACTTTTAAGCTCAAATTTTTCAAGTAAAGTTGTTATCCTAGAAGACATCTCGCCGGTTCCTTTTGTCTTTTGGCGATTAAAAGTCAAAAAATCTCTCTCGAATATAATTGAAAATGCAGTGCAATGAAATGAATTTGTTAATATCAAAGAAGCATTTTGAATAAGAGAAATAAACTCAATCGGACCATTGGTTGAAAACATTCCCATTATATCTACAATCTGTAAATTCTGTTTAATAGAAAGATTTTGAATATATTCCTCTATCTCATCATTCACCTTTCCAAGAAAATATTTAAAAATATAGGGTTTCTTAATAATGGTTTTACTTTTTTGAGATAATTTACACCATTCTTTTTTATCTATTAAAAAAACTGGATCTAAAACAACCGGTACCTTTCTATTTATCAACTGAAATACAATATTTGCAGCTTCCGTTTCCCTTACAGAAATATTCATAAAATCATATAAGAAATTTCTATATTTTTCAAAACATTCCACTGGAAGTTCTGAAAGGCCTATACTTGCAGCATAAGCAATTTTTTGTCCATTATTAGCAAAAGTCAAAAACTCTCGTTCCGAATTATAATCAAACAAAGGGTTCCATATTTGATCACTTCCTGCAACAAAATAATCATATTTTTCAGGCTTCAGTTCACGAATCGAATCAGATTCCCAACATATTTTAAAATAAAAATTATACCAGGGATCTTCTAATTTATTCTTCAAATGGAAAACTTTTTTTATTTTTTCCATGCAGTATTTTATTTTCTGTTTGGTAATCGGCTCTTTATAATATGGAATAGTAACTACTTTACGAAAATATCGTTTTAACACTTCTTGCAGAGCCCAGTTCTGTAACCTATTTCCATAATTATTCCCTATAATAGTAATAATACCAACCTTATTTTTCAATTTTTTTCCCTCTATCGACATATAATTTGATGATTTTTTTATATGCACTGTAAGTTCCAAATTTTAAGCAAACTGCTGCAATTTTCATATCCAGTGTTCCATATTTCATACAATACCTGATACATTGGCGAAAATATGGGTCCCAAATTGCTTCTTTTAATTTAGCCTTTGCTTCTTTTTCTTTGTTAATATGTTGATAATAATGTTCCAATACAACAAACCAGTGTACGTATCTAATATAATTAAATGAATCATTTTGGACATACAATTGTTCCTTTGCTATACACTCTTCTTTTTCTTCCTTTAAACGTTCTGGCCAATATTTATGTATAGCTGATTCATCATGTAAACAATAAATGTATTCACTTCTATCACTAACTGCTATTGAAGAAATATGCTTGAAATATTCAATATTAAATCTTACATCCTCACCACAGCCGCAAGTTTCATCAAACTTGATTAAATTTGTATCTACTATTCTTTTTATATATCTGCTTCCATGTACATGAACTGTAGGCACTTTCTCCCAACTATTACGGCAATCGCTTTTAAAATCTTCTATAGTAATATAGTAGGTTTTATACTCTTTTTTCCATCCTTGTTCATTATTTTCACGATAACCGCCACCTATATAGTCATAATTCCCCATATCCATTAAATGCTCAATATAAGTTGGCATAACATAATCATCCGAATCAACAAAGAAAATATATTTTCCCTTTGCATACTCAAGTCCAACATTTCTCGCATGTGAAACGCCTCTATTCTCTGTATGATACAGTTCAAAATTAGTATTAGAAGATGTATATTCTTTACATATCTCATAACTATTATCAGTTGATCCATCATCTACAATAATTACTTGAATGCAGTTATATGTTTGTGAGAGTATACTGTCCAAACACTTTCTTAGGTATTTTTCCGAATTGAATACAGGTATAATAATGCTAACTAAATCCATTTCTTAATCCTCTAGCAATAAATTAACTCGTTTTACTGCAGACAAAACACTTGCACAATACTCAGGCATTTTCTTTTTTAAATAATCCTTAATTTGCTTTTCCTCCTTGACTAACCACAAAAACTGATTACATAAATCTTGTTCATAATGCAAATTCTGAACAGGTAAAACGTAATTTTCATATGTTCCAAAAATATCCTTTGCTATTCCTCTTGCTTTAACCGAATATCCCACAACAAGCGTAGGAACGCAAGTTGAATAAGCAGCTATGGTTGAATGTGTTCTCGCTCCAATAAAAAAACGACATCTCGAGATAAATCCCTTAATTTCTTCACAATTATAATCACGGAAAAGAATCACTCTATTTTCATGTTTATACTGATCTTTTATTTGCGCCAATATTTCTAAATCATTAGATCCACCTTTAACGACATGCGGAATTAGTGCAATTCCCATATTTGTTTCTGTAAGAATATAATCTATAAGGAATAAATAGTTTTTTAAAGTGATACCTTCTTCTTTCTCACATGACATGATTAAAGGACTAAGATTTATTCCAACCATATTTCCTTCAAGAAATCCTTCCGGTAAAGGTAAATTTATTTTATTCAATTGAAATGCCGGATCAGGAAATTGAACAACATTATCTTTTATACCGGCAGAATATAGAGCGGCAACAGTTATAGGCTCTCTGGCAACAATCAAATCATATCTTTTTAAATCCTGAATAACATTGCCCTTAATATTATCTGGTTCTATAGAGCATCCCCATAATACGGTTTTTCCACCTTTCTTTTTGATTAAATAATTATAATCAGATAATTTATCTAATTCTGTATAACAATAATTATCCCCTCCGGTTGACAAATAGACATTACCTCTTTTTATATTTTTAAAAAAAGTATTCCAACGAAAATATGTATTTGTCACCGTTTTATGGAAGACTTTTTGATCAATTGCTGATAAATAATACTTTATTGATGGTTTTTTTATTTGATCTTCTTTATCATAGAGGAGCTCTACAACACGATCTAATTGATACTCTTTATCTTCATTAGGATACATTGCATATGTCAATAACCTCTCATTAAATATTTTTGCTGTTGCACGAATGATAGCTTCACATCCATGATTTCGGCTTCCCCCATGATAATATAACACTATTCTGTGCTTCATAAGCTTCTCCTTTTCTTGTTAACAAAAAAATCAAGTATCTGCACCAAAAAATACAATCTACTTTTATATGCCATTCTATAAAGTGGATGGATAAAACAATCTGACTTTTCCAGTGATTTTCGAAACTTTACACTTCCCATCACTTTACTATTAAAATAATATTTTTTTAAGATTCCCATTGAGTTTTCTTTTCGAAAAGTATTATGCATTATTTTTTCCTGCATATAAAATATACTGCTGTAATATTTCCTCATTTCCTTTTCAGAAACATCCCAACATACAAGCCAGTTTAATATTTCCGCATCAATACGTTCATATAATTCCAGTAAATCCTTACGATATTTACTATCTAAACTATTGTTATTATATTGATAATAACAATAGTTAGGTCTATTGATAATTGCAATCTGCTCACCAGATACAGATAAATAGTTATAATTAAATAATAAATCCTCGCCCAAGGATATCTTTACATCCATTAAAATTTGATTTTCAATAATAGTAGATCTTCGGAACACCTTATTCCAGAGAGTGGAATCCATCCATCTTTCATGCAATGTCATTATGTCTTTTCGACTACTTATTGATATTTCTTCCTCTCGTGAAAAAACCTGTATGCTTCCATTATTCGGATCTATTTCTTTATAGACCTTGAACCCACACCAATAATTATTACAATCAGGCACCTGATCCATTAGTTTTTCAAAATCTGCAAGATAAAACTCGGTATATTCATCATCACTATCTAGAAAAGCAATATACTCGCCTTGTGCTTTGCGTATCCCTTTATTTCTAGCGGCCGAAACCCCTTGATTAGATTGTTCTATATATTTAAAGCGCCTATCCGATTTAGCAAATCTCGCACAAATTTCACCACTTAGATCGCTTGATCCGTCGTTTACCATAATAACTTCAAAATCTTTAAATGTTTGATTTTGAACGCTTTGCAAGCATCTATCTAACGTCTTTTCCACATTATACACTGGAATAATTATTGAATATTTCATGCTTGATGCCCCACCTGTTCCTTCCAATATGCATATATTGTTTTATCTCCTGTCTCAGTTTTCTCTACCCACTGCTCTTTCCACGAAAGCTTATGTAGCCATGTTGTTCCAGATACAATCTGCTCATATTTTACATCTGTATAGCGATCATTAAAGCTTTGGCAAAGTAACATTTGCTCAGTATTATTCGGTTTTATCATAGTAATAATATCCTTTACTTCTGGAACATTTTCAAATACAAGCCGTAATACATAGTCGATTAAATAATAGTCAATCAAAGCATTGTTTTCTTTCCAATATGCATTAAATATCGCATTAGCTGCTACAAAAAGTCCATTTCCCTTCCAACCAGATATTGCAAATCCAGTCCATTCCCAATTAGAAATATTTTTAAAATCCTTATTTGGATTTCTTCCTGTATAAATTGGTTGATCAAATATTCTTTCTTCTATTTCTTTTGAGCAATATACAGTTGAGTCTACCCAAAAGCCACCATTGTATGCTATTAAATTCATTCGAAGAATATCAGAAAAGTGTGTTAAAGTAATTTTTCCGTCTTCTAATTTTTGTATAATATAATCTGGAATACTTGTAAATTCTTTGTAATTATCTTTTGTAATAATATGGACTGGATGGTTTCCTGCATTAAGTCTAATACTTTTTATACATAACCTAACCAATTCAGGGGCTACATCCTCTCCCTGCCACCAAAACACCCAGATTGGAGCATTAAACTGTTTTTCACCATCGGTATATTTTAAATCATGTAATATATTTCCATATCGATCATAAAGATACTCATAAATATATCTTTGTCGTTTCCGATATATCTTTTGAGTTTTTTCTAAATCAATCCCTCGATTATCTGCATAGTTACATATTGCATGATAATATGCAGCCTTTACAGGAATCTTTCCTACCTCTGTGCAAAAAAAATATATGGGTTCTTTTATCCATATCGGAATATTTCTCATTGATTTTAACAATTTTTTGCTCCTTAAATTCCAATCTTCAGTAAATTACGAATCTTGCAAGTTAATTTGAAATTAATCCTTGCTGCCATTACCCAAAACTTTTGAATGGGAGATATAGTCTTTACAAAAGTAAATTTTTTATATTCTTGGCTTATGATTTGTGAAATAGTTTGAAACGCCTTGTTACATGAATTTGAGTCAAGATATTTTAAACACATCTGCATATGATACATACACGCAAAATAAAGCATATATTCGGCATAATCTTTTAGTTCTGTATAATTATTTTGGATATATTTTAGTCGAAGTTGCTGAGCTTCTAGTGCTTCTAAACGCTTTAAATTATATTTTTTATGCATGACACTTGATTCATGTTGAACATAATTATACAATGGCTGACAAATATGAATAATTTTCTTGCTTTTACCAATTACTCTATATGTCCAAAACTCATCATCAATAATTTTTCCTTCTACAAAAGGAATATCACTAATCAAATCACGCTTGTACAACTTATTCCACACTATTTGTTTACACATTCGATCTGCTACGTGTTCTTTCATTGCATGAAGCGTATCAAACTCAAGCACTTCTGCTCCTTGTACGCCTACCGCACTTTTTTCTCCTTTTTCTACATAATAATATCCACATTCAGCAATGTCTGCATTGTATTTCTCAATATAATGGAGCAATACTTTAATAAATCCTTGTTCGAGATAATCATCTGCATCAACAAAAGCAATATAATCGCCTTTAGCATGTTTCAATCCTACATTTCTAGCATGAGCCCCTCCACAATTATCTGTATGCATTAGAATGATTCTATTATCTTGATCTGCATATGATTTACATATACTAAGACTATTATCAGTAGAGCCATCGTCTACCAATATAATTTCTAAATTCGTATAGCTCTGTCTTATAATACTGCTAATACATTTGTCTATGAAATTTTCTGCCTGATATATAGGAACAATTATACTAACCATACCTACTCTCCGCCTATTGTCATTTTACATAACATCATAATATGTTTCATTTCAAACTCTTTTGCTAAATCACCTATAACTTTATTGACTTAAGTTTCCTTTTAATTTTTCTAAATGCCCTACCAATTAGGCCTGCGCATGATGATCTTTCAGCATCTTTCTTTGAAAGGAATTCTGCTATCTCATCAAATTTCCCTTCTATACATTGATCTAGAACTTGTACACGTTCATGAGCAGCTGAAGAAGAAAATAAAAGTGATGGATTCTGTGTAGTGGCTTGCCGCATAGTAAATTCTTTCATAACTACCTTAGCTGAAATACGCTTCATCATATCATGACCATTATCTGAATGAACCAACACCAAAGATACCCCTTTATTATCATCCAACTCTGGATCAATATCCCAAATTCCCCAAAAGTCACCTAATGTTATATCACTTCCCCTTTTATATCCCTTAAAGTGACAGTTTGCACAGCTAACACGATTTATATAGTCTCCTACAAAAAGTCGCATAAACAAATCATCTCCACTCAACGCAGAATAGACTTTGCTATTGCTATATATGTATTGATTTGAATACCTATATTTACTCCATCCAGTTTTTTTTGAGCGAAGGTTAATATTTGTTGGTAAAATACCGCCATTATCTTTTTTGGCTCTGTACTGAACATACTTTTTCCACACTGATGGGGCTGGTACACCATGACATACAAAATCTACGGTAAAAAGATCCTCATATTCTTTTTTTAAAAATGTCTTTAACCCTGCGATCTGGCACGGAGTGCCAACAAACATAACTTTTTGTTTTGCTTTTAGACGCTGCTGTACATCTATAAAACAATTATTCAATTCGCTTTGTGCATATTTTGCACCTCTTAATGCAGGTAAATCTGATAATTTTTGGATACAAACATGTTTTACTCTATACTGATTATCATAGATTGCTCCAAAAACAGCTCCCCCCTGACGAAGTATCTCATTAGCAATTAATGAAAAAATTCCCCCTGAAGAACTTTCCATTCGGACATTTTCATCTAAACTGTATGCCGCATATACCGATGGAACGTTAGTGGCCTCTTGATTTCCTACAATAACCGGACATACAGATTCACATTTTTTACAATTTATGCATAACTTTAAATCAATTTTCGGATACACAAATCCATACTTGTCTTGCTGCATCGTGATACAGTTCTTTGGACAAGATACATAGCAGGCAGTGCATCCTGTACATTGAGAATTATTAGCTAAACTTGGCATATGTCCTCCTAATTTCTTATTAGGCTTTTCAAAAAGAAGATAGCCTCTTTCTTTTTATCGTCAATTACTGAATCCACTTTGTTCCAATCGATATCTTTCATTTTCTTTGAACTAATATTGTTATCAATTTCTAGCATTTCTAAAAGTGTCATAATTCTAGAATTTAAACCTTCTCGCTTAAACACTGATATAGGTTTATGAAATAAAACAGAAAACACTGTCGCATGAAAAGAATTAGTATATACATATGCAGCATGGTGAACTAAATAAACAAATTCAGAAGGTCCAATTCCATAATGCATATAGTTGCTCTTATCATAAATATCTATTATTTCCCATTTATTATTCCTTGCCAGCTGTTCAGCACTTGCCATAATTTCTGCTTTATCTTCCTCCAATATATATACTAGAATATACTGTTTATCAGTCACTTCAAATTCTGGAACTTTCTCAATTTCATACCATTGATTTGCACTTAACAATAAAGTAGGATCAACCAAAACCTTTGCATCCTTTATGCCAGCATTATTCAATATTTGTAATGCCGAATTTTCTCTGACCGAAATATGCTTAAATCCTTGCAGACGTTCGTTGATAATTCTTTGTTTATCACTGCTAAACTCACTCATACCAAAACTTGCAGCATATGCTATTTTTTACTATCTGGCGCAAAGCATAAAAATTCAAAAGAAGAAATAAATGGAATCTCTAAATTCCATACCTGATCACTGCCTGTTACAAAGTAATCATACTTGGCTGCAAAATCATCAGGAATATTCTCACCATTAATAACATCATCTGCCCACAAAATAAAGCGTTGATTAAATTGATTGAATTTAATTTTTTTTCTAATCTTTGGATGTTTAATCAACCGAAATATTACCTTTTCAAAAAAATTATTTTGCATAATTTTGTAAACTATATTTTTAGGCCCTACTAATTCACCTGCAATATTTTTTGCTGTAACTACATCACTTCCTATATGTAAGCGTATAGTCTCCTGTAAGGCATAATTTTGTAATCTATTTCCAAAATTACTTCCATTACATATTGTAACAATGCACACCTTCTTCATGTCAGTTACTCCTATAATATAAACAAACGTTAAAATGATTAATTTTTTCCATATTAACCATATGAGTCAGAATACACACCCTATTTCTGCTTTATTTCATCAATCGCTTGTGTTATGACTTTTCTAATCTAACGCTAAGTATCTATTTATGCCTGACTCTAATATCATATCTCCGTAAGAACCTTTCCCATACAAATCCTATTAAGAACGGAAATCACAGCCCTTTCATTCTCTTTCTGGCAATATAGCTCTTATCTCCTTCTACATCCTGCCTGTACTTCTGATAATGCCGTTGAAACGGATTATGATAATGAAATACCGCTGTGCCCAGAGCAATTACGGAGACCAGATTTCCAGCGGCCCTCCAGAAGAAATCCTGATGATCCATCATACGGATATTTTCGTCCCAGCCTATACTCCTGACCTTGTCCGTCCTTGCCACATACAGATTTGGAACCTTCCCCATTACAAAATGATTACCGTCAATCTGCGTCATATGAGGAATAAGAAGTGGCTTCGGAGCGCCTTTCATACTAAATGATGTAAAACTGCTGACTTCCTCATCAGGATTCTGGCAACGGATCGCTGTCAGTGTACAGAAACCAACCAAATCAATTTCAGGATGCATCTCAAGAAATTTTACCTGAGCACCTAGACATGTCTTTACTGTCAGAAGTTCGTCATCATCCATCCTCATTACATATGGGGTCTCCACTTTCTCAAGAGCACGATTTAATCCATAGCTCAGTCCGCTGTTAAAGGGAAGCTGAATCACCTGCAATGATTCATCCTGCAAATCAAGCGGTTTTGAGCTGTCATCGACAATAATAACGCAGACTCCAGGATAATAGGATTGAATGTTTCTGTACAGACGCTTTGCCATCTCCTGACGCTCAAATGATTTAAAGATTATCGTCACATTTTCACGGACTAAATCTATTTCTGGCTGGTTTGGCTTTTTCCAGCCCTTTTGCTCCCATTTCTTAGTAAAATATATGTATTCTAGATTGGAAACAAGCCGGAATATATATAAAGCAATAGGGGATAATAATGGACAATATATAACTTTTTTTAAAACTATCTTAAACATCTTTCTCATTATTTTATTTCGTACCGATTATCTATGCGAGTAATTCTATTATAAAAAAAGCGTACCATTCTATATAACACCTGAAAATAGGATGTTGCAATAGCGATGCCTTTTATTTTCAATCCCAATCCTTTGCAAAAAATAACATTCTTAATTTCTTGACGCAATTTTATCAATGATTCATTCTGAAGATTGGAATAATCCTTTTGCATAGAATTTTCACTCAAAATTCTTAAATAGCGCTCATAAGCTATAGTATAATAAATATCGTCATAGCTTACTCTATGCATTATAGATGATACTACATAATAGCGATCTCTTCGTTTTTTTTCTGAAAGGACTTCGTTTGTAGCAGAGCCGCTTCTTAACATATAATGATACTTGGCTATATCATAAAAATAAGAGTTTTTTGCCAAAGAAAATAGCTCAAAATTACATAACAAATCTTCTGTCTCAGCTATTCCTGCAGGTAATCTCACTTGATCAAATAGTTTTGCATTATATAATTTATTCCATAAGCCAGGCTCAACTTTTCTTCCCTTGAGAAGCTCTAATACTCCTTCTTCACGATTCATTTTTATTTTTTCTTTTGTATTATAATAATAATCCGTTTTACTTGGATAAACCATTTGATAACCACAATGTGCAATATCTACTTGCTGCTCATCTATTATTCGCATCAGAATTTCGTACATATCCGGTTCTATGTAATCATCTCCATCAACAAAACCTATATAATCACCAGTTGCTAAATCAATCCCTGTATTACGGGCAACTGAAACCCCTTGATTGACTTGATGAATCACTTTTATCCGTTGATCCTTTCTTGCATACTTATCAGCTATCACACCTGAATTATCAACTGAGCCATCATCGACCAATATAACCTCAAGATTATTATAAGTCTGCGCTAATATACTGTCTAAGCATCTGGGAAGATACTTTTCAATATTATAAATTGGAACAATTATGCTTATTTTTTTCATTCAATATATCCTATCTTTCCAGCAATATTCTTTTTCATCTCATTACGAAGCTCTTTTGAAACATTCTTGCGTAATGTATAATTTTCTGAATAACACGGAGCATTCTCCATCCGCTTTCGTTCTTTGTTAATATACTCTTTCGTTGAGCAAATTACCTTTGCCGGAGAACCAACAGCAACCGAATTAGCTGGAATAGAATTTGTTACAGTACTGTTCGCTCCTATAATTACATTATCACCAAGTGTTACTCCAGGCATTATTACACTTTCAGCTCCAATAAATACATTATTCCCAATCTTAACGTTTCCTATTTTGGTAAAACCTAAGTACTGTTTTGTACTGGCATCATGGCATAAGATATGTACTCGTGGAGCAATGGTCACATTATCACCAATTTCTATTAACCAGCAATGATCTGGATCTAAGATAACTCCGTTCAATCTATTAAAATTTCTTCCAACTATCATCCCTCTATCTATAAGAGATTCTGTTGTATATTCACCTCTAATACGATAAAGCAGTTTCTTTAATAATAATTTCATCTTATTTAAAAACCTTTCCTAATACCCGACGGAACAAACCAAAAATGTTAAAATGCTGACGTTCTATATCTACAACCTCAAACTGTTCTGTTCCATTATAGGTATGTAGACCTATCCACGTTTTTTTTTCAGTCATTTTTAACTCTTGAGGAAAGAGGTGACATAAGATATTCGTCACTCCCATATGCAATACTTTTTCAGGAAATAATTCACTGAATATAAGCGCTTCTCCATATCGTTCGGAGCAATCTTGCGTAACTCGAATCATTTTTCCATCATATGTAAAAAAGCGTCCGCCTGATCTCGAATATTTAATATTACATTCCTTAATTTGCTCTTTCTTTATAATATCCAAATTATCACTAAATGTTAGCAAATAATCTTTGTGATTCTCTTCATCAGAAACATCTGTTGTAATTGCATAAAGGATGTCATTATTCCTAAAAAAAGTGGTATCTACCCACATAACATCTTCGGCTAGAACACGGATACATTCCCATTGTTCCGGAAACCTTATTGCTTTGTATAAAAGTAATTTACGGCTTTCACTCGTCTCAGGCAACATATAAATTTCGTTATGCCACAAAAACACATTCGGATAAGACATATGAAATGATTCACATATTACTTTCTTCCATGGAGTAAATCTATTTTTCTCCCATTGCGTATATCCAATTGATCCTCTTCTCGTAATATAATCAAACATTTCAGCAAAAATATATATTTTACCATCGTACTGAAACACAAAAGGATCTGCCTCCCACGTCCTCCATGTGTTTGGTATAATGCAAAATGGAGTATTCGTATCACCAAGAATTTCTCCTTCAGGCAACTGCCGGTAAGCCACATTCCAACCATCCTCTAACAATTTTGAAATTACTTTAATCATGCTTCCTCCCACAGTTCTGTAAATATCTTTTCTACTTTCTCTACTGTTCTTTCCGTTAAAAACTCTCTACCTCTAATCTTTGCCTGCTTCTGATAATGCCTTCTTAATTCTGGGTTATCCAATATAGATTTGATCCCACCACATAGCGCTTGTTCATTGTTATCTACAACTATGCCATAATTCTGATTTTCTCCTAACAATTCTATCATTCCGGATACCTTTGTGGTGACAACTGGCATACCTAATATCAGTGCTTCCGTAACAGCTGTAGAAAAGCCCTCGGAGTAGGAGCTGCATACAAACAGATCGCAATGTTTCATATATGCATATGGATTTTTCTGATATCCCAAAAGTGTAAATGTTTTCTCAACTCCATATTGTCTCGCCATATTCTCCAACTGTTTTTTTTCAGTACCCTCCCCCAAAATATAGGTATGCACATGATAACCTTTTTGTACAAGCTCTCTATGCACATTTAGTAATCTTTTAAAACCCTTTACAGGAATAAGAGTTCCCATTGCACATATTTTAAATTCTGTCTCTTCAAAAATTTTTGATGGAATGGATTGATTAGACATATGAATAATCAAATTGCTTAAATTAGTATTATATGCAACAATACCTTTATTATCCAAGTGATACAAATCCATAAAAGCGTCCTGTACATCTTTTGATACAGAAACAATTCTATCGAATGAGGAATAGCAAGCCTTTGCTTCATTTACACTTCGAAACAATCTTGCCGAATCCTTCATTGAATCCATTGTACGATGAATCCAGCAAACTTTTTTGATTGAAGAGTCAGGACATCCGCTTATAATACGGGCCGTCTGTCCTTCCAAATAAGATACAATTATATCATAATAATCATGAATTAATCGACAATACAAAAAACGAGGTGAAAACAGTTTTAGGATGTGCGCAACCCCCGGAAAAGATTGCTTAAAACATGATCTATAAGAAACATGGGATGCCAATGTACCCCGATGTACTCCCTCGTCATATAAGGTCATTACTGTAACATCAAATTTTGAACAATCCATATTATTTACCAAATTTATAAGTACCTTCTCGGCACCTCCATGTCCCAAATTAGGAATTAAAAACAAAATACGAATCATTATTTATCCCCTATTTATTTGCATGAAGCCTTCTCTTATGTAAAACTTCGTACACTTTATCTGGCATCACAATCTTAATCAATTCTACAACTGCATTTTTTATTGCATATATATACATCCATGCCGGAAGTCTTAGCATCTTGAATCCCAAAAAAGTTGCATATATTCCATTCATTCTGGCAGACGGTGTTCTTCTGTGTAATGCATTTCGATCATCACGCATCTTGTATAATGGTTCTTGGATATTATAGCCTTTATATCCTTTAGCATAGAATTTATACCATAAATGATAATCCTCTACACGCAGAAGATGAGGATCTTCCGTATATCCATCAACATCTAAAAAAGCCTCTTTTCTTATCATACAGGGTGCATGGCAAAACATAGGAACATGTGTAGGGAAATCTTTTTTCTGTGGCTTTTCCAAAGTAGTTATACATCCCCACTCTCCTCCCTCGTCAAAAGTAATCATTTGCGAACTAACTATAGCATATTCAGGATGATTATTTAGTATATCAATTTCTTTTTCGAAACGACTTTCAACAGAGATATCATCTCCATCCATCCTTGCTATATAATCACCATCTGCTAATGCCAAACATCGATTCAGTGTAGCATTTAAGCCCATATTTTTTTTATTCTGAATAACCAGAAATCTATCTGGATCTTGCTGCTCATATTCTTTTGCTATTAAAAAAGAATTATCTGATGAACCATCATCACAGATAATAAACTTCCAATTTGTATATGTTTGATTAACAATGGAATCAATTGCTTCTCTTAATGTAGCTTCACAATTATATATACCCATCAAGATGGATACCTTCTTTGTTTCGTTCATTTTCTACTTACCTCTAATTTTTTGTATTCCTAAAAGCAATAAATATATTCCCAATGCATTTCTATTTTTTGCAAACCCAAAAAACAATTTCCAGTGGATTGGAAAATATCTCATATTAAGAGAGCGAATTGCATCAACATACATATTATCTGTAATGATTTGCTTAATTTCTGTAATTTGAGACATAGTTTTTTCTTCACTGGAGACTACATTGATTCCTAATGGAATTATACTCAATGCAATTCTATTCCTTAACGCTTGCCTATAACTCTCGTCCAGTTGATTCTTTGATATATATTCTTCTAAAATCCGAAATAATCTTAACCATTGAGTCTTCATTCTAGAATTATAAGCATTTGTTATGGATGCTTTATTTGTACGCCGATAATGATATAAATACTGATCTAAAAAAAGTGCGTTTTTTGCGTAATAAAAAAAATCTAAATTAAATAGGCCATCTTCATATGTCCCAATTTTACGAATATCATAAAATTTTATATTATGTTCCTTTATAATTTTAGAATGATATAATTTTCCCCAAACAGTACACAGCGCATCTGCATCCTCTGGCCTTGCTAACTCAGAGTCCAAAATTCCAACCATCCTCCTGTGTAATTTGTTGCGTACTTGTGATTGAGTTTTAAAGGCTATATCTTCTTCAAATATTTTCTTTAATCGTTGTTCGCCATTTCGTTCTCTAATATATGACCACATAACCACATCATAGTCACCCTCTATAGCTCTTTTCACCGCAATTTCACAGGTGCTTTTTTCGATCCAATCATCGCTATCAACAAATAGGATATATTCCCCTTTTGCTTCGGCTAATCCCCAATTTCTTGCAATTGAAACTCCCTCATTTTCTTTCGTTAAAACTGTTATTCTGCTATCTTTTTTGGCATATGAATATAAAATATCCAAAGAAGAATCTGTTGAATTATCATCAATGCAAATTATTTGCAATCTGTTATAAGATTGGCTCATTACACTTTCAAGGCATTGAGAAATATGCTTTGATGCATTATATACAGGAATTATAACCGTTATTAAAGGTTGCGTTTTCATCAACTCTACAGCCCCCAAATGATTTCTACTTGATAGTAATAATAAAATAAATAACAAATAATCAATGCACAATATATTAGTTTTGCAGATTTTTTTGTAAAAACATTTTCAATTTCCCAGGGAAGTAAAATATAATTATATAGCGAGGTGTATATACCTAACCTGCCCAATAGCAAACCACTTGAAAATGCGCTCAATGTGAACAGTCCAAAAGTAACAATCGACATATTCGCAGCTATGTTAATCAACGGATTATTTGCTGCTTCAATTCTCTTTCTAAACAATATTGCACCAAACGCTGGCACTGAATATACAAGAACCCTTTGGATGCTAGTACCTTCAGTATTTAAAAATTGGTCTACTTCACCGCTATATTGCGTGTTTTCCATAATATTTGTCATAATGTCAGTAAACTGATCGATAAATGCAATTGCTAACAACATAACCAAAATAAATAAAATAGTTTTTTTATTAAGAGGCTTCCCCTGAACAATAAAAATAATTGGTAGCATCAGTAAAGCTGTAGCATGTATTGATGACAGAAGCAAAATCAAAATAATTAAAGGTACATATTTTTTCTTTACAATCAATCCTGCACAAGCAAAAAGAATAGCAACAGGAATAAACTGGCGTATACCATTATATGTCCACTGTAGATAGTCTGCTGATGCTATAAATAGGAAAGCAGAAATAATAAAACTACAAGAATATCTCTTATATGCATACATCACACATATAAGACAAACCGCTGCAATAATAGTGAAATAAACAACCTCTCTTCCTCCTACCAATCTCTTTAGAATGGCAGTTATTACTGAAAAGCCAACATCTTTTGTATCTTCTGTAACGTTATTGATTACAGCAGAAACAGATATTGGAGATTCATTAAAACCTATCAAATATGCAGATGTATCTCCAAAGTTTAATAAGTAATTAACTCTTGTCCCTGCCAAATAAATTAACGGAATTGTAAGCGCTAAAACTGGCAGCCAGCCATATCGAATTTCTCTATTACCGTAACACTTCACCTCATAACATTGACCTAACATAGGTGCTAAAGCTGCTATTCCAATGAGTAATACAAATAATTGCCACTGAAAAATCATCTATCTATACTCCTCACATCATGTCTTGATATAAATCTGCCATCTGCTCAACTACAGCTTCAATACTGTACTTTTGAACTTTTCTCAGATTGTATTGTTTCATTTTTTCTAGTCTCTCTTTGTTTTCTGTAATCTTATGAATAGCCTTTACAAAACCATCCACATCCATCGGGGCTACAAGATAGCCTCCTTTTCCCTGATCAATCAAATCATAATTTCCTCGCACTTTTGACGCTATAATTGGCAAACCACAGGCCATAGCCTCCATAATTGCCACTGGGAGTCCTTCCTGCAGAGAAGCAAATAAAAAAAGATCCGCTGCACTACTAATTTTATACACATCTTTCCGAAAGCCGAGGAAATGTATCTGATGTTCTATCCCCAGTTCTTTTGCTTTCGCTTTCAGCTCTGCTTCCTGTACCCCATCTCCGCAAATAAACAAATGAAAATGCGGATTATGCAGCTTCTCTACGGCCTGAATCAACACCATATGATTTTTTCTCTTAATAAGTTGTGCCACGGATATTGCAAATATATCATCATCGTTTAGTCTGAATGCACGACGGACTTCCTGTTTTTCTTCCAGCGTTGCCTCTACAAACTTATTCAGATCCAATCCCACTCCATTTACAAGAGCTGTTCGTTTTGCTTTAAAAGTTCTTGACCTTTTGTAGTCTTCCTGGTTCATTGTGATTAATAAGTCTGTTCGATGTGCAAGTACTCTCTCTATTGGATAATAGACAAGCCAATTTATCATTGGTGCACCTTTAAAAAAATGGAAACCATGTGCTGTGTAGATCACTTTGGTTCCTCGTTTTCTAGTCTCGCCCGCTGCAAGTCGTGCAATAACACTCCCCATCGGAGTATGGCAATGGATAATATCATATTTTTCTTTTCCTAATAGTCTTTTTAGCTGAAGGTAAGCGTCCAGATTTCCTTTCTTAAAAGGACTTCTCTCAAATGGAAGGCAGTAAAAATTATCACAATACGGTATGATACACTCTTCCTTATTTTCGTAATCATTATTAGCTGCTACATCTACCTGCCAACCCTGTTCATGAAACCATTTTATAAATGGTTTGTGAAACATATTGATATGTAAACGTACAACCGTAGCCACAAATAATACTTTTTTCATAGGTATGTCTATTCCTTCCCTCATAATAACTTAATTATGAAGTTATTGATCCATATTTATCGTCACGCTACAGGAGATTTCTACTATACTATTACCTTTTTCAGAGCCCAACTTATGTTCAAATGAACCTCTGTTCATCATGAACACAAGTCACTATCTCTGAATCTCTTGTACTTTCTGTAACATAGAAATTCCTAATTTAACTAAACCTTAAAAATAACTGCATGTATCCGTCTACATTGTTAGTATCAGGAGTTCTGCAGTTTTTATCATTCAGTCCGTTCTTATCAGTAATTAAACCGGAGCAACGTTGTATAGATGCCCCCATCTTATTCAGTCGCTATTATATCACTTTTACAATAAGGTGACAATAAACATTCACGCCGATTTTGCGGGCTTTCGTACCGATTCTGCAAGCTTATAGAGCTCCTTTTCCCTTTATTTAACAAATACTTGAAAATAATTACATTTTCGGAGATTCGGTCCGTTCTTGTTCTCTCTGTATTTTCAAAAAACTATCCCTATTGCGCACAATCTTGGACACATCCATCCATTGTTTCCGTATCTCACGGTAATTTTCATACTGTTCTGACTTATGTTCCATAAGTTTGGATTTTTCTTTCTTTAATTCCTGCACCGGTGGAAATTTCCCATCACTATAAATTGACTTCAATTCTTCCACCGCCGCATCATAAAGTTCTAATTCTGAACGATGTTCCTCCTTGTAGCTTTTTTTATTGCTGCATCTGCGGTAAGACTGGTATATCTTTCTTGTCCGGTAATACTGTCCCAAGAGACGAAGAGAACGGTTTACATTTTTTAGTTGTTTTTCTGTTTCCTTCACTTCTGTTTTTGCCTGATCATATGCTATACGCAAAGCTGCCAGTTCTTCATCCAGCTGCACACCTTTCAGCAAGCCATGCTCCGACATATAATTAAACGTCTTGGACTGTTCCTGCAGATTATGGATCTTTGCCCACTGCATATAGGCTTCACTTTCCTTGACTTTCGAATTATGCTCAATATCTACCAGACTACCGATCTCTCCGATATCCGGTATCTTAGTAGAAATTACAGGCTTCGGACGCCGGATGTTCTTTCCTTCGGAAACATTATTCTGCACATTTTCTGTCTCTTTCTGCTTTTCTTTTGTCGTGGCAATCACCTTTAAGACTGATTCTTTTTCATAGTCGTCTCCCAGCATCCGTCCCCGGATTGGTTTTTTCCTGCCAGGTGGAAGATAACTCCATCGCCCTCGACTTTCTTTTACCGTAATCTGGTAATTATCCTGCAGAAGTCGTATAAAGTCAGTCTCATTTTTGCTGACAAGAAGCGCTGCTTCGATTGCCTTACGGATTTTTTCTCTGTTTCAAACTTAGTCTGCTGGACCGTTTTTCCTTCTGCCCGGAGCTTTTTATTTCTCTTGTCCAGACGCTCTTGTCCCTTACGACCTGCACGGTACTCTTGATTTGTGATCCGCTTCTTAGACTCCCGAAATCCACCTGATGCAGGCCATGCTGCAGGCACATTTTTACGATGCCATTTTGAGCGAAAACAAGAAATTCTCTGGTACTGTTGTGCTTATACCCAGCTTTTGTATCGCACCTGCGCATTTTATAAGGGAGCTTCTCCGTGTCCTGTGCTCGCAGGCTGTTGATTACGATATGGGTATGGATATTTCCAGAATGATTGCTCCCGTCCGGGTGCGTACATACGATGGCCTGATGTCCGAGGAGGTGTTTCCGGGCATATTTCATTCCCATCTCCTGTGCCTGTTCCATGGTTAGCCCCAGCGCTGCGGCTTTTGAATCATAACTGATGATATAATGATATGTTTTAATATCCCTCTCTGCCTGATTTTTCTTAAAGGTTTTGTTCATTTTCCGGCACTCCATCGCAAAGGTATCCGGCGCGCAGAGCAGACCGTCGAGCAGATATTTTTCTCTAACGACTGCATAGCCCTGTTCGTCCAATATCTGTCTGCCGGTCTTTTCATCATGTTCAAAAACCAGATAGCGGTATGCAGCATTATAGTCTGCATTTTTAGAGGTGATATGTTTTAGTGTCGCCATTACAGCCCCCGCCATCTTTTCAGTTGCGGTGCAGATTACATCCAGGTTTGCAAGACTCCGGTTTAGATTCTTCATCAGCCTTGCCTCCATTGGATTGCCGATATTTAAGTGCTTTGCAATCTGGTTGATATTGCTTCTACTCTTCCCGCGCTCAGCAATCATCTGATCCGGCTTCTCATTGTCAAAGACGGGCATAACCGTCACTTTGATCTGCGCCGTCGTGACCGCCTGTCGGATAAAATCCGACTGCGACATTTCTCCCAGTTTCTTACACTGGGACTGGAAAGCCGACCATTCCTCTTCGTTCATTCGTACAGTTATAACGTGGCTTCGGATTTCCGGATCATAGGTGGCTTTTTTCTTCATGAAAAAAGACTCCTTTCTGTCATTGGATTTATGCGGAGCAATACAGACAATGACATTTTCAGCTTAACTCTTCTTATTTAGGAGAAAACTGAAAATCCGTGGGTCTGGGGCACGGAAGCCCCAGCAAGAGACTGGCGGCAGGGGTGAAACGCCGGCGTAATACAAACGGATGATTACACGTTTGTATTACGAACCGTATCTTGCTCTCTCCAGTTTCCATGTTTCATACCGTTCCTTACCTTACTTCGTTCTCCCCCCCCTCGTTCGTAATAAGGTTCCGTAAAGCACGAAAAAAGTTCTTTTCGATATCACCAAACGACAGACTCTTTGTGTCGAAGCGTGTAAACTAATAGAAAATCAGAATAGAAATGGAGACTAGAGTAAAAACACAGATGGCTTTGCCACTGTGCTGCATATGGAAAAATTCAATAATAAAATGATGTCCATGATAGCTGACATTTTTCGTTTTTAAAATAAGGCAGGGGCTCATAATGTTTGACAAAAATGAAAAAGGCGCATGTCCATTCCCAACGGTTAGAGAACTTGTAGATGAGCTCAATGAACTGAAGCTTGGATGTATGGTCGCTTCGCTTGATTCGCTGTATCACTCGAAATCCCTTGATGAGTTGGATGCCGTAACGCTGCTTGAGCAGGTGAGCGGGCCGGAATACCAGAGCAAAACATCGCAGAGATTTCAGAACAGACTGAAACGTGCACATATTTCAGGAGGACCTCAATCATTGGATAAGTGTAAAGTTCTACAGAAAGGGGCTATCTGCCTTCCGATATCAATGCTACGCTGTCATCGCTGAATTTTATCCGTGAAGGTCTTAACGTCTGTATTCCCGGACCTTCCGACAGCGGGAAATCGTATCTGACCAAAACACTTGGAATACGGACCTGCCTGAATTACAGAGCAATGTATCACCACTGTGAAGAATTCCTTGAAACGATGGTCTCCCTGAAACAGGCTGACTATTCGAAATATCATAAAAAGATATGCTTCTACTTGAAGCTGGATCTACTGGTACTGGATGATTTCCTGCTTCACACCATAGCGGATGAACGCGAGATTAAAGTTCTCTTTAAAGTCATGGAAAAGCGCAGTAAATGTCAAGGTGCACGATTCTATTCTCTCAGAGAGAGCCGAACAGCTGGACATCGAGGATCCTCAATGACGAGGTATCAGCCAATGCGATATTGAAACGGGCAACGAGACACTACACCGTAGTGATCCAGCCCAGGAACTAATTTATAATAGCAAGCGTTTCAGGGCATCCATTATGCTCCGCACAGCGTCCGCTCTGAAATGCATTGGAGTCCGCCAGGCTCCGCAGAATGCACACATGGAAGTATCGTTTGAAAAAATGCGGAGAAGGGCAGATGAAATGAAGGCTGGACTTAACTACAATCCGGGATACTGATAATACAAGCTTCAATATGAATGAAATACAGCCCCAAGTGTCCGACCTAGGGCTGCTTTATTTTGTTTTACCTGATTTTTGTTCTGTGAACGGTCTAGCTTTCGATATGTTCTAAGGAAAAGATAATATAACTCAAAGATCATCTATAAATGAATAAATTGCACCATCAGCGATTAGATCTAATATGTAGCATGCAATAACTAATACATAGTTAAGAATAGTTTCCTTTGTTCCAACATGAAAAAATCTAAAGAAAAAATAGCAAATCCCCCAATTAATATACTATATGACGACAAAAAAATAATCCTATAATACAAGATCCTAATACATTAAGATCCATACATATTGTACATAAAAGAGCTGTTATTGCAGCAATAACAGTTATCACAAGAACCTGGATCTGCAAGATTCTTTTTAACAAAATAAAAATGATTTTTACGATTACTACGCTTTAAAACAATATAAAATAGAAGGTATATTCTGCCTTTCGCTACACCTTGACATCTAAATAAACAGTACCTCAAACAAAACCTCTACAAGGAGCCGAAGCAACTTGTCGCCGTAACTATCCGAACTAAAAGATTACAACCGCCGCCAATAGGATCACAAGCGTCTTCTGAGTAAGGATACCGCAATCAAACAGTGGGCTAAACGGGAAGAGGAATTTTCCGAATCGATGATCTGCAGATGATAATGATACTTCCGTAAGAACTGAGAGCGGCGGCTTTGCATACCCTATGACATCTTTGCCAAAGAGACTTGAGGTATGCCCCAGATCCAGGGCGTGAGACAATTTGAATCAAGATCACTGGAACGCCTGCTTGGGAGGGCTGATACCGTGCGGAATAATAGGGACAAAAACGCTCCTTTTCTGTAAAATCAGGAGCAAATCCATAACATAACGTTATTGAAAATGGTCGTTCTATGTCGAAAACATCCATAAAAACGGAAAAAGCCAACGCTCGCACAAGAGCGTTGGCTACAAAAATTTTTTGTACTTTACTTGACACACGGCTAATCAAATTTTTTTGATTCCTAAGCGCCGGGCGCTGTCCCACTACAGAAAGCGAACCTGTCGCGATATTCCAAAGCTGAGGGAGCTTATTCTAATGATGTTTTTCTCAGGAAGTGTCCAATCTTTGTTATGTACCGATCTGAATCTTTCAGCTGATGTGTCGGGCAGTCATGCGGCGTATCAAGTTTCATAAAGCGAAACTTGAACAACTGAAAATATCCCCTGTTAATTCCTACCCTCTTCTGTTTAAAAATAACCGGCGCCGCGATTCCATCTTCCACTTTAATTGCAATTACAATTCCGAGAAAGAGCGGGGACAAAATGATCATTCCCGCCCATGCGCAGACAACATCCAGCGCCGACTTTATTTTATAATATTTTTTTCCTTGACGTCAATTTCCAATATGATGAATTTTTCATATCTCCCTCGCCAATCTTTCACATAGTTTTAATGAAAACACTTTTTTCTAATCAATCATACAGATTCAAATTATTCTTCATTCTGATTTTTATACTCCGGCACGATCTCCTTGATATCCTTCCGTATATCTTTACTCTCATCATATGCATGCCCAATCAGCACGCTCATCTTTCTGCAGATCTCAGCCGTATTGATCTTCCCCATCTGCGCAACAAAGATCCTGTTGTTCTCTGTCTGCACCAGATTCTTCTCGTCAATCAGCAGCTCTTCATACAGCTTCTCTCCCGGTCTTAATCCGGTGAACACGATCTTGATGTCCTCCCCCGGTACATGCCCGGACAGCCGGATCATTTTCTTCGCCAGATCCAGGATCTTCACCGGCTCTCCCATATCGAGGATGAAGATCTCTCCGCCCTTCGCATAGGCTCCGCACTGGAGGACCAGGTTCACAGCCTCTGGTATTGTCATGAAGTAGCGGATGATATCCGGATGCGTCACAGTCACCGGACCGCCTTCTTTAATCTGCTGTCGGAACAGAGGGATCACGCTGCCGTTGCTGCCCAGCACGTTTCCAAAACGGACCGCCGCGTATTCTGTCTGAGAGATCTGGGAGAATATCTCCATAATGATCTCACAGATCCGCTTGGACGCCCCCATAACATTTGTCGGGCGCACCGCTTTGTCTGTAGAGATAAGGACCATCTTCTTCACATGGAATTTATTTGCAGCGCTGGCTACATTATATGTGCCGACCACATTATTCTTGATTGCCTCATCCGGGCTGTCCTCCATGAGAGGCACATGTTTGTGCGCTGCCGCATGGTATACAATATCCGGATGATAAGTCTCAAAAATATCCTCGATCCGCTTCTTGTCACGCACTGACGCGATCAGCGTCTCCAGGTTCAGGTCCGGATAGTTTCTCTTCAGTTCTAACTGTATATTATAGGCATTGTTCTCATAGATGTCTACTATGATCAGCTGCTTTGGCTCATGCAGCGCAACCTGACGGCAGATCTCGCTTCCGATCGAGCCTCCGCCTCCGGTCACTAGGATTACCTTGCCGCCGATATAGTTTCCAATTTTCTCCATATGGAGATCCACCGGTTCTCTTCCGAGGAGGTCTTCGATGCTGACATCTCTCAGCATGGAGACGTCGATCTCCTGATTGACCATCTGATAGATTCCCGGAAGCATCTTGATCTTGCACGCCGTCTGCTGGCAGATATCCAGCAGTTTTCTCCGTTCCTGATCCTTCAGGGTTGGAATTGCGATAATGATCTCTTCGATATGATAGTGTTTCGCCATCTCCGGAATCGTCTCTTTGCCGCCCACGATCGGGATTCCCTGCAGATAGGTACCGACTTTGTTCGGATCATCATCTATGATACAGGGTACTTTCCGGTTCAGATGTTTGCTGTTCTTCATCTCCCGGACAAGCATATAGCCGGCTGCGCCTGCTCCAACCACCATCGTCACCACCGGCTTAGACTGACCGGCACTCTCGTGGTTATGGTACGCGATCCGGAGAAAACGGTAGGAAAACCTTGGAACAATAATACATACCGAGAGAAGCATGATATAGATAAAGATATAGCTTCTCGGCACTGGATAGCCCAGCAGCCTCATTCCGCAGAACTGTACAAAAGACGACAGCACGATCGCTGCGATCGCATTCTTAAGTTCCTCAATGCTGGCAAACCTCCACAGACTCGTGTAAAGCTTGCAGACCGCATTGATCAGCACCGTACAGATCACATTGATCCACATATAACTTCTGACCGACTCCCAGAAGACAGGCTCAATCTTGCTGAAACTAAAATCAAACCGCATCCACAGCGCGCCCACCATGCATGCGATCGTCAGTATTACGTCAAGCAAAAAAAGAGCCGCTCCTTTGATGACGGCTTCTCTGTTCTTGTAAAATCTATGTATATTAACCTTCATAATAATAATCCCTCTGTAACTCTCAAATTATTAAATGATGACTGTTCTTTTTGTACCGCAATATTATAGCACATTTTGTGTTAATAAGATGTAAAAAGATCTATTCCGACACAAATTTGGTAAATTCTGACATATCCTCAGAATTTTTACCGTCAGCTTCCGTCGTGTTGATGACTCTCCCAAGAACGCCCGTGCATTGTAAATAAGCTGTTCATTTTATTTTCCACATTTTAGCGCATAATTGCTGCTTTCTCAAGCGTTTAGGGCATATTATCTAAAATTACCAGTTACGAAGAACACGCCCGGAACCGACAGGCTCCGGGCGCATCCCCTTCCACTATTCTGCTTTCACTTAACTGGTTCCTGCTTCTACTTAATACAGCAGTTCCTTAATATACTCCTTATTTGCCTCCAGATCGAAGTCGATCACAGCCATCCCCTCATACGTGATGAACTGATACGTTCCATCCTCCGGCACAGCCGCCTGCTGTGTTATCAGATGATCGATCCCCAGAATCTCTGTAGCGAGATTGTATATCTCGGTCACGCCCATGTTGGTGGACACCTGGGTCATGCAGTAGTTGATCAGGGACAGCAGCGCCGCCGGATCTCTCTGCTGCATCAGCTTATTGTAAATGCCGTACAGCACGCTCCGCTGACGCTGGGTGCGGCCGAAGTCATTGTCCAGGCTTCGGTTTCTCGCATGGGCGAGCGCCTGAGAGCCGGTCAGCGTGACCGGTCCAGCCTGGATGTCCGGCATGCCGTTTTCACGGTAATATGCTGCCTCTTCCTCGGTCAGATTGACCTCGATGCCTCCCAGCTCATCGATCACATGGACGAGGCTGTCAAAGCTGACAGTGATATAGTTCTGAATGTCAAGGTCGAACTGCTTGTTCAGCGTGTTGATCGTAAGTCCGACGCCGCCGTACGCGAGCGTATGTCCCAGACGGCTCTTGCCGTGTCCGTCGATCTCCACCAGGGAGTCGCGGAGGAAGGAGATGACAGTTGCCTTCTGCTTGGTCCGGTTGAAAGACACGAGCATCATACTGTCCGATCTTCCCATATCAGAATCAGGGTCGCGGGAATCCGTTCCGACAAGGAGGACATTGATCACATCGTCATCCTTCTGCTCTTCCTGGGCGATCTGAACCTGGTCTGCGGTCGGATCGACATCGTCCGGATCAACGATATCCACGCTGTCCTTATAAAGCCCCCAGAGTACCGAGCCGACGGTTCCTGCTATAATGAGCACACAGATCAGTATGATACTGATCACAGCTGTGGCTATCTTATGCTTCTTCATCCATTTCAGAGGTCCCCGCTTTTTGTGGGAGCCTGTTTTCCTTTTTTCCTTGTCCTTGCTCATACTGCACGCCTCCTACTCTTTGATCACACGTCCTGATTCATCCTCCCGTTTTCCGGTATCTTTCAGCTTGCCATATCTTGAATAGCGGCTGTACCGCCCATAGCCGCCGTACCGCCCATAACCATAGCCGTATCCATAACCATAGCCATAACCGTAACGGCTTTCTTTCTTGTTGATATCACCATTGAAAACGAATCCCAGGATATCCAGCCGGCGGGAAGCAAGTGTCTCGATCCCGCTTCGGATCTTGTTCATCTTCGTGTAGTCGCACCTGATCACATACAGAGCGGCGTCTACATATTTTGCGAGAAGCGACGCATCTACCAGAAGCTCCGCCGGAGCTGTATCCAGGATCACATAGTCCGCCTTTCCCCGCAGTTCTTCGATGATCTCGCCCATCTTCCTGGAGCCGAGAAGCGCTGTGTCCTCTGAATCTGACGCTCCTCCGTACATGATCTGCATTTCAGCATCAGGGATCCCTGCGTCCGAGAGCGCGTTCTGCATCGTGGTCTCATCTTTGAGGACTGACGCCAGTCCCGGATGCACCTCGTCATTGTGCATCATCTGCGCCACAGAAGGATTTCTCATATCGCAGTCCACAAGGATCACTGATTTCTTCTGTTTTGCGATCGCGATCGCAAGGTTCACCGCCACGGTCGTCTTTCCCTCGCCCGGAACGGAGCTGGTCACCATGATGACCTTAGCTTTCTTCATCTCCGCTTCCCGCATGATCCGTATCCTGAGACGGCGCACAGCCTCATCATAAATCGGTGAGATCCGCTCATTCAGAATATTGATCGTATTATTCTCTGCATTTTTTCTTTTCTTCTGCCTCACATACGGCAGGCTGCCGAGATCCCGGAGATTGACCTGCTTCTTCAGCTGCTCCTTTGTGCGGACCGTACGCTTCAGGAATACATACAGGCAGAGGATCACTGCACTTATGATGATTCCCTGCAGAGCGCCTCTTTTATACGAGCCTCGTATCACGACTTCTTCCTGTGTATCTGACGGTATTCCGGTCTCATCAAGGATCTGAAGCTTGGTCTCGCCAAAGATATACTCTGCCACTTCAGGATAATTCTTGATCACGGACTGAAGAATATTGTAGGCCATCTGCGGATCATCGGAGGATACTGATATCGTCAGCATATTCATCCCGTCTTCCGCCTCTACATTAATCTGGCCCGGCAGATAATCCAGTCCCATATCATTCTGGACCACATCCTGGAGCACACCGCTTGTCAGAACGTACGGGAACATCTCCGCCATCTCCTGGGCTGACTGGATATTTGTATAAGCTTCCCCGGGCGTAGTTACTGATACCGTAGCTGACGCAACATACTGCGGTGTATAGGAAAAGCTGGTGGAAAAATACGACCGGAGTGTACACACGACCACGATCACCAGCAGGAGGACCCACAGCCTTCTCAATCCGTTCAGGAAGGCTGCCACAAGACCCATGATATCTATTTTTTCCGTTTCATCCATCTTTATGTTTTCCGATGCTTCTCTGTTCTCACTCATCTTTGCTTTCCTTCTGTCTCTTACCATAGTTACCATAATCACCGTACCGGCCGGAATATCTTCCCACGGTCGCTCCCGCAATGCCGCCGAACGACTGGACACTGTTCATGACGACTCCGAGGATCCTCGATCCCTGGGCACGGAACTTATCCAGCATTGTATTGATATCCTCAGCCAGGACAAAATTCTGCTTTTCCACAAACAGCACCGCATCCGCATACTGTCCCCAGACTTCTGCGTCTCCCAGGACTCCGGTAGGAGGTGTGTCGATCACTATAAAATCTGCCGCTTCCCTGCATTTCTCAAGGAATTTATGTGTAAATTCCTTCTGTACGATATCAGTTGAAGAGGAATAGCAGTTCCTTCCTCCTATCACATAAAGCTGCGGGATCTCAGTGTCCATGAGCAGTGAGAACTCTCCGTCCTCAGCCTTAAGGAATTCACCCAGCTCGTTTTCCTCTGTCGGGTGCAGGCCGAAGATCAGGAACTGTGAAGGGCGTCTCAGGTCGCCGTCGATCAGCACGACCCTGTAGTCCTTCTGTGCCAGGCTGATGGCAAGATTTGCGGCAACCGTTGACTTTCCTTCATTCTCGGAAACACTTGTCACAGCAACCGTCTTCCAGCCCTCCTTCTCCATCCTGTACTCTGCCCTGGCGGAGAATTTTCTGTAGCTTTCTACAAATCCGAATCCCGCCAGCGGATCACTGATCAGAAGCGCTTTCTTCTTATGCTCAAACAGTTCCCGGATGGATTTATATTTGAACTCATAGGAAAGTGTCCCCAGGCTCCGCGCGTCCAGTTTGTCCTTCACATCCTCTTCTGTCTTCAGCGTATCTTTGAGCACAGACAGGAAGCCGAACAGCAGGATCATCACTGCCGCTGCCAGAAGGAATACTTTTTCCATCACGTCCCGCGTGTTGAGCGGATTGTCCGGCGAGAACGGGACCGAAGGACTCTGCAGGACCGTAAGGACGATATCTCCCACAGTATAGAGCGTAACGCTGGAATAGTTATCCAGGATCCCCTGCATGACATCGAACGCTTCCTTCGGCTTGTCCGCCGTCACTTTCAGATTCAGGAGATTGGTCCCTTCCGCCACACTTGCCTGAATATCCGCATCGATCTTGTCCACTCCCAGTTTCGCACACAGGATATCCTGCATCGCAGAACTCTCAACGATCTTCTGAAATGTCGTCGCCATCGTATTCGCCGAGCCGAGAGAGGAATATGACGCCGAAGTATTTCTCGCCTGTACGACAAAGGTAGTCGAAGTCGTATACTGCGGAGTCCATCTTATGCTTACCCCGACAAAAGCGATCATCGCCGCAGAGACCGCCGCCAGCAGGATCACCCACCAGTTCACAAGGATGTCATGCACCAGTGTGAACGGTTCTATCTTATAATTTTCTAACATCTGATCTGTCGTCTTTTCCATCTTACACTACCCCACTACCACTGCCAGTTTTGTCGTCCCTGTTGCACCGCTCGCCGAGGTAAACTGATAATCTACCGTATAGGTCCCCGGTGTGTTATAGTCGACCGCACCTCCGATCGCCACGCTTTCGATCCCACCGGGCGCGAAAGGATCAGCGTCGGCAAAGAGATACTGCGTTGAACTGCTCTCCAGGCCGATCAGGAGCGATGCCAGATCCACAGATCCGCCGACCGGCACATAGACAATATAATCAGACAACATCGGATAGTATTTCCCGCTTTCCTCTGTCGGATCTGTAACTGTTACAGTGAGAGGAACAGAGCAGGTGTCCCCCGCGCTGTTGCTCACCTGGACCGTTATGCCGTAATCTCCTGCCATCGCAATGTACGAACTGTCATTGAACGTTGCCCGGATCTGCTGCGTGATATCTCCATCCAGGCAGTCCTGTACGCTCATATACTCGGTGAGGCTGACGTCATCCATCTCATTCAGGCTGAACCTGAGCGGCTGGGTCAGCTTGATCTGAGGCGCAGTATAATCTGTATATTCCAGATTTCTCGTCAGTGTCGCGGCATTGTTGGAATCGTCAAATACGACATAGCTGACTGTACGTTTTCCCGGTTCGGTAAAATTTGACATAGACGAGATCATGACCTTATCCGTCAGATCCCCGTCCTCAGCGTCCTTCGCCGTCACCCCTGCGAGAAGCTCGGAGTCCTCGGCCGCGACACTGACAGTGACCGTATCTGATTCACTTGTGATCACAGGCGGCGTGCTGTCCGTCGTGACCTTATTGACAATATTAAATATGATAAATGCGATCAGAGACAGGAGAAATATCCCCACGACCGCAAGCCTGATTTTTCTCATTATACCCGCTCCTTCCAGCCATATTCTTTTTCAAACGGAATCTTCCGGAACTGCACCGTCTTTCTTCCGTTGCATATATTTCTCGGATTCACATGGAACAGCGCGTCCAGATATTTCTTCGGGTATTCTTTCCGAAGGTACTCATACGCATCTGCCATACAGGTAGTCCGCCGGACAGGGCTGTGGGCGTCGCTTGCGACCACAGTAACAAGATTATGGTTCAGAAGCTGAAAGGCAGCCTTCTGCGCTCCTGTTCCGAACTTTCCCAGAAAGCTTCCCTTATTAACCTGTATCTCACACCCCATCATCTTCCAGTTCCACACGATCTCCGGATCATCCTGTACGAACTCATATCTCTCGGCATGCGCGACAAGCGGGATCGCCCGCACCTCCTGCACGCGCCGCAGCATTCTGTCAGCAAAGTCCGGATCTTCTGCAAAGTCAAACTCCATCAGCACATATCTTGTCCTGTTGATCGGGAATATCTTCCCGCCCACGAGAAGATCGGGCACCTCCTCTGTCGTATATACCTCCATCCCGGCGAGAAGTGTGATTCCCGGCTGCTCTCTCTGCAGGATCTCTTTCGTTTCCTTAAAAACTCTGCAGTATTCTTTACCGAAATAATTTCCATACAATCCGGGGATGTTGCAGTGCGGAGTAGCTGTGATCACCTTTGTTCCATACTCATATGCCAGAGCCGCCATCTCTATACTGTCGTAGATATCAGCAGCTCCGTCGTCCAGTCCCGGAAGTATATGTGTATGTATATCTATCATATATCTTTCCTTTATAAAATGTGACTTCAAACTACAGCCTGTTATTATAGCACATTTTCAGATAGCTGGGAACACCTGCCGAAAGATTCACAGATTTTCCGCAACTTGTCCAGTTCTCAGCGTTCACGCCCGGATTTTCCTGTCAAAACCGTATATATCTTTAAAATGAGCGGTCTCAGATGAATGGTCCTGATCCACACACGCGCAAAGAATTCCCACCAGAAATCTCCGGGGCAGATGAGTTTCCCCTTCCGCTTCACTTTGACAATGAGGGCAAAGATCTGGTCCCGCCGCAGCGGTCCCTCGATCTCTGTCTGAGCATCTCCGATCATGTAGTAGCCGTCCTGCTTCTTCCTGTAGATCCGATGCATCACATACTGACCGGAATCCCGCTGGTAGAACACCATGTCCCCTCTCCTCAGTTCGCGGTCCGGTTTTGTAAAATAGATATAATCCCTGTTATGGCAGAGGAACGGCGACATGCTGCTCCCCGCGATCAGCATGGATACGACTTTCCCCTCCTCCGCGATCTCCCGGAGTACAGATACATATTCTCTTGTATCGACTGCTCTCTCTATCATGTGGCGTCTCCTTTACTGTCCGCTCCGAACGCCTGATCAGAAATCCATTGCCATACGGCTGGATTCTTCCTCGCTGAGTTCTGTCACCTTCGTCTCCATAACACGGTACACTCTCTGGCACAGGTTCAGCACGCTCGGCCTGTGAGTTGTCACGATACACGTCTTGTTCGGATGCTGCTGCACGATGTTGCGCAGCACGGTGCGCTCCGTCGTCACATCAAGCGCCGAGGTCGCCTCGTCCAGCAGAAGGATCGGAGAATCTCTCAGGACTGCCCTCGCAATGGCAATACGCTGTGCCTGTCCTTCCGACAGGCCTCTTCCCCGCTCGCCGACATTGCTGTTGATCGTCTCCGGAAGCTTCTCCACAAAATCCCAGGCACAGGACACCTTCAGCGCCTCTATGATCTCCTCATCTGTGGCGTCCTCCTTAACCATGCGCATATTCTCGGCGATCGTTCCCGACAGGATGGTATTCCCCTGGGGCACATAGGCGAACAAATGCCTTGTCTCCGCATTCATCTCGATCTCCTGCCCGCCCGCAGCCCGCAGCTTTACTTCGCCATTCTCCGGGCGCACAAGCCCGAGGATAAGGCGGATCATCGTTGTCTTGCCTTCTCCCGACGGTCCTACAAGAGCGACGATCTCGCCCGGGTTCGCCTCAAAGGAGGAATCCGTGATCACCCGGGTGCCCTCCACATAGGAGAAGTTCACGCCCTGCATCCTGACCTCGAAGCCCTGATCGGCATACTTATCCATCTCTCCGCTCTCGGGGATATGCACCTCTCTCGGGAGCTGGACCAGCTCGCGGATACGATGTGCGGACACCGAGCTGTTCAGGAAGGACGGAATGATGGACACAACATTGCTGAATGCAGAAGAGAGGTTGCTCCTTTGCTGCAGGAACAATGTCATGGTCCCGTATGTAATGTCCCCTGTCCAGAGGCGGAATAGGCAGTATCCGAACGCGGCGAACTGCACCAGTGTTCCCAGTATCGTCATGAGAATACTTGTCTTAATCGAAAACAGATTGTATTTCAGGCTGATATCGCGGAACTTTCCCTGCCACCAGCGCATCTTCTTGCTGTAATGCGGCGCTACTCCGAAGGATTTGATCGTATCGAAGTTATAGATTGCCTCCACCTCAAAAGTCATAAGCTCCGAACTCATCTCACGGACTTTTTTGCTGTAGTCTCTCTGCTTCTTGATCATGAACCGCGACATGAGGAGAAGGAACGGCGCGCTGGCAAGCGCGATCACCGCCATCACCCAGTCATAGTGCAGGATCACGAAAAATGTCGCGATAAAATTATAGATTGCTATGATGATCGTCGGAAGCCAGCTGATCGCGTTCCCGCTCACTGTCCCGATGTCTCCGTTAAACCGGTTCAGGATATCGCCGTTGGAATACTTGTTCAGGGACAGCCAGTCCGCATCCACGATCTTGTCGAAAATATCTGCCTGGATATCATTGTTGATATCAATACTCAGCTTTGCGGTGATCCGGCTGATGATACTGCTGAATGCCAGACTGAATGCCGTGCTTCCCACCATGACCGCAATCATGATCCACAGCTTGCTTGTCTCATATCCCGTGATGATATCGATCATATATTTGCCCGCCACACTGCTGACAAGCCCCATTGACGTGCTGAAGATACCGAGGATCACATAAAAAGCGATCGCTCCCTTGTATCTCGCACTGTAGCTGAAGATCCATTTCCAGTCGTCTATGATCTCACCGAACGTCCCATCCTTCCATCTGGCTATGAGAATATCCAGAGATTCAAAGGCGGGATTCTTATTTTCATTCTGATTTTCTTCCATCTGATCACTCCTGTCCGTACAGTACCGGTTCCCTTGGTTCCACACCGCTGTTCACATAAACCGGCGGTGTTATCCCCACCACATTTTGCTCTCCAAACAGTATACCCGCAACCTTTTGAAGCGTCAAGCATCCAGATTCTGCAAAGCATTCTCCAGGCACAGCACTGCCTCCTCAGAGATCGTACAGCCAAGATGCAGCACCGGAACGCTTCCCAGGAACTCTTCGATCAGATCTATGGTATGAAGATGATCCTGTATATTCCACTTGTTCACCGTGATCTGGCTGTACAGCAGCGGAAAGGCATGTCCCGGCGTCAGCCGTTCCGCCCGGTTCTCCGGCTCCTGGCTCAGCATGACGACCGCCCTGACCGGGATGGACTCATTATTGCACACCTCTGACGTTCCGCACACCGGCCACCCCTGCGCTGTCCACCTGCCGCCGATCTTCCCGAGAAGTGATCGGTCTCCGTTGACTGTCCTGCTGCCTCGGTACTTCTCCCACAGATTCGCCTGGGTCGTCTTCCCCGTCTCCGAAGGCGCGGAAAAGAGGATCGCTTCTCCCTGGTATTCCACATACGCACAGTGCAGGATCATCTGATCCCGCTTCACAAAACGGCGCTCAAGCGCGAGAAGTGAAGTGAACATAGGGTCAATGTTCAGTTCCCGGATCCTGTCCCTGGCAAGCACGACCTGAGCGGAATCCGCAGACGTCTCACGGTAGCATGCATAAAAATTCGGATTTCCCTTCACGCCGATGAGACGGCTCTCCAGGCTCTGCCCGCCGGCTGTCCCGGTCTGATCTTTCCCTTTCGGATCTTTCCCGCCCTGAAATACGACGAGATCCGGACGCCGCGCGATGACCTTTCCTTCCGGCGCCGGAAGACTGTCCGCGACCTCAATATTATAAACATATTCTATGCCGCCGCAGTCTCCCTGCTCCTCATCCGCCCCGGCGGATCCCATGCACTCGAACTTCATAAAATTGTCCGGGGGCGTAACCTCCTCCGGATAAGAGATGCGGAATCTGAAATCACCTATCTGAAATATCCTGTCCATTCTGCAGTTTCTCCCATTCTTCTCTCAATAATCTCAAAGACTCCCCGGCATATCTGCACATGTACTCCGGCACGGCGTTATAGCTTCCCGCCTCCAGAAGGGCGCTTGCCGCGCAGGTGCGGCAGAGATGGCGCAGATGGCATGTACTGCACTTTGCACTTAAGAGGATCTTCCCGGTCTCTTCAACGATGTATTTCCACGCAGCCGCAAAACCGGCTTCAAATACAGATACTGCGGGCTCGCTCAGCATCACGCAGGGGCGCATCTCCCCCTGCCAGTTGATGGTAAAGGAGCACTGTCCTGCCAGGCACGCCATATGTCCCGGCTTGCTTTCATCCGGTTCCGGCTGATCTGCCATGTACACCGACTGCTGCACGTACTGAGGGAAAAGCTCCGGTCCCATCTCCCGCTTCAGGGCATGGATCCTTGCCCGCGCCGCCTCCTCCGGGCCAAGGCGGGACTGCATGTTATAGGGAAGCTCCCGTTCCCTTGTGGCAGGCATCATGTAGGTATCCACCCTGACCGGGATCCCCAGTTCTTTCTCAACATCCAGCAGTCTGTCAAGGTCGTCCTTGTTCGCCCGTGTCAGGCTTCCGCCCACCTTCACATCCACTCCCTGCTCCCGGAGCAGCCGGATCCCCCGAAGGGTCCGCTCATAGCCACCGGGATAATGGCAGAGGTCTGTATAAGTCTCTTCATCTGTGCCGTAAAGTGTGATATTGACCCGTCTCGGCTTGTATTTTCCGAAAAACTCGGCCAGTTCCTCGTCGATCAGTGTTCCATTGGTATTGATCGTAAGGATCATCCCCATCTGCCTTAATCCGAGGTAAAGTCTCTTGAAATCAGGATACAGGAACGGCTCCCCGCCTGTCAACAGCAAGAATAAGACTCCCGCATCCTTCATCTGCCGTCCGATCTCCAGCCACTCATCCACGGTGCGCAGTCTCCCCTGCCGCTCCATCGCCTCCCTGCTTAAGCGCACATAGCACATGTCACAGTTCATGTTGCAGAGCGGGAGCAGCTCGATACTGCCGTTTGCCGGGGTACGGGTGCGCTTCGCCTGATCGAGAAGCATACGCTCGACGGTGGTTGCGCCTTCTAATGGTTCCATAGGTGTTCTCCTTTCGCGTGAAATTAAAATAGACCGGAAGGTTGTTCCGGTCTATACTGATTATGTAGTTAATTATTATGATTTTGCTGTTTCCCAAGAATCCATATCCAGATCGGTAGTACAATGGATATTATCCGGCCACCACCCTCCCCGGGGTTCTTTCCAGACAATAACATTTACAGGATTCTTTGTGTCTCCTTTGGCACAATAATACCCTTTTACAAAGGCATTACTAGAGTCCGCCTCGTGGGTTTTGTTACATGCATAAAATCCAGACTCCCCAAGCCAACCATTCGAATACCCCGCAAGTTCTGTATCTCCCCTACGCCCTGTCTGAAGTCCTGGTATTCCATTTGTCTCTTCATACACACTTCCATATACACCGTCGCCGGCATTACATTCAAATTTATATATAACTCCGCTATCTCCGCAAGCCGCAACATACTCATTTGCCTCAAACTTCTGCACTTCAGTCAGAGGTCTTCTCCATACTCTTCCTTCCATTTTTTACTCCTCCTTTAATAGACCATACTTCAAATATTCTTTTATGAAATCTTTGATTCCCTGTTCCATCTCGCCATCGGGATCGGAATACTCTTTTCTCGCCTCAGCGAGTACCTCTTCCTCTGTCCTGGGCTGCTGGAACAGTTTCCACAGAAAACTGCAGGTTTCATTCAGCGATATCACGCTGTTCTCAAATATTCCCGCTTCACCTACAGGTACCAGCACGGCTTCGCCCGCCACTTCCCGCAGAAGAAAATCCGGGTTTGCTTTAAACACCCTGACGCTTTTCTCTTCCATCCCTTTCGGAAGATGCTCCTGAGATTCGGAACCGGAGAGCGTTTCGGATGACTGATCATTTCTCTCCAACATATTCCTCCCTATCACTTTTCTTATACAATATAATATGATAGCACAATTCATTTGATTGTCAATGCGAAATGGGCCGGTTTTTTTAGGAAATGTTCACATCTTTTCGTCAATTTGGTAATATTATTCAAAATTAACATACATTTAACACATTAATAGATTTTTTTCTATCAAGGCACAGAAAAAGCACAGCCCATCATATTGAACTGTGCCTCTTTTCAATTCTTTGTTTCTGATATTTTCTGCTCAAACTCCGGAATATCCGTCACCAGACCTCTGATGTACAATTCATACAGAAATCCACGGACATCACGGCGCGCAGTTTCTTCATCGACCTCAAACTCTGATATGATTCTCGATGTGATTTCTTCCAGATCAGCCGCTGTATCTACCTGTTTCCAGATAAAAACTCCTGTTTCCGTAAGCCGAATCATTCCATTCAGGTTCTGCGAAGCCGAACCCGTGGGAATGAGGACTGCTTCACCCGCAATCTCACGGAGTATAAATTCACTGTTTGTCTTCATAGGTTCTCTCCTCTTTAAGCATTTCCCGACCGCTTTTTCACAGCTTGTTCAGCATGTTCCATATCTCATAAAGCATTCTCTCATATTCTTCCGCATACCGGCACAAATACTCCGGCACCCCTCCATAAGTCCCCGTTTCCAGCCACGCACTCGCCACGCAGGTTTTGCAGATTGGACGCAGCCGGCATTTCGTACACTTTTCATTGCTTTTCAGCCTCTTCGCCGCCTTTGACACCTGTTCCCAGGCAGCCTTAAAGCCAATCTCGAATACAGGGACTGACGGTTCTTCTAGCATTACGCATGGGCGCATTTCTCCCTGCCAGTTGACAGTGAAAGAGCAGTTCCCAGCCATACAGGTAATCCCCTCCGGATAGGTCATTGTGCCATTTTCTATCTGCGCTATCTTCTGCTCTATATATCGCGGGAACAGTTCTGGATCCATCTCCGACTGGATTGCTTCCAGTTGGGCTTCCGCCGCTTCTTCCGGAGACAGCCTAGACTGCTTGTCAAAAGGAAGCCCTCTTTCGTGAATGCCCGGCAGCATATAAGTATCCATATGTACCGGAACCCCGAGCGATCTTCCGATATCATAGATTCTCTGCATATCATTACGATTACTCTTCGTAACGCTCCCGTTTATTTTAACGTCTATCCCCTGCTCTTTCAACAGGCGGATCCCTTTAAGCGTCTTCTCAAATCCTCCGGGATAATGGCAGAGACTTTCGTATGCACTGTCATCCGCCCCGTAGAGTGTGATATTAACTCTCCTTGGTCTGTGACGTCCGAAAAATTCCGCCCATTCCTCATTCAGGAGCGTGCCGTTCGTGTTGATCGTAAGGATCATTCCCATCTGCTCCAGCTCTGTATACAGGCGCTTGAAATCCGGGAACATCAGCGGCTCTCCGCCAGTCAAAAGAAGAAAGAGCACTCCCGCTTTCTGCATTTCCCGTCCCAGTCGGATCCATTCATCCGCAGTGTGCATTCTTCCCTTTTTCTCCATCTCGGAGCTGCTCAGCCTGATATAGCACATATCGCAGTTCATGTTGCAGAGCGGCAGGAGTTCGAGGCTTCCGTTGATCGGCTGCTGGGCGGATGCCGCCCGGCTCAGCAGCATTTTTTCCATTGTATTAGTTTCCATAGGTAAAGGTTCCATGTTAAGGTGCTCCTTTTAAAAAAGAGAACCGAGTTGTATCGGTTCTCTCAAAAACTATAGTAACCTAATATGTACATTAGGAATGATTCGGACGTCCCGGGTACTCGTCAAATACCTCTCCTTTGTGATTCCACGTCCTGCCATCCGAACTTGATGTCGTCCAGTATATTGTCATCCCTGATTTTACTTCCGAAATATTTAGTGGGTTTCCATACCCCTCATCCGAATAAATTTTACACTGTAAGTTTCCAAGTCCGTCTGTCCCTTCTTCAATCATTGCGTCCGCAGTGCCGTCACTATTATAATCATAAATCACCTGGTTATGAGGATTACCGCAGTGGGCAGAATCATGTGTCACACCATGAGTATAATCTCCTTGCCGCCACTCATAGTCGTTCGCCCAGTTAATATCACATGCTACGCCCCAGCACGCCGCTACATACTCATTTGCCTCAAATTCCTCCACCATTGCACTTGGTGTTTTCCAACTTTTCCTCACCATAATACATATACCTCCATTCCACCTGCCTTTTTATAACCCACAGACACGCCCCGCCGGATCCCCTGCTGCCACAGCTCAGGTTCTTCGGTCAGGCTATGCACGGAACCGAAAGGCATAGAACTTTTTTATTCTGTTATTTTACTCCACTATATTCATAAAATCAAGCGCATTTCAGCTATTTTAACTTGCTTTTTACACTTTTTCCGCTGTTTTTCTGCATAATTATTTCATTCGACTTCTTTCGACTTTTTTCGACCAGCCATAACCGTCTACTGGATGATCTTATATTTCTTCATCAGATCCACCCTGTGGTTCCCGATCTCGATGCTCTCCATAGCGTCGTTTCCGCCCATGCTCTTCGATTCCTTCAGATAATTCAAAATCCTCGACGCCCACGCGGCGGGAAGGAGGAACGGATATTTTTTCAGATATGTATAGGTTCTCTCCATATATCTCCTGTCGGGGAAGAGCGTCTGAGCGAGAGATGCGCCAGCCTTCTTCCCTTTCTTGTCTTCGCTCACAGCCTGGAGCGTGATGTTGCTGCTGTGCTTCCGGCTCAAGCTCGAATCTCCGAATACGCCGCCCTCCAGCAGATCTTCCAGCAGATCGCTTCCGTCCACCTCAACGGAACTCCACGACTCCGGATAGCACGCCTTCACCGGGTCAAATGTAAGCTCCTTTTTCCCGATATCGAAAAGCGACGCTGCAAATACGTCCGCATGGATCCCTTTGCATTTCTCCATCAACTCATCCCAGTCGATCTCTTTTCCGAACGCCTCAGCGTAAATCGCGATATCGCACACCTGGCGGATGCCGAACCCGCTGTGCAGGAAATGCTTGAACGCATGAAGAATCAAGTACAGCAGATGATCCGTATGGCACATCGTATAGACCGGCACACCGTGTATCGTATCCTCTATCTTCCTTTCAAAGACGCCATCAAACAGGCGGTTCAGATCTCCGTAAGCCTCCGACTCGGAGGAAAAGAGCTCTTTGTGAAGCTCAATATGTAACAGCCCGCCCACCTTATAGAACGGAACCTCGCCCGCCTCGTCCGGATCCTGATCCGGCTCCAGCATTTCCATGCCGGCAGCGGCAAATACTTCGCTGCACGCTTTAAACTGCTCTGCCGGGATAAGGACGTCCTCATCTCCGGAACAGCGGTAATCCGGTTCCCGGTATAGTTCTCTGCAGACCAGCCCTTTTACTACGAGCGGGGTCAGGTCCTGTTCCAGAAGCTTCTTATATAATTGGAGGAATTCTTCCGTCTTTCTGCTCTGCACCATGACCTGGCGGATGACCTGTGTCTTGATCATCTGTACAGTCTCCTGCGGACATGTCTGAAACGCCGGGCAGGCATATACTGTATCGTAGATCATGGGCAGGATCTGATGATACTGACAGAGGCGGAACAGCATCTGCCAGTCTTCTGCGGAAACACCATCCTCCCACATTACTTTTTCACCATTCAGGAAGCAGCGGAGCGCTTCCAGCATCTTCTCACTTATTGCACGCTTTTCCATATGTACCCTTCTCTTTTCCTGTTTCTTTATTTCTTCCGGTAATATCTTTCATGCATGAGTTCGAGCATCGCTGCCCTCAATGGTATTTTATACTAGTATTGTTATATATTTCCAGTCTTTTCTTCCAGAAATTCCCTGTCGGACTGAAATTATCACTTTTCCAGGTCCGCGGTCATACAGGACCGCGTTTTCCGTTCTTCGAAGTATACTTATGGTAACATCAAAAAAAGGAAGGTGCCCCCTACCTGAGTATGAGAGAACCTTCCGTTTTTCCTCTTTTCTGTTCACTCCTGCAGAATGCCGTTTTCTCTCGCCTTCTGCACAGCCTGGAGACGCGTGGCCGCGCCCAGCTTTCTGAAAATGTTATAGACATGGCTCTTGACCGTAGACAGTCTGATATTCATCTTCTCACCGATCACGGCATTGCTGTATCCCTCTTCCAGATACCGCAGCACGATCAGCTCTGTCGCCGTCAGCCTTTCCGCCCGGTAGATGTTCAGCCGGTCTTCTGACAGATCGGGATAATGCTTCTTCTGCCGCGACGCCTTTCGGATGATATAATCCAGCCATTCCTCCGGCGTCATATTCAGGACACTTCCATATCTGTACTTTTTCTTTCCCTGAAGCTGCGGAGCGCGGGCGCTTTCCAGACGTCTTTTATACTCCCGCAGAAGCTCCGCGCCTCCTATCCCATACCCGGTATAGATCCTGACATACCTGTACGGTCCTGCAGTCTCCAGCGATTTCGCCGCCATTTCCAGAGCGCGCGGCTTTTCTCCTTTCCCCCACAGGACGACCGCCAGCTGGAAGAGTGCCTCCGCCAGCCAGCGGTAATTTCCGCTCCGCTCAAAATAGGGGATCAGCACTTCCAGTATACTCTCCGCATAGCCATAATTTCCGAGATACAGGTTCACCTTCACCTCAGCAGCCATATAGAACCTGGTCTTTCCGGCGTCATTCTCGATCTCTCCGTCTGTCTCACGGATCCACTGCATCAGATCGTCCCGCTCACCCCATCTCGCCTCCGCAAGATACAGAAGCGCCCTCGCATTCCAGCGGCAGACCTGCGATTCCTCCCTGTCCAGGGAATCTGCCAGATCACGGATGTATTTTCTCACATGCTCCCCGGACGCTCTGCTGTCCGCATAGAGATAGGCAAGATACATCATTCCCAGCCGGATCTGCCATGGAGCGTCCGGGATGTTCACGAACACTCCGCCTCCCCACGCGGAAGCTGCGTCTGTCTGGTAATCATATTCTATCTGTGCCAGCCGGTATGGGATCTGATCATCCGGGGCCAGCCGCTCTTCCCACAGCTTCCTCCAGGCCTCACGCTCCTTCTTTCCGCAGGAGAAAAGCTCTGACAGGTCTCTCAGCCCGCTCAGATAAGACACTGATTCCCCCAGGATGAAATACAGCCGGATCGGACGCCCCGGCTCTGTATCCTCCCGGAGCAGTTCCATCCATTCCTTTGTTGAGATCCCGGGATCCGTGTAAGCGATATTCAAGAAGATCTCCGTCATTTTTTCTCTGCCGTTCTCCCATTTCCCGCCCTCTGCCCGCAGAGCCCGCAGGCGTTCCCTCATCTGCTCCATCGCTGCAGTATCCTGGCGCAGACAGACGTCCATCCATTCAAGATAGAATAATTCCGGGCTCCTGCGGCTGTCCGCTTTCCTTCCCGGTCTCTCATAATTCAGAAATGGGATCTTATCATAATTCCTGATCAGGCACTCCTCGTAGGCCTCACTGTCCTGCAGATACCAGCAGCACGTCAGCGCGTCCTGTATCCTGCCCCGGGCTTCATACCATGCCACCGCCTTTCTGCAGAGCTCCGGCGGCGCTGTCCGCTCTGCAGTCATACGCAGTGCGGGCTGAATATGCCATGCATCTTTTCCCGGAAGATAGACGAAAGCGCCGCGGAGAAAGAGATTCTCCTCGGTCCTCCTGTCCGTATTCTCCCAGAGTACAGAAGAGAGCTCCTCATTCAGATATGGGAATGCCGCCCGCTCCCTCACCATCTCCAGTTCGTCCTGTGGAAGCACGTTCAGGATCCGGCTGCGGATATACGCGCTGATCTCATACCGGCTGCAGAGTTCCCACACACTCCAGCGCGCTCCCAGCTGTCTCTCAAGCCGTACCATCATGGAGATACATCCTGCCCAGCCGCCCGTCAGGTAGTGTACTTCCCGGTATTTCAGACGGCTGCGGGACTCCTTCAGATACCGGTAAGTCTCCGCCTCTGTGAACCAGAAGTTTTCCGGCATGACCACCGCCATGATCCCGTTCCAGATAAACTCCAGAAATCCCTCAGGCATCCTGCCGTCCACTGCCAGCAGAATCCGGTCCTCCCTCGGCATTGTCCGGACAAATCTCCAGAATCCACGGGACGAATCCGGGTACCGGTCCCCCTGCGGCTTTCGGATCAGATACCAGTTGACGCCGTCCTTTTTTCTCCTGTCCATGGCGCTGCCGTCCTCAATCTCATCCACGGAACAAAAGACTGCATTCACTTCAGGATGTTTCTCCAGCAGGATCCTCACCGCCGTCTTCTTTCCCGTTCCCGGCATACTGCTCAGACAGACGGCAAGATGTTCCTTGAGCATGGATTCTATACCTGCTGTTTTGTCGATGACCACCTCTCTGAGATTCACACTTTCCTCATGCAAGACCGCCCCCTCCCTTCGCACAGATCATGGTACGCCGCTTTTGTCCGCAGCCGGATCTAAGAAGCATTTTCCAAAACATTATTGTGCATATTCTCCCGCTTGTTTATTCCACATCGGCCGCGATCAGACAAAAAAAGTAAAGATTTAAAGTCACACGCCTTCCCCGTACTCATGGCTTTAAATCTTTACTTTTTCTTCTTTGCGCTCTTCTTCATACCATTTAAGAAAATCTCCGAAGACTTTTTTCTCTGCCTCAGCGCGCGCCTTCGCCGCGTCTTCCAGATGGTCGTAGCCTCCAAGGTAATAACACTTCTTCCTGAACATGATCTGAGCGATCCATTTGTTCCTCTTTCCTGCTTTTGTTCAGAAAATCCCTATGTCTGCTGCTTTCGTCTGTACACCTGCTGTCATAAATACTTCTCTGTTATTATTTCATCTTTTTTTCAGATTACCCGTAAAGCCCGTTATCCTCTCCTCCTTCTGCTGCAGATCCGCAATCCGCTTCGTGCTCTATAAAACAGGAGAGCGCAGATCCATAAAAGATCTGCGCTCCATTGTTTTATCTTCTTATTTAGCTGCTATACCCGGCTGCGCCTGAGAGGCCGCCTGCCGACACCCTCAGCGTCTTTGCCCCGGTCCTTTTTGTCTATTCCCCCATCTTTACCATACATTTTATCCTACTGAAAATACTCCAGCGGCACAGCATCAACCACCGTCTGCTGCCCCAGCGCTGTAAAGTGCGCCCCATCCGTCGTATACTCACTCTTCAGCTCCGACACTGTCTCATCCATGCACATAAAATCCAGGTCGATGTACCCGTCCGCCGGGTTGTCGCTGCTCCGGATCCACGCGTTGACATCCTGCCGCATCTGATCGATCTCCGGCGTCCACTGAACATCATCGCTTCCGAGGACATTCCTCGTATAGCCCTTCCACGCGGTCCTTGTAAAGAGATATACTTCGATTCCTCTCTCATGAGCCTGCTGGATCAGCTGTTTATATCCCGCGATCATCTCCTCTGCCGTCACAGCCTTGGCCTCGTCCTTCAGGCTCTCACAGTTCGGATGGACCACGTCATTTACTCCGACCTTCAGGAAGATCCGCTCCACTCCCGGCTGATTCAGAGCGTCCCGCTCAAACCTGTCCACCATGGCTTCTCCATAAGCCATTCCGAGGATTCCTGCTCCGTCATCCAGAAGGCGGTTGCCCTTGATCGCCTGCTGCAGGATACCCACATTGGTTATCCCTGCATTCTGAAGCTTCTCCGCAAGGAGGATCGGAATATCGTTCGCCAGTGTTGAGTCCCCGATCACGACCGCAGAGGAAGCTTCCGGCGCATAGACCTCAACTCCCGTCAGCGCAGGGATCACAGAATACTCGCCGAAATCCGCCTCCATTTTCATGGGCACGCCGATCGTTGTCGCCGCCTTCGCGAAATTGCCGGACATAATATATGTATCTCCGCCGATCAGCCCGTAGGTCTTCATCGTCTCCGTTCTCTTCAGGAACAGAGATACCGTCAGATATTCCAGCGCATCCACAGACATTCCGATGGAATCTGAAGTCACCGTCTCCCCTGCCGGGATCGTCACCGACGCCTGCCCGTTAAAGGTCACGTTTTTTCTCGTCCATGTCTTGATCGCCTGGGGAAGCTTCTCATACCCCTTTGCCACGCTGACCGTATCGACCGTCAGAGGACCTGTTCCGAACTCATTTGACAAGGTGATCCTCACATCCTCTCCGGAGATCGTGGGCTGGATCCTAGTCCGGAAGGTAAGATTGTGCAGCCCCACGTCACATTTGATCCAGTCCAGGTCCAGCATTTTCTTCAGGTTGAACTCAACCGGACTGGTGCTCCAGGCTCCGACCCAGCCGTCACCGCCGGACGCATCCGCCTGTACCGGTGCGATCCAGAGTCCTGAGATCAGAAGGCACAGTCCCAATACTGCAGCAGCAAGTTTCCGCATCGTTTTCTTCATAAAGCAATTCCTCCTTTATTAGATAATAACTTCTCGGAATTTTCAGCCCTGATTTTATAAGGCTTTCCGACCCCTATCTCAAAAAAATCACCCACTTTTTTCAAAAAACGCTTGACAAATCGCTCAAAATTTGCGGCGAAGCCGATTGATTATATTTTATTTCAATCGACTGGAGGCGATTTCTTTGTTACCTTGTAATCCTGGCGGCCATGCCGCCTATCAGGATACTTTCGTATCCACTTTCCTTAAGTTTTATCCTGATCCCTTCGCCCTTCCTAAAAGTACCTGGGATTATATCGTGCAGTTCTGGTATCTGGACCTTTCCCAGACTGATTCCATTATGCAGAAGTGTTACTCCGTTTTTGGCCCTGAACCCCGGCTCCCGTCCTGCATGATGCGATCCTATCTGCTTGCGCTGAAGCTGAAGGTAACTTCCATCACGGTCTGGTGCCGTATGCTCCGGGAAACTCCTCTTTATGCCATCCTCAGCGGTTTCCCTTTCGGGGATACTCCCGGCGTTGGGACTTTTTATGATTTCTTTTCCCGCATCTGGCAGGATGACAGGAACAACCTTTCCCCTAAAGACCGTTTCCCTAAAGTAAAACCACCCAAGGGAAAAAAGAAAGGCGAGAAAACTCCCTGCGATTCTTCCAGTACCGCATCCAAACTTCTTCCTTTGCTGGAACGCTGGAAATTCAAACCGGAAAATCCGTTTTCCCTTATTTTCCAGCTCTATCATCAGCAGTTCCTGGATCGTTCTGTTCAGAAAGGTTTGATTGATCCAGACCTTCTGTCTCTTGCCGGTGACGGCACTCCTGTCCGGACTGCTGCGCAGCAACGGAAAAAACGGATCTGCGATTGTAAGAAAAACGGCTGTTCTTCCTGCAACTGCAAACGCCATTATTCTCAGCCGGACTGCAACTGGGGATGGGACTCCCATCGGGAATGCTATTTCTTCGGTTACCACC
>ERZ1643246.399-NODE-399-length-57031-cov-39.875527_pt1 | contig 57031 bp, 44 predicted proteins | sample MGYA00579265_ERZ1643246 | MGnify/ENA primary metagenome ERZ1643246 (study PRJEB29033, sample SAMEA4952261) | chicken gut metagenome | biome: Broiler Chicken; feature: Gastrointestinal Tract; material: Caecum | place: Ireland | collected 2018 | study: Broiler... | reverse complement strand
AGCAGATCAAAGCGATCATCGACAGCCTGCATGAGTTCAACCCGATGATGGGTCACCGTGGATGCCGTCTGGCAGTGACATATCCGGAGATCGCTAAGATGCAGACTAAGGCTGTTATCCGCGCGGCTATCAATGTGAAGAAGGCTCATCCGGACTGGAACATCGTTCCGGAGATCATGATCCCGCTCGTAGGCGACGTGAAAGAGCTTAAATATGTTAAGAAGTTTGTTGTTGAGACAGCTGACGCTGAGATCGCAGCAGCAGGCAGCGACCTGAAGTATGAGGTTGGTACAATGATCGAGATCCCGAGAGCTGCTCTTACAGCTGACGAGATCGCAAAAGAAGCTGACTTCTTCTGCTTCGGTACAAACGACCTTACACAGATGACATACGGATTCTCCCGTGATGACGCTGGTAAGTTCCTCAACGCTTACTATGACGCTAAGATCTTTGAGAACGATCCGTTCGCAAAACTGGATCAGACAGGCGTTGGCAAGCTGATGAACATGGCAATCGAGTTAGGAAAACCGGTTAATCCGAACCTGCACGTAGGTATCTGCGGCGAGCACGGTGGAGATCCGAGCTCTGTAGAGTTCTGCAACAGCATCGGACTTGACTATGTATCCTGCTCACCGTTCCGTGTACCGGTTGCAAGACTGGCAGCAGCTCAGGCAGCAATCGCTCAGAAGAACGCTTAATCGGAAACAGAATACGATAGATTCTATAATCCCGCCTCCGTATTAGAGGCGGGATTTTTCTGCATTTTTACAAATCTTTTATTACGGTTCCGTAATAGCTTTATCAAGAGAATGTAAAGAAATTTAAATGAAAGCAAAGTGTATTGAACGTCCTTTTTTTTAAATGTAGAATGTCTGAGGACTTGATTCCAATGTTCTACGATTTTAAAGGAGGTTTAAGTTGTATGGCAATGAAAAAGGTGAATTACAGAGTAAAAGCCGGAATCGCAGCTGTGGTGTTTGCCCTTGGCGGAAGCACTCTGCCCGGTAATGTCTGTATAAATGCACCTGCAACTGTTCAGGCAGAAGAAGGAACAGGAGCAGAGAGTGCGTCCCAGCAGGTAATAAATCTTAATACGAGCTGGAAATATCTTGACAATAACACAGATCCGGCAGCAGGGCTCGGCTCACTGACAGCCTGGACAGCGGCAGGGTTTGACGACAGCTCCTGGAAAGAGGCAGCAGGCAGCTTCGGCGCAAAGAGAGGAGAGCTTACAGAGTTCGACGGATACACTCCTACAGTGCTCCTTCAGCAGTACATTGAAGGAACTACAACGGATGTCCCGACTTTTTTCTTCAGAACAAAATTCAACTTGACAAATGTAAGTGAGATTACTTCCATCACAGGCTCCCTCTGTCATGACGATGCTGTTGCAGTCTATTTGAACGGACATCTGATCAAATCACAGTATCTGAATTCAGAGGGACAGGAAAGCAACCTGTACTATTCGGGAGTTTCCCAGGGAGCGCCGGAAAAACTGGATCTGAATCTGACAGCTGAGCAGGTCGCAGAGTACGCAGTAGAAGGGGAAAACGTTCTGTCCGTGGAATTACATAATGACAGAGCCTCAAGCTCCGATATTTATTTCGAGTTTACAGACCTGACAGTGAATTACAATGAGGCAGCTGCTCCGATTGAGCAGAAATCAGTATTCCTCACACTGGGAAGCGACGAGAGCAGCCGCGGGCTGACATGGTATGCAAATACAGAGGAAGCCGGACAGGTACAGTATGCGAAGGCTGCCGATATGGTGAACGGCGAGTTTCCGGCAGAGTACGCAGCAGTTGACGCGACAGTGATCCCGGCAAATGATGAAGGCTTCTATTCCAATCAGGCGGTGCTTTCCAATCTGGAAGAGAGCACAGAGTATGTATACCGCGTCGTGAACGGAGATACCGTCAGCGATGTATATAATTTCTCCACAGGAAGCTATGACTCATCCTTCAGCTTTGCCTTTGTGGGAGACCCCCAGATTGGTGCGGGAACCACGGAGACGGACATCGAGGGATGGAACGAGACGCTGGATACGGTCCAGAACGATATGGACGTCGACTTCCTCTTCTCCGCAGGGGACCAGGTAAATACTGCCAGCAATGAAACACAGTATGCCGGGTATCTGAATGACGCGTTTACATCTCTGGCAAGCATGACAACGATCGGCAATCATGACAGCGGAAGCGCAGCGTACAGCCAGCACTTTAACCTGCCGAATGAGAGTGCGGAGCTTGGCGTGTCAAACGCAGGTTCAGATTACTGGTTCGTGTACAACAATACGCTGTTCATGGATATCAACTCCAATGATCTTTCAACTGCAGAGCATAGACAATTTATGGAAGAGGCGATCAATCAGAATCCGGATGTGAGATGGAAAACAGTGATCTTCCATCATTCTGTATATTCGACAGCCAGCCATACAGACGACAGCGATATCATCCAGAGGCGTGAAGAGCTTCCTCCGATATTGGATGAACTGGGAATTGACGTTGTGCTGATGGGACATGACCACGTCTATACACGAACCTACATGATGAACGGAACCACACCAGATACAGCTGGCGGCGTGCAGAGCGAGGTGACAGATCCGGACGGAGTCCTGTATCTGACAGCGAACTCGGCCAGCGGAAGTAAGTACTATGACATCAAAGCTCCGGAAGCTGCATTTTCGGCAGTGATGGACCAGTCCCACAGAAGAACAGTAACGGAAGTGGATATCACAGATAATTCTTATACGCTGACAACTTATTATGCAGACGACATGTCAGTGCTGGATAAGTTCACGATCAACAAAACTCCGGAAGTGAACACGGTTGAGCAGAAATCAGTGTTCCTCACACTGGGAAGCGATGAGAGCAGCAGGGGGCTTACATGGTATGCGGATACAGAGGAAGCCGGACAGGTACAGTATGCGAAGGCTGCCGACATGGTGAACGGGGAGTTCCCGGCAGAGTACACAGCCGTTGACGCATCAGCGGTCCCGACCAATGATGAGGGATTCTACTCCAACCAGGCGGTGCTTTCTAACCTGGAAGAGAACACAGAGTATGTATACCGTGTAGTAAACGGAGACACGGTCAGCAGGACATACAGCTTTGAGACAGGCGACTTTAATTCTTCCTTCAGCTTTGCATTTGTGGGAGACCCGCAGATTGGAGCCGGAACGACACCGGAGGACATCGAGGGATGGAATGAGACACTGGATACGATCCAGAACGATATGGACGTTGACTTCCTCTTCTCAGCGGGAGACCAGGTTAATGTGAACAATAATGAAGAGCAGTATACAGGATATATCAATGACGCGTTCTCATCTCTGGCAAGCGTGACGACGATCGGAAACCATGACAGCGGCAATGCGGCATACAACGAGCATTTCAATCTGCCGAACGAGAGCGCAGGTCTGGGAGCGACAGCAGCGGGTACAGATTACTGGTTTGTATATAACAATACGCTGTTCATGGATATTAACTCCAATGACCTCTCAACTGCAGAGCATAAAGAGTTCATGGAAGCTGCGATCGCTGCCAACCCGGGAGTAAAATGGAAAACAGTGATCTTCCATCACTCCGTATATTCAACAGCAAGCCATACAGATGACAGCGACATCATCCAGAGAAGATCTGAGCTTCCGCCGGTACTGGACGAGCTCGGAATCGACGTTGTGCTGATGGGACATGACCATGTATACACAAGAACTTACATGATGAACGGAACCACGCCGGATACAGCTGACGGCGTGCAGAGCGAGGTGACAGATCCGGACGGAGTCCTGTATCTGACAGCAAACTCAGCCAGTGGAAGTAAGTACTATGATATCAAGGCTCCGGAAGCTCCATTCTCGGCGGTGATGGATCAGTCCCACAGAAGAACTGTCACAGAAGTGGAGGTCACGGATACTTCCTACACGATGACGACCTATTATGCGGACGATATGACAGTTCTGGATAAGTTCACGATCAATAAGACGTCTGATGTAGATACTTCTGCACTGGATGCACTGATCGATGAAGCTCAGGGACTGAACCAGGCAGATTATCCGGCGGATCTCTGGACAGAGTTTGAGACAGCATACAATGCGGCAGTCAACTTTGAAGTAAACATGGATACAACACAGGCAGACGTGGATGCAGTCTATGCTGATCTGAAGGCGGCTATGGATAAGCTTGCGGCAAGTCTTCCGGGCGGAGACGGTGGAAATACGGATGATCCGGACAATGACGGAAACCAGGGCAATACTGGAAATCCGGACAACGACGGAAACCAGGGCAATACTGGAAATCCGGACAACGACGGAAACCAGGGCAATGCCGGAGATACAGGCAATAACGGAAACCAGGGCAATGCCGGAGATACAGGCAGCAACGGCAATTCGGGCAGCAGCGCAGACAAAGGCGGCTCGAAAGGAAATACTCCGAGGACAGGAGATACAGTGACAGCAGTGCCGGCTGTGATCATGCTCGGCGCGGCGGGATGCGCTGTGATCCTCCTTCTCAGAAGAAGAAAAGCAAACTAATATAAAGTCAGGAATAGGAAAATGTGGAACAGGATTAAAGAAAACAGTATTGTTCTCTTCATCATACTGGCAACAGTCATTGCGGCTGTGCTGCTCCAGAGATTTAGTTTTCAGTCCTATTCCAGATATGCGTCAGACACCCTCCACTATGAAAAAGCAGTCGTAGTGGAGGTTTCTGATGAGAGTCTGGAATATGACGAGGGACTGGAGATCTATCTGGGGACTCAGGAGCTTAAGGTGGAAATGCTGGACGGTGAAGAGGAAGGCAGCATAATTGATGTGACCAATTATCTGACACAGACACATAATGTATATGCGGAAGAGGGGACAAAGCTGATCATCAATGCAGACAGACCGGACAATATCGATCCGTACTATACTGTCTATAATTATGACAGGACCCTGCCGATGGCGGGATGCTTTATCGTCCTTGCAGCAGCGATCATCTGTATCGGCAGGGGAAAAGGAGTGAAGGCCATTGCAGGACTGGCGTACTCGCTGTTCATGATCATTTATCTTGTGCTTCCGGCAGTTTTTTCAGGATATTCTCCCATATGGATGAGCATCCTCTGCGGGATTCTTTCTACAGCGGTCACGCTGCTTCTGCTGAACGGACAGAGTGAGAAAACATGGGCAGCTATCCTGTCCACAACAGTCGGCGTCATCTGTTCGCTGCTGCTCTTCCTGATCATGTCCCATCTGGTGCATATCGATGGATTCAGCAGTTCAGAAGCGGAAGGGCTTGTACTGATCAATCAGGAAACCGGGCTCAAGATCAAGGACGTGCTTTTTGCAGGCGTGCTGATCTCATCTCTGGGAGCGATCATGGACACGGGAATGTCGATCGTGTCGGCATTGTATGAAGTCTATACCCACAATCCGGGACTTGGGACAAAAGAATTGTTCCTATCGGGAATCGAGATGGGGAAGGATATGATCGGTACGATGACAAACACGCTGATCCTGGCGTTTACAGGAAGCGCGTTTATCACGCTGCTTGTATTTCTGTCGTATCAGGTGCAGGCAGACCAGCTGTTCAACTCCAACTATCTCACGATCGAGATTGCGCAGGGGATCTGCGGGACATTCGGCATTGTCCTTACAGTGCCGGTGGCTTCTGCGGTAACGGCTGCCTTCCTCGCAAGAAAAAAGAATGCATAATAAAATCCCGTCTCTGATACCGGAGGCGGGATTTTCTGCAGTATTCAGTTTCGTTCGGAAGAATGTTTTCCGTCGATCAGTTCTTCATATGACACATCAAACACTTCGCAGAGAGCCTTTAGCTCAATATCCGTCACATACCGTTTGTTCGTCTCGATCCGGGTAATCACGTTTTTATCCATATCATACCCTGCAAGCTGTAGTTTGTATGCCAGAATCCGCTGAGAATAGTTGTGCCGTTTCCGCAGTTCGACCAAGTTTGCACTGATCAGATTTTTCTGTCCTGTTTTCGTCTGAGGTTTTGGCATAGTTACCTGTCCTTTCCGTGAGCACACTGTCTCACTTTTTGCACCACCTTTATTGATTTTATATATGCAGGAATGTATAATCGGTTGTAAAAGTGAGACAAAAAGGAGCAAAAATGGCAAAAAGCAACAAAGTGAAAACAAAAGCTGTACTGACGAGAGCTGTTCTGACCGCCGGGGCAGCTGTGCTGCTGATCAGTCTTTTTTTGTATCTGGCTAAAAGGAAAGGTGAGCGGATTATAGACGAGTGCGGGATTCCGGATGCGGTCAGCAGTATCAGTGACGGAGAAAAATGCTGTCTCACTGTCGTGGCAAACAGCGGGCAGATCCGGGATAAGGAAGCGTTTGCCCGGGAAGTGATAAAGATGTGCATGGAAAATTCGTTTCGGTCTCTCCGCTTTTCTACTGATATCGGGGGATGGCCTGAGGAGCTGGAGATTGATGTCTATCTGCAGAAGAAGGATGTGGGAGAGGAGCCGCCGGTCTTCAGGATCCGGGCAGAATCGGAGCGTATAGAGAGTGTGTATGATTCGGGAAATCAGCTGGAGCGGTATCAGATATTTATAGAGTAAAAGCCCTTTCACGGGCAGTCTGAGAGGCTGGAGAAGAATCACATTTTCTTTGCCTTTTCTTCATAGTTCCGTCACAATTTGAGCCTATCTTGTGAGATGTAAAAAGGAAATGGGACCGGGAAGGGTTCAGAAAAAGAAAAGAGGCAGAGAGTTATGAGTGAACAATTCAATGAAAATATAGAAAGGGACTTTACAGATGAACAGCAGGAAAAGACAAAGAAGGTGCGGGAGAAAAAGCCGATGACCACAGGAAAGAAGTGGGTGACGGTTGTTGCAATGGCTCTTGTATTCGGGCTGATCGCGGGAGGAACCATGTTTGGTGTCAACGCGGCGGGAAACTATCTGGCGGGAAACGACAGTTCGTCGGATCAGGTCGGACAGACCCAGACAACAAGCAGCGATTCAAACTCCTCTTCTTCTGACGGAAGCGGACAGGGCACTGTCGCAGAGGTAGCGAAAAATGCAATGCCCTCTGTTGTGACGATCTCCACAATGTCGGTGGAAGAGATGAGGAGTTTCTTCGGCGGGACACAGCAGTATGAAGTGGAGGGCGCAGGCACAGGAGTGATCGTGGGGGAGAACGATACAGAACTTTTGATCGCCACGAACAACCATGTGGTAGAAGGCGCCACCAGCCTTTCTGTGGGTTTCATTGATGAGGAGAGCGCAGCAGGTGAAGTAAAGGGAACGGATGTCAACAACGATCTGGCTGTCGTGTCAGTAAAACTCTCCGATATCCCGGAGGATACCATGAATCAGATCAAGACCGCGACAGTCGGTGATTCTGACGATCTTCAGCTGGGAGACCAGGTCGTCGCCATCGGTAATGCCCTTGGCTACGGACAGTCTGTGACGAGCGGCTATGTGAGCGCTCTGGACAGAGATCTTACATTGACGGATCAGAGCGGAACGACGATCAATTCTACAGGCCTGATCCAGACAGATGCAGCGATCAACGAAGGAAACAGCGGCGGCGCGCTCCTGAATATGAAAGGAGAATTGATCGGGATCAACGAGGCAAAGAGTTCTTCTACTTCAACCGGGGCGGCAGTTGATAACATCGGCTTTGCAATCCCGATTGATAAGGCGGAGGAAAGCCTGCAGCAGCTCATGAACCTGAAGACAAGAGAAAAAGTAGATGCAAGCCAGGCGTCTTACCTGGGGATCAGAGGCGAAGATGTGTCCGCTGAGGCGTCGGAGCTGTATGGAATTCCCACAGGAGCAGTAATAACAGAGATTGTAGAAAACGGACCGGCTGATCAGGCAGGCGTGAAGAAGGGAGATATCCTGACAGAACTGGACGGACGCAGCATCAGCAGTATGGCACAGCTTCAGGACGTGCTCCAATATTACGCGGCAGGGGAGACCGTGGATCTTGTTGTACAGCGCTCTGACAATGGTGAGTACCAGGCACAGACCCTGAGCATAACCCTCGGGTCGGCGGATGACGCACAGAATCAGTGAGAAGACTGCCGCTGCAGGTAATGGAAAGGTTAATTCATGTTAAACCTGGGTTAAGAAAGCGCTGAGACTCTGTCCCTGTGTTATAATTCCTCCTGGATTTATGATCCATACATTTTGATTGGAGGAAGATAAGGATGAAGTGGAAAAAAGCAGCAATGCTGATTCTGACAGCAGCTCTGGTCTGTCAGCCGATGAGCGTGTTCGCGGACGCGGCTCCGGATGGGATGACCGACGCCAGCCAGACAGAGGCAGCGCAGAACGGCGCATGGGAAGCCTGGTCTGAAGAATGGGAAACGATCAAGGAGGACTGGACACAGGTTTCCATGTCGCCGGGATCTGACGAGACACAGATGAACTTTGCATGGTACAGCAAAGATGGCGAGCAGACAGGTTTTGTCTATGGGACAAACAGCGATTTAAGCGACGCACAGAGCGCTGAGATCGCCCAGACTGCGGCGCAGACAGGATATGTAAGCAATAAGGTTACGCTGAAGGGACTTCAGCCAGGAACAACTTATTACTATCAGGTGGAAGGAAAAGAGATCGAGTCTTTCACAACAGACGATGACACAAGCTCATTCAGCTTCGTGTTCGTAGGTGACCCGCAGATCGGTTCTTCCAATGAGGAGAAGGCAAAGACTCCGGAGGATATCCAGAAGCCTACCTTCCTGACAGCACAGTCGGAGGCGGTGCGCAATGATACATTTAACTGGAATTATACGCTGGAGAGAGCTTATGCAAAGACCGGTAATACAGCAAGCTTTATCCTCTCTTCGGGAGACCAGATCCAGACGAACGCGGAGAAGGTCAAGGACGGTACAGTCAGCGAGATGGAGTATGCCGGATATTTAAGCCCGGATATCATGAAGAGCGTTCCGGTAGCGACCACGGTAGGAAACCATGACGCGGACAATGCGAACTATACCTATCATTTTAACACGGCAAACTTAAGCGATCTCGGCGATAACGGCTACGTAGGCGGAGATTACTATTTTACATACGGCGGCGCGCTGTTCATCATCCTGAACACACAGGACACGAACGTGAGCGAGCACAAACAGTTTATCGAGCAGACAGTAGCTGCAAACCCGGACTGCAAATGGAGGATCGTGACTCTGCACCAGGATATCTACGGTTCCGCAGAGCATTCCAATGAGCCGGAGATCACAAATCTGCGCTACAGTCTTGTTCCGATCTTCGAGGAGAATGACGTGGATATCGTGCTGACAGGACATGACCATGCATATTCCAGAACAAAGATGCTCAAGGGCGGACAGAGCACGACAGGATTTGAATATACAGACGATGAGTTTGACGAGCAGCTCGACAAAGATCTTGACGTGGGAGACAGCACTGAGACAAGATATGAGGCTCCGGCAAATATCCAGGATGATACAACAGATCCGGCGGAGCAGAGATATCTTGAGTATCTGCACTCTGTGATGGACGATGATGCAGTGCTGGAGCTTACAGAAGGACAGGATGTGGCAATCGATTCCGAAGGTATCATGTATCTTACCGCAGGCTCTTCTTCAGGAAGTAAATACTACGATCTGGTGCCGAGACAGCAGACTTACATTGCCAGCAGATGGCAGCAGGATGTGCCGACTTACTCTGTGATCGATGTGACAGAGACAACACTGACTCTGAACACATACCGCACAGATACAGATGAACCGATCGATACTCAGTTCATGCTTGTGAAATCCGCGGATCACAGTCAGCTGGCGAATCTGATCTCTCAGGCAGAGACACTCTCAGCGGACGACTATACAGCGGACAGCTACAGTGTAATGCAGCAGGCTCTGGAGGCAGCAAAGGCTGTAAATGATGATGCGGAAGCGACGACAGAAGAACTGACGAACGCATATACAGCTCTCAAGAGCGCCATGGATGCGCTGGAGGAGAAACCGGTTCAGACTCCGGCGGGCGACGACCAGAACGGAACAGCAGCTGAACCCGGCCAGAACGGAAATGCGCAGGGCAATACATCTGCGCCTGGCGTAAATGCGAAGCCGTCAACAATAAAACCTGTGAAGACGGGAGATCATACAAATGTAGTGATCCCTGCTGCAGTGCTTGTACTCGCAGCGGCATTAGGCGGAACAACAATCTACATCAGGAGAAAGAGAAGCTGAAATGCAGTGGATCCAAAAGCATAAAAGACACATTATTATCCTGCTGATCACAGCGGTATTTGCAGTTTTTCTGTACCGTTTCAACCAGATTGAGAGGATCGGTCTGTATGACACAGAAGGAAAGACATTTGAGAAGGCCAGAGTCATAGAGATCCTGGAGGATAATGAGACAGAGTCGGGCAATCAGATCGGTAATCAGGTTGTCTCTCTGGAACTTTTAAGCGGAGATTATAAAGGAAATACAGTGGAAGCAGTGAGCTCTTCGAGCTATCTCTACGGAGCTCACTGTGAACCAGGAATGAGAGTCATTGCCGAGGTAAACGAAAGTGATGACTCTCTCTATGTTACGGTCTACAGTTATGACCGCACCTGGATGCTGTATGCGATCGTACTTCTGTTCCTGATCACCCTCTGTGTGATCGGTGGGAAGCAGGGCTTTAATTCCGCCGTTGCCCTCGTCTTTACGTTTGTATGTATCGTATTCCTTTTCCTTCCGATGATCTATCGGGGGATTTCTCCTATATTTGCAGCTATTGTCGTGGCAGTGCTGACGACATTTGTCACTATGTATCTGATCGGAGGCATCTCAAGCAAGAGTGTCACTTCCATGATCGGAACGGTGGCGGGAGTGGGAATATCCGGTATTCTTGCAGTGCTGTTCGGAAGGCTGACCCAGATTTCCGGCTACAATGTGGCAGAGATCGAGCAGCTTGAATATGTAGGACAGATGACCAGCGTGAAGATCGGAGAACTGCTCTATGCGGGCATCCTGATCTCGACGCTGGGGGCAGTGATGGATGTTGCGATGTCGGTTGCCTCTACGATCAATGAGATCCATTACCGGAATCCGGAGCTGAGCAGGAAAGAGCTGTTCACATCAGGCATCCGGGTGGGAAAAGATATGATGGGGACGATGTCAAATACGCTGATCCTGGCGTTCACAGGAAGTTCCATCAATACCCTTGTATTTATGTATGTCTATAACTACACAGCGATGCAGATCACCAATATGTATTCGATCGGGATTGAAGTGATCCAGGGAATTGCCTCCACAATGGGCGTGATCCTAACCGTTCCGATCGTATCAGTTATCTGCGCATGGCATCTGAAGCTGAAGAAGCGGAAGAAAAGAGAGGCCGGACTGAGCGGAGAGAGGACAGGAGCAGAGAGCGGAATAGAATGACAATGGGGCGCAGGGGGAATGTATGGCGTAAGGACAGACTGCTGTGCAGAAAGAAACTGCACAGAAGAAAAGCATGGTATAAACTTACACGGCGTACCAGAGTGACTGCCCGTTATCTCTGAGCCATTTCTGAGCCCTGCGGTAATCAGGCAGCATGGATTCAACGACGGCATAGAATGCTTTGGAATGGTTCATTTCCCGGCGGTGGGCAAGCTCGTGGACGACCACATAGTCCAGCACTTCCTCCGGGGCAAGGATCAGCCGCCAGTTAAAGTTCAGGTTTCCCTTGCTGCTGCAGCTCCCCCAGCGGGTCTTCTGCTCGCGGATGGAGATGCGCCCGTAGGTTACTCCCATGAGCCGCGCGTAGTATTCTGTCTTGCGGGTGAAAATATCACGGGCGATCTTGATATAGCGGGCGCGTTCCGCTTCAGACAGGGGCGGACGTTCAGGGTCCGGGCACTTTCCCCTGTTTTTTTCCGCCTGCTCCAGATGCTTCAGCACCCAGTCCTCTTTCTGGAGAAGAAATGAATCGATGAAGGAGCGGGGGCATCGGAAGGGCGCACGCACCAGGACTTTCCCGTCGGATGTGACCTGGATGGCGGCAGTTCTGCGGCGGCTGTATATGATCTCGTATTCAAAAGGATGTTTCATCTGATAAGTTCACCTCTTTTTTAATGTAATCAGTGTAACAGGAGATCGGGTGAAAACGCAAGCACAAAAGAAGGTTCCGGACAGCTGAGAAGGCTGACGGATACTTCTTTTTTTTCATTTCAGCCTATGATATAATGAGACCGTATGGGCAGAAGAGACTGCAAAATGTGAATTTTGACAGCCTCTTCTGCATGCCTGAAAAGCACAGAGACGGCAGGGAGGAAAGACGGAATGAAGAGAGAAAGACTGGATCAGAAGGAATTTTATATCCGGCTGTCGGAGGCGCTCGGCGAAAGTTCCGGCGATATCTGGGCGGAGACGGTCCTGAGCGGCAGTCATGCGGGAGAAAAGTACCTTGTCCGAAACGGGGCAGGGGAAGATTCCTGCGGAGAGTGTGCGCCGGCTTCTGAAGATCCCTTCGGAGAGACTGTGAAAGATGCAGCTCCTGCTGTGAATGAAAGCTCTGCGCCGGTTTTCCGCGAGCGCATCGGAAGGACTCCCAGGCTGATCATCTGCGGCGGAGGACATGTGTCCATGCCGGTTATCCGCATCGGAAAGATGCTGGGCTTCACGGTGACAGTGCTGGAGGACCGGCCGAAATTCGCAGATAATGCCAGAGCTGCAGGGGCAGACACCGTGATCTGCGAGCCTTTTGAAGAAGCTCTGGAAGGAGTCAGAGGAGATTCGGATTCCTGGTTTGTCATTGTGACGAGAGGGCATCGGTATGACACCATCTGCCTGGAGAGCATCCTGAAGAAGACCTGCGCCTATGTGGGGATGATGGGCAGCAGGAGGCGCGTGGCGATCGTGAAGGACCAGCTGGCGGCGAAGGGGATCAGCCGTGAGCTCCTGGACGGCGTGCACACACCGATCGGCCTGAAGATCGGTGCTGAGACTCCGGAAGAGATCGCAGTCTCTATCATGGCGGAGATCATCCAGGTGAAGCACAGCGGGGCGAAATGCGGAGGTTATCCGGAGGCTCTCCTGTCTGCTATCCTTGCGGACGACGGCAGACAGAAGGTGCTGGCGACGATCATCTCGAGAAAAGGCTCTGCGCCCCGAGGAACCGGGACGAAGATGCTGATCTTTGAAGACGGAGCTACAGTGGATACGATCGGCGGCGGCTGCGTGGAAAGCGAGATCGTGCAGAAGGCGCTGCTCATGATTCGGACCGGAGAAAAGGAATTCCAGATCTGCGAGGCGGACCTGACGATGGAAGCGGCGGAGGACGAAGGCATGGTGTGCGGAGGCGTCGTGGAAGTGATGCTGGAAAAGCTGGCGTGACCTGCGGCCGGCAGAGTCTGTGCCGAGAATCCGGCAGAGCAGGAAAAAGGAAAAATACAGCGGGGAACAGCGATGAAAAGAATACTTCTGATCGAGGACGACAGGGATTTGAACAAGGGTCTGGCCTATGACCTGGAATTGTATGAATATCGAGTCTATCCGGCGTATACTCTGGCGGAGGGAATGGCCATTTTGGACGAAAAAGGGGCTGACCTGATCCTTCTTGACGGCAGTCTGCCGGACGGGGACGGATTTGACTTCTGCAGGGCAGTAAAAGGAGAATGCGGGATACCGGTCATCTTTCTCACGGCAAGGGGTATGGAGCAGGATGAACTGCAGGGATTTGACTGCGGGGCGGACGATTATATCACGAAGCCTTTCCGCATGCCCATCCTGCACCGGAGGATCGAGGCCGCGCTTCGCAAAAGCGGCGGAGGGCCCCGCCCAGGGGAGAAAGGGAACGCAGAGTATGATGACGGGTTCCTGCAGATTGATTTTGCGGATATGACGGCGAGACTGGGCGGAAAGGAACTTCCTCTGACGCCGACAGAGTTCCGGATCTTAAAGATCCTGATCTCCAACCGGACGGTGACAAAGCAGCTTCTGCTGGAAAAGATATGGGATGCATCGGGAAATTATGTAGACGAACATACCGTGGCGGTCAATATCAACCGGCTCAGGAAAAAGCTGGTATGCCCGGAGCACGACTATATAAAAACCATGTACGGAATGGGATAGCAGTGGAAGGAGAAAGCGGGATGGAGATGATCATAGCAGGAACAATGCTGGGCGCATCGCTTATCATCCTTCTGCTCTCTGTGCTCGTCATGCTGCTCGCGAGGAAAAATCTGGTGGAATATACCGCAAAGCTTACAAGGAGTCTGGATGCCATGATTTCGGGAACAGGGGAGATCGCCTTTGAAGAGGAAAAGGAGACTCTGGTGGGACGTATCCAGGTAAAGATGCGTCAGCTCTATGAGATCATGAAAAGCCAGAATGAAAAAGGAGCCAGGGATAAGCGGCAGATCGAAGAGATCGTAGGCAGCATCTCCCACCAGGTGAGGACGCCTGTCGCGAGTCTGCGGATGTACCATGAATTTCTGGAACGGGAAGGACTTCCGGAAGAGCGGAGACGTGAATTCGTCCGGGCAGAGGAAAGGCAGCTGGACAAGCTGGAGTTCCTGATGAAGAGCATGATCAAGATGTCGCGTCTTGAGACCGGGCTGATCGCGGTCAGGGTGTCTCCGGTGGAGGCCCTCCGATATCAGGAAGGCGACGACATGAAGCGGACGGTAAAGAAGGGCAGGAATTCAAAGCACCGTATCTTCCGGATGGCGTGGGACAATATCATGCGCAGCCGGGGCAGGACCGTGCTCGTTGTCCTCAGTATTTCCCTGAGCCTGATACTGCTGAACAGTGTACTCAATGCCACAGGATGCTTTGACCAAGAGACCTATGTGCGGAGAAAAGCTGTGACGGACTTTACCGTACACAGCAGTAATTATGACAACGCAAATGTGGCGGATGCCACAAAGACACTGAATCCCGGGCTGATACAGCAGATTGAAGAACTGGAAGGAGCAGTGGATATCGGAAAATCCTACATCCACATCCTCCCGGAAGATGAAGTGACTGAGGCGGACGGCGGCGCCCTTTCCTCAGTCTCGATCACAGAGAGAAACGGAGCCAGGGTGAATATCGTAACAGACGGCAGCGAGGAAGAAAAGGCGGAAGCAGTCGAAGAATTTGACTGGCGCCGGATGCTCTATGGATGGGATGAGAACATGATGAGGAATATGACGCTCATCGAGGGAAATCTGGATTACGAGAAGCTGGACAGCGGAAACTATGTGATCATGGCGGGCTTTCTGTCAGACGATGGAGAATATTTGGAAGAGGCGCAGGAGATGGCGTCTCAGATGAGCGGGAGCGTGATCACAAAACAGTCCGCCGAACAGGAATTTGATGAAATGCAGGGAACCTACCGTATGGCCGGAGTGGTGCTGGCCGGGATCTTCGCAGTCATCGGCATCCTCAACCTGACGAATGTGATTTTGACCGGGGCCATTGCAAGACAGAATGAGTTTGCGGTAATGCGCAGTATCGGCATGAGCCGGCGTCAGCTCAGAAGACTTTTCCTGTATGAGGGAATCCTGTATGCGGTCATCTCCGGGGCGGCCGGTGTTCTTCTGAGTGCAGTTCTGTCGCTGACGGCTGTAAAAGCGGTCGTTTCCGGCTGGTGGTTTGCAAAATATGCTCTGACAATCCTGCCGGCATCTCTGGCAGCGCTCGTGTGCATTCCGGCAGCAGCGGTCATTGACAGGGTGTGGAATAAAGGCAGCATCGTGGAAAAACTGAGAAGGATAGAATAGGACCCTGGGGCAAAATAAGATTTGCCTTGCCATTTCTCCGACCAGAGGGTACAATGATTAACATGGGAGGAAAGGTTCTGTCAGAGGGGAGAACCTTTCCGCTCCATACGGACGGAGGAATGATAAAATGAAACTGGTAAACAGTAAGAAAGATATTTTCACGATACCAAATGCACTGAGTCTGTTCCGTTTTATACTTGCAGGAGTATTTCTCTGGATGTACTATGCGTCGGAGATAGAGAACAAGAGATACTGGCTGACAGGCGTGCTGCTTCTCTCGGCAGTGACAGATTTTCTTGACGGGAAGATCGCGAGAAGGTGGAACATGGTCAGCGAGATCGGGAAGATACTGGATCCCATTGCGGACAAGCTCACACAGTGTGTGCTGATCGTCTGCCTCCTCTCAGAATATCCGCTGCTGCGCGCGGTGTTCGCACTCTTCCTTGTGAAGGAGATCCTTGTGGCGGCAGCAGGGTATAAGGTACTGGAGAAGACGGAGCACAATGACGGCGCCATGTGGTACGGCAAGGTGAATACGGCTGTATTCTATGCGGTCATGGTCATACTGATCTTTATACCGTGGATCCCGTATTCTCTGGCAAATGTCCTGATCGCAGTGAGCGGCTGCTTTATGCTTCTGGCGTTTGTCATGTACATACGGAAGTTCAGCAGGATCCTGAGAGGGAAAAGCGGAAAGGACAGCGGGACAGTCCGCTGAAGAGCAAAGTAAATAAGCAGATCTGGATGAGCAGGGGATGCCAAAGCTGTGGCGTCCTCTTTTTGTTTCTCCGCAGCACGGTCCCGGTCCCCGGAAACGGCGGATCACATGAAAATGGGAATATAAGGAAAATGGCCGATTCAAGTGAATGTGTGAAAAAAGCATGAAAAACACAATATTTTGTGGTTAGAACAATATATTCCAGGATGTCAAGCCTTGATATTATCTGAAACGGGTGATAACATTTTATATGTTATCACCCGCATATATGCAGAAGCCAGGGGCGTTTTCTGCGGCTGGCGCAAAAAGCGGGTCTGTCTGCAGCGGGACAGAAGGTCTGCGGACAATATGCTAAAAAGGTGAAAAGAGGGACAAGGCAATGACAGTAGAAGAATGGCTGGGCGAGGAGAATCAGCTCGGGACGGATATCTGGACGAAGAAGTACTGCAATGACGGAGAGAGCTTTGATGAGTGGATCACGCGTATCAGCGGAGGAAATGAGGAGATAGCGGAGTATATCCGAAAGAAAAAATTCCTGTTCGGGGGAAGGATCCTGTCGAACAGGGGGCTGGATCAGCAGGGCAGAAAGGTGACCTACTCCAACTGCTATGTGATCGATCCTCCGGAGGACAATATAGAGAGTATTTTCGACTGTGCAAAGAAGCTGGCGCGGACTTACAGCTACGGCGGCGGATGCGGCGTGGATATCTCAAAGCTGAGCCCCAGAGGCGCGAAGATCAACAATGCAGCGAAGGAGACGAGCGGCTCGGTTTCCTTCATGGAACTGTATTCTCTCGTGACAGCGCTGATCGGGCAGAACGGAAGAAGAGGAGCGCTGATGATCTCCATCGACTGTTCCCATCCGGATGTGGAGGAATTTATTGATCTGAAGACAGATCTTGAGAAAGTGACAAAGGCGAATATTTCCGTGCGGATCCATGAGGATTTCATGGAGGCAGTGAAGAAGAATGAGGAGTATCTGCTCCATTATAAGAGGGAAGCGACTGGGGAAGTCATCGAGCGCAGCGTCAATGCAAGGGAGCTTTTCCGCAGAATCGCGGAGACGAACTGGGATTATGCAGAGCCGGGCGCGCTGTTCTGGGACAGGATCGAGGGGTGGAACCTTCTGAGCAATACGAAAGAGTTCTCTTATGCGGGAGTCAATCCCTGTGCGGAGGAACCTCTGCCTGCGGGCGGGAGCTGCCTGCTCGGAAGCATCAACCTGTCGGAGTTCGTGCAGGATCCGTTTACGGACCATGCCCAGTTTGATTTTGAAGGGCTGAAGCACTGTGTGGACGTGGCGGTGCGCGCGCTGAACGAGGTGCTCGAGGAAGGGCTTCCGCTCCATCCCCTGGAAGAGCAGAGGGAGAGCGTGGCGGAGTGGAGGCAGATCGGTCTTGGCATTATGGGACTGGCGGACTGCCTGATCAAACTCGGCCTTACCTACGGGGAAGAGGATGCTGTGGAGATGTGCGACAATATCGGATTCGCCATGGCGGATTCGGCGATCGCGGCATCAGCGATGCTGGCGAAGGAAAAGGGACCGTTCGCCGCGTGCAATACAGAGGAGATCATGTCGACTCCGTATTTTGAAGCCAATACAACGGAGAAGACAAGGGAGCTGGTCCGGAAATACGGCATGAGAAACTCCCAGCTTCTCACAATAGCGCCTACAGGAACGCTCTCCACGATGCTGGGCATCTCCGGGGGTATCGAGCCGGTCTATGCGAATTATTATGAGCGCAAGACAGAGTCTCTCCACGGGACGGATGTGTACTACAAAGTATATACCAAGATCGTGGAGAATTATATGAAGCAGCACGGGATCAGAAATGATGCGGATCTGCCGGATTATTTCGTGACTGCGATGACACTGGACTACCGTCAGAGGATTGATATGCAGGCTGTATGGCAGACTCACATTGATGCCTCTATCAGTTCCACAGTGAATGTGCCTAACAGATTTACTGTGGAGGAGACGGAGAATCTGTATATGTATGCCTATGAAAAGGGACTCAAGGGCATCACGATCTTCCGCGACGGCTGTAAGAGGATCGGAATCCTGAACACAAGTGACAAGAAGGAGACAAAGAAGCTCTCAGCAGGGGAAGGACTGAAGCGCGGCGAGATCCTCCTGGTGACAGATGACGTTGTCGGAAAGAAGAGGAAGCTGACTACCGGCTGCGGAAGCCTGCACTGTATCGCGCTCTTTGATCCCCATACCGGAGCACTGCTGGAGACTTATCTGAGCAAAGGCTCCACCGGAGGCTGCAATAACTTTATGGTCGGCCTCTCCCGTATGATCTCGATCAGTGCCAGAGGAGGCATCGATATTGAGACGATCGTAGATCAGCTCAATTCCAGCGGATCCTGCCCGTCTTATACGGCAAGAAGAGTGTCGAGAAAAGATACGAGCAAGGGTGCCTGCTGTCCGATGGCTGTGGGAAACGCCCTGATGGATATGTACAATGAGATGCAGGAGGAGCTGGCAGAGAAAAACGGCGGGAACAGGTCCGCGACAGCCCGCAGGACAGAGAAGGCGCCGAAGCCGAAGGCTGTGAACACGGAAACTGAGACGGACAGGATGTACTGTCCTGAATGCGGCGAACCGCTGGTATTTGAAGAAGGCTGCAATATCTGCAAGTGCTGCGGATGGAGCAAATGTCACTAGGTTTTAAAAAATGAAGGGTATCCTGAAGCGACATGGCAAAGCTTCAGGATACCCTTGTTCTATTTTTAGGAGTTATAGTAAGTCGTCAAATGGAATCTGTCTCAGACTGCACTGATGCGGTCTGACTCAGTCTACAGATGGATTCGAGTCCCTGTTTTCCCGAGAATCCCGTCGCGGGCCTTCTCGAGCAGAGTGATGAGCGACTGCCTGCCGGGCTTCGACGCGGCAAAATCAACGGCGGCCTGCACCTTCGGCAGCATAGATCCGGGAGCGAAGTGCCCCTCGGCGATATACTGTTTCGCCTCATCCACTGTGATGTCATCCAGCCATTTCTCATCCGGTTTACCGTAATTGATCGCAGCCTTTTCCACTGCGGTCAGGATGATCAGAAAATCTGCGTCCAGCTCCTTCGCAAGCAGACAGCTGGCAAAGTCTTTGTCAATGACCGCGCTGGCGCCCTTTAAGTGGTTCCCCTGGCGCGTGACAGGGATGCCGCCGCCCCCGCATGCGATGACGAGATCGCCGGAGTCTACCATATTGCGGATCGTTCCGATCTCGATGATCTCCTGTGGCTTCGGAGAGGCGACCACACGGCGGTAGCCGCGGCCTGCATCCTCCTTCATGATATAATCATATTTTTCAGACATTATACCAGCCTGTTCTTTGGTCATGAATCTTCCGATCGGTTTGGATGGATGTTCAAAAGCCGGATCGCCGGGATCTACTCTGACCTGAGTGATCATGGTAGCCACAGGGATGTCTGTGATATTTCTGTTGAGAAGTTCTTCCCTGAGCGCATTCTGCAGATCGTATCCGATGTACGCCTGGCTCATCGCTACACAGACGGACAGCGGCGTATTGGGCTGCTGCGGATCCTCATGTGTGAGCGCGATCATGGCGTTGTTCACCATGCCCACCTGGGGACCGTTGCCGTGAGCGACGACGACTTCACAGCCCTCTTCAATCAGATCAACGATCGCACGGGATGTGATCTTTACGGCTTTCATCTGTTCCGGCAGGGTATTGCCGAGGGCGTTCCCGCCCAGGGCGATGACGATTCGTTTCTTCTTTTTCATAACCTGCCTCCTGTGATCAGTCCTCTTTTACAGAAGCAATGGTCTCTACCTCGCAGAGCACTCCCTTCGGAAGATCTTTGACAGCGACGCAGGAGCGGGCCGGATTCCCTGTGAAGTATTTTGCATATACTTCGTTAAATGCGGCGAAATCGCCCATATCTGCAAGGAAGCAGGTGGTCTTTACAACGTCTGTAAAGGACGCGCCCTGACTCTCCAGAAGTGCGCCTACATTTTTCATGACCTGCTCAGCCTGCTCTTCGATGGTAGTCCCCACGACTTCCCCTGTCTCGGGAGAAAGCGGGATCTGTCCGGAAAAGAATGCGATTCCGTTCAGGACGATGCCCTGGGAATACGGTCCGATTGCTGCAGGTGCGTTTTTTGTTTCAACATATTTTAACATGGTCAGATTACCTCCTGATGAATTTATTGATGTATTTTCAGGGCGCAGCTCCGTTTTCGTCCTCCTGCGCCCCGGATTTGATCTCTGCAGGAATATTCCGCCTGCAGAATCTGATATGTTTACTCGAAGATCCTCGGCGTCGCTCTTTCTTCCAGCTTCTTGAGGATGTCGGCCGGATCGGCGAACTTCGCAAGGAAGATCATCGCTGCGATGATGTAAGGCTTGTAGCTTGCCTCTTTGTAGAGCGGATCTCTGTAGCGGTCGAATACGCTTGCGTCAACCTCGCCTTCCTCGCAGCTCACGCCGGTGATATCAGCCGGCAGACAGTGCAGGTAGAGCGCTTTGCCATTTTTTGTCGTTGCCATGAGCTCTTCTGTGCACGCCCAGTCTTTGTGCTGTGCATTCTGAGCCAGCAGTTCCTTCTCCAGCTCTTTGATGCCCTCGAAGTCGCCGCTGCCGTACAGTTCCGTACGTTTCTCCATGGCAGCGAACGGGGCCCAGCTCTTCGGATATACGATGTCGGCGTCTTTGAATGCCTCTGCCATATTGTTTGTCTTTGTGAAGGATCCGCCGGACTTCGCTGCGTTCTCTGCGGCAACAGCCTCCACTTCCGGGAACACCTCATATCCTTCCGGATGGGCGAGCACAACGTCCATTCCGAAACGGGTCATCAGACCGATGACGCCCTGGGGAACGGAGAGCGGCTTGCCGTAGGACGGAGAGTATGCCCATGACATTGCGATCTTCTTGCCCTTCAGATTCTCAACTCCGCCGAACTCGTGGATGATGTGGAGCATGTCCGCCATTGCCTGAGTCGGATGGTCGATATCGCACTGCAGGTTCACGAGAGTCGGTTTCTGCTCCAGGATGCCGTCCTTATTTCCCTGTGTCACAGCGTCCACGACTTCATGCATGTAGGCGTTTCCTTTGCCGATGTACATATCGTCGCGGATTCCGATGACGTCAGCCATGAAAGAGATCATGTTTGCTGTCTCACGTACCGTCTCGCCGTGGGCCACCTGGGATTTGCCCTCGTCCAGGTCCTGTACCTCAAGGCCCAGCATGTTGCAGGCGGAGGCGAAGGAGAAGCGGGTGCGGGTGGAATTGTCGCGGAACAGGGAGATTCCGAGACCGCTCTCGAATACCTTTGTGGAAATGTTGTGCTCTCTCATATAACGGAGCGCATCTGCCACGGTGAAGACGGCCTCAAGCTCATCGTCTGTCTTCTCCCAGGTCAGGAAGAAGTCTCCGTTGTACATATCTTTAAAGTTCAGGGCATTCAGTTTATCAATGTAATCCTGTAATGTTTTCATTTTTGTTTATCCTCCTAAAAATCATATTAAAAACCTGTTCACGTTTTATTCGCAGTAACAGTTCGGCAGGGCTGCATATACGGCTGCGCATGTTACCAGATCTTGTTTCCATGTCTTCTCGTTCGGCGCATGTGCCTGGGCTTCGGCGCCTGGTCCGAATCCGATGCACGGGATCCCGTTCCGTCCCATGATGGAGACGCCGTTGGTCGAGAAGGTCCACTTGTCTGTCAGCGGACGGCTCTGACGCATCTCAAGAGTTTCTTCTGCGCCGATCCTCTTGTCGCCGTAAAGTGAAGTATAAGCTTTCTCCAGTGCCTTCGTGACCTTATGATCCTTCGGAATCGCCCAGGTCGGGAAGTAGCATTCAATCTCGTAGACGCATCCTGTGTAGGAAGGCCGGTCGTAGTTGTACATGGATACGGTCACATCGTCCCCGTATTTCTGTACACTGGGGAGTGCGCGGATCTCGTCCAGGCAGCTCTCCCAGGTCTCGCCGAATGTCATGCGGCGGTCAAGAGATACCGCGCAGGAGTCTGCCACTGCACAGCGGCTGGGCGAGGTGTAGAAGATCTGGGAGACAGTTACCGTGCCGCGGCCGAGGAAGCGGGCTTCCTCCCAGTCCGGGTTGTACTTCGGGTTCAGCATTTTAACAAGGCCTTTGATCTCAGTCTCGTCCGCGTCGTCATTTTCATTGAGCGCGCGTACATCCTGGAGAATATCAGCCATCTTGTAGATCGCGTTGTCTCCGCGCTCCGGGGCAGAGCCGTGACAGGAGACGCCTTTGACGTCTACGCGGATCTCCATGCGTCCTCTCTGTCCGCGGTAGATGCCTCCGTCTGTCGGCTCTGTGGATACGACAAATTCAGGACGTATCTTGTCTTCATTGATAATATACTGCCAGCAGAGACCGTCGCAGTCTTCTTCCTGTACCGTTCCGACGACCATGATCCTGCATCCCTCAGGGATCAGATCAAGATCTTTCATGATCCTTGCGCCGTAAACAGCGGATACGAGGCCGCCGCACTGATCCGATACGCCGCGTCCGCCAATCTCTGTGTCGTTCTCATAACCTTCGTAGGGATCGAAGTTCCAGTTGTCGATATTCCCGATCCCGACGGTGTCGATGTGCGCGTCGTAGGCGATGATCTTATCCCCGGTCCCCATGTAGCCGATGACATTTCCCTGGGGATCAATGACCACTTCGTCAAAGTCCAGTTTCTTCATCTCCGCAGCGATCGTATCAATGTGGGCTTTCTCGTCGCAGCTCTCTCCCGGATTTTTCACGATGGCGCGAAGAAATGCCGTCATATCTTTCTCATAATTCTGTGCAGCTTCTTTGATCTTGTTCAGGTCCATGGTTCTCATTCTCCTTTTCTTAAAATCCTGTGTGCATGTTTCATCAGGCGCCGGGCTGCCGGGAAAGCAGGTCCGGATGCCCGGTCAGATAAAGTTGAAAAGTTTCCTGTCTATGAAGGCGTTCGGGAAATGGCAGATCATCTGTCATTCCCGCCCCAGACGATGGACTCGTATCTCTCGGGGTCAGTGTCTCCTTCAGTGGAGAAGAGGAGGACCTTTGAACTTTCGTCGAGCCCCAGATGCTCTCTTAAGGGCTGATACTCATCCATTGTCATGATGCACGCCAGTGTGCCGAAGGGGGCGGCTCCGGATTCGCCGGAAGTCACCTGCCGGTCTCCTTTGATCGGAGCGGCCAGCATGCGCATGCCGCGTGCTGCTACCCAGTCAGGCACTGCTGTGAAGGTATCTACATGGTTTTTCAGAATATCCCAGGAGATCGTGTTCGGTTCTCCGCAGGCGAGTCCGGCCATGATCGTCACCATGTCGCCGTCTACGATGCGGATGTCTCCGTCTCCGGCGCAGGCTCCCTTGTACAGGCACGCCGCCGCTTCTGCTTCGACTACGATGACTTTCGGGGGATTCTCGGGATAGCGGTTGGCGAAATACCCCTGGACGGCTCCGGCAAGAGAACCGACGCCGGCCTGGATGAAAACGTGGGTCGGGCGTTCACAGCCATATCCGTGAAGCTGTTCGTCTGCCTCCATCGCCATTGTGCCGTATCCCTGCATGATCCAGGAAGGGATCTCTTCGTATCCGTCCCATGCAGTATCCTGGACCATGACGCCGTTCTCTGTCTTTTCCGCCATGGCATTTGCCATGCGCACGCATTCGTCATAGTTGTATTCCTCGATCGTAGCCTGGGCGCCCTCGGCCAGGATGTTGTTCAGCCTGGTCTGCGTGCTGCCCTTGGGCATGAGAACGACTGCCTTCTGTCCGAGCCTGCTGGCTGCCCATGCAACGCCGCGTCCGTGGTTGCCGTCCGTTGCGGTGAAGAAGGTGGCCTGCCCGAACTCTTTCCTCAGTTCTTCCGATGTGAGTACACTGTAAGGAAGTTCTGAGACATCCTTCCCGGTCTGCTTGGCTATGTAGCGTGCCATGGCGAACGAACCGCCGAGCACCTTGAATGCATTCAGCCCGAACCGGTAAGATTCATCCTTGACGTAGACTTCTTTGAGTCCCAGACGCGCTGCCATGTGGTCGAGTTTTGCCAGAGGAGTGACGCTGTACTGGGGAAAGCTTTCGTGAAAAGTACGGGCTTTCCGGACCTCGTCCAGTCCCATGATCTTCAGGTTGGCATCCGCTGTCTTCGGCATTTTGTTCACTGTCCATTTGATTGTGTCCATTGTGGAACCTCCTTCTTATACTATTATCCTTTGTCCATGTAACTGTATAATGTAAACTTTGATATTCCGAGAAGTGAAGAAACTTTATCGCCGGATTTTGTGATGAGAAAAGCACCGGCATTGTTCAGATACTGTACCACGGCGATCTTGTCGTCTTTGTTCATCATCGCGACCGGTTTCCCGACCTTGGCGATGGCCTGCTCGATGAGAAGGTCGAGAAGTTCTGTTACATTATGAGTGATCCTCTGGGGTGAGCCGGCACCGTCGTGTTCTGCATCCGTCTCCGGTTCTGTCCGGAGCAGCCCGCGGATAGAGTTCTCCGCGGCAAGCAGGGTGGTGATGTCGTAGTTCATTGAAAAGATATAGATAATGCGGCCTTTTTCGTCGCGGATATAGAGCGTGCTGGATTTCAGGATCCTGCCGTCATCTGTCCGCGTGAGATAGGCGAGCTTATCCTTGATCCTGGACGGATCCGAACTCAGCGTCTCAAGCACGATTCCGGAAGGCCCGTCGCCGGTGTGACGGTCTGAAACATGTCCGTTCTCAATATAGACGATGGACTTGTCAAGATCTTTCTTCGTCAGATCATGGATGACGACCTCGCAGGAGCTTCCGAACTGAACCGCAAGGCCGTGTGCGAGCTGCTTTAGAAAATCCAGTTTCTGATCCATTATTTCACCTGCCCTTTCCTGAAAGTATTCTGCAGAAATGTGTCTCTGTATGTGTATCGTTAAATCCATCATAGCATAAAAAAAGGCGGAGTCAATAGTTTTTCTAAAAAATTTTTAGGTTATCTAAAAAATATTTAGAATCACTGCAAAAGCCATGTGGATCAGTCTTGACGGAAGCCTGAAAATTGTATATACTTACCTCCATAGCAGGACGGCTGGCAGCTGTCAGGAGTCTGAAAAATGAAAAAGGACCGGTTGAAAAGACCGTGAGACAAAGGCGTTTTCTCTGTAACAGACAGTGGAAACGCCTTTTCTTCTGCTAAAGGCGTGGAGTGTCCGAAAGTATCCTAAAAATTTTTTAGATGCTCTAAAAATTATTTAGCACCGTTGTTGCATTTATACATTATTAATGTTATTCTATAGACAACGACCAGGATTGGTGTGCGAATTGCACAGAGATCTGTCCGAGCGTGCTGAAAATGGTATGTAAAAATAAATAAAAAGGAGAATGAAACATGCTGATTTTAGGTAATGGAAGAGTTATCACAAGAGATGATGCATGTCCGCTGATCAAGAACGGGGCAGTGGCGATCGACGGAACCGCGATCTGTAAGGTGGGCGGCGACGAAGAGGTAAGAAAGGCATATCCGGGGGCAGAGTACATAGATGCGGCGGGCGGCCTGATCATGCCGGCATTTATCAATGTGCACGAGCATATTTACAGCTCGTTCGCAAGAGGACTTTCGATCAGGGGGTATGACCCGAAGGGATTTCTCGATATCCTGGATGGAATGTGGTGGACGATCGACAGAAACCTGACGCTCCACGATACATATTTGAGCGCTATGGCTACTTATATTGACAGTATCAAGAACGGTGTGACGACAGTGTTCGATCACCATGCCAGCTTCGGCTCCATAAGGGGATCGCTCTTTGAGATCGAGAGGGCGGCGAAGGAGACCGGTGTGCGCTCCTGTCTCTGCTATGAGATCTCAGACCGGGACGGAATGGACAAGGCGAGAGAGTCGGTCATGGAAAATGCAGAATTCATCCGTCACGCGCTGAAGGATGACACTGGGATGATCGCCGGCATGATGGGCATGCACGCACAGTTCACTATCTCGGATGAGACATTTGAATTTGCCGCGGAGAACAAGCCGGATGAGGTCGGGTATCATATCCATGTCGCAGAGGGGATCGAAGATCTTCACCACTGCCTGAAGCATTATGGAAAACGGATCGTGGACCGCCTGATGGATCACGGGATTCTCGGAGAGAAGACGCTCCTGGGACACTGTATCTATATCAATCCCCATGAGATGGACCTGATCAGGGAGACGGATACCATGGTGGTGCATAATCCGGAGTCAAATATGGGAAATGCCTGCGGATGTCCTCCTACGATGGAGCTGGTGCACCGGGGCATCCTCACCGGGCTCGGGACCGACGGATACACCCATGATATGATGGAATCCTTCAAGGTGGCGAACGTCCTGCACAAGCATCATCTCTGCGATCCCAACGCAGCGTGGGCGGAAGTGCCGGAGATGCTCTTTAAGAACAACGCCAGGATCGCCGGGAGATATTTCCCGCAGGAACTGGGCGTTCTGAAGGAAGGTGCGGCAGGAGATGTGATCATTGTGGACTATGATCCGCTCACACCGATGAATGCAGGCAATATCAACGGTCATCTTGTGTTCGGCGTGACCGGACATGACGTGGTGACCACAGTGGCCAACGGAAAGGTCCTTATGAAGGACAGACAGCTCACACAGATCGATGAAGAGAAGATCATGGCAGACTGCAGGCAGGCGGCGGCTGAGCTGGCGGACAGGATCAACAGCCGGTAAGGCAGCGGATCGCACGGGAAAGATCCGGTCCGGCAAGAAACAAGACAAAAGGCTTGAAGAGAAAGGAATAAGAAAATGAACGGCAAAAAGGCAGCAAAAGACAATTCAGAACTTTTTAAATGGAATGGCAGTCCGTCCATGGGACAGACACTGCCTCTGGCAGCCCAGCATGTGCTCGCCGCGGTAGTCGGATGCGTTACTCCGGCGATCCTCGTGGCGAATGCGGCGAATAATGCGGGCGGAAATGTGGACATGGGACTTCTGATCCAGGTTTCCCTTGTGTTCGCGGCGATCTCGACGCTGCTGCAGTTATATGGAAGCAGGATAAAAATGGGATCCGGACTCCCGGTCATCATCGGAGTCAGCTTTGCCTATGTGCCGACGATGACTGCGATCGCGGCGCAGGCGAAGGACGTGGATACCATATTCGGCGCCATGGTAATCGGCGGCGTTGTCGCGATCATCGTCGGTCTGACGATAAGGCAGATAAGGAAAGTGTTTCCCCCGCTTGTCATCGGTACTGTGATCCTGGCGATCGGACTCTCCCTGTACAGTACGGCAGTCAACTATATGGCAGGAAACTCATCCAACACCTATGAACTGATCGTGGAGCAGCAGGGAAAGACAGAGGCGCTCGTATACGGCTCCTGGCAGAACTGGCTGGTGGCATTTATCACACTGGTCATCGTGGTGCTCCTGAACCATTATGGAAAGGGCCTGTTTAAGCTGGCCTCCATCCTGATCGGCCTGCTCTGCGGATATGTGGTGGCACTGTGCTTCGGAATGGTGGACTTCTCAACACTCTCTTCTGCAGGATGGTTCCAGATTCCGATGCCGCTTGCATTCGGCATGAAGTTCGATATTTCAGCCATCCTCCCGCTGGCGATCCTGTTCCTTGTCAACTCGATCCAGGCAATGGGAGATTTCTCGGCAACGACCAGCGGCGGTATGGACAGACTGCCGACGGATGATGAACTGAACGGCGGTATCATCGGATACGGAGCCAGCAACATCGTAGGCGCATTCTTCGGGTGTCCTCCGACGGCTACATACAGCCAGAACGTAGGTATCGTAGGATCTACAAAGGTTATCGCGAGAAGAGTATTTTCCGCAGCCGCGGTGATCCTGCTGATCGCGGGACTGATCCCGAAGTTCTCCGCACTGCTCCGGACAATTCCGCAGTGCGTGCTCGGCGGAGCGGTCGCTTCTGTGTTCGCTTCAATCGCAATGACAGGAATCAAGCTGCTCGTGACAGAGAAACTGACGTACCGCAACACAACAGTGGCAGGACTGTCCATCGCCATCGGAATGGGCGTATCCTTAAACGACGGATGTCTGAACCAGATGTCAGCCAGCATCCACAATGCACTGAACATGAGCATGAGCCTGGAGAGTTTCCAGTCTATCATTAATAATACATTTGCATCTTCGCCGGTTGTCCTGGCAACGATCTTTGCGGTGATCCTGAATCTGATCCTGCCGAAAGACAAGCCGGGCGCAGAGTAGAATCCGGAGATGCCGGAAAAGGAGGAGAGAGCATGAGTGATATAATGCGGCCCATGGCCTTTGAACAGCTTCTGAACTGGATTCTGACGGAGAAGAAGCAGAGCGGCACAGTATTCGGGACACACCACCCCTACCATGCCGAAAAAAAATATGACAGAACGATCTTCGGGCGTCCTCTTGAGACGCCTGTCGGTCCGGCGGCAGGACCACACACCCAGCTGGCGCAGAATATCGCTGCGGCATACTATACGGGAAGCCGTTTTTTCGAACTGAAGACGGTTCAGATCATGGACGGAGCGGAGCTGTCGGCCTGCGTCAATAAGCCGTGCATCAAGGCGGATGACGAGTGCTATAACTGTGAGTGGTCTACAGAGCTGTATGTGCCGCAGGCGATGGAAGAGTACATTAAGGCGTGGTTCCTCTGCAAGGTGATGGCGAAGGAGTTCGCTCTCGGAAGCATGGACGGATTTCAGTTCAACATCAGTGTGGGATATGATCTGGCGGGCATTCAGTCAGAGAAGATCGACAGCTTCCTGAATACGATGAAGCATGCGCAGGATTCAGAGATCTTCAGGTCCTGTAAGGAGTACCTGCTCAGGAATACTGATCTGTTCGAGCATGTTACAGAGGAAGATATAGAGAGCATCTCAGGGGACATCTGTAACTCTGTGACGATCTCCACTCTCCACGGATGTCCTCCTCAGGAGATCGAGAAGATCGCCATGTATCTGATCACGGAAAAAGGGTTCCATACATTTATCAAATGTAATCCGACTCTTCTCGGGTATGAATATGCGAGAAAGACCATGGATGACATGGGGTATGATTATGTGGCGTTCGGCGACTTCCATTTTAAGGACGATTTGCAGTATGAAGACGCGGTCCCCATGCTGGCCAGGCTGATGAAGGTCTGCGGGGAGAGAAATCTGGAGTTCGGTGTAAAGATCACAAACACATTTCCGGTGGATGTGAAGCAGAATGAACTTCCAAGCGAAGAAATGTACATGTCCGGGAAGTCACTCTATCCGCTGTCCATCTCCCTTGCAGCGAAGCTGGCGGAGGAATTCGATGGAAAACTGAGGATCTCCTACTCAGGCGGAGCAGATTTCCATAATATAAAGGGCATCGTGGATGCAGGAATCTGGCCGGTGACGGTTGCGACGACGCTGCTGAAGCCGGGCGGATATGACCGGATGGCGCAGATGGCGTCCCTTCTGGAAGAAGAAAATGCTGTTTTCGAGGGAGTCAGTGCAGAAAAAGCCGGAAAACTGGCAGAGGAGGCAAAGACCAGCCCGTACCATGTGAAGGCGGTGAAGCCGCTTCCGTCCAGAAAGATGAAGAAACAGGTGCCGCTCATCGACTGCTTCACGGCTCCGTGTAAAGAGGGATGTCCGATCCACCAGGACATCACTGCATACCTGCAGCTTGTGAAGGAGGAGAAATACGAGGAAGCACTTCAGGTCATCACCGAGAAGAATCCTCTCCCGTTTATCACGGGAACGATCTGCTCCCATGCATGTATGGGAAAATGCACCCGGAACTTCTATGAAGAGCCGGTCTATATCAGAGGCATGAAGCTGATCGCGGCGGAGAACGGATATGAGGCGCTCCTGGAGAAGCTTGAGGCGCCGGCCGTGACGAGATCCGGAAAGGCGGCTGTGATCGGAGGAGGGCCTGCAGGTATGGCGGCGGCCTATTTCCTGAGAAGGGCCGGAATGGAAGTCACGCTGTTTGAGAAGAATAATGCCTTAGGCGGTGTGGTGCGCCATGTGATTCCGGAATTCCGCATCCCGGGCAGCGCCATCGACAGAGATGCGGCGCTCCTGGAGAAGATGGGTGTGAACATCTTCCTGAACTCAGAGATCAGCGACATCAGCATGCTGAAAAATGCGGACTACACAGCCGTTATCGTGGCGGCGGGCGCGTCGGAGCCGGGCGTGCTGAAGCTGGAGAAGGGAGAGCCGGTGAACGCTCTGCAGTTCCTGGCGGACTTCAAGGCGAAGGACGGAGATCTTGATATCGGAAAGAACGTAGTCGTCATCGGCGGAGGAAATACAGCGATGGACACAGCCAGAGCCGTAAAACGGACGAAAGGCGTGGAGCACGCTTATCTTGTATACAGAAGAACGAAGCGGTATATGCCGGCGGATGAGGAAGAACTTGTCATGGCAGTTGATGACGGAGTGGAATTCATGGAGCTCCTGGCACCGGTGAAGCTGGAAGGCAGCAGGCTCGTCTGCAGAGTGATGCAGCTGGGCGATTTCGACGCATCGGGAAGACGCGGCGTTGTGGAGACAACAGAGGAGAAAGAGATTCCGGCAGATACTGTCATTGCCGCGGTAGGTGAACATGTTCCGACAGCATTCTATAAGGCGAATGGAATCAATGTAAACGACAGAGGGCGGGCGATCGTCAACGAAGAGACTCTGGAGACGAACCTTCCCGGCGTCTATGTCATCGGCGACGGCCTGGGCGGACCGGCTACCGTGGTAGAAGGGATACGCGACGGCCTGAAGGCGGCTGAGGCTGTTATCGGCAGCGCACTTGTGAAAGATCATGAGGCACATACAGAGGAAACAGAGATCTATGGCAGGAGAGGAGTCCTGGCGGACCAGAGGGAAGGAAAGGAAGAGAGCGGGCGATGCCTCGGATGTTCCGGGATCTGTGAGAACTGTACAGAGGTCTGCCCGAACCGGGCAAATATTTCCATCTGCGTGCCGGGAATGGAGAAGCACCAGATCATCCATGTGGATTATATGTGCAATGAATGTGGAAACTGCAGGAGCTTCTGTCCGTACGACAGCGCGCCGTATCTGGACAAGTTTACTCTGTTCGCAGATGAGAAAGATATGGAGGACAGCAGCAATCAGGGATTCACGGTGCTCGACAGAGAGGCGGTAAAATGCAGAGTCCGTTTCTTCGGTGAGACGTCCGTGTGGACGAAAGGCGAGGAGACGAGGATACCGGATGCACTTCAGAAGCTTATGGAAGCAGTGTGCACAGAGTATTCCTACCTGTTAAGGCCATAATAGATTTCAGGACCGCAGTAAGGCGGACGCCGGAACGTGCCCTGTATAAGCGGGACGTTCCGGCAGCGGGAGAAAACAGATTGGCATAAAATTCAGCAGCAGAAAGAAGGGGTCAGTGATGAAAAGGTTATTTAAAGGCGGAACAGTGGTCAGCGGAGAGCGGATGCAGGAGCTTGATCTTCTTGTGAAGGGAGAGAAGATCCTGGCAGTGGGAAAAGATCTGTCTTTCCGGGATGCGGAGATCGTTGATGTAAAAGGAAAATATCTTTTCCCGGGGTTCATTGACGCGCATACGCACATGGCGCTGGAAGTGAGCGGAACAGTTACGGCAGACGGATTTTATACGGGGACAAAGGCAGAGCTGGCGGGAGGAACGACCTGCATCATCGACTTTGCCACCCAGTATGCCGGAGAGGCACTGGCTCAGGCACTTGAGAACTGGCACAGGAAGGCGGACGGAGAGGCATCCTGCGATTATGCCTTCCACCTTGCTCTCTCGGAATGGAATGAGGAGATCAGCAGGGAGCTGGAGAAAGTGGTGAAAGAGGAAGTCTCTTCTTTCAAGCTCTACATGACCTACGACAACCGGGTGGACGACGAGACCATGTACGAGGTGCTCTCCCGCTTAAAAGAGCTGGGCGGCATCGCCGGGGTGCACTGTGAGAACCACGGCATCATCAGCGCAAGACTGAAGGAAGTGGAGAAGAAAAAAGGGAACAGAAAGAACGTCTCCGATTATCCCTGGACACGCCCGAAAGAGGCGGAGGCGGAGGCTGTGTCAAGGCTTCTCAAGATCGCCAAGTGTGTAGATACCCCGGTGATCGTTGTGCATCTGAGTACGGCGGCAGGGTACCGGGAGATCCTCCGTGCAAGAGAAGCGGGACAGACGGTCTATGTGGAGACCTGTCCCCAGTATCTTCTCATGGACGAGAGCAGGTATTCCCTTCCGGCAGACGAGGCGAGACGTTATATGATCGCACCGCCGCTCCGCAAAAAGAAGAACCAGGAGATCCTCTGGGAGGCTCTGAAGGAAGGGCGGATCCAGACGATCAGTACCGATCACTGCAGTTTTACAAAAGAGCAGAAAGAAGCGGGAGCAGAGGATTTCGCAAAGACGCCCTGCGGCATGCCGGGCGCTGAGGAACGGCCGGCACTGATCTGGCAGTTCGGCGTCAATGAGGGGCGCATCACGCCGGAGCAGATGTGCGCGTATCTGTCGGAGAACCCGGCGAAGCTCTATCATCTGTATCCGTGGAAGGGACGGCTGATCCCGGGCGCTGATGCGGATATCGTGGTGTGGAATCCGGAAACAGAGTGGACGATGACTGCGGAAGATCAGCAGTCCGCCTGCGATTACTGCCCGATGGAAGGGACGAAGATCCGGGGGAGAGCCGAGCAGGTTTATCTGAGAGGTGAGCTTGTGGCGGAGAACGGAAAGGTCCTCGCAGAGAGAAAAGGGTGCTATGTCAAGCATGGCGCCGGTGAATAGATACCCCATGGTGTGCGGTGTCAGGGACGGCAGGCTGCGAGAAGTCCATTCGCTGCGCAGCGCCGTGGGACTGTGCGGAATTCCCTCCCCGGTCATCTCAGCAGTGGGCGCGGGAGGAAAGACCAGTTCGATCCGCTGTCTGGCGCAGGAATACGTTGAGCGCGGACAGAGGGTGATCGTTCTGACGACCACACATATGACAGCAGAGGACAGACCATGGTTCCTTCTGGAACCGTCTGAAGAAAAGATGCGGGAGCTGCTTGCAGCGTACGGTCAGGCGTGGGTGGGGACACCGGCGCCTGGCGGAAAGATGCAGGGAGTTCCCTGTGAATTTCTGGAGATAATATGGAAGATGGGACTGCCTGTCCTGATCGAAGCGGACGGAGCGCGGCGTCTGCCTTTGAAAGTGCCCGGGGAGCAGGAACCGGTGATCCTGCCGGAGACGACCCACGTGCTTTCGGTATACGGTCTGGATGCGGTCGGCGGGAAGATCGGGGATGTCTGCTTCAGGCCGGAGCGGGCGGCAGCGCTTTTGAATAAGAATATAACAGAACAGATTACAGTGGAGGACGTGGCGTTTCTCGCAGCATCAGAACAGGCGGGAAGGAAAGGATGTCCGAAAGGTGCTGTGTACACGGTCATTTTAAATAAAGCGGACGATTTGAGGCGGAGAGGTTATGCCCTCGAGATCTGCAACATGCTGAAGGAGGAAGGAATCGAAAATACGATCGTGACCTGCTTCGGAGAGAGCGGCGGATGAGCGTCTCTGTCCTGAAACCGGGAGGAAAACGGAAAAATGAAAATATTGATTAGAGGCGCAGGGGATCTGGCGACGGGCATCGCATCCAGGCTTTATGGAGCCGGGCATCAGATCCTGATGACAGAGATCGAAGTCCCGCTCACTGTACGGCGGACAGTGGCTCTCTCGAGGGCAGTGTATGAGAAAAAAGTGCAGATTGAAGAGATGGAAGGCTTTCTGGCAGAAGACGGTCAGTCGGCGCAGGCAGTGCTGGAGCGGGGCGGTATCGCGGTGATGGTCGATCCGGAGATGGAGTGCCGGAAATGGTTCCGGCCGGATGTGATCGTGGATGCGATCCTGGCGAAGAAGAATCTGGGGACAGGTATCACGGATGCCCCGTTTGTGATCGGCGCAGGACCGGGATTTACTGCAGGAAAGGACTGCAACTGTGTGGTAGAGACAAAACGTGGACATACGCTGGGAAATCTCATTTGGAAAGGCAGTGCCTTCCCTAATACCGGGGTGCCGGGCAATGTAGGGGGCTATACCATCGAGAGGCTGATCCGCGCAGGCGCAGACGGCAGGATGGAACCGAAGGCGCAGATCGGTGACTATGTGGAGAAAGGACAGATCGTTGCTCTTACAGGCGGCGTGCCGGTATACGCCCAGATGTCCGGGATCGTCCGAGGGATGCTGCAGGAGGGCGTTGATGTGTGGAAAAACCTGAAGATCGGAGATATCGATGCGAGGACGGAAACAGCGCACTGTTATACGGTGTCCGATAAAGCCAGAGCGATCGGGGGAGGAGTCCTTGAGGCGGTGACCGGATTTGAGCGGATGAAAGACCGTTTCGGGATCGTTATCCTGGCGGCGGGAGCAGGAACACGGTTCGGAGGAAACAAGCTGAATGCCCTGGTCAGGAACAGGCCTCTCTATGAGCATATGCTGGAGAAGACCAGGGCATTCGGGGCTTTCCCTGCATATATCGTTACAGGAGAGAAAGCGATCGCAGAGGCGGCTGAGAAGAGAGGGATCACACCGGTGTGGAATTGTGAACCTGAGAGGGGGATCTCCCGTTCTCTCAGTCTGGGGCTTGAGCGTGCACTGGACTGCCATCCCGGACTGAAAGGCATTCTCTTTTCAGTATGTGATCAGCCGGGAATTGAGACTTCAACGATCCAGCGGATCTTCAATGCAGGGATGCTCCACCCCGGAAGCATCGTCTGTGCAGGGAACGGCGGGAGGACGGGAAATCCGGTCCTCTGGGACAGAAAATATTTTCCGGAACTTCTCGGACTGACCGGGGATGAGGGCGGCAGACAGGTGATGAGGAGACATCGGGACAGCCTGCGGATCGTTCAGGCGGATCCGGAGGAACTGAAGGACATTGACCGGAAGGAAGATCTGTTGATGTAGTATGGATACTGGTGCGTGCAGCCAGGGAGAACAAAAAGAGGCAGTTCCGGCGCGCACAGAAGGGAATGCCGGGAGCATTCCCGCGGTAAAAGGAGAGGAAGAGTATGGGCCAGAAGCGGAAGAAAAGAGTGGCTGTTGTACAGTGCGCGGGCGGCTGCCGTGCCGAAATGGATGCTCTGAGGAGTGAGTGGGCAGGGGACTGCAGACAGATGTCGGAAAGCAGTCCGGAAGAAATCTGTAAGTGGGGGTGTCTCGGACAGGGCAGCTGCACAGCGGTCTGCAGGATGGAGGCGATCCGCATTAACAGAAACGGAGCGGCAGAAGTGGACCGGGAGAAATGCGTGGGCTGCGGTCTGTGCGTGAAGGCATGTCCGCGTGGGCTGATCCGGATCATTCTGCCGGAATCTTCTATATACCCGGCATGTGCCAGCGAGGACACTGGCGCACAGACGAGAAAGTACTGCAGTACAGGCTGCATCGCATGCGGGATCTGCGTGAAGAACTGTCCGGTGAATGCGGTCAGCATAGAAAACAGTCATGCAGTGATCGATGAAGAGAAGTGTATCGCGTGCGGCATGTGCGCGGTGAAATGTCCGAGAGGCGCGATCATAGATTATGACGGAATCTTTACGGTCCGGGAAGTGCAGGTGGAACGATGAAGAAGAACTATTGCTTTACAGTAAACGGAATCATGCGGAGCACAGATCAGGATAAGCCGCTGCTCCGGTATCTGCGGGATGATCTTCACCTGCATTCTGTCAAGGACGGCTGCAGCGAGGGCGCCTGCGGTACGTGTACCATCGTCGTGGACGGAAAAGCGGTGAAGTCCTGCGTGCTGACGACAAAGCTTGCCGCAGGGAAAAATATCATTACGACGGAAGGCCTGACGGAGGAGGAAAAGGAAGCCTTTGTATATGCTTTCGGCTCGAAGGGCTCCGTACAGTGCGGCTTCTGCATCCCGGGAATGGTGATGGCGGGAAAGGCTTTGATCGACCGGGTTCCGGATCCGACAGAGGAAGAGATCAAGACCGCGCTGAAGGGAAATATCTGCCGCTGTACAGGATATAAGAAGATCATCGAAGGAATCCAGCTCGCGGCAGCGATCCTGCGCGGAGATGAGAAGATAGAAGCGAGTCTGGAGAAGGGCGATGTATACGGAGTCGGAAAGAAAGCCTTTCGTCTTGACGTCAGGGAGAAGGTGCTTGGATACGGCGAATATCCGGACGACGTGGAGATGGAGGGAATGGTGTATGCATCGGCTGTCCGCTCAAAGTATCCGCGTGCCAGAGTGCTCGACATCCACTACGAAAAGGTGCTAGAGCTTCCGGGGGTACTGGATGTGCTGACAGCGGATGATGTTCCCAACAATAAGGTGGGACATCTCCAGCAGGACTGGGATGTGATGATCGCAAAAGGCAGTATCACCCGCTGTGTGGGCGATGCTGTCTGTCTGGTCATCGCGGAGACGCGGGAGATCCTGGACCAGGCAAAGAAGCTGGTCAAGATCGATTATGAAGTGCTGAAGCCGGTCACCTCTGTCCATGAAGCAATGGCGGAGGATGCGCCGAAGGTCCATTCGAAGGGGAATCTGTGCCAGAGCCGCCATGTGACCCGTGGAGATGCAAAGACAGCGCTGGCCAATTCAAAATATGTGGTGACGCAGAAGTATACGACGCCGTTTACGGAGCATGCTTTTCTTGAGCCGGAGTGCGCGGTGGCGTTCCCCTATAAGGACGGCGTGAAGGTCTATTCCACCGACCAGGGAGTCTACGACACCAGAAAAGAGATCGCTATCATGTTCGGGTGGGATCCGGAGCGCGTCGTGGTTGAGAACAAGCTGGTCGGCGGAGGGTTCGGCGGAAAAGAAGACGTGTCCGCCCAGCATATCGCGGCGCTGGCCGCAGTGAAAGTGCAGCGGCCGGTAAAGGTCGTGTTTTCCCGGCAGGAGTCCATCAATTTCCATCCGAAGCGCCACGCCATGGAAGGCACGTTCACGCTGGGATGTGATGAAAACGGGATCTTTACGGGACTGGACTGTGAGATTTATTTCGATACGGGGGCATATGCATCTCTGTGCGGCCCTGTTCTGGAGCGGGCGTGCACCCATTCGGTGGGACCCTACTGTTATCAGAACACGGATATCAGAGGATACGGATATTATACAAATAATCCGCCGGCTGGAGCGTTCCGGGGATTCGGCGTCTGTCAGAGTGAGTTTGCTCTGGAGTCGAACATTAACCTTCTGGCGGAGAAGGTGGGCATCTCGTCCTGGGAGATCCGCTACCGCAATGCCATTGAGCCGGGGAAAGTCCTTCCCAACGGGCAGATTGCAGACTGTTCCACAGCTTTGAAGGAGACGCTTCTGGCGGTGAAGGACGCCTATGAGAGCAATCCGGGCAGGGCGGGCATTGCCTGTGCCATGAAAAATGCGGGAGTGGGCGTCGGGCTTCCGGACAAAGGAAGGGCGAAGCTGATCGTACATGACGGGAAGGTGGAGCTGTACAGTGCGGCTTCGGACATCGGCCAGGGCTGTGCCACTGTGTTTGTCCAGATGGTCGCGGAGACGACCGGACTGGGAAAAGAGCAGATCAGGAATATGGGCGCAAACTCGGAAGTGGCACCGGATTCCGGTACAACGTCGGGATCCCGTCAGACGCTGATCACGGGCGAGGCGGTCAGGATGGCAGCGGCGGATCTGAATGAAGAATTGAAGAAGGCGGGCGGTGACCTGGGAAAACTGGAAGGAAGAGAATTCTTTGCGGAGTTCTTCGATCCGACAGACAAGCTTGGGGCAGATGTGCCATACCCCAAGAGCCATGTCGCATATGGATTTGCCACCCACGTGGTCATCCTGGATGATGAGGGAAGGGTGAAAGAGGTCTATGCGGCCCATGATTCGGGCAAGGTGGTCAATCCGATCTCGATCCAGGGACAGATCGAGGGCGGTGTCCTGATGGGACTGGGATATGCGCTGACCGAAGACTTTCCGCTGAAGGATTCAGTACCCCAGGCAAAATACGGAACTCTGGGGCTGCTGCGGTCCACGCAGATTCCGGATATCCATGCCATCTATGTGGAGAAGGAAGAACTGCTTCCGTTCGCATACGGCGCAAAAGGGATCGGGGAGATCGCAACTATACCGACCGCGCCGGCAGCGCAGGGGGCGTATTATGCCATGGATCATGTCCTTCGGACAAAGCTGCCGATGGAAGATACATATTATTCAAAAAAGCAGAAGGCGGTCCGATAGATCTGTACGGATGCAGGCTGCTATAAATTAAGACGGGTCAGAAAGCGGGGATGGAATTGATGAGGATCGGAGCGGTGATCGCCGCCGCGGGAGCGCCGGGCGGGTTTCGCTCCTATGATGAGATGGAGCACATTGACGGGAGCAGCATGATCAGAAGGATGATCTACAGTTTCCGCCGCGCGGGCGTGGAAGATATCGTCATAGTGACGGGATATAAGGCGGAGGAGACAGAAAAGAAGCTGGCAAAGCTGGGGGCTGTTTTTCTGAGAGCAGAAGATTATGAGGCGGAGCAGATGATTGATTTCGCGGTGCGTGGATTCACCTACCTGGAGAATACCTGTGGCAGGATTTTCTTCTGCCCGTCCGACGTTCCGCTTTTCACAGAGGATACGCTCAGGATCATGCTGGAACAGGACGCTCCGGTAGTTATCCCGGTATATGAGGGGAGGAAAGGCCATCCTGTCCTGATCGACGCGGGACTGACCCGGGGTATTGCCTCATACCGGGGAGAAAGAGGGCTGAAGGGCGCTATCGACGCATCCGGAGCAGAGATTGTCCCTGCGGAGGTGAGCGACGGCGGCGTGCTCATCCGGGCGGGGAGCGAAGAACGATTCGAGGAGGTGGCGGAAAAGGAATGTCCACCGCCTGTTTATCCGAGAGTCAAGGTACAGCTTGTAAAGAACGAACCATTTTTCGGTCCTGGGATGATGGTGATCCTGAAACAGATCGAGGTGCTTGGAAGCGTGCGTGAAGCATGCGAGAAAGCAGGCATGTCATACAGTAAAGGCTGGTCCCTGATCCGAACAGCGGAGCGCGAGCTTGGCTGTACCATCGTGGAACGGAGTCCGGGCGGAAGGACTGGGGGGACTGCCAGAGTCAGCGAGAACGGCCGCAGTCTGATGGAGAAATATGAGAGGCTGGAGCGGGAGACCGCTGAGGCTGCGGAGAAAAAATATAGAGAGATCTTCGGAGATATTCTGTAGAATATTTTCCGACGGAAAGAACACCTCTGCGTTCGGATATTTCATCCGATGCGGAGGTGTTCTTTTGTGCCTGCAGGAAAATTATCTCTGTTCATGGATTTGTCGATTGTTTTTTAAAAAATAATTGGATATACTATAAACAGGATATTTTATACAGGAGGAGCCCTATTATGAAGGGAAGGATTTTAGCGGTACTGCTGGCAGGGAGCATGGTATTCTCTATGGCGGCATGCTCATCGGGAAGAGATGGCGGTCAGACATCAGGCAGCGGAGAGGTGAAGACGGCAGAGGGCAGTAAAGACGAGACAGAGATCCAGGTGTTTATCGCTGCAAGCCTGAATACAGTGATGACAGAGCTTGCAAATATGTACAATGAAGAGCACCCGGAGGTGAAGATTACGTTCAATCCGGACAGTTCAGGGACGCTCCTGACACAGATCGAGGAAGGCTATGAGTGCGATATCTTTTTCTCAGCAGCACAGAAGCAGATGGATGAACTGGAAGCGGACGGACTTATGGCAGAGGGAACGAGATCCAATGTGGTCAACAATCAGGTCGTTGTCGTCACGCTGAAGGACAGCGGAACAAAAGTGACGGGACTTGAGAATCTCGGCGAAGCAGAGAGCATCGCGCTGGCGGGAGGAAACGTGCCGGTTGGACGGTATACGCGTCAGGCGCTCATCAGCCTTGGAGTCCTTCCGGAGACAGACGATCCGGCGTCGATCACCACAGAGCAGGTATCTGAGGCGCTGGGAGGCGTTGAGATCAGTGAGCAGGACAATGTGAGCAAGGTTCTCTCCGCAGTAGTGGAAGGTTCCTGTGAGGTGGGGACAACATACTATTCCGATACATACGGGTATGAGGATGAACTCGACATACTTCAGACAGTCAGCTATGATCTGACAGGAGACGTGATCTACCCGATCGCCCGCGTCGTAAACGAGGAGGCAGATGAAGCGCAGTCTGCCGCAGCGGATGATTTCCTCGCATTTGTGCTTTCGGATGAGGCGAAAGCGGTATTTGATTCCTATTATTTTGACACGGAAGTAGAGTAGATGAGTATGGAAGAGATAATGCAGATCATGAAAGAACTGGACTGGAGTCCTCTTTTCATCTCCCTGAAGACAGGAGTCGTGGCGACGGTCCTCTCCTTTTTCCTGGGAATCTTTGCGGCGAGGAAGGCCGTGAAGGCTTCTGCGGGAAAGAAAGCTGTCATAGACGGGATACTGACACTTCCCATGGTGCTTCCGCCGACTGTGGCGGGCTTCTTCCTGCTCCTTCTGTTCAGCAGGAGGAGGCCGCTGGGAGAATTCCTGTTTGACGAGTTCGGTTTCAAGGTAGTCCAGACCTGGCTGGGCTGCGTGATCGCTGCGACAGTGATCGCGTTTCCACTTATGTACCGCAATGCCAGAGCTGCCATGGAGCAGATCGATGCCAATCTGGTCTATGCGGCGCGGACACTCGGCATGTCCGATATAAAAATATTCTGGAAAGTCATTGTGCCGACTGCCGGTCCGGGGATCGCATCAGGGACGATCCTGACCTTCGCAAGGGCGCTCGGTGAATATGGGGCCACCTCCATGCTGGCGGGAAATATTCCGGGAAAGACGGGGACGATCTCCCAGAAGATCGCCATGGTCATCCAGGATGGCGATTATCTGACAGCCGGGATCTGGGTGGCGGTCGTGATGGTCATCGCATTCGTGGTCATCTTTCTGATGAACCTGATCTCAGGCAAGAAGATGAAGAATATCGGGAGGTGGTAAGCAGTGGCGATATCTGTTGAGATCCATAAGAAGCTGAACACCTTCAATCTTGATATCAGCTTCCGCAGTACATCGAGGCGGATCGGCATACTTGGTGCATCCGGCTGCGGAAAGAGCATGACGCTTAAGAGCATCGCCGGGATCGAGACTCCGGACGAGGGAAAGATCACAGTGGAGGGGCGCACGCTTTTTGACCGGAAAGAGAAGGTGAACCTGAAGCCCCAGAAAAGGAATGTGGGATATCTGTTCCAGAATTACGCGCTTTTTCCAACTATGACGGTGGAGAAGAACATCGCTGCCGGCCTGAAGGGCAGCAGACGGGAAAATGCGCGGCGCGTGCGTCAGATGGTGGAGAAATTTCAGCTCGGCGGACTGGAGAAGCAGTTCCCCGGACAGCTCTCCGGAGGCCAGCAGCAGAGAACAGCGCTGGCGCGCATCATGGCGTATGAGCCGGATGTGATCCTGCTGGACGAGCCCTTCTCGGCGCTTGACATGTACCTTAAAGATCAGCTCCAGAGAGAACTGATCGTGATGCTGGAGGACTATCAGGGGACCGTTATCCTTGTCTCCCATGACCGGGATGAAGTCTACCGGTTCAGCGAGGAACTTCTCATCATCGATCAGGGGCGGATCGTGAGAGCCGGAGAGACGAAGCAGATTTTTCAGAATCCGATCGCGAAGGAGGCGGCGAGACTGACCGGCTGTAAAAACTTCTCCAGGGCAGAACGGATCGACAGCCATACGCTGAGGGCGGCGGACTGGGGAATCACGCTCCATATCAGCCGGGAGATTCCGGAAGATACGGTATACATCGGATACAGGGCACATGACTTCATCCCGGTGTGGGGAGGGAGAGGAGAGAACATGATCCGGTTCAGTCTGGAGAGCAGCGCAGTGCTTCCGTTCGAGCGGAATTATTATATCCGGCCAGAGACCGGCGGGGCGGAAGACATCGGCTCCCCGGGGGAAGTCCTCTGCTGGTTCGTCCAGAGAGACAAGACGGCGCTCCTGGATGAGAGAGGAATGCCCGATTATCTCGCGTTTGCTGAGGATGGAATCCTCTTTCTCCACTGAGAAGAACAACGGAAAAACTTTAGTAATAAAACACTGTAAAACATATTTACAGGCAGCAGAAACTGTTATATAATGAGCACTCGTAAAGTGAAGAATGAGGGATATGCCGCGGCCAGGCGTATCCTTTTTTCACGCAGAAATCAATGAAAGAGGGGTGCTCATACATGAAATCGGCACAGAGTGATATGACGTCCGGTTCGCCGATGAAGATCATACTCTGGTTTACGCTTCCTATCTTTATCGGAAATGTATTTCAGCAGTTTTATAATATGGCGGATGCGGTCATCGTGGGGAAATTTGTGGGAAACAATGCGCTTGCGGCGGTCGGGAGTACGGGAACGATCATGTTTTTGATCAATGGATTTGTGATCGGAATGACGGCGGGATTTACTGTTCTGACTGCCCAGAAGTTCGGAGCAGGAGATGAGCGGGGAATCCGGAAGAGCGTGACAGGAGCGGCGTGGCTGTCGCTGATCGTGGGACTGATTCTGACAGCAGCGTTTATGGTATTTATGAAGCCGCTGCTGACGCTGATGAACACACCTGCGGATATTTTTGACGATGCCTATGCGTATATCATGATCATAAGCGGAGGGATCCTCGCGCAGATGCTGTACAATCTGCTGGCAAGCATCCTCAGAGCGCTCGGGAACAGCAGGGTGCCGCTGTATTTTCTGATCCTGTCGGCAGTTTTAAATATCGTTCTGGACCTGGTGTTCGTCATCGTGTTTCAGATGGGAGCGGCAGGAGCTGCCGTGGCGACGATCATTTCCCAGGGTGTATCGGGTCTTCTCTGCCTTGTCTATATCGGGAAGAAAGTACAGCTGCTGAGGATGACAAAGGAGGACTGGAAACCCCAGACAACACTCCTGTCAGCCCAGCTGAAAGTCGGGATTCCGATGGCGCTGCAGTATTCGATTACTGCCATCGGAACAATGATGGTCCAGTCCTCGCTGAATATTCTGGGCTCTACGCTGGTGGCGGCATACACTGCGGCGGGAAAGATCGAGCAGGTCGTCACGCAGGCTTACATTGCGATGGGAACGACCATGGCGACGTACGGCGCGCAGAATATGGGGGCAGGGGACGTCCCGCGTATCAGACAGGGATTTAAAGCCTGCACGATCATCGGCATAGTCTATTCGTTCATCGCAGCTGCCTTTGTCATGACAGCCGGAAAATATATGACCTATCTGTTCGTGTCAGAGGATGTAGGAACGATCATGAATTCTGTGGATATCTATCTGAAGTGTGTGGGAATCTTCTTTATTCCGCTGGCGGTTGTGAATATCTACCGGAACGGAATTCAGGGACTTGGCTACGGGCTGCTGCCGATGACGGCGGGAATCGCGGAACTGATCGGAAGAGGCGTGGTCGCTGTCATAGCGGCGGGACAGAGGAGTTATCTGGGCGTCTGTCTTGCAAGCCCGGCGGCATGGATCCTGGCAGGCGGTCTGCTGATCGTGATGTATTACTATATCATGAACCATGACATCAAAAAAATATTCCGCGGCAGTGCCGGGAATATGAAAGATGTCGTCTGATCTGAAGTTATGTATTAGGCGAAGTCCAATGGCCGTGCACACAGGCTGTATGTACAGCCATCGTCTTCTTTGTTGATAACTATACAATATCAGAGAAATGTGAATCGGCTGTGACAAGAGTCAGAAGAATTTTTGAAGATTATTAAATAAAAATGAAATACTCTGAAATACCTGGAAACAGGTCATATCAGGAAGAAACGATGCATACTATGACGCACTGTTCACAGTATGCATCGTTTCTTTTGAGGCGCTGATCCAGCGGGGCTTCTCAGCCTCAAACCTCTCATAGAGCCAGGCGACCGCCTGATCCATTCCCTCGTCAGACAGCGGGAAAGTGGCGCTCTCCTTGTCTTCGTCGGGAGTATCCTCAAAGCACCAGGGTTCCGGGTAGATATAGACAGTGAAAGTGGTGCTGTTTTTTCCGTCATCGCCGCGGAAGAAATAGCGCATTCCGTGATGGCTGCCGGAAAACGGCTCCTTTTTCAGTCCCCCGAAAGGAATCAGTCTCTTGTCGATCATGTGAGTAACCTTCTTTCTTTAACAGTGGGCGGCAGAACCGGGCAGAAGAACAGAGTCAGCATACGAGGTCCTGCACGATCCGTATACTGACTCTATTATAGTGGAAAAAGCCGGGATGTGCCAGCCTTTTTGAAAAACCGGCGGCGGAGCTCGGTTTACTGTGCCGCTCTGGCGGCAAATTCAGTGGTCACAAGATCTTCATATGGAGCGCGCATAGCCAGCTCTCCGGCACTCTCCAGGATATCCTGGAGCAGATCAAAGCTGCTTTCCTCAAAGATCAGATTGCTCTTCCATGTATCCTGGTCATAATAACGCGTCACGATCGTTGTGATAGTCTCCAGGTCCGTCTCCGGGAACTGAGGCTCGATGACTTCGGCGATTTCTTCCGGGGAGTGAGTCTGGACATAGTCCATGCCCTTCTGCAGAGCATTGGTGAATCCCTGGATGATCTCAGGATTCTCGTCGATAAAGCTCTTCTTTGCGCTGAATGCGGTGTACGGGACGTAGCCGCTGTCTTCGCCGAGAGAGGCGACCACATATCCTTTGCCTTCGGATTCCAGTGTGGTCGCGCCGGGTTCGAATTCAACCGTAAATTCTCCCTGGCCTTCGGCAAATGCAGCCGCTGTGGAACCGAAATCAATATTCTGGTTGATCTCCAGATCCGTCTCGGGATCGATCCCATTCTGCTTCAGGATATACTCGAAGACCATCTCCGGCATTCCGCCCTTGCGTCCTCCGAGGACAACGCTGCCTTTAAGATCCTCCCACCGGAAATCGGGCATCTCCTCCCGGGCGACGAGAAAGTTCCCGGCGCGCTGCGTGAGCTGGGCAAAGTTTACTACATAGTCCGTGGCTCCTTCATTGTAAGTGTAGATGGATGCTTCGGAACCCATGAAGCCGATGTCAGCTTCTCCGGAGATCACGGCGGTCATGGTCTTATCTGCGCCAAATCCACACACAAGATCCAGGTCAATTCCCTCCTCGGCAAAATACCCTTCCTCCACTGCAGCATACATCGGGGCATAGAAGATCGAGTGCGCAACTTCGTTTAAAGTGACTTCTGTGAGTCCTGTTTCTTCTTTCTGTCCGGCATCCTCCGGTCCGGGGGATTCACTCTTCCGGGAACAGCCCGCCAGCAGCGCGAGGGTGAAGACTGCGGCGAGGGCACATGCAAGTAAACGCTTTTTCATAATATTCTCCCTGTATTGTTTTAGGTTGTCACTATACTATATGAGCTGTGGAGGAGAGGGGTGCGCAGGACGGTGCAGACTTTTTCCGCATGCAGAAAATCAAAAATAAAGAAAAAAAGCGGATACCGGACTGTAAATCCGATATCCGCCGACTCTGCGGTCATATGATTCGACAGGAAAGGAGGTATACCTTCTTTCTGCGGTATTAATTATTAATTGTCGTGCTCTTCCTCGAAAGGATCATCGTAATCATCATCATCGTCGCTTCCGCCTCTGGACGCGATCGCCAGGATCAGAGAGATCACTGCAAGTACTGCACATGCGATGGCAGCAGCAAGAAGTTCTATGCTGTCGCCTCTTCTGAGGAACGCGAAAACGCCTGTACCGATATAGACGATCATGGGCAGCAGGAAGGCGAATAATGTTGCCTTATTCTGCATGATCAGATACAGCAGAGCAGAAACGAGCAGGCAGACTGCAAGGATAACATAGGTCATTCCGGCAGAAGTATTATCGCCAGAACTGCTCAGCCCTGCCACGAATCCTCTGTAGATAAAGAAGCCAAAACCAAGGAGCGAAAGGATTCCGAGGAAGATGCGTCCCGGACGGAATCTCGCCTCATCTTCATAGTCATAATCGTCCTCGTCGTCATACTCGTTGACCTCTGGGTCCGAAGTTTTGGGCGAAGTCTGTTCCTCCTCGCTGTAGTCAGGCACTTCCGGTTTTACGGACTCGTTCTCTTCTAATTCTGTATCGTCTATCGGAGCCTTTTTCTTCTTCAGCGGTCTGTGATCAGGATCTGTGGCAAGCATATCTTCATATCCCTTGCGTGCCGCTTTCTCTCTCTTGACGCGGACCTTCTCCGGAGGGATGTTACCATACTGCTGCTCTTCTCCTTCAGCAGGGGAAGCCTTCCGGACAACACGCTTTTTGACCGGCCTTTTGACCGGAGCTTCACCGTCTTCCGTCACGCTCTTCGGAGCGCCGTCCGCGGGACGGGGTTTCCTTCTGACTGTGCCGTCTGCAGGTCTGTTTGCCGCTGCTTCCCCGGCAGGTCTTTTTCTCGGTGCTGTGCCGGCAGGTCTCTTTCTCACGGGCCCATCTTCTGGAGCCCTCTTCTTCGGAGCAGCGCCGCCTTCAGCGGAATCTGCTTCAGAAACTTTCTTAGGAGCCTTCTTTACGGGTTCTTCTTTCTGTTCCGCAGCCGCTTTCTTGGCTGCCATTTTCTTCGCGCGCTGCTTGTCAAGATTCCACTGCTTTTTGCAGTCGCGGCAGATCGCATATTCGTTAAAGACCGGTTCACCGTTTTCATCGGTGCCAATCTGTTTCTTCTTTAATTCGACATCTTTTCCACATATTGGACACTTCATAATTATGTACTCCTCTCTTGTTATTGACAAACCTATAACGCATTTATTATAGCATTTTGAAACCGAGAGGACAATGGAAAAATGAAACATTACACCGAAATCTGTCGAACCTTCGTTACTGTCCGCACCATACTTATAGAACTCGTAACCGCCGCCCGTATAGGCGGTCTTGGCACGAAGTGCAGAACTGGGGCGCGGTACCGTGACGAGTGCGCATGAGGGCGGTGGTCAGGAGTGAACAGCAGCGAACCCTCAGATACACAGCCCGTCAGAATGCCGGCGGCGGATCAGGTCTGATCCGCACGGTGTGTTTCTTCCGTTTTGGGCGCTGCTGCCCTGGGCAGAAACTGATAGATTTCATTGTAAGATCGGATCTCTTCTTCATCTTTCGGAAGAGACGGGATCAATCCGGTGCAGTCCATGGATGAGGCTGCATTGGCAAGGTAATCATAGTCGTCGATGATCTCCCGGTTGGTCTTCTTTTTCAGATCACTCACCTCCTGATCTGTGTGTGCCGGCATGGCTGGATGCTGCGCCGGTCATTTTTTGTTTCAGTGACTGATTCAGTACAGTATTGTCTTCTATTCCTGAAATTGTATTCGGGGAAAAATATGGTATAATAACTGAGTTGAATTGAGATGATACATGACAAAGGAGGCAGATTGTTTTATGAAATTTTTAGTGGATACACACTCCCATACCATTGCCAGCGGGCATGCGTACAGCACGATCACGGAGATGGCGGAGGCGGCTGCGGCGAAGGGGCTGAAGGCACTTGCTCTGACGGAGCATGCACCTGAGATGCCGGGGACCTGCGGGCTGTTCTATTTTCAGAATCTGGACGTGGTGCCGAGGATGCAGAAGGGGATCCGACTGCTCATGGGCGCAGAGGTCAATATCATGGACCCGGACGGGACGATTGATCTCCCAGAGAATACCTGCAGAGATCTTGATATCGTCGTTGCCAGTGTCCATCCGCCGTGCTACGGGCTTGGACACACGGAAAAGGAGAATACGCGTGCCTATGTGGAGGCAATGAAAAAGCCCTATATCCATATTATCGGACACCCGGACGACGGAAGATTTCCGCTGGATTATGAGGTTCTCGTCCGTACGGCGAAGGAGACGGGGACGCTTCTTGAACTGAACAACTCGTCTCTCCGCCCGCAGAGCAGCAGAAAAGGAACGAGGGAGAACATGATCACCATGCTGGATCTGTGCCGTCAGTATGAGGTGCCGGTCACAACAGGAAGCGATGCACATGTGAACGTGGATGCCGGCAACTTTACTTATATAAAGGAAGTGATCGATTACTGCGGTTTCCCGGAGGAGCTGATCGCGACTGCAAATCTGGAACTGCTTAAAAGCTTTATCCCTTCCCTGAAAAATATCTGATATAGTTGGAATAGAGCAGCGGTTCAGCCCCTCCCTTATGGCTGAACTGTTACTAATAGTTTTCAGAATTCTCATAAAACTGTGGACTTTACAAATTTAGTGTGCTAAAATGTAACGGTGGCTTGGTACAGACCGGGCTGCCGTTTTTTAGGTTGGAAGGAGTCTGAATAATTATGAGTAAAAAGATCAGAACAGAGGCTGTAGACTATCTCTTTCGTGCGATTCTCAGCCTGGAAAATAAAGAAGAGTGCTATACATTTTTTGAAGATATCTGTACCATCAATGAACTTCTCTCCCTGTCGCAGCGCTTTGAGGTGGCCAGGATGCTGAGAGAGCAGAAGACATATCTCGAGATCGCGGAGAAGACAGGTGCTTCCACTGCGACGATCAGTCGTGTAAACCGATCCCTGAATTACGGAAACGACGGGTATGATATGGTGTTTGAGAGGATCAATAAAGAAGAATAAACGGCACGATGAGGATGCCGGTACAATAAAAAATGCTTCAGGAGCAGGTCCCGGCCGCGGTGCGGAACCTGCTCTTACAGCATTAATCTTTCTTTTTTTTCGTGTGCTTTTCTGCCAGTTCGTCGATGATCTTCTCGATCATTGTCTTTTTCAGATAGACGTCGAAGCTCAGGCTGCAGATAAAGGCGAAGAGCTTCAGTTCATCACGGTCTTCCCCGTCCGGTATCTCCGAAAACGCAGACATTGATTTTTCGTATGCTTCCCGGACTGATTCCTGGAGCGGCTTGATCCGTCCCTTTTCCATCTCGCAGACCTCTTTGTACACGGAGGACAGATCCATGGGGCCTTCTCCGGAAAAGTACTTTTCCGTCAGAGGAGTCAGGACTGTCTCGATGTCCTTGATGGAAAGAATGTTCTTAAAATAGTAAATAAAGATAAGGATCAGGACATGCTCTCGGGAATACTTCTTTTTGACAGGCGGCGGAAGAAGATTATTCTTTGTATAATTGTTGATCATTGTCTTTGTCAGAATTTTGTCTTCCTCATAGCGCTTTGTCGATGAAAGCTGCTCATCCATGAAGGTCGTGACCTGATCCATATACAGGTCTATATTGGGGATCTCTCCCGGTTTGATATAATCGATGCGGGAGAGACTTTCCAGGATGCTGTTCAGTATATCATTCGTATCTATTGTCATATTATCACCTCAGTGTACTTATTATATAGTATTGAAAACTATATGACAAGCCTTTTCCCTCAATGATTCTTGAAATAGTCCTTTACAAGTTTTACCACTGTGCCTGACAGCAGGAACAGGGCGATCAGGTTCGGGATGGACATCAGCCCGTTGAATGTCTCGGCCACGCTCCAGAGGAGTCCCAGATCTGCGGTCGCTCCGATGACTGCTACAAGTGAGTAGACGACCATAAAGGGCTTGTTGATCCATGAGCCGAAGAGAAATTCAATGCACCGTGTTCCATAGAGCCCCCAGCCCAGGATCGTGGAAAATGCGAAGCAGCACAGAGCAACAGCGGTAAAGATGGATACCCAGCTTCCGTAGGTGGTGATGAATCCGTTGATCGTGAGTTCGGCTCCTGCGTCTGTTCCGTAGCTGACGCTGACTCCGCTGCAAAGGATGACCAGGGCGGTCATAGTGCAGATCACGATCGTGTCTGCAAACACTTCGAAGATGCCGAAGAATCCCTGTTTTACCGGGTGATCTGTATCAGCGGTTGCGTGGGCGATAGAGCCTGTACCGAGACCGGCCTCATTGGAGAAGATTCCCCTGGCGACACCCTTCTGCATACTGAGAAAGAAGCTGCCAACGACTCCGCCTGTCACGGATGCCGGAGAGAACGCGCCTTCGATGATCGAGGCAAATACTCCGGGTACACGGTCGATGTTCAGGAAGATCACGCCCAGAGCAAGGATGATGTAGAGCAGCGCCATGAACGGCACGAGCATCTCCGCAACTCTTCCGATCCGTTTGATCCCGCCCAGCAGGATCAGCGCCACAAGGACTGCGATGATGATGCCGATGATCAGGCTCGAGACAGAGACGGAGGACGCGTCGATCACATGATAGTTTAGCAGAGCCGTGTTGATGGCGGAGGTGATCGTGTTCACCTGTGTTGCATTTCCTGTGCCGAATACAGTCAGAACTCCCAGCAGGGCGAACAGGACTGCCATCCAGCGCCATTTCGGACCCAGTCCGTTCTTGATGTAATACATGGGACCTCCGGTCCAGTCTCCCTGCCTGTTCTTTTCGCGGAAATGTACGGCGAGAGTCACCTCAGAAAATTTGGTGCACATGCCGAGCAGGGCAGAGATCCACATCCAGAAAACCGCGCCGGGGCCGCCGATCGCGATCGCGCCTGCGACGCCTGCGATATTACCGGTGCCCACGGTGGCAGCGAGGGCGGTGCACACTGCCTGGAACGGGGTGATGGATCCGTCGGAGGCTTCCTTCTTATGAAATATGCGCCCCAGAGTTACCTTGAAGGTATATCCGAATTTGCGGAACTGGATGAAGCGGGTCCGGATACTGAGGAGAAGCCCCACTCCAATGATGCAGACCATGGCGGAGACGCCCCATACAAAGCCGTTGACTGCACTGTTGATTTTTTCAAATGTTTCCAACATGAGAATCTGATTCCTTTCTGGTAATAAACTAGCTCCGGCGCCCGGCAGTGCCGCACGGACGCCAGCCTTTCTATATTAGCACAAAAGGATGGAAAATGACAAAAAAATTGGGAAAGTCAGGTTGACAATCAGTGAGGGGTATCTGATAATGGTAGTTACCGGCATCGGACAAATGTTCGATGAACAGAAATTTATCGGAGAACAGGAGAGATCTATGAGCATTTATGATACATTGAATGAACCCCAGAGGGAGGCGGTCCTGCATACGGATGGTCCGCTTCTGATCCTGGCGGGAGCGGGTTCGGGAAAGACCAGGGTGCTGACTCACCGTATCGCATATCTGATCGATGAGAGAGGCGTGAATCCCTGGAATATCCTTGCCATTACATTTACGAACAAGGCGGCGGAGGAAATGCGCCAGCGGGTGGATTCTCTGGTGAGCTTCGGTGCAGAGAGCATCTGGGTGAGCACGTTCCATTCAGCCTGTGTCAGGATCCTGAGACGGTTCATCGACCGGCTGGGGTATGACAACCGTTTTACGATCTATGACACGGATGATCAGAAGACACTGATGAAGGAAGTCTGCCGGAAAGTGGATATTGACACAAAAGTATATAAGGAAAGGAATCTTCTGGCAGCGGTCTCGTCGGCGAAGAATGAGATGATCCTGCCGGACGAGTTTGAGATGAACGCAGGAGGCGATTTCGGACAACTCAAGATCGCGAAGGTGTACCGCGAATATGAAGCCCAGCTTAAGGCGAACAATGCGCTGGACTTCGACGATCTTCTCGTCAAGACCGTGCAGCTTCTGGAGACCCAGCCGGATGTACTGGAGTACTATCAGGAGCGCTTCCGCTATATCATGGTGGATGAGTATCAGGATACAAATACGGTCCAGTTCCGCCTTGTAAGGCTGCTTGCCGGAAAATACAGGAATCTCTGTGTAGTAGGAGACGACGACCAGTCGATCTATAAGTTCCGGGGGGCAAATATCCGGAATATCCTGGACTTCGAGCATGAGTTCCCGGATGCACATGTGGTCAGGCTGGAGCAGAACTACAGATCCACGGGCAATATTCTGAACGCGGCGAATGGAGTTATCAGGAACAACAGGAACCGGAAAGAGAAGACGCTCTGGACGGACAACGGGGACGGAGAGAAAATCCAGCTCAGGCAGTTTGATACTGCATTCGATGAAGCGGAATATATAGCTGAAGATATTAAAAAAGAAGTACAGGAAGGCGCTTCTTACAATGACAGTGCGGTTCTCTATCGGACGAATGCGCAGTCCCGTCTGTTCGAGGAAAAATTTATAGCCATGAATATCCCTTATAAGATCGTAGGAGGCATCAATTTCTACGCGCGCAGGGAGATCAAGGACCTCCTCGCTTACCTGAAGACGGTGGATAACGGGCAGGACGATCTTGCCGTGCGCCGCATCATCAACGTACCGAAGCGTGGGATCGGGCTGACGACGATCAACCGGATCCAGGAGTCTGCCGATGAGAGAGGAATCGGATTTTACGAAGCGCTGCTGGCGCCGGACCTGATCCCCGGCGTGGGAAGGAGTGCATCAAAGCTGGATTCCTTCGCGGCGCTGATCGAATATTTCAAAGGTCAGACAGAGAAAGAGAGCATCACGGACCTTCTTCGGGAGATCATAGAGAAGACCGGATATGTGGAGAGCCTGGAAGCGGAAGACAAAGTGGAGGCGGAGTCCAGGATCGAGAATATCGACGAGCTTGTCAATAAGGCGGCGGCGTATGAGGAGGACTGCCAGGACAGGGGCGAAGAGGCGTCTCTGAGTGGGTTCCTCGAGGAAGTTGCCCTCGTCGCTGACATCGACAGTCTGGATGAGGATCAGGACTATGTGGTCCTGATGACACTTCACAGTGCAAAAGGACTGGAATTCCCCCATGTATATCTGGCGGGGATGGAAGATGGTCTGTTCCCGAGCTATATGACGATCACATCGGATGACAATGAAGATCTGGAGGAAGAACGCAGGCTCTGCTATGTGGGCATCACCCGCGCAGAGGAGAAACTCACCCTGACCTGCGCACGGCGCAGGATGGTGCGGGGAGAGACACAGTTCAACAAGATGTCCCGGTTCATCAAGGAGATCCCCATGGAATTGATCGATACGGGAAACCGGAAGATCGAGGAAGGAACACAGATCCCGGTCCAGAATACATATTCTCATGCGAAGGAAGCGTTCCGCGCACGACCGTTTGCCTCCCAGTTTTCCGCATCTCAGTCTTCAGGAAAGACAACAGGAAAGCAGCCATTTTCCTCTCTTCAGAAGGGAAGCCAGATTCTGGCCGGAAAGAGCGGAAGCCTTTCCTATCAGGTGGGAGACAGGGTGCGCCATACAAAATTCGGAGAGGGAACTGTGCTCGAGATCAAGGAAGGCGGCAGAGACTATGAGGTGACGGTGGAATTCGACAGCGCCGGCGTCAGAAAGATGTTCGCCATGTTCGCAAGGCTGGTGAAGGTTTCATAAGATGAGGGCGCAGATCGGAGTGATAGGAAACCGCCTTTTACATGATAGCATGACTATACAGTTTCCTATTCCTGAGCGCGATGTGAACAGTAATCTGAGAAATCATCTTTCTGAGGATTTTGGAATAAATTAGTAGTAATCTGAAAATGATAGTGGTATAATAACAGAAAGTAATCGCCGCCCTGAGGCGGGGAAAGGACGTGTAGATATGAACAAAAAAATAGAAGACATGATTGCGGAATCAAAATTAACTGAGCTGCTGCACAGAAATGATGCAGAGAAACAGAAAAACACAGTGATCTGGGTGCTGGCGATCATCGGAGCAGTTGCAGCAGTCGCAGCGATCGCGTATGCGGTATACCGTTTCTTCACACCGGACTATCTGGAAGACTTCGAAGATGATTTTGACGATGACTTCGATGACTATTTCGATGAGGATGACCAGGTATAGGAGACGGACGGATCCGGTATCGAAAAATGATGAAACAGAATACAGGCAGGATGTGGTAGATGGACTGCACCCTGCCTGTTTTGCTGTGATGAAGCAGATGAAACGAACGTGGAGGAAGAGATGAAGAAAGGACAGATTTTTGAAGGAACTATAGAGAGAGTGGACTTTCCGAATAAGGGGATCGTGTATCTTGCTGAGGAGGACAAGTATGTCACGGTGAAGAACGGAATGCCGGGACAGAAAGTGCGTTTTCTCATCAATAAATTCAAGCGTGGAAATGCAGAGGGACGGCTCCTTGAGGTGCTGGAGAAGTCTCCGCTGGAGACAAGAGAGCCCGTCTGCAGCATCTTTCCCGCCTGCGGCGGCTGTATGTATCAGACCATGCCCTATGAAGAACAGATGAAGATGAAGGAAGGGCAGATTCGGCGGATCATGGATGAGGCAGTGAAGGGAAGTTATGTCTTCGAGGGTGTAAAGGCAAGCCCGAAAGAGTTCGGATACCGGAACAAGATGGAGTTCTCCTTTGGGGATGAGTACAAGGACGGGCCGCTCTCCCTGGGCCTTCATAAAAAAGGAAGCACTTATGATGTCCTGACAGCAGCGGACTGCAGGCTGGTGCATGCGGATATGAATGAGATTCTTGTGTGCGTGCTGGAGCATTTCAGAAAGCGGGGCGTCAGCTACTATAAAAAGATGCAGCATACAGGATACCTGCGCCATCTTCTCCTGCGGAGAGGAGACACAACAGGAGAGATCCTTGTGAACCTGGTGACTACCACACAGGAAGAGCATGATCTTCAGCCGCTGGTGGACGAGCTTCTCTCTCTGGAACTGGAGGGGCGCATCGTCGGTATCCTCCATATCCTGAATGATTCCCTCTCTGATGTGGTGAAGAGTGACGAGACCCGCATCCTCTGGGGGCAGGACTTCTTTTACGAAAAGCTCCTTGATCTGGAATTCAAGATTACGCCGTTCTCCTTCTTCCAGCCCAATACAAGGGGCGCGGAAGTGCTGTATGAGACGGTCCGGGAGTATATCGGAGATATCCATGATATGACAGTATTCGATCTCTTCAGCGGGACCGGGACGATCAGTCAGGTGCTGGCGCCGGTTGCGAAGGAAGTCGTGGGCGTGGAGATCGTTGAGGAAGCTGTAGAGGCAGCAAAGGAAAATGCCGCAAGGAACGGTATTTCCAACTGTAAATTCATAGCAGGCGATGTATTTCAGGTACTGGATCAGATTGAAGAGAAGCCGGATGTGATTGTGCTGGATCCCCCGAGAGACGGGATCCACCCGAAGGCTCTGCCTAAGATCCTGAACTATGGAGTGGAGCGGATTGTGTATATCTCCTGTAAGATGACGAGCCTGGCGAGAGATCTGGAGATGATGCAGCTTGCGGGGTACCGGGTGGAGAAGATGACGGCGGTGGATCAGTTCTGTGAGACGGTGCACTGCGAGGTGGTTTGTTTGATGATAAGAGAATAACCGGATTGTTTAGGTAAACAATTTTGAAAAAACATCTATCGGCAGGTAGGTGTTTTTACTTTTACAATCTTATCAGAATTGCTTTACTGCACTGGTTTTGAGGACGCAAGGGAAGCTAATCTTTTTGATCAATCCAATATGGTACTACTGATAAAGTTAGAATAATGATTATATTTACATTCCAGTATGGAGCTATATGTATGCATTATACTAGTTTGGTTTATGAAAAGCAATGATAATAATTTTATAATGAATCCTATAATTATTATACTAAAAATATATAAATATTTTGACAAAAAATGGAGAATGTGATAATATCTAAATCAAAAAAGGAGAACGGAAAAATGAGATTAGAATTAAGTTTCTCGCTTAAGTATCCCAGGTTGCCTGTCGATAATAAACGGATCTGGATTTCTTTCCTGAAAAATTGTCTGGTTAAAAGCGGAGACGGAAGGTTTTACAAGCAATATTTTGAAGGAACACCCACGAAAGACTATACATTTAGTGTAATCCTTCCCAATCCCAAATTTCAAGAGAATATTATTGCATTTGACAAAAATAGTCTGAAAATAATGTTTTCGGCAGATGATAGAAAGAAAACAGGGCTGATTTTTTTTCAGGCATTTATTCAGGCAAAAGGAAAAGAATTTCCTTTGTCTGATGGAAATGCAATGAAATTGGAAAAAATCATACAGATTCCCGAGAAGTTGATCACATCCGACAGAGTAGTGTTTCGGACCGTGGTAGGAGGTGGGATTGTAATCCGCAGCCACAACAAAGAGACGAATAAAGACCGCTTTTATTCGTTTGAAGATGAAGGATTTTCTGCACAGATGAAAGAAGTTCTTAAATATCAGGCTGTGAATGCGGGATTTAAGGAAAAGGACGGTGAGAATATAGAATTTAAACCGATCCGATGCAGGAAGATTTTGGTAAAACAATATCGGATCTTGGTTGACTGCACCTGCGGAATTTTTGAACTGCATGGGAATCCAGAACTTTTGCAATACTTCTATCAGGCGGGATTTGGATCAAAACATTCTATGGGATACGGGATGTTAGATGTCTTGTCAGAAGCATGATTGAGGGGAGGAGGAAGATGTGAGACTAAGTAATGACAATGGAAAGTTTGATAAGTGTCTGGAAGCATTGGATTGGCGGTATTCTGCAGCGATTGTTGGTCTATGCAAATATTTCAAATACTATAAACATGAGTTGGAATATGAACTTTCTGATGATTATCTGAAATTCAACGCAGCAGATATAACAGAAGACCGGTATCTGAAATTTGCAGAGAGTTATTTTGAAGATCAGTTTCAGCACAGAGAATTGGAAAAGTATATGAATCTTGAAAGCTGGTCAGAAGATCAGACGAAGCGGATCAACGAACTTCTGCGAGGCAACTCCGTTATGAAAAAAGTATTCGGAAAGATAAAGTTTGATGGAGAAAATGCAGAAGAGATCAGGGAACTGATACAGATAAACCGCAGTGAGTTGATCCGGGAGACTTTCCGAAACAAATCAAATTTATATAAGAATTTTGCAAATCAGGGTCAATTGTTTAAAGAGAGAGGAATCAGCTGCCGCCTATGGGGATATTATGTAGATGGCGGAAGGAAAACAAAAGCATTATCTTATAATTTTGATGTGAATACAT
>ERZ1643246.398-NODE-398-length-57107-cov-11.518124_pt1 | contig 57107 bp, 51 predicted proteins | sample MGYA00579265_ERZ1643246 | MGnify/ENA primary metagenome ERZ1643246 (study PRJEB29033, sample SAMEA4952261) | chicken gut metagenome | biome: Broiler Chicken; feature: Gastrointestinal Tract; material: Caecum | place: Ireland | collected 2018 | study: Broiler... | reverse complement strand
GAGATTATCAGCAGCAGCGGCGCTTTCCTGGACGCGCGCGACTACATCGGCTATAGCTATTAGCCTGCCAGACAAAACCCACAACCATCTTTTCAGAGCCTTCCGGCCCCGGCCGGAAGGCTCTTTTTTTGCGCTGCCCCGGAGGTATCCATAAGTTTTGGCTATCCTTTTACATTCAAAATAAGTATTTGCTATTCTGCACAGGATGACCTACAATATACTTGTATATTTATTCGATATTCGACAAATCCCTCCACGGGGCGAAAATTTTACACTCGCCCAAAAATCAGAACAACTTTTCGTACAAAATGTCATCCTCATCAACTGCGAATTTACAGACTAGAAACCAATTGCTTCTTCCTCTCTCATGCAAAATGTGGTATGATAAAGGGGTAAAGGTGTGTCATTTTGACGAAATCTGTCGTTTCCTGATTCTTTTTTTGGATTTTCTCCCTTTCATTTACAGTCTTTTGTCGTGTATTAGACAAATTGGAAATCAAAAACGAAGCCGCATCCTTCCCCCCTCTTTTCTGCTTGCTGTTATGCGAAGACCGTACAAAAATAGAAAAAATGTTCCATCTTGTTTTTCTTTTCTCATCGAACAGATGCGGCAGCATGAATGAATAACGAACAGGAGTGAATTTTTATGAAATCTTGGAAGGGCATCCTGCTTGCGCTGCTGATCCTGGCCTCCTTTGCCGGGTGCAGCCGGTCGGCAACCTCCACCCCGGAAGATTCCGCTGCCGAGTCGCAGAGCGCGCAGGCTGAAACCTCCACCGAGGCGGAATCCACCGAAGCTGAACAGCCCGAACCCGAGCCGCTGCCGACCTTCACCTTCGGCGGCGTGGAGTTTTACCCCATCCTGCTCTCGGAGGATACGCTCACCTCGCTGGACACCACCGAAGGCACCCTGCCGGGCGAACGCTCTGAAACCGTCTCGGAGATCAAAGCTGCGCTCTTTGCCACCTACGGCGACAGTGAGCTGCAGTTTGTCTCCCACACCCAGGCGCGTCCGGAGGTGCTGGATTACTACGACACCCACCTGCAGACGTTGGTGGAGACGTTGTACACCTTCTGCCAGCTGGAACCCCAGACCAGCATGAGCGAGCAGACGGTCTATCTGCTGGACCTCCTGCCTAACCTGCCCGAGGAGATGCAGCAGGACATCTACACCGTCTACAAGGCCCAGATGATTGAGGCGGGCATCGACGGCAGCCTGCTGCGCGACGGCTCCGACCTGGGGCTTTACTATGTGGCGCAGACCGACCCGGACTGGCGGGACTATCCGTTCCCGAACGCCGCCAGCCCCAACGAGGTGGACGACACCGCCTATGACCGCGCCTGCGGCGTCATGTCGATGACGATGGTCGGCTCCACCTACCTGCACCGCGAGCTGGACCCCACCGACCTGATCGACTATGTGCAGGAAAACGGCTACCGCATCACCGCCTCCGGTGTCGACGACACCTTTATGACGGTGGCGGCCGACCTGTTCGGCATTGTGGAGCCGAAAATCTACTACACCGACCCGACTGAAGGGCAGCAGGAGGTGGACTGGGACTACATCCTGGACGCCATCCAGAACGACAACGCCATGGCGATTGTCCATGAAACTGCCGGCACGGCAAACTTCACCCCCGCCCAGCACTACATGGTCATCAACGGCTATGTCGAGCAGAACGGCACCGGCTATTATCTGGTGTCTGACCCCTACCAGTCCCGCCGCTATGCCGAGTGGGGCACCGCCTCGATGGGCGACCCGGGCCTTAACGAAGAGGGCGTCATCCTGGCCACCCCGGAACTGATGGCGCGGGACACCTCCGCTGTCATCCTCTTTCCTGCGGATCAGGATGCCTGTGAGCTGGTTTGCCACTCCACCGAGCCGGTGACCATCGAAGACTCCGGCGCAGAGTAAACATACTTGAACGGAGGATACCAAATGGCAAAGGCTGTCGCGAATCCCATGCAGATAGAATACACCAAAGCAAAAGCAGAAAAAATCACCTTCACCTCCAACCAGCTCAAGCTCATCGCCATCGCGGCCATGGTGTTTGACCACTGCATGGTTGTGTTTATCCCGCACGATCCGGCCATCTATGAGGTGCTGCGGATGCCCGGGAGGCTGACCGCACCCATCATGTGCTTTTTGATTGCGGAAGGTTACTACCACACCTCCAATCTGTGGCGGTACATGAAGCGGCTCTTTGTCATGGCGGTCATCTCCCACGTCCCCTTTGCCCTCTGCTTTGGCTACAACGTCTGGGCCTTCTGGCAAGCCACCGACGTGCTGTGGGCGCTGCTGATGGTGCTGATTGCCCTGACCATCTACCACCGCAAGGACTGGGGCATGGTGCGCAAGCTCATCGGAATCGGGGTCTGCTGCCTGCTTGCCTACCCGGCGGACTGGAACTACATCGCGGTGCTGATGGTGCTGCTGTTCGGCATCTTCCAGGGGGAAAAGAACCCGCAGACCGCCTCCCACATCGCCGTCACCACCCTGTACGAGCTGCAGGCCCTGGCCTACGGCACCTCGGTTTTGGCAAAGCTCGGCATCCTCTTTTCCATCCCTCTGCTGCGCCGCTACAACGGCCAGCGCGGACCCAAGAGCAAGCTGATCCAGTGGGGCTTCTACTGGTTTTACCCCATCCATCTGCTTGTCCTCTTTCTGCTCAGCCAATTGGTTTAACTCCCTTTTTGATATTGGTCCAGCCATCGGGCAAGGTTCCCGGCGGCTGGATTTTTTTCTTCTTTTTGCAAAAGACGCATAGTTTCCCCTCTGCTGCGCATCCTGTCCATCAGAAGAAGGAATAAGGAGGAGTTGTCATGCACCTTTTGTCCTCGCACATCCGCCTGCCGTCCAGGCGGCAGGCGCGCCTGTTCTGGCAAAGTTTTTTGATTACCGCCCTGTTCATCGGCTTTCTGTCCGGCTTTTTTTACGTCGCCTACCACGGCGACAGCATACAGGAACCGGCGCTCTCGGTGGTGCTGCCCAGCTCCAGCTGCCTTGCCGAAGACGGGAAAAGGCACCTGTCCGGGGGGACAGATGCCTTTTCATTGAGTTTCCTTGGATGGAAGATGGAGATTTCTTCTGGTGAGCTGCGCCAGATACAGCAGACTGCCAGCCGGCTCTACCGGCAGTACGGTGTGCTGATCCCCGCCGGTTGGCGCGCCGCCGGGGAAAGCGTCTGGCTGCTGCGGCAGGTTTTGGTCGGCGGCTAATACTGCTTGCGGCTGACAATCCGGATCGAGATGCGGATGGAAATCAGCACCCCGACAAGGAAAATCACCAACAGTGCGGCGAAAATCAAAAACGCGATCTGATTGACCGCCTGCGCACCGCCGCCCTCAAACGCAATCCCTAAGGCTCCCAAAAAGATGCCGAAGGGGACGAACATCAACAGCATGTAGAAGATTCTGCCCTTCTGCACGCCGAACTTGTAGGCAAAGGGGATGATGATCGCCGCCGTATAGGTCTGCATGCACAGCGAGGCGATGACCACCATGCTAAACTCGTCGAGCGGCACCCGCATCACCAGCATATACACCGCGGCGACGGCGGTGGCTACCAGCGAGGTGAGGGCAAAGCTTGCATATCTTGCCAGCACCAGTTGCCTGCTGCTGACCGGCAGGATGGCGGCGTACTGGTCCCAGTGGTAAAATTCGTCGTAGGAGAACAGGTTGAGCATATAGCTGACGCTCAGTACTCCGATCATCAGAGCGCCCGAGGCCGGCTGGCCCATCGCGCCCCAGAGCACCATGAAAAAGACAAAGACCATCGCGACCGAGCGCAGCAGCTTGCGCAGCGAGAATAGATCGTTCATAATAAGACCTTTCATAAAGACCCTTCTTTCCTTCAAAAGACAATTATCAAAACCATTTTCCTACAGCTTCTGGCCGCGGCAGAGCAGCACCATCATCTCGTCGAAGTCGACCGGGTCGAGCACGATGTCGGGGTACTCCCGCTCAAAGCGTTCCCGGTCGGTGATGAGCGCCTCACTGCCGTAGGGGGTGTCCTGGATGGCGGCCACCAGCGTGCGGTCCACCCGGTGCAGCTGTTCGCGGCCGGCCTTGGCGATGCCGTACCCGTAGAGAATTTCGTCCTTATTTTCGCTGAGCAGCACCTTGCCCTGATGGATGAAGGTGATGTAGTCGGCGATGCGCTCTAGATCGCTGGTGATGTGGGAGGAGACCAGAATCGACCGCTCCCCGTCCGAAATAAATTCCAGGAAAATGTCCAAAATCTCCGAGCGCACCACCGGGTCCAGGCCGCTGGTCGGCTCGTCGAGGATCAACAGCTTTGCGTCGTGGCTGAGCGCCACCGCCAGCGAGAGCTTCATCTTCATGCCGCGGGAAAATTCCTTGAGCTCCTTTTTGTCCGGCAGGGCAAAGCGACTAAGGTACTGCTGGTAAAGCTCCATGTCCCAGTTTTGGTAGATGCCCGCCATCACCTTGCCCAGATGGGAGGTAAAGATGGTCTGGTTAAAGGGCAGCTCGTCAAAGACCACGCCGATCTGCTCGCGGTCGGCGGCGGTCACACCCTCGTGTCCAAAGACCGAGACGCTGCCGCTATCCGGCTTGCAGAGCCCCAGAATCAGGCGCATGGTGGTCGATTTGCCCGCACCGTTCTCGCCAATCAGCCCCATGATGCTGCCCTTTGGCAGCGAGAAGCTGACATTTTGTAATGCAAACTGCGAATAATTTTTGCAAAGATTGTTCACCTGTAAGATCATCGTGTTTTCCATAGAATTCCCTGTCCTTTCGTGCAGGCAGTCTACTCTTCGTACAGCAGGGTGAGCATTTCGACCAGCTCCGGCAGGTCGATCGACGCTGCCTTTGCCTGTTCGATCGCCTTTGTCAGCGCCTCCTCCACCTTTTTGCGGTGCTCCTCCCGCATCAGTTCCAAATTGCGGGGCGCCACAAAGCACCCCTTTCCAGCCACTGTCACGACAAATCCGTCCCGCTCCAGATCTTCATAAGCCCGCTTGGTGGTGATGACGCTGATGCGCAGATCCCGCGCCAGCGCACGCATCGAGGGAAGCGCCTGTCCCTCCTGCAATTCTCCACTGAGAATGCTTGTTTTGATCTGGTCGGTGATCTGCTCGTAGATCGGTTTCCCGCTGGAGTTGCTGATAATCAGATTCAAAAGATCACCAATCCTTATGTCCGTATATACTGTATATATCGTATATATACAGTATCACATTTATTCCCCGTTGTCAAGGGGGTTTCTCTGTTTTTTGTAGAAAAATTCATAGTTGCGTGCTATACTGGTAAAAAGCGGCTCCTTTCCCTGCCGCACAAGCGACCGACAGGAGGTTTTCCCGATGAAAAAACTGCTTCACGACCGAGCGTATCTGATTTTGCAGGCTTTGAGCGTGCTGATGCTGGTCGTCTATTTGCTGTATACCAACGGCTTTCAGAGCGCACCGGTCTTTATCAGCTGGATTTTGTCGCTCATCCTGCTGCTGGCCACCGTCGTCTATTCGGCCGTCAAGTGCCGGTGGGTGGTCACCGCTATCAACCTGGCGGTGGGGATTCTTTGTTTTATCAGCCTGATGATTTTGCCCTACAGCGTATAGAAGGGGGCTTCCCCCCTGGGGAGTTTCTGCGGAGCTGGTAGCTACTGCGACCCACCATTTGGGCGCTCCGCCCCAAACCCCGGGTGACTTTCTTACGAAAAGAAAGTCACCAAAGATTCGCCAGGAACCTCCTGGTTCCTGGACCTCCAGCACAAGGGGGCGGACCCCCTTGGATTCCCCCAGCCCTGTGCCCTAGCGGTATTGGTTGATGTAAATAAAACCTTCAAGCATCCTCGGAGGTAAAGAATCTGCCGTGCCACGGATTGAAAAAACAGAGTGTTCCCTCGATGAAACCAGAGGAAAAAACAAGACCGATTTGCCCACCAACTCAAAGTGGCAAATCGGTCTTGTTTTATGGCAGAAGGTAGCCCGGCGCGAGACGGAGCGCAGCGCAGCGAGCGCGAAAAGGGCGGCGACCACGCACCGGGGGATTCCAAAGGGCACAGCCCTTGGCGCGCCTTTGGTGACTTTCCCCGCGACGGGAAAGTCACCCGGGGTTTGGGGCGGAGCGCCCATACAAAGGGGAGTGCAGAGGGGGCTTTGCCCCATCGGTAGGGTGGAACCCTACCGATCCAACACCATCTGGGCATAGTCCAGATCCTGAAACCCCAGCTTGCTGTAAAGCTTCTTCGCCTGCGGATTCTTTGGGCAAACCTCCAGGCGGAACCGCCTGGCCTGCGGGTAGGTCGCAAACAGCCACTCAAAAAAGCGGTGGCCGCAGCCCTTGCCGCAGGTCTCGGGGGTAAAGTACAGCTCCTCCGCCTGCACCACAAAGCCGCCCGCTTCGCAGCTCCAGTAGAAGGCCAGCAGCGCGTAGCCGATGTACTGTTCCCCTTCGGTGATGATGAGGCCGCGCATCAGCTCGGAGCCTTTGACGCCAATCTCAAAGGTGTCCTCAAACTTTTTCATGTCCACATCGAACAGCGAGGCGTCACCCGAATAAAAATCCACCGCCATGTCGAGGTAGGCCTGCCGGTCCTGCGGCTGAAAATCACGAATTTCCATCGATATTTCCTCCCTTAGAAGATTCGTTTTCCTACTATTATACCGGTTTCTCCTCCCTTTGGCAAGCCCCCTTCGTGCAGCTTTGTTCGCCTTTTTCAGCTGCTCTCCCTTTACATCCGGGGACTTTTTCACTATAATGTAATAAATCGTTTGGGATTTGTGTAATAAAAATTTGGAAAGGATTATGCCTTTATGAAATTGCAGACGTTGTTCGACCAGAAAAAGGTCGTCTTTTCGCTGGAAATTTTCCCGCCCAAAAAGACCGCCTCGATTCAGACCATCTATGATACCCTCGATGCGCTCAGCGACATCTCCCCGGACTTTATCAGCGTGACCTACGGCGCGGGCGGCAACCCCGCCGACCGCTCGACGGTGCAGATCGCCTCGGCCATCAAGCACAAGTACCACATCGAGCCGCTGGCCCATCTGACCTGCGTCAACTCTACCCGGGAGCACATCGGCCTGGTGCTGGACGACCTGCGCGAGAACGAGGTGGAAAACATTCTGGCCCTGCGGGGGGACCTCAACCCCAACGTCCCGTCGCAGACCGACTACCGCTACGCCTGCGACCTGATCCGGGAGGTCGAGCGGTACGGCGGCTTCGACATCGCCGCCGCCTGCTACCCCGAGGTGCACCCGGAGGCCAGGGACCTGGAGGAGGACATCCAGCACCTGAAAGAGAAGGTGGACGCCGGCGCCACCCACCTGATCTCCCAGCTTTTCTTTGACAACAACGACTTTTACAGCTTCCTCTACCGGGTGCGCCAGGCGGGCATCACCGTACCGGTGGAGGCGGGCATCATGCCGGTGACCAACCGCAAGCAGATCGAGCGGATGGTCTCGCTGTGCGGCGCCAGCCTGCCCAAAAAGTTTGTGCGCATCATGCACCGCTACGGCGACGACCCTGCCGCCATGCAGGACGCCGGCATCGCCTACGCCGTCGAGCAGATTGTCGACCTGATCTCCAACGGCGTGCAGGGCATCCACCTGTACACCATGAACAATCCGACCGTCGCTCACCGCATCAACCAGGCGGTCGCCAGCCTCATCCGCTGCGCCAACCGGTAAGGGGACTGCCATGCAACTGATGCTGCAATCGATCCCCCTGACCGAGACGCTGCGCTACGCGCTGGGAGCAAAGGCTCCCGACCCGCTGCCGGACGCGCTTGCCGCTTCGGCCAAGGAGGCCTGTCAGGCGCTTCTGCCGGTCTGCCAACCCCGCTATACCTACCTTGTCCGCCCCACCCAGCCGCTGCTGGAGGGGCTGCTGAGCGGTGAGGACATCCGCCGGCACCTGCAGGGCTGCGAGCGGTGCGTGCTGTTTGGCGCGACGCTGGGGCCGCAGGCCGACGCCCTCATCCGCCGGGCACAGGTGGAGGACATGGCCAAGGCCCTCTGGCTGGACGCCGCCGCCTCTGCCGCCATCGAGGAGGTCTGCGACGAGGTGCAGCGGCAGATTGCCCTCGAGCTTGAATGCGCGCTGACTGCCCGCTTCAGCTGCGGCTACGGCGATCTGCCGCTTGTCATCCAGCCGCAGTTTCTGTCGCTGCTGGACGCCGGGCGCAAAATCGGCCTTTCGGCCAGCGCCTCCGGCATGCTCACCCCGATCAAATCGGTCACCGCCGTCATCGGCATCCTGCCGCCGGGAACAGATGCGCCCAAGGCTCGCCCGGCCTGCGCGATCTGCCCGCTATCCAAAACCTGTCCTTTAAAAAGAAAGGGTGTTTTTTGTGGAATCCATTCTGACTAACTCTCTGCGCCGCGCCGACCGCTTCTGGCTGCTGGACGGCGCGATGGGCACCCAGCTGCAGAACAAGCTCCGCCAGCGGGGTCAGGACCCCTTCGGCCTGCAGCCGGAACTGTTAAACCTCACCCATCCCGAAATCGTCACCGAGGTGCATCGGGAATATCTGCTGGCCGGGGCCAACATCCTGTACACCAACACCTTCGGCGCCAGCCGCAAGAAGCTGCAAACCAGCGGCCACACTCCCGCCGAGCTTATCTCCGCCGCCGTCCAGAACGCAAGGCAAGCCATTGATTCGGTCTGTGCAGCGCAAGCGGACCGCCCCCTGATCGCGTTGGACATCGGGCCGCTGGGCGAGCTGATGGAGCCGTCCGGCACCCTCTCCTTTGCAGAGGCCTATGAGCTGTTCTGCGAGCAGGTGCGGGCGGGCATTACCGCCGGGGTGGACCTGGTGGTGCTGGAGACGATGACCGACCTGTACGAGGTCAAGGCCGGCATCCTCGCGGTCAGGGAAAGCTGTGAAGCTCTGGGTAAACCGCTGCCGCTGATGGTCAGCATGACCTTTGAGGCAACCGGCCGCACCTTCACCGGCTGCTGTGTGCCTTCGATGGCGGCGGTAATCGAGGGACTGGGGGCCGATCTCATCGGCTTTAACTGCTCGCTGGGGCCGCAGGAGATTCTGCCGCTGGCCAAGGAGCTGCGGCAGTACACCTCGCTGCCTATCTTTATAAAACCCAACGCCGGCCTACCCGACCCGCTGACCGGGGAATACGCGGTCACGCCGGAACAATTTGCCGAGCAGATGGCCGACTATCTGCCGCTGGGCATCCGGGTCTTTGGCGGCTGCTGCGGCACCGACCCGCAGTTCATCGCGGCGATGAAGGCGATGCTGCAAAACCATTTGCCCGGGGAATATCCGCAAACCACCCCACAGCGCATCGCCGCAGTCTGCACGCCGACCCGCTTTGTGCCCATCGACCGGGTGCGGGTGATCGGTGAGCGCATCAACCCCACCGGCAAAAAGCGTTTAAAACAGGCCATTCTCGAACGGGACTTCGACTACATTCTTTCGCAGGGGCTCTCCCAGGTGGAGGCCGGGGCGGACATCCTCGACGTCAACATGGGGATGCCGGACATCGATGAGGCCTCCCTGCTGCCCGAGGTAGTACAGCGGCTGCAGAGCGTGCTGGACACCCCGCTGCAGATCGATTCCTCCAACCCCAAAGCGGTGGAAAATGCCCTGCGCCTCTACAACGGCAAGGCGATTGTCAACTCGGTCAACGGCGAGGAGAGGTCGATGCAGACCATCCTGCCGCTGGTCAAAAAGTACGGCGCGGCGGTGGTCGCCCTGACGATGGACGAGAAGGGCATCCCTCTGACCGCGCAGGAGCGATTTGCCGTAGCAGAGCGGATTGTCAGCCGCGCCGCCGCTTACGGCATCCCGCGGGAGGACATCTTTGTCGACTGCCTGACGCTGACCGCTTCGGTGCAGCAGAAGGAGGTGGTCGAGACGCTCAAGGCGATGCGCATGGTCAAGGAGAAGCTGGGCTGCCGCACCGTGCTGGGCGTCTCCAACATCTCGTTCGGGCTGCCCAACCGGGAGCTGCTAAACCACAGCTTCCTGCTGATGGCGCTGGAGGCGGGGCTGGACCTGCCCATCATCAACCCCAACGTCCCCTCGATGCTGGACGCCATCCGCGCCTATGAAGTGCTCTACGCCAAGGACGAGCACGCCGCGCGCTACATCGAAAACTTCAGCCGCCCGGAGGAGATCGCGCGCATCTCCGCCAAGCCTACCGCTGCGCCTTCCCCCGGAGCAGGCACAGCGGTTCCTGCCGGTGCCGCTGACGACTCGGACGAGATTGCCGCAGCCATCCACAAGGGCCTCGGCGAGCCGGTGCGGCAGGCGGTGAAGGCGCTGCTGCAAACGCAGGAGCCGGAGCAGATCATCAACGAGCGGCTGATTCCGGCACTGGACGCGGTGGGGAACGACTTTGAAAAGGGCAAGCTGTTTTTGCCGCAGATGATTCAGTCGGCCCAGGCGGCGCAGGCGGGCTTTGAGGAGATCAAAAACTTCCTTGCCGCCCACCCCAAGGCGCAGGGAGAGTCCTTCACCCTCGAGCAGCGGGGTATCGTGCTGGCCACCGTCCACGGCGATGTGCACGACATCGGCAAAAACATCGTCAAGGTGATTCTGGAAAATTACGGCTTCCCGGTCCTGGACCTCGGCCGCGACGTGCCCGCCGAAAAGGTGGTGGAGGCGGTCAAGGCGCACCACATCCGCCTGGTGGGCTTGAGCGCCCTGATGACCACCACCCTAAAGAGCATGGAGGAGACCATCACCGCGCTGCGCAAGGAAAACCTCCCCTGCAAGGTGATGGTAGGCGGCGCGGTGCTGACCGAGGAGTACGCCAAAAAGATCGGGGCGGATTTTTACGCCAGGGACGCCAAGGCCTCGGCGGATATCGCCAAGGCGGTTTTGATCGAGGGCTAGAGCTTTTGCAGGCGCTCCGCCCTGCACCCGGAAATTACATGAAGCCGCTGGCTCCTGCTCCCACCTTTTGGGCGCTCCGCCCCAAGCCCCGGGTGACTTTCCCGTCGCGGGGAAAGTCACCAAAGGCGCGCCAAGGGCTACCGCCCCTGGACCCTGCCAGTACAGGAAATCCGCCCTCATTGGTGCTGCGCTGACGCTTGCACCCGGGCTGCTTTCTGCCACAGAAAAAGACCGATTTGCCACTTTGAGCTTATGAGCAAATCGGCCTTTTGTTTCTTCTTTGGTTCCATCGAGGAAACACTTTCTACTTTCAATCCGTGGCGCGGCAGGGTTGCCACCGAGGATGCTTGAGGGTTTTATTTACCTCAACCAATACCGCTAGGGCACAAGGCCGGGGGATCAAAGGGGGCGAGGCCCCCTTCGCCGGGGGTCCAGGGACCAGGAGGTCCCTGGCGTATCTTTGCCTACTTTCTCTACGCGAGAAAGTAGGCCGGGGTGCGGGGCGGAGCGCCCGCTCTCTGAGGGTAGAAGCCAGGTCTGACGACTTGCTCCCAGGGGGCGCAGCCCCCTCGCATCGTCAAGCAAGGGTACAGGGTGGAGCTCCTGCATATCGTGGGGCGTAGGGGCAACCGCCCCTGCAAAAAGCCCCGAGGGACGCTAGTCCCCCATAATCCAGATTGTGAAAAAATGCACAAATTCACCCCGGCGGGAAGCCCCCCGCAGGACAAAAAGGAAAAGCTTTGTAAATTCGCGGTAAATCTCCGCTCTCTGCCCTTGCAAAAATGATGCGGATAGATTACAATAGACTTGAATTGTAGAGTTTGTTTCTGCAATTTTGATCGCAAAAAATTGCAGCCGCAACCGCGGCAGGCAAGTCCAATAAAGGAAAGGCAGGTTTTGTGTGATGAATTCTCTGAATAAAAAAACCATCGAAGATATCGACGTCTCCGGCAAACGGGTGCTGGTCCGCTGCGACTTTAACGTCCCGCTCAAGGATGGCGTCATCACCAACGACAAGCGCATCGTCGCTGCGCTGCCGACCATCCAGTACCTGATCGACCATCAGGCCAAGGTCATCCTCTGCTCCCACCTGGGACGCCCGAAGGGTGAGTATAAGGAGGAGTTCTCGCTGGCTCCGGTAGCCGCCCGCCTCTCCGAGCTGCTGCACAAAGAGGTCAAGCTGGCAGCGGACAAGGAAGTTGTCGGCGAAAACGCCAAGGCGATGGCAGCCGCCATGCAGCCGGGCGACGTCATCCTGCTGGAAAACGTCCGCTTCAGAAAAGAGGAGACCAAAAACGAGGAAAACTTCTCCAAGGAGCTGGCTTCGCTTGCTGAGATCTACGTCAACGACGCCTTCGGCACCGCGCACCGCGCCCACTGCTCCACCACCGGCGTCGCTTCCTTCCTGCCGGCCGTCTGCGGCTATCTGATTCAGAAGGAAATCTCGGTCATGGGTCAGGCGCTCAACGATCCAAAACGTCCGCTGGTTGCCATCCTGGGCGGCGCGAAGGTCTCGGATAAGATCGGCGTCATCAACAACCTGCTGGAAAAGGTCGACACCCTCATCGTCGGCGGCGGCATGGCCTACACCTTCTTTAAGGCGCAGGGTTACAACGTCGGCGCTTCGCTGTGCGAAGATGACAAGGTCGAGCTGGCCAAAGAGATGCTGCAGAAAGCCAAGGACAAGGGTGTTCGCTTCCTGCTGCCGGTCGACAACAAGCTCGGCGACAAATTTGCCGAGGACTGCGCGACCCAGTTTGCCGATTCCGACAAGATTCCGGACGGCTGGATGGGCATGGACATCGGTCCAAAATCCATCGAGCTGTTCTGCGACGCGGTCAAGGATGCGGGAACCGTCATCTGGAACGGCCCGATGGGCGTCTTTGAGTTCCCGGCCTTTGCCGAGGGCACCCTGGAGGTCGCTAAGGCAATCGCCGCTTCGGGCGCCATCTCGATCATCGGCGGCGGCGACAGCGTGGCTGCTGTCACCAAGCTCGGCTTTGCCGACAAGATGACCCACATCTCCACCGGCGGCGGCGCTTCGCTGGAGTTCCTGGAAGGACTGGAACTGCCGGGCATCGCTGCGCTCAACGACAAATAGTCCACACAAAAAACAGGGCAGGTGCAGGAACCCTTTCCTGCATCTGCCTTTTTGGGTATTTCATTTTGCTTTTGGAGGGAAACTGGTTGTCGATGTATTACTCTGATTTTTCCTATCTCTTTGACCTGCTCGGCTGGTCGGTTGCGCTGGGCGGACTGCTGCAGCTGGCGCTGTACGTCGCCGAGTCGCTTGGCCTGTACGCCATGGCGCGCAATACCGGCGTGCATAACCCCTGGTTTGCCTGGCTGCCCATCGCGCGGGACTATCTGATCGGTGAGCTGTCCGACCGCTATAATCTCTCCAGCCGCCAGAAAAAAGGCTGGATGCGCGTCCTGCTCACAACCTTGAGCGCCGTGCAGCTGCCGCTGGGACTGGTCGGCGTGCTGCTGCTCTTCATCGTGATCAGCCTGTTTGTCTATTCGATGCCGGTGCTGCTGATGGTTGTGGTGATGCTCAGCACCCTGCTGGCGCTGGTCGGCGTCGCCTATAAGGTCTGCTACCTGGTTTCGTTCTATTATGTGATGATGGACTACGAGCCGTCCCGCGCGGTGCTGTATACCATCCTCGCCTTCCTCGAGCTGCAGGCCATCCCCCTGCTGCTCTGCAGAAACAACGTCCCGGTTGGCATCGCCGGACGTCGCGAACCTACCCAGCCAAAGTATGACGTCCACAATCCGTCCCAGATGGGATAAAAAAGATTCACTTTAGAAAGGAAGTTTTTTACCATGAATAAATCGCTGCGTAAAGCAATCGTTGCCGGAAACTGGAAGATGAATAACGACCGCAAGGCCGCCAAGGCGCTCATCACCGAGCTTGCCCCGATGGTCAAGGATGCCGGCTGCGAGGTCGTGCTCTGCGTTCCGTTCACCAACCTCGAAACCGCCCTCTCGCTGTGCGAGGGCACCAACCTCCACGTCGGCGCGCAGAACTGCCACTGGGCAGCCTCCGGCGCCTTCACCGGCGAAATCTCCGCCCAGATGCTCGCCGAGATGGGCGTCGAGTATGTCATTATCGGCCATTCCGAGCGCAGACAGTACTTCGGCGAGACCGACCAGACCGTCAACGCCCGCAACCGCGCCGCGCTGGACGCCGGACTCAAGGTCATCCTCTGCGTCGGTGAGGTGCTCGAACAGAGAGAACAGGGCGTCACCGAGGAGGTCGTCAGCATGCAGACCAAGATCGCGCTGGGCGGCGTCAGCGAGCAGGAGCTTCAGAACATTGTCATCGCCTATGAGCCGGTCTGGGCCATCGGCACCGGCAAAACCGCAACCGCCGACCAGGCCGAGGAGGTCTGCGCCATCATCCGCGGTGTGGTCGAAAAGCTGTATCATAAAGCCGCTGCCGACGCGATGACCATCCAGTACGGCGGCTCGATGAAGCCGGGCAACGCGAAGGAGCTGCTGGAGAAGGAAGATGTTGACGGCGGTCTGATCGGCGGCGCGGCGCTGAAGGCACAGGATTTTGCCGCAATCGTAGAGGCTGCAAAATAAGTGCTTCCACCCCTTTGCAGCCGCAGCCCCCAATCGGGGCCGGCAGGCAGTTAGCTTCTGCTATCTAATTGAAGGCAAGTGTTCTTACTATCTCCTGCAAAATAGGATATAATTATGGACGAGAGTGAACGTTAAGGAGATTCGCTTCGCTCTCTCCTTGTGGGTTTGTGCGGGAGAGATTTGCTTCGCTCTCTCCTCGCAGGAAAAAACGCTTCGCGTTTTATACAAACTTGGGAAGTTGGACTTTGTCCAACTTCGGGTCGCGCAACACAAAATTTCCGCCTCGCAGAAAGCATAAGCGCGACTTAGCACCCAAAGGCTCTGCCTTTGGAATCCTCAAACTTTTTTTCTTTTTCCAGAAAGAGGTGCATCGTCATGAAACATCCACTGATCTTAATGATCCTCGACGGTTTCGGCATCAACCACTCCGACTACGGCAACGCCATCCATGCCGCCAAAAAGCCGAACCTCGACAAATATTTTTCCCAGTACCCCCACACCCAGATCGGCGCTTCCGGCCTTGATGTCGGCCTTCCGGACGGGCAGATGGGCAACTCGGAAGTAGGCCACACCAACATCGGTGCGGGCCGCATCGTCTACCAGGAGCTGACCCGCATCACCAAGTCGATTCAGGACGGGGACTTTTTTGAAAACCCTGCCCTGCTGGGCGCGGTGGAGAACTGCAAGAAGAACGGTTCCGCCCTGCACCTGATGGGCCTGCTGTCGGACGGCGGCGTTCACAGCCACATCGAGCACCTGTTCGGTCTGCTGGAGCTGGCCAAGAAAAACGGGCTGAGCAAAGTTTATGTTCACTGCTTCATGGACGGCAGGGACGTGCCGCCGACCAGCGGCAAGGACTTTGTCGTGCAGCTGCAGGCCAAGCTCGACGAGCTGGGCGTCGGCAAGATCGCCTCGGTGATGGGCCGCTACTACGCGATGGACCGCGACAACCGCTGGGAGCGCGTTCAGAAAGCCTACGACGCTCTGGTTTTAGGCAAGGGTGAGCAGTGCGCTGATGCTGCAAAGGCGGTCGAGAACTCCTACGCAGCCGAAGTCACCGACGAATTCATCGTGCCGGTTGTCATCGGCGACCCGGCGGAGGGACGGATTGCCGCAAATGATTCGGTTGTCTTCTACAACTTCCGTCCAGACCGCGCCCGCGAGATCACCCGCACGCTGGTTGACCCGGACTTTTCCGGCTTCGAGCGCACCTTCTTCCCGCTGTACTACGTCTGCATGACCCAGTACGACGCGACCATGCCGAACGTGGAGGTTGCCTTCAAGCCGGAGAGTCTCAACGACACCTTTGGCGAATACATCTCCAAACAGGGCCTGCAGCAGCTGCGCATTGCCGAGACCGAGAAGTACGCGCACGTCACCTTCTTCTTTAACGGCGGCGTGGAGACAGTATCCCCGGGCGAGGACCGCGCGCTGATCAACTCCCCGAAGGTTGCGACCTACGACCTGCAGCCGGAGATGAGCGCCTATCTGGTCACCGACGAGCTGCTCTCCCGGTTGGACAGCGGCAAATATGACGTGGTCATCCTCAACTTTGCCAACTGCGACATGGTCGGCCACACCGGCGTATTCGACGCGGCGGTCAAGGCGGTGGAAGCGGTGGATGAGTGCGCGGGCAAGGTCATCGAGAAGGCGCTCTCGATGGGCGGCACGGTCCTGCTGACCGCCGACCACGGCAACGCCGACAAGATGTACGAGGCGGACGGTTCCCCCTTCACCGCGCACACCACCAACCCGGTTCCGTTCCTGGTCATCAGCGCGGACGAGCGTCTGGCGCCCGGAAAGATTCAGCTGCGCGAGGGCGGCAGACTCGCGGACATCGCCCCGACCATGCTGCAGATCCTGAACCTCCCCCAGCCCTCCGCCATGACCGGCCAATCCTTACTTTCCTTCCTTTCTTTTTAAGAAAAAAAGAAAGGAAGCAAAGAAAAACTGGTTCCGCTTCGCGGGGCGGCTGGCGGGCTGATCTTGCTTAAAACGAAAAGAAAGCACGCGAAGAAGAACTACTTTCATTTCGTGGGCACTAAACGCTTTGCTCCCACGAGCAGACTGCGCAAATTGGGTGCAGGCTCAGCCTGCCGCGGGGCGCTGACAGATAGATTCCGCTGGAGCGAAAAAACATAGAAAAGAGGAAGGCCATCCCCGGGCGGGGATGGCCTTCCTGCTTTTATGTAGGGACAATTTTCCTGTCCTTTGGCGAAATGAGCAAACAAGATACATAAATGGAAATTTATTAGTGATTATGGAGACGCCTTGTTTCTGTATACTCGCCAACGACACCCTTTCTGCAACTACTGCATTCGTATGTACTGATTACCTTTCTGGATTCTATTGTATCTTTCATCCAGTCATGCGCACCCTCCGCATTGCAATCATCTGTTCTCAAATAAGTCCATGGAGTTGTATACGTATCCAAGAGAATCAATTCACCAACACCACAATATTCACAGAGTGCACCTCGTGTCTGAGCACTGCCGGCAAACGCCGAAACACCCATCGTTGCCAGCATCGCAGTGACCATAACGGATGCGAATATTCTCTTAAAAGCCTTCATTTTCAATCTCCTTTCGAGATACGTCTTGAGTGAATATTCTTGCATGAGCTCCTTTATCTACAGTTTAGCACTTGTTGTTCTAAAAGTCAAGAAGCGTTTCACGACACATGGTTATGTGTCGTGAAACGCTACGTTGACAAAAAGTAAAAAATGTGCTTAGCTTAAATTGTAGCTACGAATTAATACAGAAAGGATGAATATTATGAAAAAAACATTGATTGCTTTGCTCGCCGCCCTGACCCTGCTGGCCGCTGTGCCGCAGGCCAGCTTTGCCGCCGATGACCTGCCCACCCCACCTCCGGTAGAGGATGGCGAGGGCAAAAAGGGTGACGATGACCAGACCCCACCGCCGGATGACGGCGGGGAGCCAGGAATCAGGCCCTTATTTATAGATGACCCTGCTGGTGAAGATTAAATATCTCCTTTAAAATCTAGACCCCAAGTTTCTTTCATGTAATCCTTTACTTTTTGGGCACTGCTGAATTTTTTAACAGTAACAAAAGCATAGTAAGATTCGATCAGCTTTTGCTTTGCTTCTTCATCCTGCCCTAACTTCTGCAAAGAGCATCCTATGTTCAAAAGTAAGCCACCTAACAATCTAGCCTTGTTATATTTTAGGCAGATATCGTACCCATACTGCGCAACCTCGATGCACTCCTCGTAGCGCCGCTCCCTGCCCAACAGGCGGGAATAGTTGTAGCACAGCAGCGGCATCACCGTGAGCAGCGCTTCGTTGTTGAACATCCGGTTGTGCGGGTAGTGCATCACCTGCTCATAGATACGAATGGCAAACCGCCTGTCGCCCGTCTCCGAATAGGTGATCGCTATCTGGTTGAGACTTTTGATGTCCTCGATGCTCAGCAGGCAGCGCTCGATCTTCTCCAGATCAAAATCCGGATGGGTGATGTCGAGCGCGTCCAGCAGCATCCGGCGCTGGGTCGGGTAATCATAGGGCAGGCGTTTGCCGTCCTGCCAGTATCCTGCCAGCGCCCGCGAGCGCAGCAAAAACTGCTGCGCCAGCTTCTCCTTGGGGGCGACCAGCTTTTCCAGCCGGTCGATTCGCTCCAGCGCCTGCTCAAACTGGAACTGGGCATTGAGCGCAACAATTTCCTTTTTCAGATTGCAAATTTCAAAATCCTGCGGGCCCAGCGGTACGAGAAAACTGTTCTCGTCCAGCCCCAAGCGCTGCAGTAAATGAATAGCGGTAAACATGGTGGGTTGCTGTTTCCCGCTTTCGATTCGGTGAATGGTCGAGCGGCTGCACAGCCCCTTATAGAGCGCCTCCTGTGAGATGCCCTTCTCCTGCCGAATCCGCTTGATATAGTAGCCAATGTTGTACCCTTGCATCGCGCACCTCCTCCACCGGGATCCTTACCGCTATTATATCACAGCGTTGACAGCCTGTCTATCGCAATAAGAAGGCCAGCCCTTAACGGGGCTGGCCTTCTTGATTGATCTGTTTTTCCCAAAACGCTCTCGGGCTGGTTCACAACTTATTCTGTCAAATAATCACTAGATGATCTGGTTGCTTCTGTCCTTGAGCACGACGTCGTGGCTGCCGCCCTCGACGATGGAGACCGAGGAAACCAGGGTCAGCTTGGCCTTCTCCTGCAGCTCCGGAATGGTCAGGGCGCCGCAGTTGCACATGGTGGAACGGACCTTGCTCAGCGACAGGCTGACGTTGTCCTTGAGCGAACCGGCGTACGGTACATAGGAGTCGACGCCTTCCTCGAAGGAGAGCTTCTTGTCGCCGCCCAGGTCGTATCTCTGCCAGTTTCTGGCGCGGGCAGAACCTTCGCCCCAGTATTCCTTCATGTAGTTGCCGTTGATGTTGACCTTGTTGGTCGGGCTCTCATCAAAGCGGGCGAAGTAACGGCCCAGCATGATGAAGTCGGAGCCCATCGCCAGCGCCAGGGTCATGTGGTAGTCCTGCACAATGCCGCCGTCCGAGCAGATCGGGACATAGATGCCGGTCTCTTTATAGTACTCGTCGCGGGCCTTGGCCACCTCGATGACAGCGGTTGCCTGGCCGCGGCCGATACCCTTCTGCTCACGGGTGATGCAGATCGAGCCGCCGCCGATGCCGACCTTGACAAAGTCCGCTCCCGCTTTGGCCAGGAAGAGGAAGCCCTCGCGGTCAACCACGTTGCCTGCGCCGACCTTGACGGTGTCACCGTATTTGGCGCGGATGAAGTCGAGGGTTCTCTTCTGCCACTCGCTGAAGCCCTCGGAGGAGTCGATGCACAGCACGTCTGCGCCGGCCTCGATCAGGGCCGGAACGCGCTCCTCATAGTCGCGGGTGTTGATGCCTGCGCCGACCACATAGCGTTTGTGCTGGTCGAGCAGCTCGTTGGTGTTCTCCTTGTGGGAGGAATAGTCCTTGCGGAATACGAAGTATTTGAGTCTCTGATCCTTATCCACCAGCGGCAGGGAGTTGAGCTTGTGCTCCCAGATGATGTCGTTTGCTTCCTTGAGCGAGGTGTTGGCGTCCGCGGTGATCAGGTTTTCGAACTTGGTCATAAATTCGGAAACCGGGGTGTCCAGCTCCATGCGGCTGACGCGGTAGTCGCGGCTGGTGACGATGCCGACCAGCTTGCCGTTGGCGGTGCCGTCCTCGGTGACTGCGACGGTGGAATGTCCGGTCTTATCCTTGAGCTCGAGGATATCCTTGAGGGTCTTGTCCGGACTGACATTGGAGTCGCTGGTGACAAAGCCCGCCTTGTAGCTCTTGACTCTGGCCACCATTGCAGCCTCATCCTCAATCGACTGGGAACCATAAATAAAGGAGATGCCGCCCTCTTTTGCCAGCGCAATCGCCATCTTGTCGTCCGAAACCGACTGCATGATTGCGGAAACCAGCGGGATATTCAGCGACAGGGGGCATTCTTCCTGTCCCTTTTTGAATTTGACCAGTGGGGTCTTCAGGCTGACATTTGCCGGGATGCACTCGGCGGAAGAATAGCCTGGGACCAGCAGGTACTCGCCAAAAGTGTGGGACGGTTCATTAAAATAAAACGCCATAAACTCAACTCTCCTTACTTCATCATCTTGGCCTGTGGATTAAAAAAAGTTGTATTTCTAATAATCATACTATAAGCCGTCGACAAATTCAACCTCTATTTTGACAAAACTTCGTTTCTCCTTCACCAACCCTTTTTGGAGACATCCCACAAAGGCAGGCTGAGCCTGCACCCAATTCGCGAATGGGGCTCCTGCTCATTGAGGCTTTACGTTCTCGCGCAGATCGCTTGCCTCCGGCTGCGCTCGGCGGCATGGTGCCAAGCCCAATTCACGGCAGGCTGAGCCCACCTGCGATTCGCGAATGGGACTCCTGCTTGTCGAGACTTCACGTTCTCGCGCAGATCGCTTGCCTCCGGCTGCGCTCGGCGGCATGATGCCGCGCCCAATTCATGTATCGGCTTAGTAGGTAGCCTGACCTTCTACCTCGCGGCACCGAGATTCTGCTAATCAGGTTTCGCTTCCTTCTCAAAAGGAAGCAGGTGTCCAGCGGGCAGCGCCTGCTGGTCGCCATGTCACGCTTGCAGCTGGCTGGGAAAATAGGCTATGCGTTGCGTGACCCGAAGTTGAACTCCGTTCAACTTCCCGGGCTTTTTCGTCTATAGCTGGCTGGGAAAATAGGCTATGCGTTGCGTGACCCGAAGTTGAACGCAGTTCAACTTCCCGAGCTTTTTCGTCTATAGCTCACTGCAAAAATCGACCTTGCGTGGCGTGACCTAGGCTTGTACACAGGAGCTTCTGTAAAAAAAGTTTCCAGCAAGCTGCCGCCCTGCACTGCCCCGACGACCTTCCGGCGAATGGTTGCCAGGGGGCAGAAACCGAAAAGCAAAATCACTTCCCCGGCTGCACACAAAAATTGCCCCGTGCCGTTTTGGCACGGGGCAATCAACTCTACTTCATATTCTGCGCGCAGGCTTCCACAAAGGCGGTGAACAGGTTGTTCGCCACCTTGTCGCCAAGGCCCAGAATTTCCGGATGCCACTGCACACCCATCACAAACTTTTTGCCCGGGTAATAGGCGGCCTCCACAATGCCGTCGTCGGCAATCGCCATGCTGCGCAGCGGCTCGCCCAGCTTTTTGACGCCCTGATGGTGCAGGGTGTTGACGCCGATCTGCAGCAGGCCCTCGCTGAAAGTGTGCAGAGGGGTGTCGCGGATGACGTTGACCTTATGCATCACCTTGTCCTTCTCCTCGGGCTTGGTGCGCTGGTGCTCGATGTGCACGCTGCTCTTGTTCTGGGTGTTGATATCCTGATACATGGTGCCGCCGGTGACCACATTCAGCACCTGGAATCCGCGGCAGATGCCGAACACCGGCTTATCCATCGCGATGGCCTTCTGCATCAGCGGGATTTCCAGCGCGTCGCGCTCCGGCGCCAGAGCGCCGCAGCAGTCCAGCAGCTCCTCCCCATACAGTCCCGGGTGGATGTCCGGTCCGCCGCTGAACAGCACGCCGTCCACCCGCTCCAGCAGCTCATCCAAGTCCGCAACCTGGAAGGAGCCCTCCAGGCTGCTCAGCTGGATCGGGATACCCCCACAGGCGCTGACACAGTTGATAAAGTTCGGAAAGACATAGCAGAACTTGCTGTCCTCGTCCCCACCGTTTCCGGTCTTTGGCGTAATCGCGATAATCGGCTTTCTCATTGCTTCATTCCTCCGTTGATGATTGGTTTCTTATTCGTCATGCTGCCCGGGCTGCCGCAGGGAGGCAAAACCAGAGTCAGGCTGTTCTATAAAATACAGGAAGATTGCGGCTGCCAGTTCCTTCCAAAAGGCGGCCGCAAACAAAAATTCGGCCAGGCTGCCGCCGCCGGACAGAACGCTGTCGATCCGTTCCCGAATCAGCAGCACCACAAAGGCGCGGTCCAACTTTTGCAGCTCCTCGCCCAGCGTGCGCAGGTCGCTCCAGTTTTCCCAGTCCACCGGGCGCTGACGGGCCTCTTTTGCTGCGCGCAGCAGCTCCTGCAAAAAGTCCCCGAAGGCATATTCCCTTTCCGGGCTCACCCCCAGCGCCTCCCCCAAAAATTCGGCGGCCATCATCATCTGCCGCGAGAGGGTGAAGGCGGCGGGCCTTCCTGTGTGGACCGCCCTGTGGCGGAACTGACGCAGCATCCGGCGCATTACACCGGCGCGCAACGCCATAAACGAGCGCTCATCCCGTTGGCGCGCCCGCTCAAACAGCTTTTCCGACTGGGCGCGCAGAACCGGCGTGTAGAAGAAAGCGCTGTCCTTCTGGAAGGTGTAGAGCTGGCCGTCCGCCTCCCCAAAGGCTTTGCGCGCGTCCAGATAGCCCAGCTGGATATTCCGCCGGGCCAGCTTCTCCTCAAACTTCAAAAAGGAACCGAGCGACCACAGGCTGCAGATCAGCGTCACCTGCTTCTCCGGGTCTCGGACCCGATGGGTGATGCCGATCGATTCCAGATCGACCGCGATCACCCGGTCCGCCCCCATCTTCAGCGCCAGGTTGACCGGCATGTTGTCGTGGTAGCCGCCGTCCATGTAGCGCCGCCCATCAATTTCCTTGGTCTGAAAGGCCGGGAAGCATGCTGCGGAAGCCATCAGATATTCCTGCAATTTTCCTTTTGGGATGTCCTTCTTCATCAGCTCCAGCGGCTTTAAGGAGGGGTACTCCACCGTCACCAGCGCAAAATCGACCGGCGAATCCCAAAACCGCTCCTCGTCCACCAGCCGGCTGACAAAGCGCTCCAAGGCAGACAGCTCCACCCCTCCGTGAGCAAAGGCCTGGCGCGCAAAGGCCCGGCGCAGAAAACGGTCGTCCGGGTCATCCTGCTGCGGGATTGCATCCCCCACAATCTCCTGGGAGCTGATGTTCTCCCAGACCTGCAGTGCCTTGTCATATTCCTGCTGCACCATCAGCGCGCCGTTTAACGCCCCTACCGAGGTCCCGGCCACCAGCTGATAGTCGATATGAAGCTCCCGCATCGCCTTCCAGACACCGATCTGGTATGCCCCGCGCGAGCCGCCTCCGGCCAGCACAACCGCTGTTTTTTCCATTTTCTTTGCCACCTCTTTTCCAGCCTCTGCCTGTCGATAGAGCAAGGCGGACCATTTTTCAAGTATCCTCTTTTATCCACGATTCATCCGCCGCCCGGCACCGCTCCCTTTCTCTGATTCAGGGGCTGCTGCTCCTGCTACTAGTAATACCATAAATTGCCCTGTTTTACAAGAACTATTTTTGTTGTTCGCTGTCGTTTTATCAGTTCTGCACAAAATTTGGCACAATCTTATGGAGCACCCGGTTCTTGTAATCAAAATTAAAATATGATAATATTTACTTTAACGGACATGTTGCTTCGTACTTTTTGGGGTGTGGAGCAACGGTTTTTTTATGGTATTTCATTTAAATAGGAGGGTATTATGAAGCATCGCATTGTTTCTGTAACGGACCAATCCAAGCATCCACTGCTCATCATCGTCATGCTGGCCTGGCCAATCTTTGTTGAGCAGGTTCTGGTCTCGCTGGTTCAGTCGGTCGACACCGCCATGGTCGGGGCACTCGGCGCCAATGCCACCGCCTCGGTCTCCATCAGCCAAAGCCCGATCAACCTGATCAACTCGGTGATCATGGCGCTGGGTGTCGGCTTCACTACCATGATTGCCCGCGCGGTCGGCGCCAAGCAGTTTGAGTACGCCCGCAAGCTGATCCGGCAATCGATCGTTGTCGTTTTCTCGCTGGGCATCCCTCTTTCGGTGCTGTGCTTCGTGCTCTCCCGCCAGATCCCCATCTGGATGGGCGGCGCTCCAGAAATACTGGATGACGCGCAAAGCTACATCCGCATCATCGCCTTCTCCATGCTGTTCCGCGGCCTGATGATGGTGCTCACCGCCATCTTCCGCGGCTTCGGCGACAGCCGCACCCCGATGATCATCAACATCGGCATCAATCTGCTCAATGTTGTCGGCAACTATCTGCTGATCTATTCCACCCATGATGTCACCCTTTTCGGCCACACCTTCACCGTATGGGGCGCGGGCTGGGGGGTTGCCGGCGCGGCGCTCTCCACCTCCGGTTCCCAGATTCTGGGCTCGCTGGTACTGCTCTTTATGTGTTTCACCCCGCGCTCCGGTCCAATGCGCATTTCGATTCACGAGAGCTTCCGCCCCAGCAAAGAGGCCATTCAGGAGGTTTTCCGGGTCAGCTTGCCGGTTATGTTTGAGCGCTTCACCACTTCCGGCGCCTTTGTCATCACCTCGTCGATCATCGCCTCGCTGGGCACCATCTCGCTGGCGGCAAACTCGCTGGCAGGCCAGGCTGAGTCGCTGAGCTTCATGCCGGGCTTTGCGTTTGGCACCGCCGTCACCACCCTGGTGGGACAGTCGCTGGGCGCGGACAACGTCCCGCTGGCTCGCAAATATGTCCGCCTGTCCGGCATCATCGGGTCGGTGGTCATGTTCATCATGAGCATCTTCCTCTTTATCTTCTCGGACGGCATCATCTCGATCTTTACCCCGGACGCGGCCGTCATCGAGCTGGGCGGACAGCTGCTGCGCATCCTGGCCCTGATCCAGGTGCCGCAGATGCTGGCAATGGTCTTTTCCGGCGCGCTGCGCGGTGCGGGCGACACCAAGAGCCCGTTCCTTATCACCCTGTTCTCGATGTGGGGCGTGCGCATCCTGGGCTCCTTCATCTTTGTCCGCCTGTTGGGCAAGGACCTGCCGTGGGTCTGCGCCGCAATGTGTACCGACAATGTGGTCCGCTTTGTCCTCTTCCTCGCCCGCTACCTGCAGGGCAAATGGGCCGTCACCTACGCGCAGAACATCCGTCAGCCAAAGGAAGAAACCGTCAGCGAATAATTTTTGTCAACTCCCGCGGGACAGAGCAGCTGCTCTGTCCCGCTTTTTTTCATGGACGCGGCTGCAAAACCTGCTGTCCTTCGCGCCAAATTTGTTTGTTTTCGCGCTTGAAATCACCTTTAATATGTGCTATACTGTTGCTATAAAGCACACAAAACATTTGATATTATAGGAGGCACCCGATGCGAAAGCAAATTCCACTCGACAACCCCGACCAATTTCCCGACCTGCTCAGCTGCTTTCAGGGCAGGACCAACGGCCGCCAGCGCGCGGAGTACCGCCGCTTTTTGTACCGCTCGATCAAGACACAGCTGACCCAGCGGCAGCGGCAGATGATGGAGCTGCGCTATTTCCAGGGGCTTTCCATCCCGCAGATTGCCCAGGAGCTGCGCGTCAACAAATCCACCGTCTCCCGCACCATCAACCGGGCGCTGAGCCGCCTGCGGGAGCTGGCGGACGTCTACTTTGATGAGTGAACAAAAAAAAAGTTCCGGCCTCCCTTTTCAAAAAAGCGGTCGAAACTTTTTCATCATTTATTCGGCAAAAATAGCATCAGCCCAGCACAAAATAGAGCAGCAGAGCCGCCTGGATCAGGATGATGAGCGGGATGCCGATCACAAAATACCAGTGCTTGGTCTTATGCCGGAAGGTAAACATGCCCAGATACATCCCGACGCTGCCGCCCAGAATGGACAGCCCAAACAGCACCTTTTCCGGCACACGCCTTTTCTGACGCTGCGCGGCAAACTTATCCACCCCGCAGACGCTGAAGGTCAGCACACTCATAAACAGGATGTAGCCCCACAAAATATTTTCCATCATCTTCCTCCTTCTGCCTTTGTTGTCCCTACTGCTGCTGGAACAGCTGCTCGATTCTGCTCCACGCTGCCTTAGCGTCCTCATAGCCGTTTTCATAAGCGGCCTGCAGCTTGTCCACATTGTGCTCGATGCGGTGCAGCACCATCGGCTTGCTCGGCCGAATCACCACCGCCTGGCCCTTCCGCTCCAGCTCCTTTGCGAACTGCTGGCTCTCGTTGTAATTGAGGTGGCGGTTCTCCATCGCCCGGCACAGGTTGGGGTAGTCGCGGTAGCGCCGGCGAATCAAGGGCATCATCTGGTTTGGTTTTTTGACATAGCCCTCATTCTGGGTCAGCACCACCACCTGTTTGTGCCAGCCATCCTCATAAGCCCTGCGGACCGGAATCGAATCGGCGACGCCGCCGTCCAGATACCGCTTTCCGCCGATCACCTTCATCGGGGAGAGCAGCGGCATCGAGCTGGAAGCAATCGAATCGGCGATGACGTCGTCCCCCTGCTGCCGGTTGGAAAACCAATGGCACTCCCCGCTCTCGCAGTCGGTGGCGCCCACCCGCAACTCCATCGGTGAAGCGTAAAAGGTGTCGTAGTCAAACGGCACATATTTTTCCGGAATCTCATAAAAGGAAAACTGCCAGTTGAAGATCGAGCCTTTGGTCAGCAGCTGGCGCATCCCCACATAGCGGGGGTCGTTGCAGAAGCGCTTGGCGATTGCGACATAGCGTCCCTTGTCCTGCGAAAGGTAGCTCAGGGCGTTGCACGCTCCGGCAGAAATGCCGTAAATGCTGGCGAACATCGCCTGTTTTTCCATAAAGAAGTCCAGCACCCCCGCGGTGTAGACGCCACGGAAGCCACCGCCCTCCAAAATCAAAGCTCCCTGATACAGCAAAGTCTCCACTTCCTTTCTGCTCAGCCAGCCTAGTCTGCCAGGAAGGTGAGGCCGATGATCTGCGGTCCGGTATTGATGGTGATGGCCGCGCCGATTTTAAAGGTGCCGACCGGCGGATAACCTGCAATCTTTTCGCAGGCTTTGGCCAGCTGCTCGCTGGTCTCGGTGTCTCGCGCCACCAGAATCATGTACGGCGCCCTGCGGTCCCTGGCGCTGCGCTGCTCCTTGAACAGGCGCTCCATTGTACTGAGGATGGCGGCGTTGCCGCGCACCTTCTCGACGATACTGGTCGTTCCCACCGCCGAGATCACCGGGCGCAGGCCGATCAGCTCGCCGACGAAGGCCGCCGCGCAGCTGACGCGGCCCGACTTCTTAACATATTTCAGTGTGAAGGGGCTAAAATAGATGCGCACCCGTCTGAGGTAGTCGCGGATGTAGGCGAGCACATCTTCAAAGCTCTCCCCCTCCAGCGCGCGCTGGCAGGCCTGCATAATGGGGTAGCCGTAGCCGACGCTGTAGCAGTTGGAATCGATGACCTCAATCTGCATCGCGTCCGGGTGCTCCTCCAAAAATGCGTCCTTGGCCATCAGCGCGGAATGGTACATCGCCGAGGCGCCGGAATAGATGGTGATAACCGCCACATGGGTGTAGCCATTCTGGTAGGCCTCCTCATACTTCTCCTGAAAGGTGATGGCGGGGATGTGCGAGGTTGCGGGGATATCCTGACAGCGGTCGATCAGGTCATAAAATTCCTCCGCGGTAAAGCTCTCCCTCTCGTAGTATCCCTTGCCATCCGCGGTGACCGGGATGGGCAGGATGGCAAGGTTCGGCAGCCGCTTCTCATCCTCTGCCGGGATGTCGCAGGCCGAATCGGTGATAAAAAAGATTTTCTCCTGGTTCATAGTTCCTCCTTAGTCCTGGGGAGCAAAGTCCTCCCAGCGAAATTTGTGCAGCTGCCCTTCATTTTGCAGCTCCGGGAATCCCCATTGGCGCAGTGTCTCATACACCGCGATGGCGACCGTGTTGGAGAGGTTCAGGCTGCGCACCGGACCGATCATCGGCAGGCGCAGGCAGCTCTGCGGGTGCTGCAGCAGGATCTCCTCGTCGATGCCCGCATCCTCCCGGCCAAAAATGAGGTAGCAGTCGTCCGGATAGGGCACCTCAGAATAGACCTTTCTCCCCTTGGTGGTGAAAAAGTAAAGCTGGTCGTCCCGGTGCTGCTCCAGAAACTGCCGGGTGGAATCGTAGTAGGTGATATCCAGAAAATGCCAGTAGTCCAGCCCCGCCCGTTTGAGTTTTTTGTCGTCTACCGAAAATCCCATCGGCCCCACCAGATGCAGCCTCGCTCCAGTGCAGGCGCAGGTGCGGGCGATGTTGCCGGTATTTTGTGGAATCTGCGGCTCAAACAGGACGACGTTCAGCCGCGGCTGATGCTGTTGCAAGGTGGTTCCTCCCCCAAAAATAGCTTTTAATACGACATCACGTCGTGTTTCATATCAGTTTCTTTGTAACAACTGTTATCTCTCTAATATTAACCATTCCGCCGGTATTTGTCAATGACTGCGGCAGGGAAGATATTTAAAGATTTTTTGGATTTTTACCATTGATTTAGTCATAAATTTGCGATATGCTGAAAGTATGATGATATTGTTTTCTCTGTGGGCGCGGACGCCGCAGGGAAAAAGAAGATTATATTTCCACGCTAAGAAAGGACGTTTCAAATCATGGGACAAGTGATGGATAATTTAAAGCTGATGAAAAATGTCAGGGATCTGGAATCCCCTCAGACGCTGCTGGAGCTGATTGCCGGGATGGAGCAGCACATGGCTTTATACCAGTCGGGCATTCAGGAGATCCGCACCAAGCTGGAAATTCTGCAGCGCGACGCCCGTTTTGGAGAGGGGCACAACCCCATCGACTCGATCAAGAGCCGCATCAAAAGCCCGATGAGCATTATCGAAAAGATGTACCGCAAGGGCTTCCCTATTTCCCTGGATTCCATGCGCGCCAACCTCAACGACGTTGCGGGCATCCGGGTCATCTGCCCCTTCATCGAGGACATCTACACCGTGGCTCAGATGCTGACCCGTCAGGACGATCTGGTAGTCATCAAAGAAAAGGACTACATCAAAAACCCCAAGCCCAACGGCTACCGCAGCTACCATCTGGTGCTGCAGGTTCCGGTCTTTCTCTCCGACCGAAAAGAGATGGTGCGGGTGGAAGTGCAGCTGCGAACCATCGCGATGGACTTCTGGGCCAGCCTGGAGCATCAAATCCACTACAAAACCAGCTGCGAGGTGCCGGACAGCGTGGTTGACGAACTGAAGCAATGCGCGGACATCATTGCTCAGACCGACGAACGGATGCAGCAGCTTTCCAAACAGATTCGATGCTTTAACGCTCAGCCCACATCCGAGGGTAGTGAGGAAGCGCAGGAGCATCCTCTTGGCAGCCTGATCAGCGCCAGTGTTGTGGGGATGGCTGGAGGCATGGCTGGGAGCCACAACGATTAGTCAAAACAGACAAAGCCGTTCCCATAAAACCGGGAAAAATCCCGAAAGGCTACAATTTCTCCGATAAAGCAATTGTAATTTGTGGCCGGATTGGGTATAATGAATCTATCAGAATCTGATGTTATCTCTTAAAGAAGGAGTGTGCTCCATGAAGAAAAGTGTACTGATTTCCCTGATTGCACTGGGCGTTTCTCTGGTCGGACTGCTGATCGCCCTTGCAGCCTGGCTGCACAGGAAAAAAGAACTGGACTGCGACGACTTTGACGACGATCTTTTGATGGACGACGATGACTCGGAGTACATCGCCGCGCAGTATATCGAACACGCCAACAGCTCCCCTTCCGCACAGGAGGACGGCGTTTCTGACTGCGAGCAGGAATAGTTTCGCTTTAAAATCCCGCCGTCTGGCGGGATTTTTTCCTCCTGCTCCCACTCTTTTGAAAAAAATCAAAAAAAGACTTGCATTTTTCTCTGAAATGTGGTATTATAGTAGAGCACTGGAAATTCAATATCGCGGGATGGAGCAGTTTGGTAGCTCGTCGGGCTCATAACCCGAAGGTCGTTGGTTCAAATCCAGCTCCCGCAACCACCAGACTGAGTCTGGACGCAATTCGCGTTCGGACTCTTTTCTTTTATCCTGCCGAAGCGGCTCGCGATGGCAGGCACAGTGAATCTTTCCCTCTCCTTGGCTGAGTCTGGACGCAATTCGCGTTCGGACTCTTTTCTTTTATCCTGCCGAAGCGGCTCGCGATGGCAGGCACAGTGAATCTTTCCCTCTCCTTGGCTGAGTCTGGACGCAATTCGCGTTCAGACTCTTTTCTTTTTATCTGGTCCGGCGGCTCGCGCTGGCAGTTTTCTTCACCGCTATCAAAAAAGGAAGGGATTCTTTTTTCAAAACACCCCCTCAAGGTCCAAGATTGACACCACTTTGCAGCCTTGAGGAATAAAAATATTGCCCCATCGAAAACCCCCGGATCGCAAATAGCGACTCGGGGGTTTTTGTTAAATCTGTTCGATAAAGCGCAGGAACGCTTCCTTGCCTTCCGGCGTGCGCTTGTAGACGCCGGCATGTTCGAGAACCTTTGCAAACACAAGGCCGGTCTCCTTCTGCACAATCTCCATCGCGTTGTCCTTGGTGATGGTGTAATTTTGGGCAAACGCTTCTGCCCAGTCTGCATGGGAGGCGGTCAACTCGTCGGCGCGCAGGTCGCTGCCGTCCGCCAGTTTTTCCGCCACCGCCGCCAGCTCCGCCTTCAGGCGGGCGGGCAGTACGGCCAAGCCCATGACCTCGATCAGGCCGATATTCTCCTTCTTGATGTGGTGCAGCTCGGCATGCGGGTGATAGAGCCCCAGCGGATGCTCCTCGGTGGTGAGGTTGTTGCGCAGCACCAGGTCCAGCTCATAGCGCTCGCCGCGGCGGCGGGCAATCGGGGTGATGGTGTTGTGCGGCTCCCCATCGGTCTCGGCAAGAATCATTGCTTCCCTGTCTGTATAGCTGCGCCAGGAGGTCAGGATGCGGTCGGCAAGATCGATCAGCCGCTGCGGGTCTTCCCCATTCAGGCGGATGACCGACATCGGCCACTTGACGATGCCCGCCTGGACGTCGTCAAAGCCGGCAAAGCAGACCGGCGTCTCCACCGGGGCCTTCTCCATCGCGAAGGTGTAGTGGCCGCCCTGGAAGTGGTCGTGGGCCAAAATCGAGCCGCCGACAATCGGCAGGTCGGCGTTGGAGCCAACAAAGTAGTGCGGAAACTGCCGCACAAAGTCGAGCAGCTTGCCAAAGCAGGCGCGGTCGATCTTCATCGGGACGTGCTCGCGGTTGAGGCAGATACAGTGTTCGTTGTAGTAGACATAGGGTGAATACTGCAGGAACCACGGCGAACCGTTGATGGTGATCGGCACGATGCGGTGGTTCTGGCGGGCCGGGTGGTTGACCCGCCCGGCATAGCCCTCATTCTCCGCGCACAGCTGGCAGCGGGGATAGTTGGAGGCAGGCAGGTTGCGGGCGGCGGCAATCGCCTTCGGGTCCTTTTCCGGCTTGGACAGGTTGATGGTGATGTCCAGCTCGCCGTATTCGGTCATCGTCTTCCACTGCACGTCGCGGGCGATGCGGTCGCGGCGGATGTAGTTGGTGTCCTGGCTGAACCGGTAGTACCAGTCGGTGGCCTCCTTCGGGCTCTGCCGGTAGAGAGTGTTGAATTTTTCGATCACCTGCGCCGGCCTCGGCGTCAGCGCGCCCATCAGCCTGGTATCAAACAGGTCGCGGTAAACGATGCTGTTCTCTTTGAGCACACCGCGCTCATAGGCGTCGTCCAGCAAGGCGTCCAGCACTGCCGGCAGGTCGATCTGTTCCCCAACGGGGATTTCCGGCAGGGCGCAGCCGTCCAGCTCCAACATCTCCAGCAGGGTGTTGACCGCCCAGTTTTTCTCCTCCGGCTGGATGAGCTGTTTTTCCAGCGCATAGGCAATCAGTTTTGCAATCGCTTGGTTGCGGTCCATCTCTATTCCTCCTCAAATCCATGTGGATGGCTCTTGTGCCATGCCCAGGCAGAAGCCACAATGGTGTTCAGATCGTTGTACTGCGGCTTCCATCCCAGCACCCGGATGGCCTTCTCCGAGGAGGCGATCAGCTGGGCCGGGTCACCCGCACGGCGTGGGGCAACCTTGGCGGGAATCGGGTGTCCGGTGACCGCTCGGGCCACGTCCACCACCTCTTTGACGGTGAAGCCGACGCCGTTGCCCAGATTAAAGACGTTGTTCTCCCCGCCCTGCATCAGGTAGTCCAGCGCCAGAATGTGCGCCTGGGCCAGGTCGTTGACATGGATGTAGTCGCGCACACAGGTGCCGTCCTTGGTGGGATAGTCGTCGCCGAAGATGCTGACCGCCTCCCGCTGCTCCAGCGGCACCTGCAGGATAATCGGAATCAGGTGGGTCTCGGGGTTGTGCGCCTCACCGATCTTGCCGGAGGGGTGCGCGCCGCAGGCGTTAAAGTAGCGCAGCGCCACATAGCGCAGGCCGTGCGCGCGGGAAACCCACTCCATCATCTGCTCCATCGAGAGCTTGGTCTGGCCGTAGCAGTTGGTGGGATTGGTCTTGTCGCTCTCCAAAATCGGCACCCGTTCCGGCTCGCCGTAGGTGGCGGCGGTGGAGGAAAAGACAATCTTGTCCACCCCATGCTCCACCATCGAGCGCAGCAGCACCATCGTTCCATAAAGGTTGTTGTCGTAATATTTTAAAGGGTCGCTCATCGACTCGCCCACCTGGGAGGAGGCAGCAAAGTGGATGACGCCGTCGATCTTCTCGGCCTGAAACAGGGTGTCCAGCGCGCCCTTGTCCCGGATGTCCAGCTGATAAAATTTCGCCTTGGGGTGGACGGCGGCCTTAAAACCGGTCTGCAGATTGTCGGCCACCACCACCTCCCGGCCCGCATCAATGAGTTCGTACACTGTATGGGAGCCGATGTAACCGGCTCCGCCCAATACCAAGATTGCCATAGAACGATCGCACTCCTTTCGATGATGTCACTCTTTTTACGGCCAGAGAACCGCGCCGCCCACCGGACGGATGCTCAGCATGTGGCAGCAGCCCGCTCCCAACATACTCTCTACCTCCTGGCGGAAGGCCGCACAGTGGTCCAGCGGAACAAACGCCTGGATGGTTCCGGCAAAGCCGCCGCCGTGTACACGGCAGGCGCCGCGACCGTTCAGCGCGCGCTCCGCGATGGTCAGCGCGACCGCCATCGCCTGCTCGCGCACCGCGCCAGTCGGGGTGATGTCCTGCAAAAGCTCCCAGGAGGAGCGGCCCGACTCCCGCACCAGCGACAGGAAGGTGTCCATGTCGCCGCCTGCCAGCGCGTCGGCCTCTCGCTCAACCCGCTGATCGTCCGCGAAGAAGTGCAGCGCGCGCAGCACCGCGCGGTCGCCCAGCTTCTCCCGCAGCTGCGGCAGCGACTGAAGCACCTGCGCCTCATCCACCTCACGCAGCACCTGCCTGCCAAACTGCGCTGCAACCGCGCCCATCTCCTGCGGGATGGAGGCATACTCGGAGGTCAGAGCCGCGTGGCTTGCGCCCGAATCGATGATGCACAGCGCATAGCCCAAGGCGTTCAGGTCAACCGAAACGGTGCGCACCTTCGGGTCGGCCGGGTCGGCAAAGTCGATGGCGACAGCGCCGCCGACCGAGGAAGCGGTCTGATCCATCAGGCCGCTGGGTTTTCCAAAATAGAGATTCTCCGCCTTCTGGCCCATCTGCGCGATGGTAACCGGGCTGAGCTGGTCGTTGCAGAACAGGTGATTTTCAATCACGCCCAGCAGCACCTCGCAGGCTGCGGAGGAGGAAAGGCCGGAGCCGGGCAGCACATCCGACACCGCATAGACGTCGAAGCCCTCCACCGCATAGCCCCGCTGCGCCGCCTGCTCGGCCATGCCGCGCACCAGCGCCGGGGTGCTCTCCTTCTCGTTCTCTCTTGGGCCCTTGCCGTCCAGCCCGACCTCCACCATCGGCCAGCCCTCCGACTGGAAGCGAATGGTATCGGTGCCGTTGGGAGCCGCACAGGCCAAGAAGTCCACATTCACCGCCGCAGCCAGCACGCGGCCGTGCTGATGGTCGGTGTGGTTGCCGCAAATTTCCGTGCGGCCCGGGGCGGAGCACAGGGTCACAGGTGTATCCTCTCCCCTGCCAAAGCTCCGCTCAAATCCATCCAAAAGCGCCGCCACCCGCCGACGGGCTGCGGCAGGGTCTGCGCTGCAGGTCAGGCGGGCCAGCGCCTCATCCATCTCTCCTGCGTTCAGCGCCTTGCGCACATCGCTCAGTTTATGCATCTCATCTGCTCTCCTTTTGTTTGCCGGACATGCCGCTCACGTCCGGTTATTTTGTCACAATCTCATGCTCATTTCCCCGTCAGCCGGGGAAAGCCGCCGCAAAGCAGACCCGTCCTTGTGTCTGCCTTGCAGCGGCTTTCTGCATGAAGGAAAAATTATTTCTTCTGAACGTACTTGAGGCAGTCCAGCATAACCGCCACAAGGATGATGATACCGGAGAATACAAACTGCAGGTTTGTGTCAATACCCAGAGTTGTCAGGGAGTAGGTCAGGGCGGTGAAGATGAATACGCCCACTACAACGCCCGAAATCTTACCGATACCACCGGTGAAGGAGATGCCGCCGACTACGCAGGCCGCGATCGCGTCCATCTCCCAGCCCTGTCCGTAAGCAGCCGAACCGGAACCGACCATTCGGATACACTCAAGCCAGGAACCGAAGCCGTACAGGATACCTGCCAGCACAAAGGCGCCTACTGTAACCCAGAATACCGAGATACCGGAAACCGCTGCCGCCTCGGCGTTGCCGCCGACCGCAAACAGGTTTTTGCCGAAGGTGGTCTTGTTCCAGATGAACCAGACCACGATAACCGCGGCGATTGCCCAGAGGATGATGGTTGGGAAGCCATTGATTCTTGGGATGATCATGTTCGGGATGGTCGAGTCGATCGCACCGAAGGAAACGCCCTTGGTGGAGTAGGTAACCAGACCGAAGATAACCAGCATGTTCGCCATGGTAGAAATGAACGGGTGCATCTTAAATTTGGCTGTAAAGAAGCCAGCGATGGTTGTGAAGATGGTGCACAGCACGATGCAGACCAGCAGAGCCAGAACGACACGCGCCAGAACCGGCAGGGTGCTGAAATCAAACACATGGCCAAAGACCGAACCGGTGTTCGGACCCTGGTGCATCACGATGGTGGCGGCGGTCATGCCCATACCGACCATACGGCCGATGGACAGGTCGGTACCTGCCAACAGGATCAGGCCCGCTACGCCCAGCGCCAGGAACATTCTCGGCGAAGCCTGCTGCAGAATGTTCAGGATGTTGTTGACCGTCAGCAGCGGAACGTTCTTCACAATCGGGGTAATGATACACAGGGCGATAAAGATGACAATGATCGCCAGGTACAAACCGTTGCGCAGCAGGAAGTCTCTGCGGTTAAAGGTATACTTGTAGTTTTCCCATTTCTGTGCCAGCTGCTCAGCAAAGGTAAATTTGGACATGCGCAGCATATCGATCAGGTGATACTGATGGTCAAATGCGGCGTGCCGGCGATCCTTTGCTTCCTGCAGATCTTTGGCCAGCTGCATCTTGGCGTCAAACAGCCGGTTTTTGTGGACATATTTTTCGTCCTTGATCTCGCGCTGGTCAGACAGCTTGGAAACGGTGGCCTGATGCTCCTGATTGAGCTGTGCCACTGCCTGCTGATATTTCTGCTGGGCGAGTGCCTTTTCTTCGTTGGTGCTTTCCACCACCGCCTGATAATAATCCTTGTTGAAGTGTCCCTTCAGGTACCCCTCAGCGTCGGCAATCAGCTTTGCAATCTCGTCCTTGTTTTTGGATTCCACCGCCTTGGCTTTTTCCAGCTCCGCTGTCAGCTTTGCGCGAATGGATTCCTTTTCCTGTGCGGTATAGATGCGGTCGCGTTTGAGGTTGTCAAGTTCACCCTGGATGTCAAGGACCTTATCGGTACCGTTTTCCCGCAGGGCATTGATCTTTTGTTGAATAGCGCCGACATAATCATCAATCGGCTGGCGGAGCTTTAATTCCTGCTCCGCCGTCAGAATTTTTTTGTTATCCGTTGCCATATGCAAATTCTCCCACTATAGATATTTTGCGCTCAGCCGCAAAAGTTCTTCCTGATCGGTTTCCTTGGTGTTCACAATGCCGGAGAGATGTCCGTTGGACATGACGCCAATGCGGTTGGTGATACCAAGGATCTCAGGCATCTCAGAGGAGACGACGATGATCGTCTTGCCCTGCTTGGCCATGTTGATGATCAGCTCATAGATCTCATACTTTGCACCTACGTCGATGCCTCGTGTAGGTTCATCCATCATAAAGACCTGCGGTTCCCGCTCCAGCCACTTGCCAAAGATAACCTTCTGCTGATTTCCGCCGGACAGGCTGGAGATCATGTCATCCGGTCCCATGCACTTGGTGCGCATGATCTTGATTTCCTTGTTGGTGGCCTTCACCATCTTTGGATTGGAAAGGGCCAGGCCGGTCTTGTACTGCTCCAGGTTTGCAATCGTGGTGTTGAAGGTCAGGTCACACTTGAGGAACAGGCCGTTGGCCTTGCGCTCCTCGGTGATCATGGCAAAGCCGTGATCGATCGCTTCCCGGGCGCTGTTAAAGTTCATCAGGCGATTTTTAAAGTAGACGCGGCCCGCCGCTCTGGTACGCACACCAAAAATGGTCTCCAGAAGCTCGGTACGTCCGGCGCCCACCAGGCCGTACAGGCCAAAGATTTCGCCCTCCTTGACGTCAAACGAGACGTCCTGCAGATAGGGCGCATATTTGGTGGAAAGGTGCTGAACCGACAGGATGGTGTCGCCCGGCGTGTTGTCCACCGGCGGGAAACGGCTTTCCAGCGAGCGTCCTACCATCGCGGTGATCAGCTCGTTCATGTTGGTCTCTTCCGTTTTCTTGGTCATGACCAGATTGCCGTCTCGCAGAACCGAGATCTCGTCGCAGATCTCGAAGATCTCATCCATCTTGTGGGAAATATAAATCAGGGCGATGCCCTGCTCTTTCAGCATCCGCATCATTTCAAAAAGTTTATCTACCTCCTGCACGGTCAGGGAGGAGGTGGGCTCATCCAGAACAATTACCTGCGCATTGTAGGAAATTGCCTTGGCGATCTCACACATCTGCCGCTGGGAGACAGACATATTCCGCATCGGCTGGGTCAGGTTGACGGTCATGCCAAGCTTGCGGAACAGCTCGGCCGCCTTTTTCTTCATGCTGCCCTCATCCACGACCCCCATGGAGTTGGTGGGGTAGCGTCCCAGGAACAGATTGTCGATGACATTCCGCTCCAGGCACTGGTTAAGCTCCTGGTGAACCATGGCGATTCCATTTTCCAGGGCATCTTTTGGTCCGGAAAAGCTGATTTCTTTTCCATTTAAGTAGATTTTTCCTTCATCCTTCTGGTAGGTGCCGAACAGGCACTTCATCATGGTGGACTTACCGGCGCCGTTCTCACCCATAAGTCCCATGACCGTCCCGCGCTTCACGTCCAGGTTGATATGGTCAAGCACCCGGTTTCGACCGAAAGACTTGCTCATACCGCGGATTGACAGGACAATATCGTCTTTCGAATCTGCCATTCTCGTTACTCCTGTTTCTTTCAAATTGCCAAAAGGGGGAAGTCCTTCTATCGAGTGGAGATCATTTCTCCCAAACGAAGAAGTCCTTCCCCCTTAACAGCAGTCAATTATGTCTTACAGTTTAAAAATGAGGTCCAGATTACTGGTTCAGCAGTGCGGTGTAGGAAGCCGCGTTGTCGGTCTTAACCATGTTGATGGCAAAGGCGTCATACTGGCTTGGGTTGCTCAGACGGTTGGTGATGTTCGCCTCGGTCTGGCCGTCGCCGCCGATGTACTCTACATTCAGGTTCAGCAGGTCGTCATATTTCTCCAGCAGTGGCTGATAGGTCGCGCTCAGGAAGTTATCCGCAGCGTTGTAGATGTTCAGCCATACATTCTTGGTCGGATGAGCAGTTGCATCCAGCTGGTTGGAAACAGGAGCGTAAACCTGGGTGGAATCCATGAAGTCCTCATAGTTTTCAGCGGTAACTGCAACGTTCAGAGCGTAGTAGGAGCGCTCGTCAGCATTGTAGTAGTATACGTCGTCGCTGAGCACGTTGCCAGCGTCGTCCTCGGTGCCGATACCGGTGTCAACATCAACGCCGTCCAGAGCGTTGCGCAGTACACGCAGGGTCAGGTAAGCCTGTACGTCAGCGTGCTGGCTGATGGTGCCGCCGTAACCTTCTGCGATAGCAGCTACCGCGTCAGCGTTTGCGTCGTAACCGAAGGTCGGAACGTTGTTGGCTTTGGACCAAGCGTTGAACATGGACATGCCCATGCCGTCGTTGTTGGAAGCGACAACATCGATCTGATCGCCAAAGGAAGCGGACCAGGTGCCGATTGCGTTACCGGCAGTGGCAGCGTCCCAGGTCGCGCCGGCGGAGTTCTTCATTTCCTGAGAAGCCAGCTCACGAACAACATAGGTGGTGCCGTTTACTTCGATGGAACCGTCTTTAACGATGGTGGAGGTGCCGTCGGTGTTGGTGCCGACCGGGGTGGAATCGATGGAGCCGTCTGCCGCCTCAACGCCAGTGCCCAGAGCAGCGCGGACGCCGCGGGTACGGGCGATGGAGTCGTTGTGGCCGATATCACCGATGGCCAGAACGTAGCCGATGATGCCGTCGCCGTTGCGGTCGATGGTGTCGATGTTTGCCTCGATGTACTCTTTGATCATGGTGCCCTGCAGCTCAGCGCCCTGGTTTGCGTCGAAACCTACATAGTAGGTGTCCTCGTTAAAGCTCAGAGCGGTCATGTCCAGTTCGCCGGTGGAGCTGTTGGACGGCTGGCGGTTGAACCAAACCAGCGGTTTGTCCTTATTTGCTACCTCAGCGGTCTCGGTTTCCTCAGCAGGAGCTTCGGTGGTTTCCTCTGCAGGAGCTTCTTCAGTGGTGGCTTCCTCTTCGGTCGCGGATTCGGTTGGGGTTTCGGTGGTAGTTTGTTCGGTGGTTTCGCCGCCGGAGCAGGCTACCATACCCATGGCCATAGCTGCGGCCAGAAGCAGTGCGATAATCTTTCTCATGTGCAATTCTCCTTTTTCATGTTTTCAATGGAGCACAATTACTCCATCCAACAACATAAATACATATTAGAGCAAATTGTTAAAAAAAACAAGATGAAAAAATACTGAAAATAGTGGAAAAAATTATCTTGTTTAAACAATAACGAAAAAGCATTCTTGTTTAAAATCGTATAAATTGATTATTTTTTTCTTGATTAATCCGCGAAAAAGCCTCTTTTTATGGTTATTTTGCACAAATTCCTCCTCTCTGTTTTCCCGTTGAAAGTGAGAGGAATTTGCAGATATTTTTTTATATTGTTCAAAAAAAATTTTCATCTGGAAGCTAATTTTTCGATCCTCACCTGTTTTTCAAATAGATCGGGGCGGCTGTGGCAAAATAAAGGAGGAGCAAAAAAATTCCGACAGGAGGAAAAATTGCAAAATCCTGTACGAATTCGACGCCGTTATCCTCAAAAATCCGGATATGGACGCGGCCTACATTGAAATTCCATTTGATGTCAAAGCCGCCTTTGGTAAGGGGCGGGTGCTGGTCCACGCCACCTTTGACGGAGAGCGCTACGACGGGCAGCTTGTGCGGATGCAGACGACCTGCCACATCATCGGCATCCGCAAGGACATCCGGGCCAAAATCGGCAAGGGGCCGGGGGACACCGTCCATGTCACCCTGCGGGAACGCAAAGCAAAATCCGGCCGTTCCTCTTGACCTTTTTCCCTCCCTTTGCTATAATAAAGAGCATTGTAAAAAGAGATTCTGTCGCCGGGCAGACAAGAGCGTTGTATTCCATATCGATAGGCCGTTGGAGATGTGGAATGACAGCGCTTTTCTTTTGTCCAGGTACATTTTGGAAGGAGAAATGTTATGAGCCAAAACAACATTCTGCGGGATTTTGCCAAATATTCTTCCCTCAGCGTCCTTGGGATGCTCGCCATGTCCTGTTACATCCTGGCGGACACCTTCTTTGTCTCCCAGAGTTTGGGGACAAACGGCCTTGCCGCGCTCAATCTGGCCATTCCCGCCTACAACTTTGTCCACGGCGTCGGGCTGATGCTGGGCATGGGCGGCGCGACCCGCTTTTCCATCTGCAAAAGCCGCGGCGAGGAGAACGAAGCCAACATTATGTTCACCAACACCGTCTACCTCTGTCTTGGATTTTCCGTTATCTTTTTCCTGATCGGCCTGTTCTTTGCCGACGAGCTGATCCTCCTTCTGGGCGCGGACGAGAGCATCTTTGACATGGCCTACACCTATCTTCAGACCATGATCCTGTTCTCCCCCGCCTTCATCTTCAACGACCTTTTCCTCTGCTTCATCCGCAACGACGGCAATCCGCAGCTTTCCTCCGCCGCCACCGTCACCAGCAGCCTCTCCAACATCGTGCTGGACTACATCTTTATCTTCCCGATGGGGATGGGCATCTTCGGCGCCGTTCTGGCCACCGGCCTCTCCCCGGTCATCGGCATCCTCATCATGTCGCCTCACTGGCTCAAAAAGAGCAAGGGCTTCCGCCTGACCCGCACCGGCCTGCGCGCATCGGTGGTGCGCTCCAACATCTCGCTGGGCTTTCCTTCGCTGCTGGCGCAGGTGTCCTCCGGCATCACCATGGTCATCTTTAACGCCATCATCCTCGGCCTTTCCGGCAACACCGGCGTCGCTGCCTACGGCGTCATCGCCAACATCTCGCTGGTGGTGATCGCCATCTACAACGGCGTCGCTCAGGGCGTCCAGCCCCTCATCAGCCGCGCCTATGGGCAGCATCTGCGGGAGCAGACCCGCCAGCTGCTGCACTGCGCCATGGCCTCGGTGATTGCGCTGTCGGCTGTGATCTACCTTGTCCTGTTTTTGTTCGCCGGCCCCATCGCGCAGATCTTCAACAGCGAAAACAACCCCCAGCTGCAGCAGATTGCGGTGGAAGGGCTCAAGCTCTACTTCACCGCCATCCCCTTTGTGGCCTTCAACACCATCCTCTCCACCTACTTCACCTCGGTGGAGAACACCATCCCCGCCCACATCACCTCGCTGCTGCGCGGCCTGCTGCTCATCATCCCGATGGCCTTTCTGCTGGCGGCCATCGGCGGCATGATCGGCGTGTGGCTGGCCTTCCCCGCCACCGAATTGATTGCGGCGGTGCTGGGAGCTGTGCTGTACCTGCGCAGTAAATCCGCCAGCGAGCGCAAAGCCTAAAACCACACAAGAAGAAACGGCGCAGGCGTTGTTCCACAACGCCTGCGCCTCCCTTTTTTTATCCCTCATTCCGGCACAAAAAGTCCGGTTCTCGCCGAAAATCAAACTGCACCGGCTCGGTCCTTTCCAGCAGCCGCTCCAGCTCCAGATACTGCACCCGCTGGTTTTCATAGCTGGTCCAGTAGCAGCGCAGCGACTGCGCGCACAGCACAACCGTGTAAAGGGTGTAGTCGAAGGGGACAACCCCCTCGTCCCGCTCGGTGACGTGTCCCGGCTCGCTGACCCGCACCGCCCCCAGTGGAAAGGCCGCGCTCTGCATCAGGTGGAACAGCTTTGCCACCCCGTCAGTCTCGTTTTGGCCCGGCACCGCGCATTTTTTGAGCATCGCCAGCCGCACAAAGCGGGACGGAGAGCTGAAATCCCCCGGCAGCCCCTGCATCCCGCTGCCGGAAAAGCACTGCGGGATGCTGTCCCCGCAAAGCTGCACCGCGTCATAGTCCAGGTCCCGCAGCCCCGCATAGTTGAGCAGGTTCAGGCGGTGCCAGCTGTAGGAGGGGCTGTTGGTCATCACCCCGATGGTGCGGCGGTAGATGTGCAGCCCGTCCCCGTCCGGCTCGACGACGATGCTCTCCCCGGTGCGGTCGCAGAAGGTCCAGTGCAGCGAAGGCACCGTCCCCAGCATGGGCAGCGCCAGGAGGCTGATCTTTTCCTGCAGCTGCTGCACCACCTCCTCTACACTGGCGCACTGGGCCAGCAGGTGGTAGACCACAAACGGCGGCTGCACTGCAAGCCGGCTGGGCTGCGGGGCATCTTCATAATGCGCAAATTCCCGGTAGTAGAGCTGTCCGCCCATCAACCCCTTCTCGTTGATTCCCTCATACAGCACCGGGCTCTCCGGCGAGATGATCAGGCCGGTTCCCAGCGCGGCGTAGGCGGCTGTCTGGCGGCTGTCCTCCACAAGATTTCCTTCCCATTTGCTGCCGCAGGTGTAGTAGACCTGCCCGCGCGGGAAGAAGGTTGGCGCGCTGCCCTGCGCCATCCGGTTAAAGTCCATGTTTCTGCCCCACAGCACGCAGCCGTCCTTTGTCTGCCAGCTCACCGCGCTGCAGCCGGCGCCGCACATTTTCAGCATTTCTCTTTCTTTCACGGTCATTCCTCGCTTTCGATCATGGTCTTGTGCTGAACAATTTCCTTATTTGGATACCCGCAAAGCGCAAAAATATTCCGATGCCGCAAGGAGCGCCCCCGGCAGGCTGGGGACGCTCCTTTTTTTGCGCTTAGCGGTTATATTCGGTGTCGTGAGGATTCAGCTCCGCCGGGTCGGCCGGATAAAACTTTTTGTTGTAATAGCCCTGCGCCAGATAGACCGCCGCCAGTGGGTTGTGGCCGGTGACGCGGTCCTTGACCGCCAGCACGGTCATCGGGGCCTTGGCATACTTCATAAACAGGGTGTCGTGGCCGACGCACAGGCCCAGCATCAGGTTAAACTCGGTCTTCTGTTCGTTGAGCAGCAGCGCCTGCCCGATGGGGTTGCACATCGACTCGGTTTTGCAGTTTCCGCGCACCGCCTGAGCGTCGGTGATGCCCAGAAAATCCTTGGTAATCGCGCCGTTTTTGCAGATGATCGAGACGACCTCAAAACCGTTATATTCCAGAATCTTCACCACTTCCTGCGCCTCCTTGAACAGGCCGGTGCAGAAGGCCAGGCCGATCTTTTTGTAGCCGGCGCGGTGCAGGAATTTGATGATCTCGATCATGCGGGTATCCTTGCAGTAACCGCCCGCTTCGGTCAGGGCGGCACAGTAGGCGATCCGGTAGTTTTCCGGGTCCCGGTACAGCTCTTTGGCCTGCTCCTGAACTGCCGTGTCCTTGCTGGGGCATTCCGGCAAGGTCTTGGTCATATCCTGTTTTGTGCATCCGCGCTGGAAACACTTTGCGCAATTGTACATAATACATCCCCCTTTAATGACGCTCTGAAATAAAAAAAGAAATCGCTGTCCCCATTATACCGCAATCCGCCAAAAAATCCAACCCCCTGCATATCCCATCCGCGCGGCGCATAGCCTATAGCAAAAAATGCGGGAGGGATGCGGGGTGGAACAGCTGATCGAACGGCTTTCCCAGCTGCTCTGGGGGCGGGGGACCGTCCTGCTGACACTGCTGTGCGGGCTTTACTTTACGGTGGGGACCGGCTTTCTGCCGCTGACCCGTCTGCCGGCCATCCTGAAAGGGACGGTCGGCTCGCTCTTTCAAAAGCGGGACAGAAAAAGCGGTGGCGTCAGCCCCTTTGCGGCGGTCAGCACCGCGCTGGGCGGCACCATGGGGGTGGGCAACATCGTCGGCGTGGGGGCCGCGCTGGCCCTGGGCGGCGCAGGCAGTATCTTCTGGATGTGGATCGGCGCCTTTCTGGGCATGATGACCAAATATGCCGAGGTGCTGCTGGCGGTGCGCTGGCGGCAGCGGGACAAGGGCGCAAAGGCCCTTCGCGGCGGCCCGATGTACTACATCTCCTGCGGGATTCCCAACGCCTTCGGCAAGGCGCTGGCGGTCCTCTTCTGCGTTTTCTGCGCGCTGGCCAGCTTCTCCAGCGGCAGCATGACCCAGACCGGCGCCATCGCCGAGGCGCTGCAGGAGAGCTTTTCCCTTCCGCCCCTTCTGTGTGCGGCGACGCTGACGCTGCTGTGCGGCTGGGTGCTGCACGGCGGCTGCGACCGCGCGGTGCGCACCTGCACGGCGCTGGTGCCGCTGATGTCGGTGTTCTACCTTCTGGGCTGCGGGGTGGTTTTGCTGATCTTCCGGCAGAACATCCCCGACGCCCTTGCGCAGATTGTCAGCGGCGCTTTCTCCCCCGCCTCCGCGGCGGCCGGCGGGGCCTCCGGCTTTTTTGTCTCCATGCAGGTTGGCATTGCCCGGGGAATCTTCACCCACGAGGCCGGCCTTGGCAGCGCCTCGATCGCCCACGCCTGCAGCGGGGCGGACAGCCCGGTGGAGCAGGGCTTCTGGGGCATCTTCGAGGTGTTCTGCGACACCATTTTGGTCTGCTCGGTGACCGCATTGGCCATCCTGGCAAGCGGGGTGCCGCTGGGCCCTTCGGCGGCGCAGGCGGCCTTCACCCTGGTGATGGGCCCGGCCGGCGGCAGGATGCTGGCGGTGGCCGTCTCGCTGTTCGCCTTTGCCTCGGTCATCAGCTTCTGCCTGTACGGGCAGCGCTGCATCGAATACCTCTTCCCCAATAGCCGGCTGGCCCTGCCGCTCTACCGGCTGCTCTTCCTCACCGGCTGCGCGGCGGGCTGTTTTGCCCAGCTGCCGCTGGTCTTTTCGCTGGCGGATCTGCTCAACGCCTGCCTGCTGCTGCCAAACCTCGCCGCCCTGCTCATCCTCTCCCCGCAGGTCTTTGAGGCGACGCGGGAATACTTTGCCAAAGGAGGAACCCGATCATGTTCATCTGCTCGCTGAGGCCCAAAGCGATTGTCAAAAAGCTGCTGTTCCTCGCGGTCATCGTTGCCGCCATTTTCCTGCTGCTGACCTTGCTGAAGATTTCTTCCCGGCAGGAAAATGACCCCGGCAGCATCCCGCAGGCCTCCCAAACCCACGAGACCGAGGCGCCCAACAACCTTGCCCGCATCACCTTTCTAAAGAGCTACGGCTGGGAGGTCAGCGAGGAGCCGAGCGAGGTGGTGTCGGTGGTGATCCCCCAAACCTTCGGGGATGTCTATGAAAACTACAACGCCATCCAGACCACCCAGGGCTTTGACCTGAGCGGCTACCGCGGCAAGGAGGTACGCCGCTACACCTATGAGGTGCTCAACTACCCCGGCCAGAAGGACTACATCCGCGCCAACCTCCTGATCTACCGCGGCAAGGTCATCGGCGGGGATATCTGCTCCATCTTTGCCGAAAACGGCTTCATGCACGGCTTTGCCTATCCCGAGCAACAGCTTTAGTCTTTCTTCCTTCACCCAAAAGGGGGCCCGCGCACAGCTGTGCGCGGGCCCCCTTTGCTGTTTTTTTATTCCTCCTGCGGGCCAATCTCCCGCACCACCACCTGCTCGTTCCAGCGCACAACCTCCTCGTGCTGCCCATCTTTCGGCGGCAAGGCTGTGCCCTGCGGCCGCATCAGGTCGATCAGCCTGCAGCCCGAACGCCGCGCGTAGTTGACCGTCTGGGCGGTGCCGCTGCGGGTGGGGTTGACCATATAGTAGGCGCAGACGCTGCTGTTGTCCACCATGAAGTAGTTGCGCTTTTTCATGCAGCTGCCCGCATACTCCGGGCTGACGATATACACCCGGTCGGCATGCTCCTTAATCTGCTCGTACAGGCGGGTGTCCAGCTTGGACCAATACTGGCTTTGTCCAGGGTAAGGCACCGCCAGATACAGCTGAATCTGCGGGAACTGCGCCTTCATCTCCAGCACTGTGACGGCGGCCAGGGTGTCAAAGCCCAACGCCCCGCCGGTGTAGAACACCTGGATGCCCTCCTGCGCCAGCCGCGCCACCGTCTTGCGCAGGTTGTGCGTCAGCTCCATCCGCTCGTCCGGGTCGGACGGCAGCACGCGGTGACCGGTCAGGCAGCAGGCGCGCCTGCGCAGCTGTCTTGCCTCGTCCTGTCCGCTCATCGTGTCTCCCCCTTCCATTTCTGCGAGAGGCAGGGGCTTTTGGTGTCGACAAAGCGGTACAAAAAGTCCCGTGCCTCCTGCGCGTAGTCGATGTTGATCCGCCTGGTGGCCGCAATCTGCTCCGGCGGCACCGCGATCCCCTCACAAAGATACAGCTCCTCCCCGGTCAGCACAAGGCCGTTGTGTTCGCGGCCCAGCCCCATCCCGGCGCACAGCCTGCCCGGGCCGGAGAGAAGATTCTTTTCGTTTAAACTTTTGACCGGTTTCTTCTGCTGGCGCAGGGCGCGCATCGTCTCGATGCCCTCGAGCGGACAGGCCGCCCGGATGAGCACCGCCTCCGGCACCCCCGTCTCCCGGGTGGTGATGTTAAAGCAGCAGTACATCCCGTAGATCAGGTAGATGTAGGCCCTGCCGCCCGCCTCAAACATCACCTCGGTGCGCTCGGTCCTGCCCTTATAGGAGTGGCAGGCCTTGTCCGAAAAGCCGGTGTAGGCCTCGGTCTCGCAGATGATGGCCGACAGCTCCTGCCCGTTTACGCGGTGCACCAGCCTCTTGCCGATCAGCTGCCGGGCCACCTCGACGGTGTCCTGCAGGTAAAACGCTGCCGGCAGCTTTTTTGTGCCAATCGGCCGCCTATCCATCCTGCTCCTCCTCCCCCGGCATGAGGGGCGGCAGCGTGCAGAGCCTCCGCTCGATCTCCTCCCGCAGCTGCCTTGTCCTTTCGGCGAGCTGTTCGCGGCTTGGGCGGTAGGCGTCGTTCCACATCTCCTCCCGCGGCAGCCACCACACCGGGCCAGGCTGCGGGGTGTCCCCGCTGACCCGCGGAAACAGGTGCCAGTGCAGGTGGGTGTCCCCGTTGCCCAGCAGCTCATAGTTCATCTTTTCCGGGTGGTAGACCGCCGCCACCGCCTCGGCCACCAGCGACATCTCCTGCAAAAAGCGGGTGCGAAAGCCCCACGGCAGCTGATACAGCTCGGTGACGTGGCGCTTACATAAAAACAGGGTGTACCCCTGAAAGCGCTGGTGGTCGCCCAGCACCACATACCCGGTCGAGAGCGCACAGACAAAGTAGGGATTTTCTCCCCGCTCAATCTGCCCAATGCGCTCGCAGATAAGACAACCCATCCTCTATTCCTCCTCCCGCGAAGCGACCAGCCGCAATTCCTCCGGTGTCAGCTCCCGGCACTCGCCCTCCTTGAGGTCTGAGTCGAGCGGCAGCCTTCCCATCTTCACCCGTTTTAGCTCCAGCACCTTTAAACCGTAGACGCCGAACATTCGCTTGATCTGGTGGTAGAGCCCTTCCCGCAGGATGACCTCCCCCCAGTCTCCCCGCTCGCAGGAGGAGAGCTTTTTGAGCGAAGCCGGCAGCGTCTGGTCGGGCCCGATCCGGATACCCTGCGCAAAATCCCGCTCCATCTGCTCGGTGATGGGGCCATCCACCAGCGCGTGGTAGGTTTTGGGAATGTGCTTTTTGGGGGAGAGGATGTCGTGGGCAAAGGCCCCGTCGTCGGTCAGCAGCACAAAGCCGGTGGTGTCCTTGTCGAGCCTTCCGGCCGGAAACAGCCCCTTGCGGAAAAGGCGCTCGGGCACCAGGTCCACCACCGTCCTTTCATGCCTGTCCTCGCTGGCGCTGACCACCCCTTTGGGCTTATTCATCATCAGGTAGAGATGCTGGCGCAGCGTCAGCTCCCTGCCCTGCACCGCTATCGTATCGCTGTCAAAATCGACGCCAAAGTCGGCGCTTTTGACCACCTGCCCGTTGACGGTGACCTCTCCCTTGCGGATGAGGGTCTTGACCTCGCTGCGGGAAAGCGCCCCCTGCATGGCGATAGCCTTGTCCAGCCGCTGTTTTTTTGCCATTTCTTTTTCTCCCCCTTGTGTTCGGTTAAGGCTATTGTACCACAAGGGGCGCACAGGGAAAAGGGGGTAAACCAAAATCGCTTTTGGAGGCAACGCAAAAGCGGGGGCGCTTCCCTGATCGGGAAGCGCCCCCGCCCTATAAAAACTCTCCTTGTCCGGACAGCTTCTGTTTATCTGACCACCAGCTCGCCGTTCTCGGCGTCGATGGTGACTAAGAACATCTCGGCGTTGTCGTCGTCCGAGCCGATCTCGCCTGCGATGATCTTCTTGGCCAGCAGCGTCTCGACATGGCTCTGCAAAAAGCGCTTGAGCGGCCGCGCGCCGTAGATCGGGTCGTAGGCGTTGTCGATGATGTACTGTTTGGCCGCGTCGGTCATCTCGAGGGTGATCTGCTTTGCCTTCAGCCGCTCTCTGAGGTCCTTCATCTGCAGGTCGATAATGCTGCCGATGTTCTCCTTGCTCAGCGGCTTATAGAAGACAATCTCGTCCAGACGGTTTAAAAATTCCGGACGGAAGCTCGATTTTAACAGGGCGTTGACCTGGTCCTTGGCCTCCTGACTGATCTCTCCCTCCGGGGTGATGCCCTCCAGGATGTAGGAGGAGCCGAGGTTGGAGGTCAGGATGATGATGGTGTTCTTAAAGTCGACGGTGCGGCCCTGCGAGTCGGTGATGCGGCCGTCGTCCAGCACCTGCAGCAGCACGTTAAAGACGTCCGGGTGGGCCTTTTCGACCTCATCGAACAGAACGACCGAGTACGGGTGGCGGCGGACCGCTTCGGTCAGCTGGCCGCCCTCCTCATAGCCGACATATCCCGGAGGCGCTCCGATCAGTCTGGACACCGAGTACTTCTCCATGTACTCGCTCATGTCGATGCGCACCATGTTGTTCTCGTCGTCGAACAGGGTCTTTGCCAGGGTCTTTGCCAGCTGGGTCTTGCCGACGCCGGTCGGGCCGAGGAACAAAAAGGAGCCGATCGGCCTGTTCGGGTCGGAGATGCCGGCGCGCGAGCGCAGGATGGCCTCGCTGACCAGGCGCACCGCCTCGTCCTGTCCGACTACGTTCTCGTGCAGGATGTCCTCCATATGCAGCAGCTTCTCCCGCTCGCCCTCCATGATTCTGGCGACCGGGATACCGGTCCACTTGCCGACCACCTTGGCGATCTCCTCCTCGGTGACCTTGTCGCGCAGCAGGTTGGACTGCTGTGCCTCCTCGGCCAGCTTCTCCTCCTTTTCCAGCTCGGCTTTGAGCTGCGGCAGCTTGCCGTACTTGAGCTCGGCTGCCTTGTTCAGATCATACTCGCGCTCGGCGCGCTCGATCTCGCCGCCGACCTGCTCGATCTCCTCGCGCAGCTTCTGCACCTTGGTGATGGCGGCCTTCTCGTTGTCCCACTGGGCCTTCATCGAGTTAAACTGCTCGCGCAGCTGGGCAAGCTCCTTGGTGACCGTCTCCAGCCGCTCCTTGGAGAGTTTGTCCTCCTCCTTTTTGAGCGCTGCCTGGGCAATCTCCTGCTGGATGATCTTGCGGTTTAATTCATCCAGCTCGATCGGCATCGAGTCCATCTCGGTGCGGATCATCGCGCAGGCCTCATCCACCAGGTCGATGGCCTTATCCGGCAAAAACCGGTCGGAGATATAGCGGTTGGACAAAGTGGCCGCGGCAATCAGCGCGGCGTCCTGAATCTTGACGCCGTGGTAAACTTCATACCGCTCCTTTAAGCCGCGCAGGATGGAGATGGTGTCCTCCACCGTCGGCTCGTTGACCATCACCGGCTGGAAGCGGCGCTCCAGCGCGGCGTCCTTCTCGATATACTGGCGGTATTCGTCGAGGGTGGTTGCACCGATGCAGTGCAGCTCGCCGCGGGCCAGCATCGGCTTTAACAGGTTGCCCGCATCCATCGAGCCTTCGGTCTTGCCCGCGCCGACGATGGTGTGCAGCTCATCGATAAAGAGGATGATCTTGCCCTCGCTCTTTTTGATTTCGCCCAGCACCGCCTTGAGCCTTTCCTCAAACTCGCCGCGGAACTTTGCGCCCGCAATCAGCGAACCCATATCCAGCGAGAAGATGGTCTTGTCCTTCAGGCTGGCAGGAACGTCGCCGCGCACAATGCGCTGGGCCAGCCCCTCGGCGATGGCGGTCTTGCCGACGCCCGGCTCGCCGATCAGCACCGGGTTGTTCTTGGTCTTTCTGGACAGGATCATCATGACGTCGCGGATCTCGGAGTCCCTGCCGATGACCGGGTCCAGCTTTTTCTCCCGCGCGTCCTCCACCAGGTCGTGGCCGTACTTTTTGAGCACGTCGTAGGTGCCCTCCGGCGAGTCGCTGGTGACGCGGGTGTTGCCGCGCACCTCCTGCAGCACCTTCAGGAAGTCGTTTTTCCTGATGTCGAACAGCTTAAAAATCTCTTTGAGGTTGCGGTTCGGGTTTTCCATCAGCGAGAGCATCAGGTGCTCGACCGAGACGTACTCGTCCTTCATCGAGTCGGCGATGTTCTCGGCCTTGGCCAGCACCGTGTCCACGTCCTGCGCCACATAGATTTTGCCCGCCTCCCGTCCGGAGCCGGTGACGCCGGGCATCCTGTCGATCTCCTGCTTGACCGCCTGCGCCAGCGCCTGCGGGTCCTTGCCCATCTTTTTAATGAGCTGGGCGATCAGGCTCTGGTCGATGGTCAGCAGGGCGTAGAGCAGGTGCTCCTGCTCGATCTGCATGTTGTTGTTGGAGAGCGCCAGGTTGTTTGCCTCCTGGATTGCCTCCAGCGATTTCTGGGTAAACTTTTGTGCGTTCATACGATCAATTTCTCTCCTTTCGTGGAGTGTATCCTCTATTTTTGTTCGATTGGTTTAACAGATAATCGGTGTTTCCTTTAAATAGCTCAGATAAATTTTTTCGATGATGCTGTCCCACTCCCCGCTGTCGGCGCCAAGGCAGCCTTTGAGCGCCCGGTCGATCATCTGGATGTAGGCGGCGATGGCGGTGCCGATCTCGCTGTTTTTGCTGCCCTCCTTGAGCAGCGAAAAGTTGCGGATAAAGCGCCCCTGCCCGACCTGATAGTGCGGCGTCACCTCGGGGAACAGCCCGCGGATATACCGCTGCTCGATCTGCGAGAAGCGGTAGAAAAAGGCGTCCAGCAGCTCGATGAGCGTCTGGGACTGGGTGCGGGTCATGATTTTCAGCTGGCCCAGCTCGCTTTTGCTGTGCAGCGAGAGCTCCACCGTGTACTTGATGGTGGGGTTATACTTGATGCGCAGCGGACTGCGGATGCTGAGCATGCTGTCCGACCCCTGTGCCTGCACCTGAAACGGCTCGAAGCCGCCCAGCACCGAGACCAGCGAATCAAAGATATCCTTGCGGCGCTTTTCCGGGGTAATCAGCGAGACATATTCCGCCAACACCTGGTTGATCAGGTTGGACCGGCTGGTCCCAAGCGCGTAGGCTGCGCGGTCGATCTGCGCCACCACATCGTCGCTGAGCACCAGGCTGTATACGCTTTTGCTCATCTTTTTTCTGCACCTTCTTTCCCATGGTTTCTGAAACTATTGTAAATCAGATTATGAAATTTGTCAATCGCATTATATAATTAAATTTACGAATTTACAATTTGTATACAAACTTCCCCCTCCATTTTCTACATGCCGAGGATAGAAAAACCGCTTTCCCTTGCAGTAAAATGAAAGCAGAAGGACACGAAATAGATAAAGGAATCTGTACAAATAAAGGAGGCATCTTTGATGAAGAAAAAATGGTTTGCACTGCTCTGTTCCCTGCTGATGCTGCTGCCCCTGGCCAGCCCCGTCCGCGCCACCTCCTACCCGGCCAGCGACATTCCCAATCAGGTCACCGAGGCGGGCCAGCAGGCCATCATCGACTACTTTACCAGGGATGGGGAAACTAACATCCCTGCCATCGCCGCGCTGTACGACCTCAACGTCCCCGCCGCGGAGCAGGTCGACTACATCCTGCTCTACGCCTACCCGCACGGCACCAGCTACGACGGCGCCTATACCGGACGGGTCTACCTCATCGAGGACACCGAAACGATCCGCCAGCTCTGCGAGGCGCTTTCCAACTGCGGCGCACAGGCCGCCACCATCAATCCCACCATCACCGGCTACGACATCGGCGACTACATCACCGAATTTTCGCTGGAAATTCACAGCGGCAAACAGGTCAGCACCTACAACACCCTGTACGGGCTGGACAACTACCTGATGAAGCTCGACGGCAAGGAGCTTGGCGACTACACCGACATCCCCTTCCGCTGCGGCAATCGGCAGCAGCTGCTGCCGCTGCTCGAGCTGCTGCAAACCCTTTCCAGCCAGGACAAGGGCGAGCTGACCTCGGTGCTGAAGGATTCCCCTTCCATCCGGCTTGTCGACAAAATGGCGCACACCTACACCACCACCGACGACCTGACAGAAAAGGCCCGCGCGCCCATCGACCAGGCGCTGCAAGCTCTCTCCTGCACCACCCTCCCGCTGGATGAGCTGGAGCAGGCAACCAGCACCGCGCCCTACCTCACCCTCTCCAGCGGCTATGGGCGGCTGCGGCTGGAGCAGAAGGGCGACGCCGCGCTGCTCACATTGGAAAGCGACTCGGTCAACGCCCCGCAGATGGCCGTGCAGTTGGCAGACGACCAGCTCTGGCAGGCGGTGGAGCAATCTCTGAACGGCGCTGCCCAGCACCCCAGCTGGCTGTACAAGCTCATCGACTCGCCCTCTGTCCGGGTTTCCTTCCAGCGGCAGACCGGCGTGGAGGACTTCCCCGCCGTCACCGACACCTCCCGCTCTCCCTATGTCCAGAAGATGCTCGGCGACATCACCGTCCAGCCCGGCAGCTTTGAGCGGGTGAGCAAGGACAAAACCCTGAAGGGCGCGGTCAGCTTTGAGGCAGACAACGTCTCCCACTACCAGATCAGTATGACCGAAAGTCAGCTTCTCATCCAAAACGACTCGGTCAGCTACGGCGCGCTGTTTGCGCTGGAGGATGGGGAAAAGACCTTGCAGGCGCTCAAGGAGGCGCTGGGGATTTTTTAACAGCGGGTCTGGACGAAGCGGCTTCCGGCGTGCTATAATCAAACAAAAGGCCATGGCCTTTTGCCGCCTTTAAAGGCGCTGGCCGGGCCGTTTGATACGAAAGGAAGTTGGGAAACATGAATTGGAAAACCTGTTTTTTGCCCTTCCTGCTGGCGGCGGCGGTGCTGGGCAGCGTGACCGCCTTTGCGGACGGCGAGCCGGTCACACCTCCCGCCGTCCAGAACGAAGCGCAGACCGCGCTTGCGCCAGGGGACACCATTACCGAAGGAAATTTGACGTACAGGGTCAATGATGATGGGCAAACCGTCACATTGACAAATGGAAGCAGCGCAACCGGCTCGATCACCATCCCGGCAGCGGTCGAACAGGACGGGATAAGCTACCCTGTCACCAGGGTCGGGGGCAATGCTTTTGCGAGCTGCTTGCAGCTCGTAAGTGTCACCTTCTCCGGCAATATTGACAGCATCGGGGTCGAAGCTTTTGCGCACTGCTGGCGGCTCGTAAGTGTCACCTTCTCCGGCAATGTCGGCAGCATCGGGGACTATGCTTTTGTGAACTGCACCGCGCTCGAAACCGTCACCTTCTCCGGCAATGTCGACAGCATCTGGAACCATGCTTTTTATCGCTGCCATGCGCTCGAAAATGTCACCTTCTCCGGCAATGTCGACAGCATCGAAGGCGGTGCTTTTGAGAACTGCGACGCGTTGAAAACGATCTACGTCCCCGCCAGCATGCCGGAGGAAACAGTCCAGATAATTCGGGATGCCCTCACGGGCAGCGGACTGCAGGATGTGCAGATTGTTCAGCCTGAGCAGCCGTCCGACCCCGCCACCGACCCCAGTATGCCGTCCGTCCCCAGCACCGGCACAACCGGCAGCGCCTCCACCGCTGTCCAGCAGCTGGAAGCCGCCGAGCGCCCCGACCCGATGGATGTGGAGGCCAACGAGCGGTACAACTTCTGGATGGATGTAAAATCCGACCTGCGCGCCGCCGGTGATGGCAGGACAGTGCGGGTTTATGTCCCTGCGGACTACACCAACATGCCCGCCAGCGTGATGGAGGTTATCCGCACCCTTGGGAAGGAAATCACCATCGACCTGCGCTGGAACGGCCAGCGGCTCATCATCACCCCGCAGACCGCCCTCCAGCGCCCGGCGCGCAAGGCATTCTGGACCCTTTCTCAGCTGTGCGAGGAATACGCGCGCTGAAATTTTCGGCAAAAAAGGAGCTCTCAACGCGGGAGCTCCTTTTTTTCATCGACAAGCCCCGGCAAAATATGATACAATGGAGAAAATACAATCGAGGGAGTTTTTTTCCATGAACACACTCATCCATTCGGACAACACCTGGGCGCTGTGGGCCATTCTGGTCGGCGTGGCGGCCCTCTCCATCTGGCTGGAGCAGCGTTTCCGCTGGGCCGCCAAGGTCACCGGCTGCGTCATCGCCCTGATCGCCATGATGCTCCTCTCCAACTTCGGCGTCATCCCCACCGAATCGGCGGTGTACGACACCGTTTGGGACTACGTCGTGCCGCTGGCCATCCCGCTGCTGCTGTTCCAGTGCAACATCAAGCGGATTGGCCGGGAGAGCGGGCGGCTGCTGCTGATCTTTCTCATCGGCTCGGTGGGCACCACCGTCGGCGCGCTGAGCGGATTCTTTCTGCTGCACAACCTGTTCCCGGAGCTGTACAAGGTGGCCGCCATGTTCACCGGCACCTATATCGGCGGCTCGGTCAACTTTGTGGCGATGGCCGACACCTTCGGCGCTTCCGGGCAGATGAGTTCCCAGGCGGTGGTGGCGGACAACCTGCTGATGGCGCTCTACTTCTTTGTGCTGATCGCCATGCCGTCCATCGCCTTTTTCCGCAGGCACTACGCCCACCCGCTGGTCGACCAGGTGGAGGCCGGACAGGGCGGCAGCACCGGGGAATTCTGGAATGCAAAGCCCATCTCGCTGCAAAATATCTCCTTTGATATCGCCGCCACCTTCATCATCGTGGCGGTCTCGACCGCGGTCGCGGACTTTTTCGCCCGGCTTTTCCCCGCCGAGGGCGCGGGCTTTATCCTCAACCAGCTGCTGGGCAACAAATACCTGATTATGACCACCCTGACCATGATCTGCGCCACCGCCTTCCCCAAGGCGTTCAACGACGCGCCGGGCGCCAACGAGATCGGCACCTTTTTGATCTACATCTTTTTTGCGGTCATCGGCGCGCCGGCCTCGATTGTCAGCATCCTCACCCAGGCGCCGGTGCTGCTGATCTACGCGCTGATCATCGTGGCGGTGAACATGCTGTTTTCGCTGCTCTTCGGCAAGCTGTTCCACTTCAATCTGGAGGAGATCATTTTAGCCTCCAACGCCAACATCGGCGGCCCGACCACCGCCGCGGCGATGGCCATTTCCAAGGGCTGGAACCAGCTGATCGGCCCGGTGATGCTGGTCGGCGTGCTGGGCTATGTGCTGGGAAATTATTTCGGCATCCTGGCCGGCACCCTGCTTGCGGGATTCTAGCTTCCCCGCTTCCCGCCCGGTTTCGCGCTCTTTTGGCAGCGTTTTTGCGGGCGGCTCTCATTTTAACATTTTAAGCAATGTTTTTTTAAAGGCCATTTACAGGGCCTTAACAAATAATTTTGCGGGTGCGGTATAATAAAGATGTACTCAACAAGAGGAACGAAGCCGCATCGTTCGTTGAGTATTTGCTCTACCCTCCTCAAAAAACACACCTCAGAAGAAAAAGGCCTGTCAAACCGCTTGACAGGCCTTTTCGCTGTCCTTTTTTACGGGTCGGTGCGCTGCTTTCAGTGCTGAAGCACCCACTCGCGGCGGATGCACCACAGCGCCGCCTGCACCGCCCCAACGCCGCTGCAATCCCCCTGCAGCAGGGCCTGATGGTGGCGGAAAAGCCGCTGCCAGCTCTCCATAATGCGCTCCCGAAAATCCGGGCAAAAGCCGGAGAGCATCACCTTGTTTAAGTCCAGCCCCCGCAGCGAAAGCTCCCGCAGCAGCTCCTTTTCCTCCCGCGGGTCGTCGGTCAGCGGGCGCAGCTGCAAAATTTTGTTCCAGTCGTACAGGTCGAACAGAATCACCTGATCGGCCGGCACCGACAGCACCAGCAGCTCCCCGCCGGCCGAGCGGTCGACGCTCTTGGGGTCGGCCACCGCCCAATAGGGGAAGGAAGCGCCGGGCGGCGGGGGAACGATCTTGGCCGCCTCCCGGACAAACCAGCTGTAGACCGTCAAAAACAGCGGGGCGCTCTCCCCGTACTTTTTGGAGATAAATTCCGGTCTGGAAAAGCAGACGCCCTCGCGGCGGATGATCTCGGCCACCTGGCTGCTCTGCGGGGAATAGAGAGTTATTTTGTCACGCTTACAATCCATTCTTTTCTGATCTCCCATATCAGTCCATATCGTTGGTCGCTGTTTACCTTGATCGCGTCGTCGAACAGCCGGTCCCAGCTGTCGATGATCTCCCGCTTGATCTGCGGGTAAAACTGGGACATATACGCCTGGGTGTCGCTGGTGTGATAGTCCTCCAGCAGCCGGCGGTGGCGTTTGGCGTCGGCCTCATCCTTCGGGATGTAGGAGTAGTTGAGAATCATCCCCCACTTTGCCACCGGCACCTGCACCACCTGCTCGGGGTCCACCTGCAGCTCCAACATGACGGTGTTGGGCTGCGGCAGGTAGGTGCCCTCGCGGCTGAAGGAGAGCCAGACCGGATAGTCGGCGTCGGCGGGTTTCTGCGCCGCCAGCGGGCTGTGTTTGACCAGCCAGTTATAGGCCTCCAGCACAAAGCGGGAGCAGTCCTCGTTTTCCTTCAGGACATATTCCCTTTTGGCGGTATAGCGCCCCACCTGTTCGAGCTGCTCGAGGACAGCCCGGTGCTGTTTTGTCCAAACGGTGATTTTTTCCATCGGCAAGGCTCCTTTCTTTTTTCTTTGCTTTTATCATAAAGCAGAACGGCGGGTTTTGCAAGAGGGGGGGGGGCTCCGCCCCTCCCCCGGGAGCTTTTGCGGGGCTGGTAGCCCCTGCACCCCACGATATGCAGGCGCTCCGCCCTGCACCCGGGTGACTTTCCCGTCGCGGGGAAAGTCACCAAAGGCGCGCCAGAACCTACGGTTCTGGACTCCCTTGGTGCGGAGCCTTCGCCCTCTTTGGTGCTGCGCTGCGCTTGCACCCGGGCTACCTTCTGCCACAAAAATAGACCGATTTGCCACTTTGAGCTGGTGGGCAAATCGGTCTTGTTTTTTCCTTTAGTTTCATCGAGGGAACACTCTCTGTTTTCAATCCGTGGCGCGGCAGGTGGGTTGTGTAGCTTGCGGGCTGCCCGGAGTTTCTCCCCTTTCTGGGGGGAGCAACGCTTGCGTTGCTGGGGGGAGCAACGCTTGCGTTGCTGGGGGGATGATAATGCCCCCCAAGGGGAGTACCCAGAGGGGGATACCCCCTCTGGGAGATTCTTTGGTGACTTTCTCATCGGGGAGAAAGTTACCCGGGGCGCGGGGCGGAGCGCCCGCATGGTGGGTGCAGGAGCTATCAGCTCCGCAAAAACCCCCGGGGCGCCAAGCATGGCAAGGCCATGCTCTCGCGGAGCGCCCGCTCTGGGGAGTGCAGAGGGGGCACAGCCCCCTCGCATCGTCAAGCAGGAGCTGCGGGGCGGAGCGCCCGCTCAATCCTCCCCTCTTGTTTGGGATATACAGAAAAGAGGACAAATTTTTTCTATCTTCCACAAAAACAT